>ERZ772940.61-NODE-61-length-67482-cov-4.74191_pt1 | contig 67482 bp, 64 predicted proteins | sample MGYA00511682_ERZ772940 | MGnify/ENA primary metagenome ERZ772940 (study PRJEB29015, sample SAMEA2737922) | human oral metagenome | biome: human oral; feature: human-associated habitat; material: dental | place: China | collected 2031 ... | reverse complement strand
TCCGGTATTCTTTTTATTCATCGCAATCGTGCATTACTACAAGCTTTAAAAAGTGTGTGTTGTGTAAACATTAGTTATAATAAAAAGGTAGAATAATTAGACAAAATGCACTTATAAATGTTTTTTTACATTTTAATCACTTTATTTCCATATTATTTTTATATCTTTGCGCCTAATAAAATATTTGCAAGTATCAGAATAATAACTTAAATATTTAAAATATGGCCATTTTTGATTATGGAATTGGTGGTAATGAGGTAAATGTCGATGCTAACGAGTCGATTGCCGATATACCTTCCAACAGAACTTTATTAGTACAAAAACTTACTGATGAGGCACCAGTAAGTCCAGAAACAGTCTATGGTTTACAGACTGTTGAAGATGTTTTTGAACATTTCTCACCATCGGTTCAGCTTGAAATGCAAAATGATAGTGGGGAAGATGTAACCGAGACGATGCACTTTAAGAATCTTGGTGACTTTGACTCAGAGAAATTAAAGGAGAACAGTGCTTTTCTTAGCAAACTTGATGTTGAGAAAGAACAGAACATTAAGATAGCTCGTCAGCTATCTTCAAATAAAGCATTGTTGAAGGCTTTGGCTAATCCAGAAACACGTCAGGCTGTTATCGACCTCTTGCAGTCTTCACTTGACGAACTCAACAACTTGGAAGCCAAATAATATCTAAACGAATTTGAAAATGGATAATACTAAAGTAAAGACTAAGGAACAGCAGGCTCCCGTAGTTAGTAAAAGTACCGTTGTACAACAAGGAACGTCTTCTGCTGCAAGTGCAGCAGACAAGCTGAAAGAATATGGTGGCTTTACATTCTTAGAGAATATTATTGATGGTTTTTCTAATCTGAACCCTACACGCAAGGCACGTCGTAACATTTTCCTCTCTGATGCTCAGTGGGAGAATGAACGCAAAGTGCTTGCCAATCGTCTTGAGGTATGGATTAATTTGTTGAAGTCAGGTCAGTCTGCCGAACAGATGAGAGACCAGGCTAAGGAAAGAGCACTGCACGTTGAGGATTTGCTTAACAAGAATCTTAATAAAGTTCTTGCCCGTACCCACGAATTGGAAACTTCTTATCGTTCTGTAGCCTTGTTCTATCGTAACACAGAGAGTCAGAAAGTAAAGAATGTTACCATTGTCAATGCTGAAATGGATCAGTTGAAAGACTTGGACAACCCTTTGTTTATCGACTATATCAGCAATGAGTTGAAGCATAACTTCGACCGCTTGGATTTGCGTCGAAACTATTCATTGCTTGTAATCCCCGGTTACTTGGGTTCAAACGCAGTGTTGGACAAGTGGGGAAAGATTGCACATAGCAATAAGGCGATGTTGCTGACTGACTTCCAAGATTTGGAGACACCAGATGACGTCGTAGACATATTCTTTAATGCCGACCACTCTGGTGGCGATGTTTACAAGTCTAACATCATTATGACTTGTAACTGGCTCTTAGGTCGTCAGAAAGTGGTACAGGTAGGCGAGGAAGAAAACCTTTATGTGCCAGGTTCTTCTGCGCTTGCAGGAAAGATTTACAGCACATTGATGTCGCAAGTTGTTGCTGGTAAGAAGTTTGGTGGTCTTAATGATGTAGAGAACGTACACTTCGACTTGAAGAAGAGCGAGATTTCTGAGCTGGAACGTATGGGACTTGTGCCTATGGTGAACGAATACAGCAAGGTAATGGCATTCTCTGCCAAGACGCTCTTCAATGGCGATAACCTCGGACTCCAAACATATTCTGTTGTCCGCGTATTCGACTACATTTCTAAGGTTCTTTTCGACTTCTTGAACCGCCGTGCATTTGAGAACTGGACAACCCGTACAGAAGCTGATTTGAGAAGCCAGATTGTGAAGTTCCTCGACAGCATACAAGGTCCGACACGTCTTATCGAGAAGTTCCGAGTTATCAGAATCGAGCAAGACCCAAAACAGAAAGACCGCGTTTTACTCGACATTCACATCACCCCATACTTCCCTGCAAAGAGTTTCGTCATTCAGTTGGAAGGCCGCAAGGGTGAGGAACCAGAAGAGGCAAACTGGGAAAGCCAGTATGCACAGGAATAATATAAGCAACATTTGTTGTTTCTGATAGAGTGGAATGAATATCGTTTTAAAGGTATTCATTCCACTTTTCTTTTACAATGCTGGCAGAAGTAGAAAAGATTAACCTTGAATAAAAATAAATATGTGCGATTATCCTTCCAATATTGGCACCTTAATATTCAAGGAGCAGAAATGCTGAGGCTGCATTGATTTTGTAAAGATAATAATGTTAAAAAGTGATAATTGCGCTTTGGCGTTGCAAAAGCGTAGGTTTTGCGATGCAAAACAGCCGCTTTTACCGTGCAAAACCTACGCTTTTGGAATGTAAAACAATAGGTTTTTCAAAGCGTTGATAACGAGGTTGTTATGCGATAGGTGCGTTTGTGAAAAATATTTACACATTCATCGTCTATTTTTCGTTCATTGGGTAAGTTGTTGCCCACGATGTTGCGTCTGTTCCTACGCACTTGCTGGCTGACTCTACGATGCGACAGAATGCAGAAAAATCACAAAAAAGTTGATAATTCCATAAATATTTTCTACATTTGTAGCATTGAAAGGCGTGAACGGGCTATCTGCACAGAGGGCTTGACTCCCCGATAAGGTAGATAAGAGGTTGCATTGAAGTGCAGGAAAGGCTGCATACACGGCACTTCCCTGCTGTTTCCCACACGCATTGAATGACTATTTTCCTAACTTATAACAGAACATTAGCAAAGCGTATGAAAAAGCCAGGCACTGCCACATCAGCCGAGAATTACACCAACGAGTCGAAAATCATCAAATGTTACAAACGCTACGCACCGCTCTACGACCTGCTTTTCGGTAGCGTATTCCAGCAAGGGCGTCGGGCAATCGTCAAGGAAATGAAGGCAATTGACACCAAAGACGTGCTCGAAGTGGGCGTAGGAACCGGTCTTATGTTGCCGATGTATCCGCAGGACGTAGCTGTTACGGGCATAGATATCTCCAAGGAGATGCTCGACAAAGCCCAAGAGAAAGTGGACAGGGACTGCACTGCCACCGTGTCGCTGATGCAGGTCAATGGCGAGCAGCTGCCGTTTCCCGATAATCACTTTAGCTGCGTTACGCTGCCCTACACCTATTCCGTTACCCCTGACCCCTTTAAGCTTATCAACGAGGTGAGGCGCGTCTGCAAAAAGGACGGTTTCATCATCATCGCCAACCACTTTTCGGGTGTCCGCTCCCCGTGGGCTGTGTTTGAAAAGATAGTCAGTCCGTTTGCCACGAAGATAGGATTTCAATCCAAATTCTCTTATCAGACCTATGTGGAGAACCTCGACTGGAACGTAGTGAAGAATTATTCGTGCAACCTCTTCGGGCTTTCGCGCATCGTCGTGGTCAGGAATGACTGACGGCACGGACTGCTCCAGCGCTGCCTGCGAGGTGGACGGAGACCCCAATCACCACCTTTCCGGAGATGGAAGAGGATAGTTTGCTTGCTGAAAGGGCACTTTCCTGTATTTCGCAATGTTTTGAAATGAAACTTGTACCCATTGGCTATCAGTATGCTGCGGCTTATCTGCAATGGTTTCGGCAACTGTACTGGTTGATGGGTGTTTATGTAATTTTGATGTTTTATCGGACAGCAACCAATCAATAGCTATGCTCTGGCATTCCAAAACCCATTGTTTTGCACGGCAAAAGAGCCTGTTTTGCATCGTAAAACAGGCTCTTTCGCAATGCAGAAACACTCCTGTCGTTCACAGTTCTATATAGAATAAGGTGTTGATGGCACGGAACGCTGACAGCAAGACAGGGCAGGAAGACCTCTATAAAACTGTTGAAAACAAATAAAGGAAGTTCAATACATTTGGAAAACTAATTAAATCTGGGTCTATTTGCACAGATATAAGATTGGTTTAAGTGGATAACAATAACTGCTTAATATCAGTTTTGGATAACATTTTTGTTTAATTCATACGAGAAAAAGAATGGAAATACGTAAAATTGCATTATCGTTGATTGCGGTAATGGCGTTAAGCGCAACAACAGTACAGGCGCAGACCACAAACACCAGTAAAAAAACTCCAACTGCAAAGGCTAAGATTTGCACTGTTGAAAAGAAGATAGAAGGAGACTTTAGGTGCGACGAAGCGAAAGTGGAAAAGGCTGCAAAGAAGACTTATTGCAATGCAAAGAACGTCTGCCAGAGACCGAGAAGGACTGCAAGAATGCTATACATAACGCTAAGGTAAAGTGCGAAGCAAAGGAAGCTGCCAAAAAGGCACAGAAGAAACGCTAAGAAACTGACGGCAAAAGAACAAAGCATCAGCTCGGTTTCGATAGGAATTGATAGCTGCAAACAAATGTTTGTGGCTGTAACACAACAGATTTCCATGAAAGATAGACGCATGTCTGCTTTCGGGGGAAACTCTTTACAAAGTCTAAACCAAACAAGCAATCTGACTAAAATAAGACTGACAAGACATAACCTTTGGCATACCATTTGCAAGGAAATACCACAGAACAGATGAAGAAACGAGGTGCGAGATGTTAATAAAAAATATATTATAGTCCAAAATTTTGTAGTTCGATAAATATTTAGTAATTTTGTACAAAATTACGTCTATCCTGACGGAGTTTGATACCATATTAATTTTGGAGGTATATTTTATCTAATGAGACAACTTAAGATTTCAAAAAGTATTACCAACCGTTCCAGCGAGGCACTCGACAAGTACTTGGTGGAGATTGGACGTGAACCAATGATTACCGTTGATGAAGAGATTGAGCTTGCTCAGGAAATTCATAAAGGCGGCAAAAAGGGCGAGCGAGCAAAGGAGAAACTCATTAAGGCGAACTTGCGCTTTGTGGTTTCTGTTGCTAAGCAATACCAACATCAAGGTCTCTCGCTTACCGACCTTATCGACGAAGGCAACATCGGCCTTGTCAAGGCTGCCGAGAAGTTCGACGAGACACGTGGGTTTAAGTTCATCTCATACGCAGTTTGGTGGATTAGACAGAGCATCTTGCAAGCTATTGCCGAACAAAGCCGCATTGTACGCCTGCCGCTGAACCAAGTGGGAGCCATCTCAAAGATAAACCAAGTTACCAACGAGTTCATTCAGAAACACAACCGTCGTCCTTCTATTCACGAATTGGCTGATATGACGGGCATAGACGAGGCACGCATTCGCCAAAGTCAGAGCGCGGACAATCACCACATGAGTATTGATGCTCCGTTCAGCGACGACGATGATAACTCTATGAGCGATATGTTGGCATCGGGCGATGACTCGCGAACCGATCGCGGTGTGGATTTTGAATCAATGTCTGACGACCTTAAGTCGGTGTTGCAGAACACGTTGAAAGACCGTGAGCGCAAAATCGTAATTGAGTGTTTCGGCATTGGTTGTCAGGAGAAAGGACTGGAGGAAATAGGCACGGAGATGCAGCTTACACGCGAACGTGTGCGCCAAATTCGTGAAAAGGCAATCGAAAAAATCCGCTTGAGTGGTAATGCACGAGTGCTGATGAAGTATCTCGGTTAAACGTAAAATTTATTGGATAGTCCTCGCTGAAGGGCTGAATATTCAGAAATAAACCCCATCGCTTGCACGGCGGTGGGGTTTTCAGTTACGGAAAAGTCTGTTTTTATGGTTAGTTTTTGTGCAACTTTCTTGTTCTTTCGCTGAAAATCACTATCTTTGCAACAGTTATTACCGTTGTTCTGTGCTCATACAATGGTAACGACACGATGGAACGGCTGTAATAACGTTCCTGAAACAACAAACAGAAAAGCAGAAATAACAATCAAATAATAGAAAAGCATCTCGTCTGCAATGCCGCAAATGGTGTTGAAGCGCAGAAAGATGAAAGTTTTAACTAACAAATTAATGGAAGAATTTGAACTCATTGCCAAAACCTTTATGGGACTTGAGGAGGTTTTGGCTCAAGAGCTCACCCAACTGGGTGCTAACAACGTGCAGATTGGACGACGAATGGTGTCGTTCACAGGAAACAAGGAAATGATGTACCGCGCTAACTTCCAGTTGCACACCGCAATAAGAGTACTGAAACCAATCGCACACTTCAAGGCAAAGAGCGCAGAAGATATGTACGATGAAGTGAAAAAGATAGATTGGAGCAAGTACATTCTGAAGGGAAAGACATTCTCGGTAGACTCGGTGGTCTACTCGGAAGAGTTCAAGAACTCACGTTTTGTTACCTACAAGGTGAAAGATGCCATTGTAGACCAGTTCCGTGAAAACACAGGCATACGCCCGAACATCTCTGTAAGCAATCCAGACATTCGCCTGAACATACACGTAGCCGAAGATAAGGCTACCTTGTCGCTCGACTCCAGCGGCGAATCGCTGCACCGTCGTGGCTACCGACAAGAAAGTGTGGAGGCACCATTGAACGAAGTGCTCGCAGCAGGTATGATATTGATGACTGGCTGGAAGGGCGAAACCGACTTCATCGACCCTATGTGTGGCTCGGGCACGCTGCCCATTGAGGCTGCACTCATCGCACGCAACATTTCTCCAGGCGTATTTCGCAAGGAGTTTGCGTTCGAGAAATGGCCCGATTTCGACCAAGAACTCTTCGATATGATATACAACGACGATTCGCAGGAGCGAGAATTCGACCACCATATCTACGGTTACGATGTTGAAATGAAGGCTGTGAACACGGCAAAAATAAACGTGGCGGCAGCAGGATTCACAAAATACGTTACCATAGAGCACAAGGACTTCAAGAATTTCACGCAGCCAGAGCAGAAGAGTATCATCGTGATGAACCCTCCTTACGGCGAGCGCATCTCTACTCCGAACCTCTTGGGCACCTACAAAATGATTGGCGAACGCCTGAAACACCAGTTTATGGGCAACGAAGCGTGGATTCTCTCGTATCGAGAAGAGTGTTTCCGCGAAATCGGATTGAAGCCAAGCATCAAGATTCCCGTGTATAACGGTTCGTTGGAATGCGAGTTCCGTCGCTATCAGATGTTCGATGGCAAGCTGAACGACTTCCGTGCAGAAGGCGGCATCGTGAAGACAGAAGACGAAAAGCGCGAAATGGCACAGAAACACCGCTTCAAGAAGAACCGCGATTTCAAGAAACGACTCGACGAAACCGAAGAAAACGAAGAGGGCGACATACGCTCTTTCACCTTCCACAGCTTTGAACACAACATCTCGATAGGTGGAAAGAAGTTTGAAGACGGCAAGCGTGGCGGACGCAGAAACTTCCGCGATGACGACCGATTCGGCGACGAGCGTGGCTCATTCCGTGGAAAGAAGAAGTTCGATGGTAAACGATTTGATAAAGGAAACAAAGGCGGAAAGTTCCGTAAAAAAAATAATTATAATACAGATGAAGACTAAGACTTTAATTGTAAGTGCAGGATTGGCAGCAGCCACCTTAGGTCTTGCATTGCCTACCAATGTTATGGCACAGAAACAGTTCACACTCGAAGAACTCAACTTCGGCGGTAAAAACTTCCAAAAGATGCGAGCAGAAACCCGCTATACCACATGGTGGGGCGACCAGCTTGTGCGTTTGGACAAAGACCGTTGCACAATCGTAAACCCAAAGACGCTGAAAGAAACCACGCTCTTTACACTCGACGATATAAATGCAGTAGTGGCAAAGGGCAACAACGACAGTAAAGTACGCTCGCTCTTCCATGTTTCTTTCCCATACGCCGAACGCCCAGTGGCTCAAATCGCAACGGGAAAGGAAATAATGATGGTTAATTTCAAGACCAAAAAGATTGAAAGCACTATGAAGAGCGTTGCTGGCGTTCAGGCACAGGATTATAATAAGGTGTCAGGAGCAATGGCATACGTGCTGAAAGACCAACTATACGTTACTGATAAGGGCGGAACAACAAAGCAACTTACTAACGATGGCTCGCGAAACATCGTCTACGGACAGGCTGTACACCGCGACGAGTTCGGCATCAAGGGCGGTTTGTACTGGAGTCCGTCGGGCAATCGCTTGGCATTCTACCGTATGGACCAAAGTATGGTAACCGATTATCCGCTCGTTCATATACCTGAAGTAGACTGGAAACCTGAAAACGGCGAGTCGCGCGCAGCTACTCCAGCACCTACCAAATACCCAATGGCAGGCGAAACATCGCACAAGGTAACTGTGGGGGTCTACGACATCAATACAGGAAAGACAGTTTACCTCGATGCAGGCGACCCTACCGACTGCTATTTCACCAACATACAGTGGAGCCCAGATAGCAAAACCATCTATATGTTCGAGCTTAACCGCGACCAAAACGACAGTCGCTTGGTGTCATACAACGCCGAAACGGGCAGCAAGATTGCAGAATTGTATCGTGAAACCGACGCAAAGTACGTGGAACCTTCGCACCCTATACTCTTTTTGCCTTGGAATGCCGACCAGTTTGTTATGCAAACACAGAAGGACGGCTACAATCACTTCTACCTATTTAATAAGGACGGCAAGCAGCTGAAGCAGATTACGAAAGGCAATTGGGTGGTTATGGACGTGCTTGGCTTCAACGAAAAGGCGAAATCAATCATCTACGTGTCTAACGAATGCAGCCCTATACAGCGCAATACGTGGAGCGTGAACGTTGAGAACGGCACCCGCACCCTCTTGGACAACGGCCGTGGCTACCACTACGCAACACTCAGCGGTGGCGGTAACTACTTGGTAGACAACTATACAGAACCTACTGTACCACGCAAGATAGACATTACCACCATCGGAGCAAAGCCAACGATAAAGAATTGGCTTACTGCGAAGAACCCATGGGACGGTTACAACATACCAGAGTTTAGCTCTGGTTCGCTGAAAGCTGATGACGGCACCACCGACCTCTATTGGCGTATGGTGAAGCCTATCGGTTTCGACCCATCAAAGAAGTACCCAACTGTGGTTTATGTGTATGGTGGACCACACGCACACAACGTTGATGCAAGCTGGAACTACGGTTCACGTTCGTGGGAAACCTATATGGCACAGAAGGGTTACTTGCTTTTCATTCTCGACAACCGTGGTAGCGAGAACCGTGGCAGAGCGTTCGAGCAAGCTACTTTCCGCCAACTCGGACAGGTAGAAATGCGCGACCAGATGCAGGGCGTGAAGTATTTGAAGACACTGCCATACGTTGATGCCGACCGTATCGGCGTACACGGCTGGTCGTTCGGTGGCTTTATGACCATCTCGCTGCTCACCAACTATCCTGAAACCTTCAAGGTGGGTGTTGCAGGTGGTCCTGTTATCGACTGGAAGTGGTACGAAGCTATGTACGGCGAACGCTATATGGACACACCGCAGACCAATCCAGAAGGTTATGCAAAGACTTCGCTCTTGGCAAAGGCAAAGGATTTGAAGGGCAAGTTGCAGATTATTACAGGTCTGAACGACCCAGTGGTACTGCCACAGCACTGCTATAGCTTCCTCAAGGCTTGCATTGCAGTAGGTACTCAACCCGATTTCTTTGTGTATCCGGGCGAGCCTCACAATATGCGTGGACACCAAAGCGTTCACTTGCACGAAAGAATCACACAGTATTTTGAGGACTATTTGAAGTAAGTTTTTAAACAAACGAAACATAATACATTAACGGAAATCCTTACGATAAGGGGAAAGAGAGGTGCTTATGAAGATATTACTGTTAGGCAGCGGCGGCCGTGAACACGCCTTAGCTTGGAAGATTGCACAAAGCAAGAAGTGCGAAAAACTGTTCATTGCGCCAGGCAATGCAGGTACAACCGACTGTGGCGAGAACGTAGCCATTGGTGTAAACGACTTTGAAAAGCTCAAGGCGTTTGCCGTAGAAAACGCTATCGATATGGTAGTAGTAGGTCCTGAAGACCCATTGGTGCGTGGCATATACGACGAATTCAAGCACGATGCCCGCACAGCCCACATTTCCATCATCGGACCGTCGAAGGCTGGCGCAGTGCTCGAAGGCAGTAAGGACTTTGCCAAAGCCTTTATGCAACGCCACGCCATTCCTACGGCAGCCTATGCAACTTTCGACGGCACCACCGTAGACGAAGGATTGAAGTTCCTCGAAACGCTGAAAGCCCCTTATGTGCTCAAGGCTGACGGCTTGGCAGCAGGCAAAGGCGTGCTCATATTGCCAACTTTAGACGAGGCAAAGCACGAATTTAAGCAGATGCTCGACGGTATGTTCGGCAAAGCATCAACCAAAGTGGTCATCGAAGAGTTCCTTTCAGGTATCGAGTGTTCGGTATTTGTACTCACCGATGGCACGAACTATCAGATACTTCCCGAAGCAAAAGACTATAAACGCATCGGCGAGGGCGATACAGGACTCAACACTGGCGGTATGGGAAGCGTGTCGCCAGTGCCTTTTGCCACTGCGGAATGGTTGCAGAAGGTGGAGAACCGCATCATTAAACCTACGGTTGATGGCTTGAAAGCTGAAGGTATCGACTATAAAGGCTTCATTTTCTTCGGACTTATCAACGTGGATGGCGAGCCGATGGTGATAGAATACAACTGCCGTATGGGCGATCCAGAAACCGAAACCGTGATGTTGCGTCTGAAGAGCGATATCGTAGACTTGTTTGAAGGTGTTGTCAATGGCACGCTCGATAGCTGCAAAGTGGAGTTCGACGACCGTGCAGCCGTTTGCGTTATGTTGGTCAGTGGTGGCTATCCCGGTGCTTACACAAGGGGTTACACCATCAGTGGGCTCGACAGCGTAGCCGATTCGGTGGTTTTCCATAGCGGAACAGCGTTGAAAGACGGACAGATTGTAACCAACGGAGGGCGTGTTATCGCCGTGTCATCTTACGGAACAAACAAGGAAGAAGCCCTTCTCAAGAGTTTCACCAATGCTAAAAAGATACAGTTTATAGGCAAAAACTTCCGTAGGGACATCGGTAGCGACTTATAAGAGATAATATCGGAGGGAGAGAAAATAGTGCGCAAACAACTGCAAAACACAATTGCTGAAAGCAGATGGACACTCACCGTGGTATCCGTCCTTACCACTGCTGTGTGGGCAGTTGTGTGTTTAAACAACCTGTCGGTTATTGCGCCCTTCCTCTGCATGCTCTTTTCCACCTTCCTAATGATGGAATTGAACAATTCCAACGCCCTCATACGCATTTACAGTCGTATGGTATCGTGTTGCTACATGCTGCTTACCACGATGGCAACCTTCCAGTTTGTGTCGATGCGTGCCGCCAGTGTGGTGCTCTGTATGGTAGGTTTCTACACCTGTATTTTCCGTTGTTATCAGGACCAACGCTCGCCAGGGTGGGTGTTCTACGCCTTTCTCTGTATGGGTTTCAGCAGCATTGTGTGGGTGCAAACCCTTTATTTTGTGCCCATTGTGTGGGTGTTGCTTACCACAAAGTTGTTGGCTCCCAGCGTTCGCAACTATGTTTCCTCTCTTTTCGGACTGCTTTTGCCCAACCTTGTGGCATTCGGAATCCTGCTTTATCGTGGCGAATGGCAGCTGGCAGTGCAGCATTTCAACGAACTAATCAATTTCGGCAGTCTTGCCAACTATTGGTTGCTTTCGGTCAATCAGATAGTTACAGCGTCGTGGGTAATCCTCTGCGCCATCATCGGAACGGTTCATTATATACGCAAGAAGAGTGCCGACAGCATTCGTAACCGCATGCTTTACAGCTTTTTCATCAACTTAAACACTGTTTCCATTATCTTCCTGTGCCTGCAACCACAGCATTTCGATGCCCTCCTCGGTACGGTTATCGCATCTACTTCGCCCCTTATAGGGCACTTCTTTGCGCTGACCCACACCAAAATCACCAATTTCACTTTCAAGTTTCTTGCCCTTGGCACGTTTGTCATCACGCTTTATAATCTCTTTTCCCTACCTTCTCCAATAGGGAGCGTAGCAGTGTTTACGGCACGAAACTACCTTCCTTTCTCACATCTTTTTCACTTTGCCATTGCGGAAGTATAGCCCTTGTATTGCACAAATGCATGTAGGGGCGTGATTTATCACGCCCCTAACATCGAAGAAATCACGAGTTCGTTTAGAAAATCTAGGAAAACTAGAATTTTCTAGAAATTCTAGTATAGAACTTGACAATATCCTCGATTTTGTAAATATAATTCGCAAGAAAAACGCTAATTTCGTTTTGGCACTGCGAAAGCGGCTCTTTTGCAATGCAAAACAGCCGCTTTTACCGTGCAAAACCTACGCTTTTACATTGCAAAACAATAGGTTTTGCAATGCGTTGATAGCAAGGTAGTTACATAATAGATATGCTTGTGAAAAATATTTACACTCTTATCGTCTGTTTTCTGTCTATAAAACGAGAAGTATTGCGAAGTTATATAAGGTAGAAATAGAATCTTATGTACCATAAAAGGGCGTGCTAAGACAGTATGGGGCACAGAACGAAGCGTATAAAATGAACTGAGGATAAAAATGGTAGAACGTTTTATGTTTCAACGAGTTACACGGATTATAGGATTATGCGCCCGTAAAACGAAACGTTTACATTGCTTTACTTTTGGTTTACATTTAAGGCGTGTTGAGGCGTAAAACATTGGCAAAAGGTTTACACAAGCTTACAAATGGTTTAAATAGATGTGTAGTGGGACAAATAGAGGGCGGGCTATCGCTCTTTTTTTGTGTGCTTTATGAAAAAATAAATAGTTATTTTATTCCATATAAGTATTATTTAGTATATTTGCATCATAAAAATATAAGTTATGGCAAAAGTTATACACGTACATTTGATACACGGATTAAAGGGAACGAAGCGAAAAGATTGGTATTTCAGCAGCATTTCTGCCGTTTATACTGTATTTACGCCTGAACAGGTTGGTGCTACACGTAATTACTTGCTCCATGCTGGGCTTTCAGGCAATGGTTCCATCATCACGAAACAGGCTGTAATAAAGCAGTCTACGCTTATTTCGGGTGGTTCTGGAGCAACGTATAAAGATTAAGAAAGAAAGGGCTTAGAACGGTATTAAAACGTCGTTTGAGAGGGTGGTAAAATCGGACTGGTTTTATCACCCTTTTTTCGTGCTTTTATGGGCGATTTTAGGTGCTGGGGTTAAGGGTGGGGTTAAAAAGTGGGGTTAGTTTTTTCGATAACTGGGGTTAGTAAAGTAGGTTTTGAGGGGGTGCGATACAAGGGGGTAAAGATATAACTTTTTCAAAGATAAGTGCGTTTTTAGTGTCGATAGCCCCCCCCTAAATGCCACTACATTTTTAGTTTCACCTTATTAAATAACGCTATATCAGGCTGTTTACTGTTTTTTCTGGTGTAAAACAGGGGGGCAGAGGAAGTGAGAGGGACTGAAGGAGTGCTGGGGGGACTTCTCGTTGTTTTATGAATGCAGTATATCATTGTATTGCTGTTGCATCTGGTCTATTCGACTTAGAATAATCGGATACGGTTGCAGCTCTTTCATCTCCCTAATATTTGCCAATTCCTGAATGAGGTAGTTTATACGATTAGTCCGCGCAGATGGTCGAACATAAGAGTCGAGAACCTCTTTCCAATACATCTCGAAAGAAGTAAGGACATTGTTCAATAGTTCCTCTTCATTAATATTCAGTTCTCTCCATTTATATAAGGATAGAATATCATTATCTGTAAGTTTGTGATCACAAGTTTCATAAAAGTATTCCATACGGCAAAACCTAATGGCTGTGTTTAATGCGTTTGTGTCCGGATGCCTTTTACGCATTTCTCCTTTTGCTGTCTTAAAGGCGGCGTAATTATCCCTAAATTGATAGAAATTTGTAGTTTCAGCCATCAAAGACTTGTATGTAACCATGAAACGTAACACTCTCCAAATGGTATGCTTTCTCTCACGTCTTTTATCTCTCAATTTCATTTGTTCTCGATGAGATTTATAGTCGCTGTTTTTGGATTCATGAAAAGTTTCGCCATCAGTTGAGGTAAGAATATGCACCTTTATATTTGCATCATCTTTATGCGTAAGACCTTTCGCTTTGAAATTCTTGTATACGACATACAAAATCAAGCAACCGATGATAATAAAAATTATAGCCATAAAATAGTTGTATTTAGAAAAATTTACTGATGCTACCAATAACTTCAAATACATTTATGATGCGGCTGACAGCGAACTCCTGCTCATCGAAATTAGGATTTATGGGAACATATCTGAGGAAGCCCTTAGAGGAGCCTTTGCGAAGAATCTTGATGGTGCGGATGGTATCGAGAATCACTGCATACATCTCGCCGTATTGAATGTCGTCTATAGTGCATGGGCGGAGAGCTATAATATCACCGTGGCTTATTCTTGGTTCCATAGAATGTCCGGTAACATTACACCAAAGATTGGCTCTGTCAAAACTGGGTACGATGATATTATGGGCTGGCAATGAGACTTGCGAATTATAAACCTCGCTGAAACCACCAAGAAAATCAACATCGTAATAAGGTTGTCCCATTTTGGGGTCATGGCTGACTATTGGGGCAGAGACATCTTCTTTTTCCTCCTCTTTAAGCATATTCCCCTTACCTGTGAGAAGCCAGTCGGGAGACACATTTAAGCATTTTGCATAAATGATATCTATGTCAAAGGTATTGCGGGTGATCCAAGTGTTAACTGCTTGTGGAGATACCCCTATCATCCGAGCAAATTCAGACTTATTACCACCAGAGTAATGGTCTATTAGGCTTAATAATCTATCTTTTTTCTCCATAATTAAACATTTCGAGTAAAATAATTACCAAAATATTTGGTTTGTTTATGCAAAACGTTTATCTTTGCAGCGTGTTCCAATGGAACGTGCGGCCAAAGATACGAAAAATAGCCGAGATTAGCAAATATTAAGTCTTTAAAAAAAGTGAGATTATGACACGTAAGATTCAAACGACAATGGACGTGAAAAGGATGCTTATGAAAGCGTTCGGAGTAACAGAACGTATGATTAACAGGGCACTGAGCTTTGACAGCGACAGCGAGCTTTCTCGCAAAATCCGCCATACGGCCAGAATGAAAGGTGGTTGGATAGAAGCTTCTGTACCTGAGGAGGAAATCTTCTATGATGTTACCGAAAACGGAATGAGGCTGATGCGTCAGTACTTTAGTAATGGTGCCGTCTTGGAAGCCAACATGACAACTGGCACGGGAATCATCTTATTCAAGGGTTCCAAGAGAAAGGATTACAGCAAGGTTTATCTGAGCGAGATTCCTTCCATGCAGGAATTCGCAAAGGCTTTATAAGGAGGCAATATGGAGTATTACGGTAACAAACTTTGCATATCCTACCACGAGCTTGTGGACAGCGGAATTATGACCGAGCCTAATTACAAATATAAGGCTTGGAAAGGTCAGATAGACGTTGTCCGTCGTGGAGGTGGTGCGAATGGCTGTTGTGCTCTGATTGCTATAGACAGTTTGCCGACAAAATACAAGGAGGCTGTTGAGGAAATGTATCCCGATGGCGACGAAGTGCGCATCAAGACTTGGGTATTGTCCAATTATGAGATGGACCAAGCTGCCGTTGCCTTTTTCCATGATCGCAGCAAGACAGGTATAGACCTTGACGAGAAAAAGAAAAGTGAGTATATCATCAATGCCTCGGTACTGAACTGTTGTATCAACCTTTATGAGCGCGCACGGGACAGCCAACGCCTGTTCGGTGGTAGATACAACTGGGATATGATGGCAAAAACCATCGAAACCTTGCGTGAGGAACTGGGACACACTCTCCCAGCCAGTACGCTGCGCTTCAGGAAGAAAGCGAACCTGTACAAATGTGAGGGCTATATCAGTTTAATCAGTGGCAAGTTCGGCAATCAGCACCGCCGTAAGGTGGACTACAAGGCCGAGCAGCTCATTCTGAGCATCTATGTGCTTCCCAACAAGCCTTACGGCAGTGATGTACACAAGATGTACATAGAATTTTTATGTGGAGAGCTTGATGTGTGGGATTTTGAAACGGGCGAGCTGTTCAATCCTGACGATTTTACAGATAAAAATGGAGAACCCAAGGAACTGAGCGAGAGCACCATCAGGAACATACTGAACAAGCCCAGTAATAAATTAAAAATCAACAAAGCCCTTAAAAGTTGGTCGGCATTCTACCACGAAGACATGCCGCACATGCACCGCCATAGCGGCGAGTTCTCTTTGAGCCAAATCACAATGGATGACGTCGACCTGCCTCGTCGCATGAAAGGAAACGAATATGTGCATGCCTATTACGCCACCGATGTGGTGAGCCAGTGCCGCATAGGGCTTGCCTACAGTCGTGGCAAGGATGACTCGCTCGTAGTGGAATGCTTCCGGGACATGTTCCGTCTGATAGAGAAACACGGATGGGGTATGCCGGCAGGCATCGAGGTGGAGCAGCACCTGATGAGCAAGTATAAGGAAGGGTTTCTAAAAGCCGAAGAGGTTTTTCGTTTCGTACGTTTCTGTGCTCCGATGAATCACCAAGAAAAGTATGCGGAGCCTATAAACGGCGCATTCAAGACAACCGTGGAGCATAAGAATCATGAAGGCATCGGACGTTGGCATAATAAGGGTGCACGAAGGGTGGAACAGAAAAAAATCAGCGACAGTGGCAACCATACATGGGAGGACAAGAAGTACTATACCTTCGAGGAACTCGTGGCTGACAACCGCCGGGACTGTGATGAGTGGAACCACATGCCACACCCCAATCAAAAGATGTATCCGGGCATGAGCCGTTGGGATGTACTCGTGGCAAGGCTTAACCCCACGCTCCGTCCATTGGACAAGCTGACACTGAGCCGCTACATCGGTGAGTGTGTGGAAACGAGCATCCGTAGGAATTCGACCGTAAGGGTAGCACATGAGGACTGGTGGATAAGCGGTCCCGAGGTGCTTGAACGGCTTGCACCGAACAACTATAAGGTAACCGCCTACTACCTGCCTAATGATGAAGGAAAGCCCACGGACATATTCCTCTACCAAGGCGACAGATACATCGACAAGCTGCACCGCATTACAACCTACAACCGTGTGATGGCGGAACAGACAGAGGCGGACAAGGAAGCGTTCATTGAGCAACGGAAGTATGTGGCACATTTTGACAAGTACCTGCGCGACAATGCCATCACCAAAGTGGGCAAGATGGCTGTTCAGAAAATAGCACCGGTGGAAGACGAAACCCTCGAATTGCCACAAGTGGAAATGAGGGAAGAAGATTTTGAATATATGTCCAATTCCGATTACAGCAAAATGGCATTAGGAGATTATTAGAATAACATTAAAATAAGTGTGAGATTATGATTACAGAAGTGCAAAAACAGAAAATCTTGGCCGCGGTGAAACTGAACCGTACCAACTATCCGAGTGACGCCAAACATGCGGCAAGCCTTGGTATAAGTACCTCGGTTTACAGCAGTATCAAGAACGGCCAGACGGACAAAGCCCTGAGCGATGCCAACTGGATAGGTATAGCGCGCCGTCTCGGAGTGAGTCTCCGTGGTGAGATGGAATGGAAACCTGCCAAGACGGCCACTTTCGAGTATATCACCGCCCAGCTGGAGTTCTCGCAGCAGTCAAGCCTTAGCGGCATCATGTGCGACATGCCCAATATAGGCAAGACCTTTACAGCACGCTACTACGTGGCACACCACAGGAACGCCATATACATAGACTGCTCGCAGGTGAAGACGAAGTTAAAGCTCATCAGAAAGGTAGCATCCGAGTTTGGTGTCGACAGTAAGGGAAGATATTCGGACGTGTACGATGACCTTGTGTACTACCTACGCAGCATAGACACACCTCTCATCATCTTGGATGAAGCAGGCGACCTGCAATATGAGGCTTTTTTGGAACTCAAAGCCCTTTGGAATGCCACCGAGCGATGCTGCGCATGGTATATGATGGGGGCTGACGGACTGAAGGAGAAAATCAACCGTTCGATAGAATGCAGGAAAGTCGGTTATACAGAAATGCTCAGTCGCTATGGCGACAGATACAGCAAAGTAACGCCCGATGATGGTAGGGAACGCGAGCACTTCCTTAAGGAACAGGCAAGGATTGTGGCCAAGGTGAATGCACCTGAAGGCACGGACATTAGTCAGATAGTACGCAAGACAGGAGGAGGATTGCGCAGGGTTTATACAGAAATCGAAAAACTGAAGAAAGGAGCATGATATGACAAACATAGAGATACTGACATTACAGGCTATACAATCAATTGACTGCAAGATGCGTGACCAGCATGAAATCGACTGGGAGCAGCGCAGGTATGAAATTGCCAAGGAATGTCTTCCGACGGTTTATCAGACAGCACTTGAGATCGCCAAGAAAACAGGTGTTATTGAGGAACCGAAAGACATCGTTGCTGTTGCAGTAGACCTTGCAGACTTGCTGATTGAAAATCTGAAAAAAGACAAGGAGTAATGGCCAAACGAGCGTACAGTCCGAAAGACATTGCCGCCAAGAAATGGGTAACCCTACCGTGGGGTGAGCAGTGGAGTGGGCCGTTCGGCTTCCCTGCCGAGAACGCCTCTTGGTTCATCAGCGGGTCGAGTGCGCAGGGCAAAAGCTCATTCGTGATGCAGTTGGGCAAGGAATTGTGTAAGTATGGACCAGTTCTTTATATGAGTTACGAAGAGGGAGTGAACCAAAGTTTCCAACGTCGCATGGACTATCTGAACATGAACGAGGTACAGGGGCATTTCAGGGTGGTAACCGACGAGTCTATAGAGGAACTTGCCAAACGCCTTGCCAAACCCAAATCGCCCAAATTCGTCATTGTGGATTCCTTTCAGGTAGGTTGCTGGGACTATGGCTGGAGTTACCCTGCCGCAGTTGCACTGATGAAGAGGTTCAACCGCAAGTGCTTCATCTTCATCAGCCAAGAGCACAAGAGCGAGCCAATGGGAAAGCCTGCTGTGAGCCTGAGATACATCTGCGATATGAAGGTTCGGGTTATGGGTTACAAAGCCTACTGCTTGGGCAGGTCAATTGGTGAAGCTGGAAACCATTACGTGGTGTGGAAAGAAGGTATTTTGAAAACAAGTAACAATATATAATATGAAAAGAACAGCAAACAATGGCAGTTTCAAGAAAGGGAATATGCCGTACAATAAGGGAACAAACATATCCTCACGAAAGCATCATACACGGAAAGGTGTGCAGGGGTTCTTGAAGCGGGCGGTACTGATGATAGCGCAGGACGGAAGTGTCGTCCGAGAGTTTGAAAGCGTAGCTGAATGTCAGAAATATTTGGGATTAAAAGACCGCCATTCCATATCATACGCCATAAAAAAACAACAGCTGTGCGCTGGACACAAATTGTTGTACGAAGATGACTGGTCTCCTCTTGGAGATTACAGGTGGCGGCCGACAATAGGAAGGAATATTGATGGCTCCCTGAAAAAAGGACACCATTGGTCTTCGCTTTATAATTCAAGAATGAGCGAGGAAATGAAAGAGAAAAGGCGAAAGGCATCGAGCGAGCAAAGCAAGCGTATGGCAGACGACCCGAACAGCAAATGGGGAAAAGGCGTTCAGAAGCCTATCTTATGCATAACTACCGGTATCAGGTATGAATCCATCAAGCAAGCTTCCAACCAGTTGAATATTCCTGCGAACTATATCAGTGCGGCCATATTGAGGTTTGGAACGACAAAAGGCTTGAAATTTAGAAACATTGAAAGTGTTTAATGGTATGGCAAGTAAGCGAGACAACCTGCTTTATAGGTTACGAAAGAAAGGCGTGAGAGTGATAACACGCGAGCGCACAATCTTTTCTCCATACGATGGCGAACCATTCAAGACAATACAGGTGAAACGCCTGTGCAAGGAATTTCACTTCCACGTACAATTAGAAATACAATAGGATATGAGTAGAGAAAAAAGAATTGTGGAAATAACGCCAGGGCGGATGATTCCAGGTGGTCGAATGACAGAGTGCTTCGAAAGCCAAGGACATAGTTGCCCATATTGCCAAGGAAATGGGTACCACTGGCAAGAGGACGAGTATCAAGAGCGGTATAAAAAGGAATGCCCGATATGCAAGGGCAGCGGTAAGCTTGATGCAGTGATAGAAGTTGAGTGGAAAGCAAGAGAAAAAGTAAAACGATAAAAAAGTTGAAATGACAATGAACAGAGAAATTTTATTCAGAGGTAAGTCAATACTTACAGGTATTTTTATAGAAGGAAACTTGATAATAGGCCGAAACTGCGAGACTTCTATTGTCTGGTTCAACACCAAGCAAAAAGAATGTTGGACATCAGTATGTCCATATTCGGTCGGTCAGTACACGGGCTTGACAGACAAGAACGGCAATAAAATCTTCGAGGGGGATATTTTACATCTGACAATACCAGATGGTTCCATTCGTCATTTCGTCGTAGAATGGGCGAACGAGAGCCGGACACTAAAGCCGTTGAATGGTTTTCGACATGACAGCAACCCTATCCGCATCAGCGGTTGGTGCTTCAATTGGGAAGGGCATCGCTTGTATCCAAGCGTAATAGACGGAGTTCCTGACAACGAAAGGATGGAGATTGTTGGAAACATTCACGACAACCCTGAATTACTTAAAGGATAATCGAGACAAAAGCATAAAAAGTAAAAAGATAATGGAAAAATTAAGATATAAATCAATAATTCCGAACGATAAGCCCGACTGGCTGCTTCGATTGCAAATGGAAATCAGTCAATCCTATGCGTTGAGAGGTATGGAAGATACTCCCGAAGAGTGGCAAGAGCTGAAGGGCTTCATCGACGACTTTATCGACAAACTCTACGTTAGAAAAGACGTAAGAATAAGAAGCGAGATAACCTCCTATCTTATGAAAGAAGATGGACAGACGCAGCTCCTTATCAAGAGAAATGGCAAATTACTTCAGAGTTATTACATTAAAAAATAGAAAAATATGAAAATCTTAGATGAAATCAAAAAGCGATTGCAGGTGTGGCACGAACAGCGTGCTGCAAGCATAGAGTACAAACGTCAGACACAACTCGACGCAGAGGCACGTGAAGTCGTGCAGATAATGGAGTTTAACGGGAGAGTCTATGTGAGCGTCAACGGTATTCCTATGTTTGATATCGATGATGTTAGTGGAAGCATGATAGATATTGTAACGAAAGCCCGACAGAACTATAAAGATTGGCGAGAAGAGAAATTATGGGAGAAGACAGGAACTACTCAAGGTTTTATACCTTGCTAAAAAAGATGCCCGGTGCAGATAAGGAGACGCTGGTGGAGCAATATACCCACGGTCGAACAACGCATCTGCGTGAGACTTCCATGCAGGAGTACAACACGATGTGCAACGATATGGAGCGAGTGACGGGGTTTGATAAGCACAGGGAGGCTATCCATAAGGAACTCAAACGAAGGCGCAGCGTATGTTTGAAGTTGATGCAGCAGCTCGGTGTCGACACTACGGATTGGGTGCGGGTTGACAATTTTTGTATGAATCCCCGCCTTGTTGGAAAGCCTTTCAGGAAAATAGATATGGAAGAGCTTGAGAACCTTGCCGTGAAGCTTCGAACAATCAAGCGCAAGGGCGGTTTGAAACCAAAACAGCAACCAGTGGAACAGAAGACCTCATTCATCTGTGTTTCAATAGACAGTACAATTGAAAATTAATGTTAGTAATAATCCAATAAAAACAAAAGAACTATGGCAACAAGAAAGAAAAAAGTAATCATCACCGGCGTTAGCAGAGAAGCCGCCGATGAAGCGTTCGCAACCTATGCCAAGAGCGACGCGCAGATACAGAAAATCAATGCAGAGATAGAATTGCAGTGCGCTAAATTTCGCGAGAAGTATGCCGACAAACTGGCAACCCTCTCAGAGGAAAAGGACAAAGCGTTCGATACTCTGCAGGCCTTTGCTACGGAGAACCAAGCAGATTTGTTCTCCAAGAAGAAGAGCCTTGAAATGGCTCACGGCGTTATAGGTTTCCGAACCGGAACACCAAAACTGAAGACGCTGAAAGGCTTCACGTGGGCAAGCGCATTACAGCTTGTTAAGCGTTTCCTACCAGACTATATCCGCCAGACAGAAGAGATTGCCAAGGATAAGCTGCTTACTGATCGTGATGGTAACGTGTCAATGGAGGTTTCGGACTCTCCATCACTTGTAGAAGTTCCTATAAGGCAGGCTATGACGGAATGTGGTATACAGGTTACGCAGGATGAAACCTTCTATGTCGAGCCCAAGAAGGAAGATACTGGAGTGTAGACCTTAAGCCCTGTGTCGATTAAGTTACGACACAGGGCAATAGTATTATAGTATGAACAAAAAACAAACAAGCTATGAAAGTGGATAATGAGCGACGGCGAGGTGTCAGTTATCTGAAGCGCGTTGCAGATGTGAACGCGACCTATCAGAAATGGGCGCGTACAGGTTTGTCGAACCGGGAAATATGGCGGAGGTATATATATCCTGTCTACGGAATATCAGAACGAACCTTGTATAATATGCTAAAAGTGGATGTGACAGTGAGGAAAGACAACGCCTCTTCGCCGCGTCCACTTCTGTTGTTTGATTTTGAGGACGAAAAATGAAGAAAGAAGTAGGAAAGATACTCAGCAGGATACTCAAAGATATTCGTGTGGAGATGGCTGACGAGTTCGATCAGAATTTCGAGCGTCAGGCATTCTTCAGTGAGGCATGGCAGCGGCGCAAGAGTCCCATGAGGGCAGATGGCCATATATTGCTTGACACTGGGCGTCTGCGCAGGAGTATTCAAAGCCGTACCACGGAGAATAGCATTATCTTTTTTACGAATGAACCTTACGCAGCTATTCATAATGAGGGCGGTCAAATCATTGTAACTCCGAAGATGAAGCGTTTCTTTTGGCGCAAGTACCATGATGCAACAGGCTCATTCGGTAGGAAGAAAGACGGCAGTCGCAGGAATGACAAACGCACGGTGCAGCTTTCCGATGAAGCCGAGTTCTGGAAATTCATGGCGTTAAAGAAAGCCGGTACTGCCATCAAAATTCCGAAGCGTAAGTTCTTAGCCACCAGCCCGGAGGTTGAAAAAGCCGTCAGAGAGATTATAGAGAAAAATATTTCAGATTATATCAACTTTGAGTTTAAGATAAACGAGAAATGAGAAAGGAACTGTACAAGATGCTCTGCGATAAGCTGAAGGCAGTAAGCGGCGGAGCCATCAAGCATATTGACTTGTGGAACCACAATGTCGAGTTCATCGAGCAGGAGGAGCAGTGGGAGCGTCCGGCGGTATTCGTAGAGTTCGCCCCCATTCAGTGGCAAGCTGTTCAGAACGGCGTTGAATACCGTGCGGAACCGATAGTGAACCTGCACGTGGTGACAGACTGGACAGGCAGCTTCAGTGCCGGTAGCGAGTTGCAGGAAGAAAGCCTGAAAGTATTCGACCTGCTGGAGGAAATACACAAGGCACTAACCTGCATGGAAGGCGAGACATTCATGGAATTTGACCTGGTAGAAAGTCGTACGAACCACAATCACGAAGAGATAATCGAGAACATAGAAAGCTACCAATGTGTGGCCATCAAGAGCCTCTGAACGAAAAAACGAGGCTAAAAACAAAAAATCCGCTGCTTTTGCTTGGAAGTAACGGATTTTTTCGTATATTTGCAGTACTAAAGCACTGAAGGAATGGCACTCTGGCATTTTAGACCTAACCGCCACCTTTGATGTAATCATACAAGCGTATCGGGAATGATGACCTGGCATTTGAGTCCAAACTATCGCCCGATACGCTTTCTTATATGTCATTTACAGAATACAGGAAATATGTTTTACGTATAAATCCATTATCTTTTCGGTCTGCCTTTCTTGCCACATTGAGCCTTACTTTCTGTCCCCTGATTTCTCCTTCGTAATAATAGAACCAGTCTATGCCGTCGGTTCTTGGATGCGTAAGCGGTGAAGATTCTATGAACACGGCCTTTTCCAATACTTCACCCAAAGAGGCAAGATCCTCTTTTCTAAGCACCTTCGAGCGTCCGAACGTATCGGAGAAGAGGTGTTTGTTCCCATAAGTGGAGAAACCCACCTTAATCGTTCCTTCACTGGAAGTTTTTTCATGCTTCACCTTGAGCAGCGGTTGCATCTCATGCAGGTAATGTGTGCGTTCAATAGTGCGTTGCGACTTTGTCTTGTCGCCGTAGCATTTCCTTACAAGCTGGCATGCCGCACAGAGTTCATTGTCTGGAATGAAAGCAAGTTTGAGCTTTCCTTTGGCTATATCGCAATCCCTGCAGCGTCGTATGGTGTAGGGGTTGTAGTCAGGCACGGACTTCTGTTCCATTCCTGCATTGAAGTGGAATATGCCCTTTGTATCCTTTCCTGTTGCTTCCTCGCCGCGAGCCATGGCTTCATCGTGTGGTGTAACAGGGTATTTGTCTTTGAGAACCTGCACGACCGTACAACGGCAGTTCCATCCATTGGGCGGATAATAAGACTCCCAAAACGAGTCGGTTATAGGGAGTGTTACCCGGTCGAGGGAAGCGTGTTCTGGACGCACCTTCTTGTCTCCGGCAGTGCGATACTGCAAGTTGTACCTATCGCCGTCCTGCATGAAGCCTTCCCATTTGGCTGCCATCTGTGCAGAAGCCTGCACGAAGTTGTATTCGGCGCGCAGGTAATTCCTGTTGTAAGTATCATCTATCTTTTGAACGTCATTCAAAAACCGTTCGAACGGTTTTCGATTGCCGTTCTCATCAAGGAGTGATGGGAACGCCTCATTGAGTTCGTGAAAAGTCTTCATGCCGGAAAAAATGTAGTTGGAGCGTTCGAGGCGACGGCGCATAGTGTCGGACATATCTATCTTTTGAAAGGAAGCGTCCAATGCGGCAGCATGCGTCCCGATGAATTCCTGCACCTTCGGAGTTTCCAGTATGTCGATTTGGAACTGGGCACCTTCAACCTTATAAAGCGTTTTCATCATTCCCTCGAACAAAGCAGATAATTCCTTCCGTACTTCTTCCTCCCGGCTGAACGTCTTCTGAAGATGATTAGTGCCGACTATTCCAGCATAGCGTTGATGCAGCCCCTCATAGTCAGAGGGGCTCAGTCGAAAAAAGGGTGCTTGTTTTGCTCCTGTCGCTTCTTTTTGTCCGGCTTGGGTGTTTTATCGTCTTTGGGCTCTTCACCGCCACTGTTGGGCTCTGTGGGGGCAAGAACGGGAGCCTGTTGCCTGCGCTCGCCCACGGGCATATTGTATTTCTCCTCGAAATAGGAAGGGTCTACCTCGTAGTTGTTCAGTACGAGCTGCTCGTATGCCACCTGCTGCTCCGGCGTGTAATCCTCGCTGTAGTCCCAATCGAAATGAATCCCCTGCAAGGGGAAGCCGTGCTGTATCATACGTGGTATGAGCTGGTTGTTTACTACGTCCCTGATGGTGTCGCAGTCTGCCTCCACGAGATTTTGGAATACCTCCAAATGTGTCTCTGACTGAGATAACGAAGAGCCGTCCTCAATGGTCATGGTCTGTCCGATGATGAGTTTCGACAGTTCGGAATTCGCACGGTCTATACGGCGGTCATAGACGTTGAAAGCGTCACCTTTCTTGGACTCCACCACTTCTATTTCCGTTCCCTGCTGGAAGATAGCCCAACCTTCGGTACCCATGTCTGACATCATCTTTTCCATTGCGGCCATTTCCTTCTTGTCCCGTGTCGTTGTACGTGCAATGCGCATCGGCATTCCGAATATTTCCGCAAAAGTATCCCAAAATGCCAATGTGTTTTTTTTAGGAATCGTCTGTGTTGCTGCTTTTAGGTAAAGACCAAGCCCGTCTGGCTGTCCCACCTCGATAAGCCATTCTGTAAATGGAGTACGACGATAGTCTTTCCCGGACTTCCAATCGTCGCCCAAATTTGCCACAAGCCTGCCGTATTCAGGAATGACATGCTTTCGCGGAATAAGTGTAACCCCGTCATAGCATAGCCGGTTGTTTGCATCGGTCGTCAGCTCACCCAGCTCAATAAGGGAGTGTCCCCAGTAATTGGCGTCGAGTGCAAATTTCATAAGCCGCTTGAACCATGCCGTATTGAAATACTTTGTAGCATCCGTATCTTCATCTCCCTTCTCGTTAACCAATTTGAACGAGCGGGATAAAACGAAGCCCTCGCGTTGCTGGATACACCCGGATAGGTGCAGGTCGACTTCCACGTCGCGGTATATGTCATATAGCCGCTGACGGTTCGGGTTATCGACATTGATGGCCATCTGCCACGCTATGCGCCAGTCGCCGATGTCCTTGCGTGTGAGAGAGTCCGTAGTCCGCTGCAACTCCATGACCGTTTTCCTGAATTGCTTTGCGTCGTTTTTTGCAAGCTTCAGTGTGCCATAAGGAGTATGTACCAGTGTTCTGTTATTTGTATTTTTTGCCATAATAGTTACCAGTTGTATCTTTGTTTCTTTTGACTTCCATATTTCATTGGCAGACCTACACTATTGCCATTCTCATCAATAGCAAGTGGCAAATCAGGCACAATTTTTCCTGCCTGCACTCCCTCCAGCCACTTGATAGCCCGCTCATAGCGTTCCTTACGTATTTCCATACCCATCTTCTGCGGCGTAGACGCTGCCATGTGGTAGATGGCAATATCGCAGGCGCGCATTACCACGAGCTTGTTACGTTGGTTGCCCATGGCACTGAATACAGCCTCCGTGTCGTATTTCGGGCGGAGATAGCCAGCTATCTCTTCTATAGCTTCTGTCTCGGCGTTGATTCGGTTCTCTTCGCTGACCTGTGAAATCACTTTCAACGCCTGTTCTCCGATAACGACCTTGTAATCTTCATTCGTGATAAACATACCTAATTCATTTATTATAATGTAATGTATAAAGCCTTCTTTTCCAAGTCAGCTATGGTTGTGCCTTCTTTGAAAACACCACCCCTGATAAACTTCTTCAGCTCCTGTTTGGAAAGTACTTCCAATTTTTTGTTGATAACAAGCACCATATACTTTCTATGGGTGATATGGTGGCAGTAGTCTGCCTTTTTTACGGCGCGCTTGAATCTTATGCCGAAAATGATGTCTTTAATAAGTCTGTACATAATTAACATTAATTTTATTGAAGGTAGGCGCGTTCGGCACAGCTCAAACAAGCTTGGCTTTGCACTCACTTGCGCTACCATTGGTTTTTTGAGGTCGGCCGACGGCCGAATCTCGGTGAAAACATTTGTTGTCTTGTATTCTTCTGAAGGATATAGATAGCTCCTTCATCGGCATCCGGTGCATCGTCGTTGCCTGCCATGCCTTTCTCGAAGGCGAGCGTCTGCTCAACTCCAGCCTGCATGTCGGGGTCTTCTTTCTGTGATATGTCATAATAGACAAAGCCTCGTTCCCAGAGCGGGCTGATGGCCTCAACGCGTTGGAACTTGTCGGGCTTCTTGCGCGTGTCTCCCGTGATGGGCAGCTGGAAGCCCCGAAGATTACCCTCAACGGTAAAGTCGTCAAGGATGATGTCTTGCATGAAACTTGCCTCCATCATGAAGCGGATAGGCAGGCCGATTTTCAAACTCCACTCATAGAGGTCGTAACACCATCGGACAAGCTCGGCCACGGATGCCTTTCGCACGAAAGCCCGCAGGTGCCACAGCTGTGCTCTACACTTGCCCCATAGCTTCGCCGCCTTGGTGTCATTTGTTTTCTTTGATTTCCACGACGGGTCGATGTAAAGTACCAGTTCGTCGAACTCCCACCATGCCGGACGTTTTGCCCAGCGTATCCATTCCTGCCGGAATACCGTGCCCTCGACGATAGGATTGTGCATCATCTCCTTGTTCCACGCCCGATAGCCCACGAAGTCGGCATATTCGCGGGCTTCCTCCTTTGTCCATTTCTCGCGCCATACGGGGTTGCCCTCACTATCCACGGCATATATGGTTGAGACATGCACGCCTTTTGTCTTGCAGATGTTGGCAAGTACCGAAGTTTTCGAAATAAGGTTGCCGACCATGATGAAGCGTCCGCGGCCTACGTCAAGCGCACCGAACAGGGCTTCCTTCACCCAGTCGGTGAGTTCACGCACACGTCGTTCGTTACGGCAGAGTTCGTCGTCATCAAGGTCATCGATGACAATATAATCCGGGCGTGCCTCACGCTTGCGCAGTCCACGCGGCGATTGCCCGCGACCGCATGCAAGGAAATGAACCCCGTCCTTAGTGGTGAACTCCCCTTCCGTCCAGTCGCCCATCGACATCTGTTTCCCGAAATCGGCGATGATGCGCTTATTATACTGGAGTTCCGCCTGAATATCACCGAGGAGTCTGTTTGCACTGTCCTCGGATTTGCCGACGAGCACCATGAAATTGATGAGCCTTTTGGGCTGGAACATGAGCCACAGCGGCGTGAAGATGTCCATGTGGGTAGACTTAGCATGTCCTCGCGGCCATTTGAATACCGCCTTGAGGTTCGGTGTATTCTTTACCTTGCCGGCTGCCGCATTGTGGAACGGTGCGTTGTGGACAATACGGATGACCTCGCCCGTAACCTTGTCGCGCAGCTGCAGGAAGTGTGGGAAATAATACTCGCAGAAGGCGGCATAGTCCTTCTGCAGGCGGTGTATGCGCTGCTTCTTCTGTACGGAGTTCTCACGGACAAGACTTTTCGTGTCTGTAATGCTCTGTATCTGCAGGCAATGTTCCTGCCATTCCTGCTGTATCTTCTTGAGTTCTGATATTGTTGCCATGACTTATTACTTATAATGTTGATGGGTTCTGCATGCGCTCCATGAGGAACTTGTTCTGGTACTTGTTGATGGCCTTGATAAGCTCAGGTGTAATCTCCGGATCGTAGGATGCCTGGTCTTGAATCCAGCGGTTGAATGCCATGAACACCTCTATGGCGTCGATGACGTTCGCCTTCTTGTCGAGCTTCTCTATTGTTGCTGATAGTTTGGAGAGCTTGTCGGCCAGCGAGCCGATGAGCGTCGGGTCTTTTGACTTGTTCACACTCTCTATCAAACCGTCGATGGTAAGCAGGAGCTTGTTCACCAGTTCCGGGCGTGATATGTTCTTTGCGGCGCGTGCCTCCTTCCATCCTTCAGAGGCGCACCATTTTGAGACGGTGACACGCGACACGCCCAACTGATCGGCTATCTCCGTCTGCTCCATTCCGGAGAGGTACAATGACCTTCCGATGTTTTTTTTCTGTTCAATTTCTGCCTTTGTCATAGAAATGTTTGTATTGAATAATGTTAAAACTACTGCAAAGATTGCTGTTTTTCGTGACAGGAACAAGTAATACGGAATGGTATGCGGTATATACGGCAGCGTTTGCATAGTTATTTGGTTATCAATGGTTTAGTTCGTAATATTGCACAAAAAATAAGTTACTTGTGCTTTCGGCACGACAATAAAAATATAGATATGAGTAAAGCAAAACGAATACGAATTACAAATGACAGCTTGAACAGCTACGGCTTTCGGGTACTGACGTCAGGAATGAATGTGGAGCAGTATAACCGCAACCCTGTACTATTATACATGCATGAACGCGGTCAGGTCATCGGTTTGGTAAAGGATATTAAGTTAGAAGACAATGAGGTTACCGGTGAACTCGTGTTCGACGAAGCTACCGAGTTGAGCAAACGCTGCAAGAAGCAATGGGAATTCGGTTCCTTAAAGATGGTAAGCGTAGGAATTGACATTTTGGAGACAAGTGAAGACCCGAAGTATCTGTTGCCGGGACAGAAAGCTCCAACCGTCATCAAGAGCAAGCTTTTTGAGGTGTCGCTGGTGGATGTCGGTGCGAACGATGATGCCATCGTACTGCAAAAAGACGGTGTCAGACTTTCGTTAGGTAAGGGAGTGGCAGACGTGTTGCCACTACTACATAATAACAATAATCAAAAAACAGAAAAAGAAATGGATCAAGAGAAGTTAGCCCTTATGCTGGGCTTGCCCAAGGAAGCTGACGAGGCGGCTATTAACGCAGCCATCCAGCAGCTGCTGGTAAAGGCAAAAGAGGTGGAAAACCTCAAAAAAGAGAAAGATGCACTGCTCGCTGCAAGCATCGAAGCGGCGGTTGATAAGGCCGTAGAGGAAAAGAAAATCACGCTGGACAAGAAACAGCACTTTGTTGACCTCGGCAAGAAAATCGGCATCGACGGCTTGAAGACCACCATTGGTGCAATGGCACCTATCATGAAGGCGAGCAAGTTTGTCAACAACGGTGGCACTCCTTCCGGTAATACCGGTGAATATGCGAAGTTGAGTGACGTGCCTGCCGAGAAACTGGAGGACATACGTACGAATGACCTTGCACTGTACAAGAGGTTGTACAAGGCAGAATACGGTGTTGAGTGTGAGATCTAATGTCTAACAATAAAAATTTGAAACAATGACAAAATTAATGACAACTTTAATGGCGTTCTTTGCGAACTGCCTGGTAGGCGGCACCCTTGCCGCTGCTGCCGGCTTGTCGCCCATGACGGGTGCTGTCGGCATGAATGTGCTTTCTGCCGTTATCGGACAGGCTGCTCCTGCGGGCAGCTTCCGTGTTGGTGTTTATGCTGAACTATGGACAGGCGAGTTTGTAAAGCATCTTCGCCGTGGGTTGGAAGCGACCTTCCTTGATGGCATTCCGGACAATACGAGTATCGTGAACAACGATGTCATCCATTTGGTTGAAGTGGGCGTCGATCCTGACGTGTTGATCAATAACACAACCTACCCTATACCTTCTCAGGCATTGGAGGATAAGGATATAGCCATCAAGCTGGATAAATTCCAAACAAAGGTCACACCTATTACTGATGATGAGTTGCATGCGTTGAGCTTCGACAAGATGGCTCGTGTGAAGGAGAGTCATGGCAACGCTATAAATGACTCGAAATTTGCCAAGGCTGCCCATGCTTTGTGTGCGAAGGAGAATACCGAAAAGACACCTGTGCTGAAGACTACAGGAAAGAGAGACGCTGTTACCGGTCGTCTGAAGCTGACTGCAAATGACGTGCTGAACCTAAAGCGTGCAATGGACAAGCTGGGTGTTCCTACCCAAGGGCGTCGCCTCGTGCTTTGCAGCGACCATGCCAACGACCTGTTGGAAGTATCGCAGGTGTTCAAAGAGCAGTACAACATCAACCGCAATGACGGCACGGTGGGAAGATTGTACGGTTTTGACATCTACGAGTTCGCGAACAATCCGCTGTACACCACTGCTGGCAAGAAAAAGGATGTCGGCACCGCTCCTGAAACCGGTGAGTTCCAGTGCTCCTTCGCCTTTTATGCTCCGCGTGTATTCAAAGCCACGGGTTCAACGAAGATGTACTATAGCGAGGCATCCACCGACCCTCAGAACCAGCGTTCACTCATCAACTTCCGCCACTACTTCATTTGCATGCCGAAAACGGCAGATGCCGGCGTAGTGATGATGAGCGGCTACAAGGACCCCAGCCTTCCTGAGGGATAAATCAAACCATAAAACAGATAACAAGCGTATGAAACTGAAAGTAACAAGTGCGTTCCGCGACAGGGACGATCATGTAACAGTGTATGACCCGGATACCATTCTGGAGGTGAAAGACAAAGACCGCGCCCAGTCGCTCATAGACCGTGGCCTGTGCAAGGAGTTCAAGGGCAAGACAGCCCCTGCATATATCCTCGGCAAGGAGGAAGATGGCAGCCAGCCGGACGGGGATAATGGCGGTAAGGACGAAAATCCTGATACTGGTACAACAGGCCAGGAACAGAAGCCGGACGGGGATAATGGCGGTAAGGACGAAAATCCTGATACTGGTACAACAGGCCAGGAACAGAAGCCGGACGGGGATAATGGCGGTAAGGACGAAAATCCTGATACTGGTACAACAGGCCAGGAACAGAACCCAAATCCTGAAGACAATGAGTAAGCCGATAAAGTATCTTGTAATCCACTGCACGGCAACCCCTGAGGGGCGTGAGGTAAGCTCGGCTGAAATACGCCGATGGCATACCTCTCCCCCACCTGCAGGGCGTGGCTGGAAGCAGGTAGGCTACACCGACCTTTTTCATCTCGACGGGCGCGTGGAGCGATTGGTGAAGAACAATGAGGATGCACAGGTAGACCCATGGGAAGTGACCAACGGAGCAACGGGCTACAACAGCGTAAGCCGTCACATCGTGTACGTGGGTGGCTGCGACATCCGAATGAATCCCAAGGACACGCGGACGGCAGCCCAGCGTGAGGCGTTGAAACGCTATGTGCTGGACTTCCATCGCCGCTTCCCTCAGATACGCATTGTGGGACACCGGGAACTGAACCCAGGAAAAGATTGCCCGTCTTTTGATGTGCAGAAGTGGCTGCGCGAAATAGGAATAAGGCAGTAACATCAAAATAATAAAAAGGTATGGAACTCAGTGAATTAATCAATCTGGTGCTGGGTGGCGGCCTTGTGGCGACGGTGATAGCCGTCATCACGATGAAATCGACCGTTCGGAAGGCAAAAGCGGAAGCAGAGAAAGCACTTGCTGATGCCGAGACAGTCCGGATTGATAACACTGAGAAAGCCACCCGGGTACTGATAGAGAACATCGTAAACCCTTTAAAAGAAGAATTGAATGAAACAAGAAAAGACCTCAATGCAACCAAGCGCGAGATGGCACGGCTTCGGAAAGCCATTGACGATGCTAACAGCTGCCGTTATAGCGATGACTGTCCTGTGCTTCACCGCCTGCGCATCGAGCAGAAAAAGCGTGAAGTCGGAGAAAGCCACGAGCCACGAGGTGAACCGCCTCGACGTGGACAGCACGGCGAGCGTCGTCGAAACCTGGCAAACGCCCGTGAAAGTACCGATGTCGGCGGTGAGCCTGACGCTGAGCATGGACAGCCTGCGGTTGCTTCCGTCCGGAGCGGGCTACACAGCCCGGAAAGGACAGGCCAATGTGAAGGTGATGCGGATACCACCGACGGCGAATGAACCGGAGCAGCTGGTGATAGAAGCCGGCTGCGACAGTTTGGAGCTGGTGTGTGCCGGCTACTCCAAGACCATCAGCACCCTGAAACGGCAACTGAAAGAGGTGAATAAGTCTAACAGTGAGCTTAAGGAGGCGGAAGAGGAAACTTCGAAGAATACCTTCTTCAAAAGGCTCAAGTATTTTTTTACCGGACTTTTATCCGGTATCGTAGCAACAGTATTAACAAGGTTCGTTATCGTCTACATTCGGAAAAAGAAGCTGGTTTGACAGTCCCCCTCTGAACGATAACCCACCATAAAATGAAAGAAAAATGAGTAAAAACAAGAATTTCATCTACGGCATAGCAGCCGTGAAAAAAGGAAGCACCCTGATAGGCTACATTGAAAAAGGTAGCTGGGACTGGGGAGGCTCAAAGCCTGAAAGCGTCGATGTTGAAGCAGAACAGGTGCCCGATGCACCAGTGCTGACCCTGCTCCAGAAGAATGCACAGATTAGCCCGACTTTCAATCTTATTCAGTTGGATTGGGCGAACTTGCAACTGATTCTCGGCGGAACACTCGTCAAGACCGGCAGCGGCGGAAACGAAAAGGTTACCGGCTGGAAGGCTCCTTCTTCTCTTGTGCAGATAAGAGACAAATGGACTATCCAGTTCGTGAGCGGGCAGACAATGACCATTCCTAACGGTACCATACTCGCCAACCTCGGCGGCAAACTCACCCTTACGGAAGTGTCCAAGATCGAGTGTCAGTTGAAGATCAACAAGCCCGAAGACGACTCTGCACCTTACGAAATCAACGACACGGTAAGTGAAGGCTGATGGAAGAAGATGTGATTAGACAGATACAGCGAGAGGGGGCGGAAGCATTGCTCGATACAGGTGTAAGTGTACCTTTGAAGGCTGTGCGCCTTCCGTTTAGGAAGAGCCCCTTTGTGCTGCGTGTGACTATGAAGCGTCCCTGTATGTCCGGACAGCTGAAGATTGCCCGGACATACCTTTCCATGAATGTGACGAGTGAGCAGATTTGGAATTTCACGAAAGAGGAGGAGTTTCAATTTCTCGTCCAGCAGGGCAAAAGCCTAAGCCGTATGATAGCCTATATGATATGTCGCGGATATTTCTCGCGTAAATGTGGTGTGTGGCTTGTGGCTTGGTTCATACGCAACTTCATGACACACGAATACCAGATGGAGGTAATGAAGAAATTCGTCTCCCTCATGGGTACCGACCCTTTTATTCCTATTATCAGATCAGCAGAGATAGCGAACCCGATGCGCCTGCGTCTGAGCCAGAAAAAGAAGGAGGGGAGTTAAAGAGCCAGTGGGAAGGCTCCCATAGCCCCTTCGGTTTCCTGTGGCAGATAGCAAGTGCTACAGGGTGGACGGTAGACTACATACTGAATGGCGTGAACTATCAAACATTGATAATGATGCTGAGCGATGCCCCTCGCTATGTAGACAAGAATGACAAGAACAAGAAAGAAAATCAAACAGCTGAAGAGGAAGCCAACGAGATAGTCGGCTTTTTTCAGAGTAAATTAAACGAATAATGGCAAACGCACAACCAGTTAAAATAGAACTTCTGATGGTGGATAAACTTTCGCCTAATATGGATAAGAGTCAGCGGAAGGTCAAGGAACTGCAACAGAACGTGGCAGCGGCGAACAGGGAATTGGAGAACACGGAGCAGATTTCCAACCGCCTGACGCGTTCTATCGGCAGATTGGCTGCGGCATTCACTATCAAGGAGTTCGTGTCCGAGGTAGCCAAGGTGCGTGGTCAATTTCAGCAGTTAGAGGTTGCCTTCACCACGATGCTTCAGAGCGAGGAAAAGGCCAATGCCCTGATGATGCAACTGGTAAGGACGGCTGCCACAACACCTTTCGGCTTGGAAGATGTAGCGCAAGGAGCCAAGCAGCTGCTTGCCTATGGCTTTGAAGCCGAGCGGGTGAACGAGACACTGATACGGCTTGGAGATATTGCAGCCGGACTAAGTGTTCCTTTAAATGATCTGGTATATCTGTATGGTACCACAATGGCACAAGGCAGGTTATATACGCAGGACTTGAACCAGTTCACCAACCGCGGTCTTCCTATGATAAGTGAGCTGGCGAAACAATTTGGCGTGGCCGAGGACAAGGTGCGCGAACTTGTGGAAGCCGGAAAGGTCGGATTCCCCGAAGTACAGAAGGTTATCGAGAGTCTCACCAATGAGGGCGGCAAGTTCGGTGGTTTGATGGCCGAGCAGTCAAAGACGATAGTAGGACAGATTGCCAACATAGAAGACAGCATCTCGATAGCGTTCAATAAGTTAGGTCAGCAAAGCGAAGGTGTCATCAATACGACATTGTCAGGCATCTCGTATGTCGTAGAGCACTATGAGCGTTTTGGCCGTATCCTGTTGGCCATGGTGGCCACCTATGGCACCTACCGAGCCGCCGTCATGCTTACCGCAGCAGCTAAAGGGTGGGCAACGGCCGCAGAGGCTCTGCATTACAATTGGCTGGTTCTTGTGGAGAGAGCGCAGAAAGCGTTGAATGCCACCATGCTTGCCAACCCTTACGTCTTGGTGGCAACAATGCTCGCCGGCGTAGTGGCCACCATGGTCAGTGCAAAGACCGAAACGGAGCGTCTGCAAGATGCAGATGAAGCCTACGAGGCGCAGAAGCAGAAAGTCATTGAGGCGGAAGAAGCCCATAAGCGCAGGTTGGAGGAACTCTGCCAGATAGCTGGTGATGAAGCATTGTCTACTGATACAAGGCGTGAAGCCCTTAACAAGTTGGAGCAGAAGTATCCCAACATCTTTGCGAAGTATGATACTGAATACGCCAAGCTGAAGAACATCAAGAAAATCAAGGAAGAGATAGCCTTGCTCGATGGTCAGAAGTCGCTTGCAAATCCTAAGAACGAGGTCAAGACAATCAACGACAGGATAAAAACACTTGAAAAGAAAAAGAGCACGGAATATTGGGAAGAATCCGACCGCAATGGAAGTATGACCAAACGTGGCGGATTGAGCAAAGGCGAGGAAGCCGAACTCAAGACACTATATGGCAAAAGAAACAATCTGACTGGGCAGATACGCAAGAGCCAAGTCAATGCTTATTTTGAAAATCTCACAGGTGTCAGCAATGATACGCTGGAAAAAGAAATCAAACGCCGCGAAAACCTGTTGGCAGCGATGAAGGTAAACGGTAAGAAGTATGGAAAAATAATACAGGGCAGCAAGAGCTTGACAGGCATATATTCCAATGACGAGCTGCAGTATCAGCTCAACAAGTTGGTAGCTGAAAGGAATCGACGCAATGCCAAGCGTGATAACAGCGCAGCATGGGGAACACAGGCGAAGAAGAATTATGAGCAAGCTCTTAAAAACTACAACAATTTCGTCAGAAGTAAGTCAAACAAGCTGACGAAGGAAGAGTATGAGAAGCAGCTGAAGGAGCTCAAGGATGACCTTGACCAAAAGAAAAAGGAATACGACAAGACCAAGCCTGCCAAGAATGCTGACGCAAAAAAAACGGACAAGAAAAAGCTGAAGGAAGCGGCGGAAGCAGAACGCAGGCGACAAATGGCTGAAAAGCTGAAGCAGGAGCTCGTAGACCTGCAGCGTTCTAACGATTCGGCGGAGATAGAAACCATGCAGGAGGGGCTGCAAAAAAAGCTCCGCGAAATAGAGAACGAATATCAAGCCCGCAAAAATGCCATTGACAAGCAAGAGAGCAACTGGAAGCGTGACAATAAAAAGGCAAAGAGTGCTGTTGGCAAGGACGGTCTGACAGCGGAGCAGGCAGAGGCATTGCAGAAAGCCCGTAGTCAAGCCGCCGTTATCCGAAAGAAAGAAATAGCTGATGCCAACAGGGAGGCTCGCAAGGAAGAAATCTCTGCCATGGTAGACTACCTGAAGGAGTATGGCTCATTCCACCAGCAAAAGCTGGCATTGGCAGAGGAATACGCCCAGAAGATAGCAGAGGTGGATGCATCATCTGTTAGCAACGCAGCAAAAGCATGGCAAAAGCGACAGCTGCTGAAGGAACAGCAGAAGAAGAACTCCTCGCTGTCGTTTGAAAGCATCTCGAGAGGCATCAACTGGCATGTGCTGTTCAGTGGCGTTGGCAATCTCGCCAAAGAGATGATGGTGCCGATGTTGGAGCAATTGCGTGCTTATGTCAATACCGACGAGTATAAGAACGCCGATGCTGACACCCAGCAGAAGGTAACGGCTCTGCTCCAGGAGATACGCAAGTATGTCGGTACTGACCAGAGCATAACATGGCGAACGCTTGACGAAGCCGTCAAACGCTTCACAGACAGCGTGGCTGTTTATGACCGTGCTGTAAAGGCCGAGGAAGATGCCGTAAACGCACGGAATGAAGGAAAGAGAAAACTCGATGCCGGTGAAATCACAAACGATGAATATAAAGCTCTTGAAAACAAGGCACAGGAACTTGGCGATGCTACGGTGAAGGCGCACGAGAGCATGGAAGATTTCGGTGCTGCCTTGAATCGGACTTCGGACGAGGTGGCAAACTTCACAAGCGGGCTGACAACCGCCCTGAACAATGCCAAGGGCTGGCAAGGCGTGGAAGGCTTCAACGGCCTGCAGCAACAAGTGGGTGCCATTGACAATTTGAAAGGCACGCTTGACGCGATACTTCCACAGATGGGAGAAGGTATGGCCAAAGAGATAGGCAGCACGTTGTCAAGCACGATGGGTACGACGCTGTCATCCATCGGTGGAGGTATATCAAGCCTGCTGTCAAGCGGGCTGGGAAGTGTCATCGGCATCGTAGCCCAGATACCAAGGCTTATACTTGATTTGGTTAGTGGCATCAAGGGGTTTGTGACAGGCGTCCTCAACTCGATAACGGAACTTGTTTCGTTGCGTTGGATAGACGATCTCGTGGTTAGTATATTGGACGCAGTCGGCAACCTGATAAATGCGATATTCGACCTACCCGAAAACTTATTTCACGTGCTTGAGCATATTGTTGTGAATGGCGTGGGCGGTCTTTTGGATTCTGTTTTAGGCCGTGTCGGCAATATACTGACACTGGGTTTGCTGAGCAGCAATGGTCCAAGCGATTGGTTTACCAATTCCAACGAGAAGGAGGTGGCGGACGCCATTGACAGGCTGACCAAGCGCAACGAACTGTTGGAACAGGCTATCGAGGATTTGACAGACGAAATGAAAACGGCTCGTGGTTCCACTGCTATTCGCATATCGAACGATGCGGAAAGACTGCAACGAGAGACGAACGACAACTACAAGAACATCGCACGGAAACAGGCAGGATATCATTCTGCCCATCATAGCTGGGATTACTACTGGAAAGGTTACAGCGATGAGCAGATAAAACGCCTGAGCGAGCAGATAGGCCGAAAGTGGGACGGTAACATCTGGGGGCTCAGTCCCGAGGAGATGAAAGTGCTCCGGTCTAATGTGGACATGTGGGAGCAGATTATCAAAACGGGGAAAGGTGGCTATGGAGAGCGTGTCGCAGAAAAGTTAAATGCTTATATAGAACAGGCTGGCAAGTTGCAGGAGATAACAGACACCCTTTACGAGAACCTTACAACCACGACAAAGAAGAACGTCTTCGACGATTTCCTCGATTCACTATATGCTCTTGCCAATGGCTCGGAAGATGTGTTTGATGACATTGCCGAGAATTGGCAGGCAATGGTCAATAAAATGACCATAAACAACCTGGTCGGGGCAAAATTCCAGAAGAATCTGGAGGCATGGTATGAAGAGCTCGCCAAACTGAACAAGGCTCGTACGAACGGCGAGATAACCGATGCCGAGTACCGCAAGCGGCTTGATGAGTTGAAAAAGGAATATGACAACTATGTAAATAGTGCCAAGAGTGATATTGAGCAGCTGCGCAATGCAGGCATCATCAATTCTGTCGACAAGAACGGAGGAACGACACAGAGCGGAAAGGCCGGTGCCTTCACTACGATGAGCCAAGACCAAGCGACAAAGCTTGAAGGACTGTTCGTCAGCGGGCAGATGCATTGGGCAAGCATAGATGACCGGGTCGAGGATGTCGCTGCAAAAATGAGTGCCGCACAGGAGCATCTCAGGAAAATAGAGCTCAATACGGGCAGCAGTGCCCAATCTCTGAAAGACATAAAGGAAGAAATGAGGAAAATTACTCGCGATGGCGTAAAAGTTAAATGACATGGACAAGATATTAGGCGGACTTGTGCTTATAAACGGCACTGACATTTGGAAGGAGTACGGTGTGTTTCTCACCGAGGAGAAGAAAGGCGGCAGGGAGAACCTGAACGCCATTCTGACGCCAAGCAAGGCAAAGGAGCATGTCGGTGTGGACATACGGGAGCATAACGGCAAGAAGTACGCCAAGACGCTCTTGCCGGCTAATGCGGAGCGTGATGTGACATTGCATTTCGCACAATACGCCAAGACGAGACAGGAATGGATAGCCAAATACATGGCATTCATTCAATTTCTAAAAACGGGAAAAGACGGCTGGCTCACGATCACCTTCACGGAGCTCAACCTATCGCTCAAGGTGTTCTATATGGACAGCAGCTCATATACGGCATTGACTTACCTGTGGAAAGAAGGTGTGCAGGCAAGCCGTTACAAAGTCAAGTTCCGTGAACCTGACCCTATCATTTAATGACATTATAACACCATTGTAATATGCTTCTAACGCTATTTGACAGATACGGAAATGTAAAGGCGGAAATAGAGCCTGACAACAGCAGCACGCAAGAGAAGGAGATTCAGGGAGACAACCTGCTGAAGCTCTCTTTCACCTTGTATGAGTTTGTTTCCATCGATGTGAATGATTACATCGAGTACGGAAATGAGCGATACTGGGCTACCGTAAAATATGCTCCGGCTCAAAAAAGTACCATGGAGTGGGAATATAGTTTCCAGCTATATGGCATTGAGAGCCTCATCAAGCGTTTTCTCGTGCTGAATAATACAGATGGCGAAAATGAAGCTGTGTTCACTCTGACAGCACGACCTATAGACCACATGCGACTGATAGTGAAGAATGTCAATGATGGATTGGACGGGACGGCGAGCTTTAAGGTGGGCGCAGTGGAAGGCTCAGATAATGTTACTATTGAATATATTGGCAAGTATTGCAATGAAGGATTGAAGGAACTGGCAGAGGCTGTAGGTGTAGAATGGTGGGTAGAGGGTGAGACGGTGAATTTGTGTCGATGTGAGCATGGTGATGAAATCACGCTCGGATATGACAAGGGACTGACATCGCTCAACCGCGACATGGCAGACAATGCGAAATTCTACACACGGCTGTTCCCCATAGGAAGCAATCGCAACATTGATGCGACAAAATATGGACATAGTCGGCTGATGTTGCCTGGTGGTGCGAAGTACGTAGATGTGAACGTGGAACGCTATGGTATCATACACCATTATGAACAGAAGGCTTTTTCAGACATCTATCCCCGCCGTATCGGGGTTGTAAGCAGCGTTCGCTCCAAGCAGGTGGAGGATAAGGAGGGCAAGCCCTTTATTATCTACTATTTCAAAGACGATGCCTTGCCTTTCAATCCTAACGATTACGAAATCGGCGGCTTGGTAAAGCATGTGTCTTTTCAAGCCGGCAGTGAACTTGCAGGGTTAGGCACTTCCAATGAACATTATTTTGAAGTGAATTATGACAGTAAGACCAAAGAGTTTGAGATTATTACGATATGGCCTTATGACAACGACATGCAATTACCTGGCGGAACACTGGTTCCGAAAGCTGGCGATAAGTATATCCTATGGAATATCAGAATGCCCGACGAATATTATGCCTTGGCGGAAAAAGAGCTTCTGAAAGCTGTCAATGAGTATAATGGCAAGCACGCATTGGACGTAAGTCGCTATAAAGCACCGACGGATTTTGTCTGGATAAAGGAAACAGGAACGGAATTGTTTATCGGCAGACGTGTCCGGTTGGAGAGCAGGGAATATTTTCCAGAGAACGGATATCGCTCAAGTCGTATCACGAAAATCAGCAGGCAAGTGAATGAGCCAGGACAGATGGATATAGAAATCTGTGATGCTCTCTCAACGGGCACAATGGCAAAGATGGATAGTGCCATTGCCGATGCAAGGAACTATGCTGGAACCCTCGTCGGCGCGATTAATATACCGGACGTTATCCGCAGCTGGGATACGACGAAGCCTACAGATACCAACCTGTACAGTGCCCGACGTACACACAAGGAATTCCTGAGCAAGACTTCCGCCGACACGGCGCAGGGGTTAATTACCTTCTTGAGGGGTATAGGATTCAAGGACGGCGCAGGTATTGATGAACTGGGCAACGCCGTCTTGAAATCCATTCAGACGGCAGGCTTTGAAAAGACGCTCAACGGTTTTGGCGTGTGGCTCGATGAGAAGGGGCGGGCGCATGGGCAAATCGACTACTTAGAGGTGATTGGCAAGGCTATCTTCCGTAGCCTTCAGATAGACGAGTACAAGCATATCGGCGGCAACATCGTTCTGTCAGGTGCGAATGCCATCATAGAAAAGGTTGTGCGCATTGATGGTGGTTGGAAATGCTACCTCCATACCGACGACGGCGACAAGGCTATTACCAACGACTGGTTGCCAGGCGACCAAGCACTGTGCCAAACGTTCAATATAAGGGCAGGTGTTTATGAGAGCGTCAGCAATACGTATTACTGGCGTTGTGTGTCGGAGGTTGGACAAAAGACGGCAAACGAAGAAGCGTATATCGTTATCACCGCCGATGATGCCTACTGCGACAAGAACGTCCGAAACGACGAGCCGAAGGCTGGCGACAATGTCGTGCTGTGTGGGCACAACACGCTGTGGGATATTGCCCACGGTGTAGAGCCGACGCTGCACCGCCACCGTATGAATGTAACGATGATTACCACCTCAAAGGAGGAGGGAGGCACAATAGAGGTGTACAGGAATATTCACGATTTTTCGCTAAGTAAAGGCAATGCAATATTCCACCTGTCGAGCGACAAAATATACATGAATAGCCGCCATTTCGAGTGGGTAAGCTCCGACGGAGAGCGTATTCCCAACGTGCTGTATCGTGGTGATTGGACACCGGGCACGGTGGCAGCCAAATATGAAGCGTGGTATTATGCAGGAGGCACGTGGCTTTCGCTCATCGATAATAACGCCGACGAACCCACCGGGCAATCCAAAAAATGGAAGCAGTATGCTGCCAAGGGGAAAGATGGCGGAACCGGGCTACGCGTAGAAGGCTACGCATCGGCAGGCAGTGCAGCCTATACGGAGGGGCAAACAAGCTGGGAAGCCACCTTTGAAGTCCACGTGTGGGAAAACGACGTGGAAATAACAAGCAAGCTGCCTTCTACGCGCTTTGTATGGGAGCGTGTAAGCGAATACGAAGCAGGCGACGTGGCGTGGAAAGGCAGGCACAGCAACGATGGCTATAAAATAAAAGTTACCTACGACGACTTGATGGGCGATACTTCATTTATGTGTAAATTCCTTAATTCGTCCGGACAAAAAGTTTTGAAAAATATAACATTTTAAAAATAAAGAACAATGGCAGAAGTATTAGCACAGAAAACATTTACGGTAAAGAAATTGGTAAATGGTAAAACACTCACCTTCGTCCTTAAGACGGACAAGGCACTCACGCAAATTTTTTCGCGCGACAGCAAGACATACGCGCCCAACTATGCGGCATCGCCGCTTACCTTAACACCGCTGCTACTGGTGAGCGGTAAAAGCGGCGACCAAACGGCACACCTTAGCGATTTGAATTGGCGGGTAATTAAGCAGGACGGCACGGCAGCGACACAGACATTAACAGCTGGCACTGGGCTTGCCAAAAAGTTAGCAGCCAACCTTACCGATTGCACAGGCTTAAAAATCACGTGTGAAGCCACCTACACCGACCCCGTGTCAAAGGCAGCTGCACAAGTGGTTGCGTCGGTGGAAGTAACAAAGGTGGAGAATGCCGGGGCAAATATTCTTGCCAGCCTCTATATGCCGGACGGCGATACTTTCGACAATGCTGGGAAGTCGCTGAAAATACACTGTGATTTGATGCGTGGCGGAGACATCGACACATCTAACGTTTCTTACATGTGGTATCAGCTACGCAACGGCGTGTGGGTAAAACTCGAAACCGCCAATGCTAACGGCATCAGCGGAATAAATACCAACGAAATAACAGTACCAGCCTCGGCTGTCGTAAATGTCGGGATATTCAAATGTGTCATAAAAGATACCGATACCGCAAGCGCAACGGCAAACAAGGAGGTGTTTGCCATCGGTACGCTGTACGATGGCTCAGATCCTTACGAAATCGACGTTTTTCAGCCCAACGGCGATAACGTTGCTGAAGGTGGCAGCTTGTTGCACTGGTTTAAGATACGCCAAGGGGCTACCTATATTACTGATGCGGTGATACTGGGGGCACATAATATGCGCGTGTGGCGTTTTGCCGCTAACAACGCCATCGACACGACGTGGGGCACAAGCGGCTACAAAGCATGCACGAAAGACGCGCCGAATGCCCGCTACTCACTCGATATAGCTTACTCTGACTTGCTAAGCGCAAGCCAAGCATTCTGCGTGGAGCTTTATTAAAAGGTAAGGGCGTGTAAATGCACCCTTATCCTCCTTGATAAATATAAATTTGTAATAATGGCAAAGATAATAGCACAACGCACATTTACAGTTCGCCGGGCACCAAAAGATGGGGAGCCCGGAGAACCTGGCAATAAAGGGGAAGATGCTCTCACCCTTGTAGTTACGCCAAATACCTTTGTTTTTCAAACGAACGACAAGGGTGCCATCGAAAATTTGGCGCAGAACAAAGGTAAGGTGCGAATGTACCTTGGCAAGATGGAAGTTGTGCCCGATAATATTGATGTTGCCCCTTACAACTGCTATGCCCGGATAGTTGGTGATAACACGCTGTATTTTGACGGTATAAGCCCCAATCAGTGGGGCGGAAAAGTGGATATTACCGCTAAATACAAGGGGCAGATACGCACGGCTACCGTTGAATTCGTAGTAAGTGCGCAAAAATGGAATGAAGCAAAAATCATTTCAATTGATAAAGAAATGGTAGGTTTGAAAGCTGCACAAACTACCATCAACGGGCGCACGCAAGCGGTTGAACAGCGTGTTGGGCGCATCGAAACCCGAGCCGACAATATCGAAATTGAGGTAAAAAAACAAGTGTTCGGTGGCGCGAACCTACTCAAGGGGGCGAGCCTGCGACAGCTGGGCTTGCTTTTACTACAACGTGAGCAATATGTTAAGATAGTGAACTATCCAAGCGTCGCCCACCTCGAGCACCCTTATATTTCCATTTCTCGCCACGGGGCGACACAGAATGAATGGAATGGGGCTAAATTTCCCGTCATTAAAGCGATTGGCGGAAAAACCTACACCCTATCGATGTATACGCGCATTTACGGTAGTGATCAACCCTATATTGAGGTGAAGCGTAGCCGCTCAAAGGATATGAGTGCACCAAAGAATAGCTACCCCGACATACCCTCCACTTATGGCGTGTGGAAACAATACACCTACACCTTCGAGCTGGAAGATGGTTACAATTATTTGCAAATATTCATAGGCTGCGTCCGTAATGGCGAAGCCTACTTATCGGAAATTCAATTGGAGGAAGGCAGTAAGGCTACCATGTGGAAAGATCCGGATATTGTAGAAAGCATGGAAGCTGCTGGCATCTACCTTAACGGTAACGACATGTCGATAAACGCACGCTCCAAGCATTTCAATTTCATAGACCAACAAGGAAATGTTGTTGCCTCGGTAGATGACATAGGAGCTATCAACGGTTTAAAATTCAAAACACGCAACCTTGGCGCAGGGTATATCGACCTTACAGGTTCGTTGATGAGTGTGTTTGGAACAGTGTCAAAGAATATTGAATTAGGTGTTGATGATAAGGGAAGAGCTGTCTTGAAATTCTACGACAATGCTGGTAATAACACGCTTAATCTGTCGCCTGACGGTTTGAAGGCGGAAAGTATTTCTGTTGCTTCATTTACAGAATTGGGGGTGTGCTATATTGGAGGTTTTCAAGTAATTGACTATCCAGCCGAGCATTCGATATTCAATCCTTATTTTGTCAACACTACACCATCAGGCACATCTGTGTATCTTTACACTGGGGCAACGATACAAGGCAAGTTTATCGCTGATGGTGGCTGGTCGCAATCGCAGGTGGAAGCAAATAATGGAAAATATTTTCAGAGCAATAAGACAGAGTGGAGCAATTTTGCTGTAAATGGCGTGTATGCAGCTCGTCTGCCGCAGGTAATTTTGCAAGAACCAGGAAATATAAGACCTGACGGTGGTAGCACATCTTTACCCAAGATGTGGCAAATAATAACAATATATGTCTTCCGGAATGGAAAAATCTCCTCATTTCAATTACGAAGAGAAACTACATTATAAAAAATAGAAAAAATATGAAAGTAAAATTAAACAACAAAATGGAAATGGTAAATTGTGAGGTCGCTATTGATGGTTATCTTCACACAGTGTCTTATCAGGCTGACACTACAGCGGAAAATGCTGTTAAAGTACTTCAATTCACCGACCACGTGGCACGCATAGTTCAGGGCGAAGCTCCTAATTATGTATTAGAACCAAAACAACAAGCCACTTATGTACACGACGGCGAACACTTTGCTGGCGGACAATGGGAGGCTCTGCCTGATGATGGAGGTATGGCAGCTTATAATGGTGTCATCAAATTTTTTAAGCTGATAGAGCAAGGCAAAATCGAAAGGTAAATATCTGGGGGGGGTAAAAAATGCCCCCAGCCTGTTAAAAGTCGTCTCACTTACTTTTTAACACAAAACGCCGCAAGAACGCGACCGGGGGCAATATGCCAACCGACTGTTCTTGCGGTTTTTGTTTTGGCTGCGCTATACGCAATTAATAAGTGAGACAATGCAAAGATACAAAAAATATTTAATATGACACTATTTGAGATACTTTATTTTAACAGGGAATTAATAGAAAAACTTCAAAATATAGGGCTTAAACCTGATGACTGTCGTTATATTGACCTTTATGGCGATTATAAACGTATGTATTTCCAAGGGGATAAAGTTACGTATATCGTTTCTTTGCTATCTGAAAAATATAATGTGAGTGAAAGGAAGATATATAGCATTATCAAGCGTTTTGGAACCCACTGTACGAATGATGCAGTGTGAATTGTATCCATCTTTCTTTTACTTCAAAGAGTATTCCGAACTTTGCCGTACAAACAAACCTGTACAACAATGAGAAAACAATATCTTTCAGCACCGCTTCCTTTTCAGGGGCAGAAGCGGATGTTCGCCAAGGAGTACATCAAGGTGCTCCAGCAATTCCCTAACGGTACAACATTTGTAGACTTGTTCGGTGGTAGCGGGTTACTGTCGCATATCGCAAAGCATCAGAAACCGAACTCCACCGTTGTGTATAATGACTTTGACGGCTATCGTAAACGGCTGGAAGCCTTGCCCCAGACAAATGTCCTACTTGCTGAATTGCGTGCAATAGTGAACGTGCCACGCCACAAGGCTATCATGGGCGCACAGCGCGAGCAGGTGCTGTCGTGTATCCGCAGGCATAAGCGTGACCACGGGTACGTGGATTATATCACGCTGTCTTCATCTATTTTGTTTTCAATGAAGTATGCCACGGAATATTCGGACTTGGAGAAAGAGACCTTATATAATAATATCAAGGGAGTGGATTACCCACCTTGCGACGACTATCTCGATGGGCTGACCATTACCTCCTGCGATTATAAGGAAGTATTTGAGCGATACAAGGACGTACCTGGCGTTGTGTTCCTCGTCGATCCGCCCTATCTGAGCACGGACAGCAAGACCTACAGAATGTATTGGAAACTGTCCGATTACCTCGATGTGCTGACAGTCCTATCCGGACACCGTTTCATCTACTTCACCTCGAACAAGTCCTCTATCATAGAATTGTGCGACTGGATGAGCAGACACCCGAATCTCGGCGACCCGTTCAGGAATTGCCACCGCAGGGAGTTTAACGCCCACATGAATTACAACTCGTCCTACACTGACATCATGCTCTATACAGATGTTGCTTGAATAACATTCTAATACCGTTTGAACGATGAGCAAATACTATCAGATACTGAACAAGATCCTGGAGCAAGGAAAAATTCAAACCAACAAGAAAGGCAATATCCGTTACTTGCTCAATGAACAACTTTCATTGTCGCCTGTCGACTTACTCGATATATTCGAGAGCCACGGCATAGCCAGAAAAAAACTGAAGAACGAACTTCAACTCTTTATGCAGGGTGAGCGGCAAGTGGAGAAATACCGCGAGGCAGGCATAAACTGGTGGGACTATTGCGGTTCCGTACTCGTCAATAGTTATCCGACCTACTTTGAGAAGCTGCCGCCATTGTTAGCGAGGATAAACCGCGAGAAGCGGAACAGCAAGAATTATGTGCTGTTCCTCGGCGAGACTGGCGCAGAAAGTAACCAGGCGCCGTGCCTCAGTCTGGTACAGTTCCAGATTGATAGCGGAGAATTGGTGCTATCAGCCTACCAACGAAGTAGCGATGCCAACCTCGGCCTGCCAGCCGATATATACCACCTTTACCTGATGGCGCGACAGATAGACCTGCCGCTGAAGAACATAACGCTGAACCTCGGAAATGTACACTTGTACGAGAATAATATAGAGCGTACAAAGTTACTGCTCGATGGTGATGAGAGCGTGAAGTTCGATTTGAATGTCTGAAATATAATGGACAAGAAACACGAAACGCCCCAGAGAAATCTGAGGCGTTTTTACATTGGGAGGGAGGCTCTAAAAAAAGACGTTTCGTTTTACGAGACAGAACAATTCGTTTTATTTTTTCGGAACGCTTCGTTTTGCGGATTATAACAGCAGAGTGGGGGAGATTCGGTTGGTAAAAGACAAAAAATTGCAAAAGAACGGCATAATTAACCGCTTATTTTGTTTGTGTCGTTAAATTGTCGTACTTTTGTATCTTGAATATCAATTCTGTGCAGACAACAAACGTATGGTATTAAATTATATTTGGATAGCGTTTTTTCTGATTGCTTTTGCCTTCGGAATAGTAGGCTTGATAATGGGCGACACCACGCTGTTTCAGAAGATGGTGGACGCTACTTTCGACTCGTCGAAGACAGCGTTCGAGGTATCGCTCGGACTGACGGGGGTGCTTGCCCTCTGGCTCGGTATTATGAAGATTGGCGAAAAGGCGGGCATTGTGAACGTGTTGGCACGACTGCTGAGTCCTGTTTTCACCAAGCTGTTCCCCGATATTCCTAAGAACCACCCCGTTATGGGTTCTATCTTTATGAACATTGCTTCCAATATGCTTGGGCTCGACAATGCAGCTACGCCGACAGGACTGAAGGCTATGGCGCAGATGCAGGAGCTAAACACGAAGAAAGACACGGCTACGAACCCTATGATAATGTTTCTTGTGCTGAACACAAGTGGACTTACCATTATTCCGACCAGCATTTTGGCGTTCCGAAGTGCGAACGGTGCAGCGCAGCCTACTGATGTTTTCATTCCTATTTTGCTTGCTACGGCGGTTGCTACGATTACTGGAATCATCGTTACCTCGCTTTGGCAACGCATCAATCTGCTGCAGCCTGTGTTGCTTGCCACTATTTTCGGACTTGTCGGTTCGGTGGGATTGGTGATTTGGGGCTTCGGTCAGATGGACGAAAGCACTATGAACACCGTAACTTCGGTAGCTTCCAACCTTATATTGATGTCGATAATCGTTATCTTTATCGGTGCAGGACTGCTTCGGAAAATCAATGTTTACGATGCTTTCATCGAAGGAGCGAAAGACGGTTTCACCACTGCCGTGCGCATTATCCCTTATCTTGTAGCCATACTTGTGGGTGTGGGCGTGTTCCGTGCGTCGGGTGCGATGGATATGTGCATAGGCGGCATACAGTGGACGTTGGAGCAATGCCACGTGAATACCGACTTTGTGGGTGCTCTGCCAACTGCACTGATGAAACCGTTGTCGGGCAGCGGTGCGCGCGGACTGATGCTTGAGGCGATGCAAAACTATGGAGCCGACTCGTTTGTGGGCAGGTTGAGTTGCATCTTCCAAGGTTCTACCGACACCACATTCTATATATTGGCTGTTTATTTCGGCAGTGTCAGCATACGCTACACACGCCACGCCGTGGCTTGTGGCTTGCTTGCCGACCTTGCCGGCGTGATTGCAGCAATCGGAATATGCTATCTTTTCTTCTAAACAGACACGAAACAAAATGGCAAACTTAAAATCATTGGCAAAAGACACGGCTATTTATGGGCTCAGCAGCATCGCTGCACGCTTCATAAACTATCTTTTAGTGCCGATACAAACTGCCAAATTCAATGCTGCTGGCGGACAGTATGGCATCATAACCAACGTGTATGCCTACGTGGCACTGCTGATAGTGCTGCTCACTTACGGTATGGAAACCACCTTCTTCCGCTTCATGAGCAAGGAAGGAGAGGACCCCGACAAGGTGTATGCCACCACTTTGAAGATGGTGGGAGCTACGTCTTTGCTCTTTATGGCAGTAGTATTGCTGTTCAATCAGCCCCTTGCGGCACTCTTGGGCTATGCCGACCACCCCGAATACATTATGATAATGTATGTTACGGTGGCGATAGATGCCTTTGCAGCCATACCTTTTGCCTATCTGCGGTGTAAGCATCGCCCCATAAAATTTGCTATGCTGAAGATGCTCAACATCACTTTCAACATCGTGTTGAACCTGCTTTACTTGGTGGTGTTGCCTTACTTCAAGCTCAATCCGTTCGGTATCTACGATGCAAACTTCACGCTCGACGTGGTGTGGGTGTTCTATATAAACTTCTTCTGCACCGTTGCCACCTTGCTTTTGCTATGGAAGGAACTGTCGGGCATACGCCATAGCTTCGATATGGGCACGTGCAAGCGTATGCTGGGCTACACTTTCCCACTTCTGATAATGGGTTTGGCAGGACAATTGAACCAGTGTGCATCGCAAATAATATTCCCTTATGCCTTCGATGGCACAGCCGAAGAGGCACGAACGCAGCTCGGAATCTATGGCGCATGTATTAAAATAGCCATGATAATGGTTATGATAACGCAGGCTTTCCGCTACGCTTACGAACCATTTGTATTCGGAAAGTCGAAAGACAGGGACAATAAGGACACCTATGCAAAGGCTATGAAGTTCTATATTATTTTCACTTTGCTGGCTTTCCTTGCTGTTGTGGGCTATATGGACGTGCTTCGCTATGTGGTGGGGCGCAGCTATTGGGACGGATTGGAGATTGTACCGATTGTTATGGCAGCCGAAATTATGTTCGGAATCTTCTTCAACCTCAGCTTCTGGTACAAGCTTACCGACCGTACAATATGGGGAGCATACTTCTCTGGCATCGGTGCGGTGGTGCTCATCGTTATGAATATCCTGCTCATACCGCATTTCAGCTATTGGGCTTGTGCGTGGGCAGGCTTCGTTTCGTACGCCGTGAGTATGGTTGTAAGCTACTACTTCGGACAGAAGTATTATCCTATTGCCTATCCGTTGAAGGAAATTCTGTTCTATGTAGTGGTGGCGTTGGTGCTGTTTGCAGCCATTACGGCTTCCAACAAGTACCTGCCAACGTTGCTTGCCCTTGCTGCCAACACGGCGTTGATACTTGTTTTCCTTGCCATTATCGTCAAGCGCGACTTCCCATTAAGTAAACTTCCCGTTATAGGAAAGCGGTTTAAGAAATAAGAAAGCACAAAAAATTATTTATCATTTATACAATTAATTATGAAAAAATCAACATTGCTCCTTGCCGGACTGCTCTCTCTGAGCACTGCTTCTAAGGCAGATGAAGGTATGTGGACACTTTACAACTTGCCTGAAGCGGTTTATACGCAGATGGTAGATTATGGTTTTTCGTTGCCTTGCGACAAGCTTTACAACAATCCAGATGCTATCAGCAACTACGTTGTAAACTTCTCTGGCTTCTGTTCAGGTGTTGTCGTATCGCCCGATGGTTTGGTTTTCACCAACCACCACTGTGGTTTCGGTGCCATCAATGCACACTCAACGGTTGAGCACGACTACATGCGCGACGGCTTCTATGCCAAGAGCTTCGCCGAAGAACTGCCAAACGAAAACACCTTTGTTTCGTTTATGCGTGGTCAGCAGGACATTACCAACCGCATTGCACCGCTCATCGAGAACAAATCGTTGAAGGAACAAGGTGAGATTATCGACTCTATAGAGAACGTTCTGAACGATTCAATCAAGAAAATCGACAAGACTCTGCACATTGAAGTGGCTCCGTTCTACGAAGGAAACAAGTATTACGCTACCACTTATCAAGACTTTACCGACGTGCGCCTTGTGTTCACCGTTCCAAAGAGTATGGGTAAGTTCGGTGGCGATACCGATAACTGGATGTGGCCACGCCAGACTTGCGACTTCTCAGTATTCCGTATATACGCCGACCCTAAGACTAACGGACCTGCTGCCTACTCTAAGGACAACGTGCCTTACCACCCAGAGCACTACGCACCTGTTAGTTTGCAAGGCTATAAGGACAAAGACTTCGCCATGACCATCGGCTATCCGGGAAGCACCAACCGCTACCTCTCTTCATACGGCATTCAGCAGCGTCGCGATATCGAGAATACAGCACGTGTGCAGGCACGCGACATAAAGCTCGCAATTATGAAGAAGTATATGGACGCCGACCAAAACGTGCGCATTCAGTACGAGTCTAAGTATGCAAGTTCTGCCAATTACTGGAAGAACTCAATGGGTATGAACAAATGTATCGACTCTATCGGACTCATCAGACAGAAGGCTGAATACGAAGGAAAGATTAAGAACTGGTTGGCAAAGCAGCCTACAAAGAACCCTGCAATAGATGTAAACTTCAGCGAACTGGAGCAACTCTACGCTCAAAACCGTCCGTTGGTACAGGCTTTAAGCTATTGGTCAGAATCGTTCAGACGCACAACAGAGTTCTTCACACGTGCCATGAGTATGAATACAAAGATGCCATTGAAGGGCTCGGCAGCCAATCCAAAGGCGCAATACTTTGAGTTCAAGGATAACAGCAGCGAGTGGAACTATGCACTTGATAAGGAACTGACAGCCGCAATGATGCAGAACTACGCCAAGATGATGCCTGCTGAATATCAGCCAGCATTCTTCCAGACTGTAAAGAAGAAGTTTGGAGGCGACTTCTACAAGTACACCGAATGGCTTTACAAGACGAGCAAGGTGCTTACAAAGGGCGCAAAGTTCTATCCTAACGACACCAAGAAGTTTATGAAAGACCCTGCTGCTCAGATAGGAAAAGACCTCTTGGAAGTTTATCAGCAGATTGCAAAGAAGTCAATGCAAGTAACTGAAGCTATCGGAGCGCAGGAAAAGAAACTCACAGAGGCCAAACTCCAAATGGAAATGGACCTCCCACATTATAGCGATGCCAACTTTACAATGCGTCTAAGCTATGGTCAGGTAGGCGGTTATATGATTGGCGGCTTCAACAGCGGCTACTATACAACAGCCGAAAGCATCGTAGAGAAGTTCAAGCAAGCCAACAAGATTGCCGACTACAAGGTAGAACCAATTATGATGAGCCTGCTCTCTTCTAACGATTTCGGCAAATATGCCGACAAGACATCGGGCAAGATGCAGCTCTGCTTCCTTACAAACAACGACATTACAGGCGGTAACTCTGGTTCGCCAATGTTCAATGGTAAGGGCGAACTCATCGGTCTTGCGTTCGACGGCAACTGGGACAGCCTCAGTTCAGACATCAACTTCGACCGCAACCTTGCGCGTTGCATCGGTGTAGACATTCGTTTCGTACTCTATATGATGGACAAATGGGGACACGCCGACCGCTTGATTAAGGAAATCAACGCAAAGTAAGCGAGTCGCAAAGACACATATATAAAATGAAAGGTGTGGCAAAACTCTATTTGCCACACCTTTTTTGTTCTCAAACCAGCCACAGCCTTCTTGCTATTCAGTACTTTGTACCCCCTTCATTCTCTGCTCTTTCGCTTGCATTCGCACGCTGTTTGCGCTTTGCGGCACCATTGTGGCAGCCTTGTTGCATAATCGCAAAGATTTCATAATTGCAGGAAGTGTTATCGCACACGTCTTTAAAATTGTTTAAGAAGACAGGAAAACAGCTTGAAAAGTTTTGATGATAAATAAAAAAAGTGTAAATTTACACACGTTATCCTGAAACAATCTTATACGCCTTACTAACTAATGCCTAACAAAAAATAGAAACGACGGACTGAGAAGCCTGTCGTTTTCTTTTGCTCAAAAAGTTGTTGGCAAATAACAGACAAACACAATGCTTTTGTAAAGATAATTCTCTTAAAAAGTGATAACTGCGCTTTGACGTTGCGAAAGCGTAGGTTTTGCGATGCAAAACAGCCGCTTTTACCGTGCAAAACCTACGCTTTTGGAATGCAAAACAACAGGTTTTGCAATGCGCTGATAATTAAGTGGTTACGTAATAGATACACTTGTGAAAAATATTTACAACCAAATCACGTCCCTGCGGTGGAGAAATAACAGAAGTTTATCGATGGAACGGTTTTCTTTTGGTTGCACTTCCGCACAAGAAAATACTCCCATTCTGTTTGAGAAAACAGCGTGGGAGTATGGAAAGTTATAACATTTTCAGGGGCTTTCTATTGTCTGTATTTCTCTACACCGAGCTTATACATATCGTTTCCTTCGTGGTCGATGGCTACGATTACGGGCAGTTCCTCTACACGGAGGCGGCGTATTGCTTCTGTGCCGAGCTCGTCGAAAGCGATTACTTCGGCTTCTTTAACTGCCTTTGCCATAAGGGCGGCAGCACCGCCGATAGCAGCGAAGTAAACGCCTGTATGTTCTTTGAGTGCGTCGATAACCTCTTCGGAACGAGAGCCTTTGCCTATCATAACGCGTAAGCCTTGCTGAATGAGGCGTGGCGAGTAGGTGTCCATACGTCCACCCGTAGTCGGACCGACAGAACCAATGGGTTGTCCCGGCTTGGCAGGGCAGGGGCCAGCATAGTAAACCGCCTGACCCTCAAAGTTGAATGGCATAGGTTCGCCTGCGTCCAGCATTTCGCAAAGACGCTTGTGTGCAGCATCGCGCGCCGTATATATAGTGCCCGAAATGTAAACCATATCGCCTGCGTGGAGCGACTTGATGGTTTCGTCGGTGAATGGAGCTGATATAATTCGTTTTTCTTCCATAATTCGTTTTCTTATATTTGCGTGTTTAGAGTGAGCTTTCGGCGTGTCGGGTGGCGTGGCAACCAATGTTTACCGATACGGGCAAGCCCGCAATGTGGGTGGCATTGGTGAGAATGCTTACTTGCAGGGCAGTTGTCGTGCCGCCGAAACCGCAAGGACCGATGCCGAGCTTGTTGATTTCTTCCAGCAATTCTTTCTCCAATTGGGCTACGTGAGGCTTTTCGCTCGCACTGCCGACAGGGCGTAGAAGGGCTTTCTTGCTGAGGAAGGCTGCCCGCTCCATCGTTCCGCCGATGCCAATGCCTACGATGATGGGTGGGCAGGGGTTGCCGCCAGCGTGGAAAATGGTGTCGATGACAAACTCCTTGATTCCTTTCACGCCTGCACTGGGCGTAAGCATCTTCAGTCCGCTCTTGTTTTCGCTGCCGAAACCCTTTGGTGCTACGGTGATGTGGAACTCATCTCCCGATACGATTTCGTAGTGAATGATGGCTGGTGTGTTGTCGGTGGTGTTCACACGGTCTATTGGGTCTTTCACAACCGACTTGCGCAGATAGCCGTTTGCATAGCCTTGGCGCACGCCTTGGTTGATGGCTTCCTCGATGAAACCGCCCGTAACGTGGCACTCTTGTCCCATTCTGACGAACACAACCGTCATTCCCGTGTCCTGACACATAGGCACACGCTCGGTTCTGGCGATATCGGCATTCTTTACTATCGTACCGATGATTTCGCTTGCCAAGGGCGATTTCTCTTGTTTCTGGCATATTGCGAGCTTGTTGTATATATCGTCGGCAAGCACGTAACACGCTTCTATACAGAGTTTTTCTACCAACTCCGTAATTCTTGATGCTTCAATTTCTCTCATTTATAGTTCTCTTGTAAGGAAATACTGTGTATTTCGGTTTTCAATGTTTTCGCAATTCTTGTCTACAATGCCGATTAGGCAGTACGTTTTGCTGTCCTTGTCGTACATAAGTTCCTTTACGAAGGCAAAATTCAATATGTCTCGGGTGTTGGTAACCTGCAGGCGAGGGCCTCCGCACTCTACGATGCGTTCGCCGATGGTAATGTGTTCCTCGTCGTAGTATGCCACAGGCTGATGCTGGTCTATCACTTCTTTCACGCTGTCTTCAAGTTCCTGAATATCAAACTCTTCGTGGTTGTAGAACTTCAGTACGAATCCGTTGCGTATGTCGGAGAAGTAGTAGCTGTCTGGATAGATGCCGTAGTTGTCCTCGAGTATGTAACGGGTGATTTCTTCGGCGGTGTGCGCCATCTTGCGGTACTTCAACGATTCGTGCACAATGTCGTAAATGCTTTCGGGCAGTGGTCCAAACATCGTCGGACGAGCCACGATGATTTCCTCGCCGATACCCACTATCAGGTCGGCATTGCGTCCCAAGGCTTGGCGCAGCAGGTTGAAGTGCTCGATGATGACACGCTTTTTGTGCTCAAGCAGTGTTTTAACGAACTCTGCAATCTCCCACATCTGCATGAAACCAGTAAGGAAACGTATGTCCAAATGGAACGATGAAGCCTCCTTTATCTCGCCCAATGCTATCGCCTCGCGCATGGAAAGTATTTTGCGAGGATTGATAACGTCGTCGTCGTTGGTGAGTTCCAATCCGGGAAACATACCCTTGATGAGCGACGACTTGCCCGAACCTGCATCGCCGACAATGCCGATAAGGCGGTCGGTGTAGAGAAGGTGGCGTTGCGAAATGTGGTCGCCGAGGAATATAAGACGCTCTTTGCCACGGGGAGCGAAGTATTGCGTCGATATAAGATACTGTTGAAGTGGGTTTATCATTGCTGTTCGTGCTGGGTGTTGGTGTGAAAAGGCAGTGTAAGCAGTGCTTGTTGCCCAGTGTATAATAGAACTTATGTATAAAAAAAGAACGAGTTGGCACGCCCCATAGCATGGGTTTCGGTGCCAACTCGCTCTATGTTTGTGTTACAATTCGAAGGTCATCTTCATCAAAGGTGTGTGCTGCTGTGCGCCGTACACATCGGTTTCGCCCAACGAACCCGATGGGATAGGGCGGACGATGGTGGTCTTGATGGCCTTTGCAGGGTCGAAGTGAATGATGTTGATGATGTCTTCAGCCTTGATATGGTAGAGTTCGCAGAACATCTTTTCGTTGAAGATGTTGGCGTCTTTCACCTTGTTGTAAGTTTCAAAGTCTTTAAAAATGACGTCGAATGTAAGTTCGAAAGGGCCTGAGTTCTTGCTGCGAATCACTGAAGCCACGTCTACTAATTTATATTGTGCCATGTTTTTATCTCCTTTTACTGTTAGTTACTTGCATTCTCCCTTGTCGAAATTGACGTATGTAATAGGGAAAAGACTTGTAGGGTCGTCTACTTCCAAGAGGTGATAGACGTTGAATTCGTAAACTTCGCCCATCTTGCAGTCTGACGGAGAGAATGGGAAAGCGAGGTTGCCCGATGTAGAATAGCGACCATTGTAGCCGAAGTGGAGCAACGTGCTTCGTGCAAAGCCACAGATAGTGTTCGCTGTTTCCTGTGTGTCGGCAACTGCTTCAATGATGATGAGCAGCTCGTCAGAGTGAGATTCTTCAGCACCTTCGAACATAGCCATAACGCCTTTCTTGCCGTAAATCTTGAAATCGAGGAAGAAATCGGTTATGCCATACTTCTTGAAGTTATCCTCTACGCGAGCACGCACAGCCTTTGTGATTTCGTCTATCTTTGAAATCATGACAGGGTCTTTCACTGCTGCGGGCGACATAGTGCGATAACCTACGCGGCGAACGCCTTCGAGCTTAACGAAATACTTGTCGGTTGGCACGAACTTAGAGCCTGAAACGCGCACCTTGTTCTCATCAACTTGCTCGAATTTGCATTCGTGCAGGTTGATTGCACCGCCTGGGCCGGGCAAGATGTAAGGGTTTGTCTTCTCGTAAAGAGTGTGTCCTGCAATGGAAAGCGTGGTGCACTTACGAGCTGACGACAATGGTTCGAGCACGAAGTTGTCGTGGCGGAGGTAGCCAAACATACAGTCGCTACCGCTTCCAGGCAATGCGCAGATGGCAGCACACTCGAGGATTTTGCCCAAGTGGATAGCCAATCCTTTAGGGAATCCTTCCTTAATGGGGAGTGCTGCAAACACTGATGGGTCGTAAGAACGGCCAGCAATGATGACGTCAGCACCTTCTTCCAATGCCTTGATATAAGGTTCTTCGCCCATTTGTGCCACGATGTGGACAGCCTCGTCTACATCTTTCTCTTCGATAGGCTGTGCTGGAGCAAGTGGAGTAACCTTGCCATTGCGGAGGTTTTCCTTGATAAAGTCCTTTTCAAACTCTGACTGAATGACTGCCATTTTGAAAGAAAGACCTTTCTCTTTAGCTATTTCGCGTACAATATCGAGTACGAATTCAACGTGAGGACGTGCGCCACTACCGCCGGCAGTACCAACAATGACAGGCACTTTCGCCTCGATGCCCGCAGGAATCATTATTTCCAAGTCGCGTTTTACCGAGTTGCGGTCGGTGAACGACTTGCCTGCACCAAGATAATAAGGGCCTGGGTCTGTTGAACCAGCGTCTACTGCGATTACATGTGGTTTACGTTTCATTCCTTCTACAAACGATTCCATTGGGAAACCATAACCCAATATCGCAGTAGTGGAAAGTATTCTGATTTCTTCCATCTTCTTTTTCTTTTTTTAATTACTTAGCCGAAGCCAAGATACAATTACTTAGTCAAAGCTAAGATACGGCTCATTTCGTTGAAGACAATCATATAGCCTTCGTCTACACCCATACCTGGCTTTGCGAGATACTGAACAGGTTTGGTAGCCATAGCTATGTTTGCACAAACTTCTGCAGAGCGGTTTGTTTCGTTGCAAGTACCACCAAGGTAGGCACCCATGCCGTGTTCCTTGCAGTAAAGTACAGCTTCGATGGTGTTGTTGATGCCGCCGAGGTCTGGCGTCTTTATCTGTGCCATGTGTCCAGCCTTCTTTGCTGTGAAGTCTTTAATGTCTTCCAACGTGTTGCACCATTCGTCAGCAACTATTTCAGCGTCGATACCGTTGCGGTCCATCGCTGCACGGATAGCTGCCAAGGCATCTATTTGTGCTTCACGTTCGCCCATATCAACCGGACCTTCTACACGCAAGCGGAATGGTTTGGCAATTTCAGCAACTTCGCCAATGTACTTTGCAATAGCCTCGAAGTCGTTGTTGAAGACGATGCTGAGTGTACCGTAAACGTCGATATGGAATGTTGGATTGTAGCATTCGCATGGACGGAGTTCGAGCACGCGGTTGCGGAGCCATTCAACATACTCCTTAATCTTTTCGCCTTTCAAGCCTACCTTTGTCTCAACGTGGTTGAAAAGTGCGTGGGGCAATACGTCGGCACGCTTCATTATCATCTTGTCGGCGTTCAGATAACGGTCGTCGCCTGATTGAGAGAAGATAGGAATAATTTCCTTTGATACTTCTGTGCCGTATTCGTCAGCAATTACTTGTGCCATTAGCTTGCATTGGCTCTTTGCGACAGCATCGAGACAAGCCTGTGTTACGCCGTAGCGAATAGCGGTATGATATATTTTGCCAGTAGAAGGGCAGACTGCCTTATCAACAAGGTCGGCCATTTCACGGAATGATGTAATTTCCTTGCCTTCGTAAAGCGGAGCTATCTCCTTTTCAATCACAGGGATAAAGTCTGCTGCAAGGAACAATGGGTCTCTGCCACCTGCACCAGAGTATTGTACAGCAGCGCAATCGCCGTGTGCAATCGCACCGTTTTCGAGAATGAACATTACGCTGATAGACTCTCCAGCTTGTCTTACTTGCTTGAAACCAGGAGTTTCAGGAGTGCCAATATAGAAAGCACCATCGTTTTTAGCACCAGCTTTGATGGCCTTCTGGTCATCGAAGAAAAAGCCCGTTTTACCTGGGGCGCATACAACTTTCTTGATTTTCATAATAAGAACCTGTTTAAGTTATGGCCTTGCTACCATTCCTCTATTATTCAATAGCGAGACCGATGTGTTAGTTTATATTTTTAATTGATATGTCTTATCTTTATATTCGCTTAAAGAACGTTGCAGAATCAGTTGTTCTTTGGGCGTCCTACAAGGTGTCCCTTACCGATGGCGTAAACGTCGTCGATAACCATTTGGAAACTTACAGGACGGTTTTCTGCCTTCGCACGCTCTTCGAGTTTCTGACGGTGGAAGATAACCAAGTCGTCGCTGAGCGGCATGTTACCCATATTCAGCAAGCGGATAGCACCTTGGTTGTCGCGTGCAGGCAACACCTTACCAGCATTGTACTTGCTTGGTGCGAACGGTATGTCGATAACACCAGCTTCGATTGCAGCGCAAGTACCCACAGCCCAGTCGCCCTTACCGAGTTCCTCGACCTTGTTGAGCATACACTCCATTTCCTGCATAATGATTTCGCTTTCGTCTACAACAGCAGGAATTTCGCGGAAGTTCTGGTCTTTCAACATATTGATAACCTGCTTCGTTGCACGCAGACCCGCAGCGTTGGCTTCCTTGGTTGGGATACCCATAGCCTCGTGAGGAGTCTTCACGATTACCTTTGTTGCCTTTGCCAATGCGCCAGCTGCCGAGCCCCACGAGATAACACCGAATGCTTGTGCCTCGTCTTGTGGGAAACCGCCCATCCATTGGTGGAACACGGTGGTAACACGAGCGTCCTTGTAGCCGAACTTATCGAGATATTTGCGTGTCATGATGTCGAGCGAACGAATGGCAGCAACGTCTTGAATAAGGTTACCACACTGTCCGTAGCCTATAGTAAGGTCGCGCACTCCCTGTGTTGCAGCGAGCACTGCTTCAATCACAGCTACTGTATTTGAAATACAAGGTGGAATGAGTGTACCTGTAAGAGGGCCGAATGGCTCGCGGTTGATAGACACGCCCGCTTCTTCGTATAGACCTACCAAGCGGTCGGCATACTGCCAATGGTGAATCACTTGGTCTACTGGGTGTGCCTTAGAATAAGGAATATTATAGGAAATACCGCCGCCTTCGTACGATGTGAAGCCACCAGCGATAGAGATTTCGGTAAGCAAACGGGCATCAGGAGTTCCGTGTCGCACCTGCACAGGGCTCTTCACAGCCGATGTAACCTTGCGGCAAATGTCTACACCATAGTTTACAATAGGAAAACCGTTGAGCATAGAACGGTTGGTTTCAAAACTCTTCTGAATACCAACTTCACATTCCTTGTATCGGTTCAGACGGGTGTAGCTGTCTACGGTAGAGGGCAGCAAGTCGGCTCCGCCTTCGTCTTCAAGGAAGCGCAACAGCTTGATGTGTTCTTCGTAGAGTGCCACACCAGCACGAGGCTGAATAAGTGTGTCGCCATTTTCCACAGCTTTCTGCAGCTTGTACGAGAAGCGTTTCTCTGGCGCAATGCTCTTTTGGTAATCTACTGCTTCTTGGAAGTCTACCTCTTTACCTGTCTCCCAATGCGTTAGGACGTCGGCTCTTTCTTTGAAAAATTCGTCGTCGGTAAGTTTTTTATTCTTTAATTCCATAATAGTAATTTTGTACTATTGTTTTGTTTATATTTCCGTAATTTCTTTTTTCATTATTGCCAACGCCAGATGCGGCTCGAAAGTGCTTAGCAACCCCATTGATGCGAAGATGTATTTCTTGTCGAGCATATACTTCGGAGCTTTGGGTTTGGCGAACATTGGGTCGCGCGATGCTTTCTTCTCTGCGCCACTAAGTATTTGCTTAGGGTCGGTATTGTTCTTGATAGAACCGCCTATACCTACTATATAAGGCACGTCGGAAAGGTCTTTTCCCGTCAGTGTGAACACCTGACCCATTGGTGTGAAGGCTGGTTCGAAGTATCCGCAGTGGCGTTCTACTGCCACTTTCACGGCGTTGCGTGCCAATCCTTGCTCTATGCGTGCTTCCTCGTCGGTTTGCGGAAGGGTTGCAGGAGCGGCAACACACCGTTTAATCCAATCTTCTATCTTGCTTTGCTCAATTCCGAGTTCATCGGCAAACACCTCCATATTCATCTCGTCCGCCATAGCCGTAAGGCTGTAACGCATACCGAGGTCGCCTTCCACAGTGCGTTTGCTGTACGGTTCGGGCAGTCCCTTGGTGATAACTTCGGCTATGGTAGGCTCTCCTTTTGCCATTGAGTATATGTCGGTAGTAGCCCCACCGAGGTCTACTGCCATCATATCGCCCACGCCTTCGTCGCGTCCGTAGCCCTTGCTGAAGAGTTCGCAACCAGTCAGAACAGCTAATGGTGTAGGAATAATGTCGTAACCACTCATTTCCTGAATCCTTGAAAGTCCTTTTGCCTCAATGATTCGGCTGATGAAGAGTTCCTTAATCTTCTGCTTTGCAGGGTTGATGTTGATGACATTGAACTGTGGCATTACGTTTTCGGTAATGACACACTTCTTTTTGTTCGATGCCTTGAATATTTCGTCGAGCTCGTAAGAAGCAGTCTTGTTGCCTGCTGCAATAATGGAAAAATCGCGGTCGATGGCGCACAGCCGTTTGGCATTGGCAAGAATGACGTCTTTGTTGCCCCCGTCGGTACCGCCACATAGCAATACCAAGTCGGGATTGATGTCGTATATTTCCTGCTGTTCGGCTTGCGAGATTTCAAACGAATAGGTCTTTACCACCTTTGCGCCTGCACTCGAAGCTGCCATCTTTGCAGCCTTGGCAGTAAGCTCTGGTACTAATCCGAGTGCAACCATCTTCAAACCTCCCGCAGCACTGCTGCAGCAGAGAAGTCTGTCGTAAGCGAAGTATCCTATTTGGGCTTCGAGTTGCTGCATACCATTGTTGAATCCCTCCATCACGTCTGTTTCGATGGTGGTGAAGGCAGCTGCAGTTCCAACAACGTCGCCCTTCTCGGTGTCTATCGCCGTTAGCTTCGTGTATGTGCTACCAAAGTCTACTGTAAGGTATTTCATAGGTTAGTCTTCCTTTCCTAAAACTTTATCGAGGTCTTTGATAGAGATTTCGATGTCAGTTCCGGGAGGATATACCTTTGTGAAACCCATTGCGAGGAAACGTTTTTCCACATCTTCAAAGTTCTGCTTACCCACCACGAGGTTACCACCTACGAAGATAGGAATGCCTTTCAGTCCTGCTTCGTCGCACTTTTCGCGTAGTCCTTGGCAGTCGATTTCGCCGTGACCATACATTGACGACACCAGAATGGCGTCAGCATTGGTCTCAATGGCAGCTGCGATATATTCTTCTTGTGCCACCATTACACCGAGGTTTACCACATTGTAGTTGTGCTGCTCGAGCGCAAAAGCGATAATCTTGTTGCCAACTGCGTGAGCATCAGCACCAATAACGCCAGTTACTACTGTCTTTTTTTCCATAGCAATCTAATGTATTTGAATTAGGTTTATTATATTTTCGTATATTTACTGCAAACTTACAACCTTAATTTTTAAACAACAAGGATTTGCCCGACAAAATGCAAAAATTAACACTACTTTGCATTAAATAGGAATCTTGCCTGTTCTGTTTGGCAGTTCGATTGGTGTTTATCGTGGGCGAGCGTTTTTCTTTTTGTGCTGACGGAAGAGGGTAGCAACATCTTTGTTTTGTAAAGATAATTCTCTTAAAAAGTGATAACTGCGTTTTGACGTTGTGAAAGCGTAGGTTTTGCGATGCAAAAGAGCCGCTTTTACCGTGCAAAACCTACGCTTTTGCAATGTAAGACAATAGGTTTTGTAAAGCGTTGATAACAAATAAGTTACGTAACGGTTGTGCTTGTGAAAAATATTTACACTCTTATCGTCTGTTTCCCCTATATATAATAAGGTGTAAAGGAGATACACATCTGTGTCTCTTTACTATTTTCAGATTTTCATATCTTCGCTCTCAATAGAGTAGGAGAGAAAAGTCTGAAAGTAGGATATTAGTGAATTACTTCTGTTTGGCAGTATATGTGCAAGAAAAAAGAAAGTGAGAAAATTCCCAAATATTTCTTCCGTTGTTTCTAAGAAGTCAAGTTAATTAGACAAAGTATTTGTCTAAATATTGTACCTGCTCTAGAGTCAGTTCACGGTATTGCGTATAACGGCTGATTCCTATGCTCTCAAGTTCATCATATCCAAGTTTATTTCCCTTGTACATTGTGGCAACAGGCGAGAACTCAAAGCAGTCGTTATCTGGTTTAAATTGCTTAACCCAACAATCTTTGTCAATTCTTGTAACACTTGTACTTGTAACTTCCAACTTGTATCTTAACTGCTTATGACCTTTACCCGACAAGAAAAGGAATACAATATCACCTACATTCAGTTTCTTATTCGCCTTTGTCCAAAATAATTTATTATATCGTTCAATACTTTTAGGGTGATTTATGAAATCCTCTTTGCCTTTCAATAATACATACCTGATTGTATTCATCTTTCTTATATTTGTTAATTATGATGCTGTTATCGTAAAACGTTTTGAAGAAAGCTTTATGGCAATACCACTCTGTCGCCTGCCTTGATGCCTCGTTTCACAATTTTCCTGTTCGTCTTCATAATGTTCTTCAGGCGCACGCCGTACTGCTGTGAAATATCGTATAGACTTTCGTTGCTTCTTACTGTATGGTATTGCTTGCCAAAGTTTTCTGGCACGTGGCGTTGCTTCTTTCTCAGCCATACTATCTCGCCCTCGCTCAACGGCGCATCTTCGGGACGCTCGTTGTATTTGGCTAACTTATGGGCTGATATTCCTATTTCTCTTGCTATGTTGTCGTAGGTTTCGCCAGCGTGTGCCGTAAGGTAGCAGTTCTCGTTGAACGCACGGAACTGTCGCATACCTGCATACGAGCTGTTCTGTTGTGGTTGGGTTGGCATATCCCAGTCGTTGTTGCCCTTTCTAAGCACCATATTGTCGTATTCGTAAAGCCTATACAACTCTATGATGTCAATCAGGCTGTAAGCGTAGACGGGGTTGGTGGCATAGCCCGCACGCTTCAGTCCGTGTGCCCAGCCTCGATAGTCCGTCTTTGAAAGCAGGAACAGATTGCTGTATCGCTTGCGTCCTCTCAAGAATTTAGAGTGGTCTTCGTAGCTTTCCACGGCATTGTTGTAAACGCGGAAACATTCGCCCAACTCATCGTCGTCGTGCGAGATAGAGGGACCTGTCCAGTCGTGGCACTTTATGCCGAAGTGGTTGTTCGCTATGGTAGCCAAGCGGCTGTTGCCTGCTCCGCTTTCCAAAACGCCTTGCGCAAGTGTAATGCTGGCAGGTATGCCGTAGCGTTGCATCTCCCTGATTGCGATATTCTTGTATTTGTTGAAGTAGTTTTGGTAGGCTTGGTTCCAACGTATTTTGGGGCCAGCTATTGCCGAACCAATACTTGCAAGTGCTACTATTATAATGAGTACGTATCGCTTCATATACTTTGTTAGAGAATGAATGAATTGCAAATATAAGGTATTTATGCCGAAGACCAAAGGCAAAAGTTTTAAAAAAGATGAAAAGGGGAGTGGCAGGAAATTATTGCAGACAACTTGCTTCATAGACGAAAAGAAGGCTACAAAGCTGTAAATATTTTTCACAAGCACAACTATTGTGTAACCTCCTTGCTATCAACGTTTTATAAAACCTATTGTTTTGCGTTGCGAAAGCGTAGGTTTTGCACGGTAAAAGCGGCTCTTTTGCATCGCAAAACAGCCGCTTTCGCAACGCCAAAGCGAAATTAGCGTTTTCTCTCGGAATAATCTTTACAAAATCAAAGGTATAGTCAAATTATATGCTAGAATTTCTAGAAATTTCTAGTTCTCCTATAAATTTTAGATGACAATGCCTTCGGCAACTACATTCAGTAAGAGAAGGGAAAGCGAACTGCCCCTGAAAATGTTGCCTGTTCGCCAAAAGGGCAATTGCATTGAGCAATAAAAAAGGCTGGACTTTACGAAAAAGCCCAGCCCATTGTTATGATGAGATGTAAGTTATCTTAAAATTACTTGCCCTCTTCCATCTTCTTCTTGAGGTCGGCGAGAACGTCGAGGTCGCCAAGAGATGTACCAGCTGCAACGTTGTTGATTTGTGATGCTGGTTCAGAGTGCTTCTTGCTGGCTGTGCGCTGACGACGTGCCTGCTCTTCCTTCACTTCTTCGAATGTGCGAGAGTGTGAGAGAATAATGCGCTTAGTGTCCTTAACGAACTCGATAACTACGAATGGGAGTTCCTCACCGAGCTGTGCCTGTGAGCCGTCTTCCTTAACAAGGTGCTTAGGAGTTGCGAAACCTTCGCCACCTTCGTTCAATGTGATAACTGCACCCTTGTCCATTGACTCGGTAATCTTACCAACGTGTGTAGAACCTGGAGTGTAGATTGATTCGTAAGTATCCCAAGGATTGGTTTCGAGTTGCTTGTGGCCAAGGCTCAAGCGACGATTTTCCTTGTCTATTTCGAGAACGATAACGTCCATGTCTGCGCCTACCTGTGTAAACTCAGATGGGTGTTTCACCTTCTTAGTCCATGAGAGGTCAGAGATGTGAATGAGTCCGTCTACGCCTTCTTCGAGTTCTACGAAGATACCGAAGTTGGTGAAGTTGCGAACCTTAGCTACGTGCTTAGAGCCTACAGGGTACTTAGCTTCGATAGCTTCCCATGGGTCTTCCTTGAGTTGCTTGATGCCAAGAGACATCTTGCGTTCGTCGCGGTCGAGTGTAAGCACTACTGCTTCTACTTCATCGCCTGCCTTCATGAATTCCTGTGCAGAGCGCAAGTGCTGGCTCCAGCTCATTTCTGAAACGTGGATAAGGCCTTCTACGCCTGGTTGAATTTCAACGAATGCGCCGTAATCAGCCATAACTACCACTTTACCCTTAACGTGGTCGCCTACCTTGAGGTTAGGATCGAGAGCATCCCATGGGTGTGGAGCGAGTTGCTTCAAGCCGAGAGCGATGCGCTTCTTCTCTTCATCGAAGTCGAGAATAACGACGTTGATTTTCTGGTCGAGCTCAACAACTTCGTGTGGGTCGTTGATGCGTCCCCAAGAAAGGTCGGTAATGTGAATGAGTCCATCAACACCGCCGAGGTCAACGAATACGCCGTAAGAAGTGATGTTCTTGACAACACCTTCGAGAATTTGACCCTTTTCGAGGTGAGAGATGATTTCCTTGCGTTGTGCTTCGAGCTCTGCTTCGATGAGTGCTTTGTGTGAAACGACTACGTTGCGGAACTCTTGGTTAATCTTAACCACCTTGAATTCCATTGTCTTGCCAACAAATACGTCGTAGTCGCGTATTGGGTGAACGTCAATCTGGCTGCCTGGAAGGAATGCTTCGATGCCGAATACATCAACAATCATACCGCCCTTGGTGCGGCTCTTGATGTAACCTTGGATAACAGCATCAGCTTCGAGTGCTTCGTTAATATTAACCCAGCTCTTCTGGAGGCGTGCCTTCTTGTGTGAAAGAATAAGCTGACCGCTCTTGTCCTCTTGGTTTTCAACGTAAACCTCAACCTTGTCGCCTACTTTAAGCTCTGGGTTGTAGCGGAATTCCGATGCTGGAATGATGCCGTCGCTCTTGTAGCCGATATTGACTACAACTTCTTTCTTGTCAATAGAGATTACTTCGCCTTCAACAACTTGATGTTCCTGAATCTTGTTGAGGGTGTTGTCGTAAGCCTTTGTCAGCTCTTCTTTGTCGCCACCAACGGTTACACCGTTTTCAAAGTCGTCCCAATTGAAGTCTGACAATGGATTGACGTTTTCAAAATTTGCCATAAATGTTTTTAAAAATGTTTTAATTAATAAAGTTAGACTTTATGTGAAAAATTCTCTCAAGGGCAGAATATGCCCCTATAAGGGCGCAAAGTTACTAATAATAATCTGAATATAAGCAAGTTTGGATAATTATTTTTATTCTTTTTCTCTATTCTTTTTCAAATTTTTAGTCGGTGTTACGAAAAACCACACCTATTATATATATGGGCAGTAGGTTGCCCTAAGTGGTTTTTGCACTCTTGTCTTGCTTTGCCGTAACCGCTCATTGGTGGTAAATATGCCAAGTTTATCCGAACTTTGAATGACGATAGGGTAGTGTTGTTGGGGGTATGATGACGAGCGAAAGTTCTGCCGATAAACTATGCGTATCAAGCGGAAAGAAGCTGATAGAAGTGTAAATATTTTTCGCGAGCGTGTCTGTTGTGTAACTATCTTGTTATCAGTGTATTGCAAAACCTATTGTTTTGCATTCCAAAAGCGTAGGTTTTGCACGGTAAAAGCGGCTGTTTTGCATCGCAAAACCTACGCTTTCGCAATGCCAAATCGAAATTA
>ERZ772940.60-NODE-60-length-68402-cov-13.9869_pt1 | contig 68402 bp, 55 predicted proteins | sample MGYA00511682_ERZ772940 | MGnify/ENA primary metagenome ERZ772940 (study PRJEB29015, sample SAMEA2737922) | human oral metagenome | biome: human oral; feature: human-associated habitat; material: dental | place: China | collected 2031 ... | reverse complement strand
GAATCGCACACGAAAAGCACCTTGGCACCATATAAGGACCAGATTTTAGACCTTGCAATGCGCGGCGGCGTTTTTCATGTGAAAGCGAAGGCCGACGCCGAACCTTGCCACCCCGATGCTCTGTCGCAATAAAGCTCCCCTGAAATCCCGAAGGCCAACGTCGGTATGGCCCAGATGTCGAGCAGTCCTACTTGAAGCGAAAACCGAAGAGCCCACCGTCTTCGCCTGCATCCGTCAACACGGGATCGATGGCGTAATCCCGTCGATCAAACCCTTCGGCCTCAGCTGCCTGCAAACGATCCGAGTTGAGCGTGACGATGTACTGGAATCCCACGTCGTCTGCGAGGCGGGCTCCGATATTGAGACAGGAGGCGACTTGCCTGTCGTCCATGGAGTCGAAGAGGAGGCTGTCGTGCACAAGGATGCGCGGAGCCCGACCGGCCTTGATGGCCATGACGAGGCAGACGACGTCAAGCAGGAAGGTCTTCACTCCGCGAATGCCGGACGAGGCATCGCCATCGATCTCAGGAGTGACTTTGAGTACCCCCTTGTTTGCGTCAATGAGCAAGGAAACATCGCGATCGTCGTAGATCTCTTCGCCAAGCTGTTGGAACAGGGAGATCGCCTCTTCGATAAATTCTTCCCGTTCGGCCATCTCGGTTCGGACGCTGGCCTCCGCTTCAGCCGTGATTGAACGCAGGCGTAGCCCGGCGTCGTTCACCGACTGCACGAGCTCCAGCCTTCGCTCCAGATCCGCGACGGTAGAATCGACCTCCGCAAGTTCCCTTTCCGCATTGCGAAAAGTCTCGAGTGCCATTGAGTCGTTTAGAAGGTTCATCACATCCGCTCGGCGGCGGTCCAAGGCCCTACGCTCGGCCTCAATCGCTTTGAGCCTGTCAAGGACGCTGACACGCTCCGATTCAAGGTACAACCGACGATTGCGCACTACCGACGAATGGAAGTCCGCCACCTCTTCGAATCGTCGCGCTACGACGTCGGGCAGGACGATGCCGATCTCTACATACATCGTCTCTAGCTGCTTGGCCATGTCGGCACTAGAAGCCGTCGGCCTCTCTTCTTGCATTGCCAATTCGAGGTCGCGTTTGCGTTGCTCCAGCACAAGACCCTCGTCATTGAGATCCCTGATCGCCTGGGTAAGACGGTCGGCTTCAGCCTGATGTTCGGCATACTGCTCGTCGACGCGGAATCCCGACAGTTTCGATTCGAGGCGCAACCGGCGCTGGCGCAATTTAGCCAGGCGTGCACGAAGCTCCGGCTCATTCATCGAAACGTTTCCAAGAGCCCCCTCGGCAATCGCCTTCTTGAGCGCTTTGCGATTCTTCTCAAGGGCGGAAGCCTCACCCGCCTTGGCGAGAATTTCTGGCGTGAACCCTAAAAGGTATCCGATTCTAGCCCCCGACTCCCATGCCGATTCTGCGGCAAACGTCTTAAGCGGATCGCCAAAGTAATCCCTGATCAGCTGACTGACAAGCTGACCGACCGTGGGGCGATTCGCATCCGCAGGAAGCCGAAATAGTTGGCCAACGTCAAGCTTCCAAGCGTCGATACTTGTCGAGACGCCGTCGACGCGCACTTTCGTTTGAGGTTTGACCGCGCGTTCGATTCGCTTGACATCAGCAACGCCTCTCGTCAGGTCGTCGACGGCGTTCTCCATCTCAAGATCGCCCCAGAAAGAGAAATGAGCCAGCTCGGCGGATTTGAGACTGTCATCGAGCCTTCCGCCTAGGAGATAGCGAAGGATGCGAACAAAGCTTGTCTTCCCGGCGCCGTTTCTACTATCACCCAGTTTTGAGCCCTGAGTTTTATCCGCGAGCAGTACATTCATGCCTTCGTGGAAGCGCAGCGTCTTAAATCGACAATTGGAGGAACCGAGTTCATACAGAAACATGGTGCCTCACCAACTGATCGGAGGCATTCCATGCGACGGCCCTGATGGCGAATAACATCGACAAAGCCATGGCAAACCAGTCGAAGGTGATGGCTCCTCCGGCATGTCCCGATCTCGTTTCTCGTGAGAATCGTTCCCAAAGCCCCGATACGGTGGTCGGCGAATCCAGCAGAGACAGAAGCTTCGCCCCCAGCGTCAGCAAAGCACGTTCGGGGCGTATCCCCTTAGTCGGAAGCAACATCGCCAGTTTCTCCTATAGAAAAGTCCGCGGGAGGCTCTTCGAAGATGTCACATGAATCGAAAAAGTATACGGTAACGGCGTAAACTGCGTTGGCGCGTTTCGTCCACATGTCGAAGTCTGGCCCGCCCAGAGCGACGTATACGCGCCGCACAATCTCACGCACATCGGACGTCACTCGACGTGCTTCCTCATAAATCTGACGAAAACGTCGAGCCTTCGCATCGCGAAGACCAGGATCGGGCTGCCCGGCGAACCACTTGTCAATACGTAGGGACAGAAGCCTCCCCTCATCAAACTCAGTCCTCGTCGTCCTCGGGAGCCTGTTGAAGTCCATCTTAGTTGAAGAGACAGGTCTGATGTCTTCGAGGAGGTGATCAACATCGCCACCTTCGACCCCTTCAAGCATTTCAATGAGCTCAACCAAATCGTCAAGCTCCACATTCTGCGCGTGCGGGGAACCCGGTATGATTTCATCTAGCTGATCCCAAGCTAGTTTACTCACGGCGTTCCACCACAGATCGTCCGGAGCTTTCCAAAGCTCGAGAGCTATCGGACGTTTGGAGTCTGGACCGTGGCTCTTCCGCAACTTAAGCAGACTGTCAGTTGAGGCAGGGCCAAAAGACGCATTCGTCACAAACCGCCACACCCTGAACTCCGGCCAAAAGGCGTAAGCTCTGGTGAAGTCATCTTCCAGCTTCTTTTTGGTCTTCTGGTCGAGATTTGTTACTGCACGTTGTCCGTAGCAGGCGTAAAGGATGGACCCGTTTTCGGCGATTCCGTCGCAGCCGCCGTCCCCGAGGCTACCCATGGCCTCTGGATTGACGTAGTCTTTGTGCAGATGGGAGAGCACCTTGCTCACGTAGTTCTCAAACTCTTCGCCGGCGGCAAGGCACAGCTGATCGTGTCGCGCTCGAAACCAGAACTTCCAAGCCGAATCGGGCAATGCCATGACTCTCCTCCCTTCGATGACAGGTGTTCGACGCTCGAAGAATGACGCATCTGCGCCGAATCTGTTACTGTAAAAATTTTACCCTACCGGGAGGCTTTCGAAGTAGTCGGCGTTGAATCGCACACGAAAAGCACCTTGGCACCATATAAGGACCAGATTTTAGACCTTGCAATGCGCGGCGGCGTTTTTCATGTGAAAGCGAAGGCCGACGTCGCGCTTCACCAAGCAGCGACAAAGGACGCCGTCGCGTTTCGCTATGCAGCAACGAAAGTCAATACCAAGCTTTGCCATGCAAAATAGGGGTAGGAGCCGAGCCACAACGGAAGACCAGGCGATTATGCAATCGAGAATTTCGCATTCAGCCAGAAATCTCAGCCCAACTGACTTGGGGTGAATGCCCGACCGACGTGGGGTGGATGACGGGGCTCGAACCCGCGACCCCCTGGACCACAACCAGGTGCTCTACCGACTGAGCTACAACCACCGTACGTGCCCCAGGCAGGGTCGCTCGCCTGGGGCACCGTTCAAGTGTAGCCTAGCTTCTGCGTCGTGACGAAACGCCCCCGGGTGATCCGCACCACCGCAGCGCAACAAACTGTCCGACGACGGCACCGCGCTTCACGTCGCTCGAGAGCCGCTCCACCTCGCACGAGAGCCGCTGCACCTCGCACGAGAGCCGCTTCTTCGCGTCTCACGAGGGCGATGCGCTGGCACGCACCGTCACCAATGCACGCGCATGGCTATGGCGTCGGCGAACTTCTTCAGATGCGTGGGGTTCCGCGAAAGGTAGAGCGATCCGTCGATGAGGGAGACCTCGAGGACGTAGAACTCGTGGGCGTCTTTGGGGCCGCCGCGGACGATGTCGACGCGGTTGTACAGGAGCAGCTCGTCGCGGCCACACGTATCGACGATATATCCGTGCACGATCTCGCGAATCTGCTCGCCCCAACGCCACTCCTGGGAGTTGGTCGCGTCCGAGCGGACCACTTCCTCGTGGAACTCCTCGGTGGAGCGGAAGCTGGGGTGCAGCATCGGATCCTTCTCGACCTGGTACGAAGCCAGTCCGTTGAGGTAGATGAGCGAGGTCTCCCCCGATCGGTCGATCTGGTCGAGGTAGCGCTGCACCATGACGGGGCGGCCGTTTTCGAGCTCGCTCATCGCATGGCGTATGGCCTCGCCGCGCGAGTTTGGGTCGATCGCCGTATACCTCCCGGTCCCCCGCCCGCCCGAGGAGATGGCCGGCTTGACGACGAAATCCCCGTACGCGGGGAACCGAGTGTGCAGCTGATGCTTCGTCAGGTTCTGCTCGGGCTCGAGCCACACCGTCGGAATGACCGGCAGGCCGCGGGCCTCCAGCTCGCGCAAGTAATGCTTGTCCGAGTTCCAGTCCATGACTTGCGCCTGGTTGAGGATCCGCGGGATGGAATGCGCCCAGGCGCGGAACTCCTCGCGATGGGCCGCGTAATCGCGCACGGAGCGGACGATGACGGTTCCCGCCTGCGACCAGTCGACGTCGGGGTCGTTCCACACGGAGACCCTCGGTTCGAGCCCGCGCTCGCGCAGAGCGTCGGGAAGGGCCTGCTCGTCGGCGTCAAGGTCTGGCAGTTCGGCGCACGTCGCCAAGGTCACGATCGGATCAGACACGCAGCCAACTTTACCCGATGGCGATTGCGCGGATCACGCCCAAGCTCAAGTCGATCAAATGCGAACTCGGGCGAAACCCGTACGAATTCGGCCCAATCGCATACGCGGCATCCGAAACGCGTGCCCAAGCGGCCCCGAGGGCTGCGACGCCTCGGGGCCGGGCGAATCGCATCGCGGGCCGCACTTCGTCGCATCCGACGTCGTCCCGGAAAACGAAAAGCCCCGCAGCCTTGCGGCCGCGGAGCCCTGTTCGTACACCGCCTGGGACTCGAACCCAGAACCCACTGATTAAGAGTCAGTTGCTCTGCCAATTGAGCTAGCAGTGCTTGCAAAGTTAGATTACTCAGACGCCCGCCGCCGCGCAAGCCGTCCTCGTGTGATCTAGCTCCACCGCGCCGTCCCGAGGCAGCCTTGGCCGCAGACGAAGAGTCCGTGACGCCGTTGACTCAATATGCCCGCCCGCCCGGCTGCCTGAAAGCCTCTCGACCGGACTAGCACGGCGCCCCTCCTCGCTCCTTTCGCAGTTTGCCTTCTGTACCGACCGCTATGTACAGTCTTCACATGGACGCTCGAACCCGGCTGGTGAACGTCGCGCAAGACCTCCTGTGGGAACGCGGGTACGCGGCGACCAGCTCCAAAGAAATCCTCAACCGCGCCAACGTGGGTCAGGGAAGCATGTACCACCACTTCTCGGGCAAGCGAGATCTGGCTGCCGCGGCCTTGGAGCAGAGCGCCGCGGCAATGCGCGCCGAGGCGGAGGCCCTTCTGGCCGCAGACGGCACGGCCGCCGAGCGTGTGATCTCCTACCTCGAACGGCAACGAGATTCGCTGCGGGGCTGCCGCATGGGACGCATGACGTACGACGCCGACGTGCTGGCAACCCCGGAGCTTCTCCGCCCGGTCGCCGAGGCTCTCGGGTGGATCGTAGGCGCTCTCGCCGACGTCGTCCGCCAGGGGATCGAAGCCGGGGAATTCCGGCCCGAGACAGATCCCGAGCAACTCGCCTCGATGGTCGTCGCGACCGTCCAAGGCGGATATGTGCTCGCGCGGGCCCAGCAGAATCCGGCGGCCTTCGACGCCGCAGTCGCCGGCGCGGCGTCGCTCGTACGCCAACAGGCCGGCGGCTGAGCCTCGGGCGCCGCCTCGCCGGCGTCGGCTCGCAATTGACCGAAACACAACGAAGGAACAGAACCGATGTATGCAATGCAATACCAAATCGCTTTGCCCGCCGACTACGACATGGACGTCATTCGCAAGAGGGTCCGAGCGACGGGCAGTCTCATGGACGGGTTTCCCGGACTCGGGTTCAAGGCCTACCTAATACAAGAAAAGGCCGAGGGCGCGCCGCGGAACGCCTACGCCCCCTTCTATGTGTGGCGAGACACCGCCGGCATGCGCAGTTTCTGCTGGGGCGAGCCCGGCTACTCGTCAATCGTCCGGGACTTCGGGCGCCATTCCATTCAAGACTGGACCGTGCACAAGATCGCTCGCGGCCCGTCTTCCTACGCGAGCGCACGCAGCCTGTCCCTTCAGACCGTCTCGCTTCCGGACGACGTCGCCCCCTCCGCCTGCGTCGAAAACCTCTCGGCCGCATTCCTCTCGGAAGAAGACGGCGAGACCGTCGCACGAGTCGCCGCCGTCGACGTGACCGCATGGAACCTCGTCTTGGTCGAGCTGAGCGCCGCACACGCCGAACAGAGCGCCGCAGGCCGGACCGTCTACGAAGTCCTTCACGTCTCGGAAGGCTCGTGACCGAACAAGGCCCGAAGAAAATTGAAAGGCCCACAGTCTTTCGACTGCGGGCCTGACCCGTACACCGCCTGGGACTCGAACCCAGAACCCACTGATTAAGAGTCAGTTGCTCTACCATTGAGCTAGCGGTGCGGATTCCAACTTTACCCGCCGATCGCGGCGCAGGCAAACGCCGATCCCGTGGCGCGCGACACCGTCGCCGCACTCGCCCTTCCGAAGCCGGCGCCGCAGGAAACCGACGTTGCCGTTCCGATGCCGGCCTTGTGGCAATCTTGTGGGGTGACGAACGAAAAGCCCAACGCCCCAGCCCTCAACCTCGCGCTTGACAGGCTCGAAGACGCCTTCGGATTCACGCCCGACGGCGACGCCGTCTACGAGGAGTTCTCGAACTGGGCCGAATCGACGGGACGCCCCCTCTACCCCCACCAGGAAGAGGCTCTTCTGGCTGCCGTTTCAGGCGACAACCTGATCGTTTCCACGCCGACGGGATCGGGCAAGTCGATGGTCGCGCTCGCGGCGATCTTCACCGCTCTCGCACACGGGCGAAGCGCCTACTACACGGCGCCGCTCAAGGCCCTCGTCTCGGAAAAGTTCTTCGAGCTCATCGCGGTCTTCGGCGCGCACAACGTGGGCATGGTCACGGGCGACTCGTCCATCAACGCCGGGGCGCCGATCGTGTGCGCAACGGCGGAAATCGTCGCGAACATCGCGTTGCGCGAGGGCGACGCCGCGGATATCGGCGTGCTCATCGCCGACGAGTTCCACTTCTACGGCGATCCCCAGCGCGGGTGGGCATGGCAGGTCCCCCTCCTGGAGCTCGCCTCGACCCAGCACGTCCTCCTCTCCGCCACTCTCGGCGACACGTCCTTCCTTGCGGAAGACCTGAGCAAACGCACCGGCAGGAACACATCCGTCGTCGACCGCGCCGAACGCCCCGTCCCCCTCGCGTTCTCCTACTCGCGCGAACCCCTCGGCGAAGTCGTCCTCGAACTCGTCCACACCCACCGCGCCCCCGTCTACGTGGTCCACTTCTCACAAAAAGAGGCCGTCAGCCAAGCGCAGGCCCTGCTTCCGATCAACCTGACGACGAAGGCCGAGCGCGAGCTCATAGCCAAGGAGATCGGCGATTTCCGCTTCGGCCCCGGCTTCGGAAAAACGCTGTCCAAACTGCTGCGATCGGGCATCGGCGTCCATCACGCAGGGCTGCTCCCCCGCTACCGCCGGCTCGTCGAAAGGCTCACGCAAGCCGGACGGCTCAAGGTCGTCTGCGGCACGGACACCCTCGGCGTCGGGATCAACGTCCCCATTCGAACCGTCCTCCTGACGTCGCTGTCGAAGTTCGACGGAACCCGCTCACGCCACCTTTCGGCCCGCGAATTCCACCAGATCGCGGGCCGGGCGGGCAGGGCCGGGTTCGACACGGCGGGCGACGTCGTCGTCCAAGCCCCCGAGTACGAGATCGAGAACGCGAAAGCCCTGGAAAAAGCCGCCGGGGACCCCAAGAAACTCAAGAAACTCGTTCGAAAGAAAGCCCCCGAAGGGGTGGTGCTGTGGGGAGAGAAGACGCTCGCGCACCTTCAGAACGCGACGCCGGAGAAGCTGGCCTCGCAGATGCGCGTCAACCACGCCATGATCCTCAACCTTCTGCAACGCCCCGGGGATTCGGTGGCCGCCGCCGTCCGTCTGCTGACGGACAACCACGAGCCCAAAACCGAGTCGAACCCCCTGATCAGAAGGGCGGTTGAAATCTACGAAACGCTCCGTTCGGCGGGGGTCCTCGTCCACCACGACGTCCAATGGCAGGCTGCCCACCCCGGGGAGTCCGCGGTGGATTTCGCCCGCGAGGTTCCGAGCGACTTCGCCCTCAACTCGCCTTTGGCCCCCTTCGCACTCGCGGCCCTCGACCTGCTCGAACGCGAGTCCCCCGACTATCCGCTCGACGTCGTCTCGGTGGTAGAGGCCGTCCAGGAAAATCCGATGCAGGTGCTCTATGCGCAGGAGCGTGCGGCGCGCGGCGAGGCGATCGGGCGGATGAAGGCCGCCGGAATGGGCTACGAGGAGCGGATGGCGGAGGCGGACTCCATCACGTGGCCGCGGCCCCTCGCGGAGCTTTTGGAGGGGGCCTTGGCCGTCTACCGTCAGACGAATCCGTGGGTGGACGGCTACGACCTCACGCCGAAATCGATCGTGCGGGAAATGGTGGAGCACGCCGAGACGTTCTCCGAGTTCGTCTCGCGCTACGACCTGGCGCGCAGCGAGGGTGTGCTTTTGCGCTACCTCTCGGACGTCTACAAGGCCCTGCGGCAGACCGTGCCACTCGAGGCCCGCACGGACGAGGTCGACGAGATCACGCAGTGGCTGGGGACGCTCGTTCGCTCGGTCGACTCCTCGCTCCTCGACGAATGGGAGGCTCTAGCAGACGGCAGGGTGACGCCCGAGGAGGCCGCCCGCATGTCCGGCGAGGCCGAGGGCGGGCTTGACGAGGTCGCCTTCGGGGCGGACGAGAACGGCGCCGCCGCCTTTACCCGCAACCGCCACGCCTTCAAGGCCGCGGTCCGCAACGCGGCGTTTCGCAGGGTCGAGGCCGTTCAATTCGAGGACCTCGACTCCTTGGACCGTCTCGACGGCGAGCCCGCGTGGGCGGAATCCAGCTGGTTCGGGGAGGCCGGCAGCCAAATTGGGGACGAGAGCGGCGAGGCCGAGGCTGCGTGCGGCGAGGCCGGGGCCACACGCAGCGAAGCACGAGACGCACGCAGTGAAACAGGGGACGAGGGAAGCCGGGCGACGCCTTCAAAGCGCGAAGCGGGGCCCATATGGGACGGCGACGCCTGGATGGACGCCACCGATCCGTACTTCGACGTCTACGAGAGCGTCGGGATCGACTCCCACGCCCGCGGAAACGAGTTCTTCCGAGTGCAAGAACAAGTCGACGCCGCAGACCTCGCCGAAGCGGGCGTGCCCCGCGAGGTCGCCGAAGCCCTCGTCGAAGGAAAGCAACCCGGCCGCCTGTGGATCGTCACGCAGGTTTTCGACGACGGCGAAGGCGACGGCGGCTGGGGCTTCCGCGCATTCGTCGACCTCGACGAATGCGACGAGCTGGGTGCGGCGAAGCTTCGAGTCGTCCACGTCGGCGAGCTGTGACCCCTGGTCCAGCCCGAGTGCGCTGTCTGGTCCGGACGCACCCGCGGAACTCGGTGCGCCGACGCGTTCTCCGCAGACGAGGACTGCAGGGGATCGAACGTCGCAACCTTGGCGACCGCACCACGCGCTCTCCGCAGACGAGGGCTGCAGGCTCCGTAATCGTCTGGATTCCTTGCACAATCCGGTTCTCGCCCGCGGACGAGGGCTAGAGGCTCCGGCCCGTTCAAGACTTTGCGCACCTGCCGGGTACGGGCGCCCGCTAGAATTCAAGGGTCGAAAGGGATGGTATAGATGAACGAAAACGGCGGCAAAGGCACCGGCGGCGTCGAGACGAGCCGAGTCGACGCAAACGGCGGCCGGGCAGGCGGCGTCGAGACGAACGGCGTCAACTGGTCCGGCCAGGAGACCAGCTTCGAGGGCATCTCTCGGCCGGATGTAAGCGAGATCGCGGGGCGTTGGGAGAGTCTGCGCGACAAAGTGGCCGCAGCCGCGTCGCGCGCGGGGCGCGAGGAGAACGCCGTCTCGATTCTGCTGGCCGTCAAGTTCCAGGAGCCCGAACGGGTCGCCGCAGCCTTGCGTGCCGGAGGCAGCCTGGTAGGCCACAACTACATCCAGCAGTTGGAGGAGGGCGAAAGGGCTCTGACCGAGCTGGACGCGCCCTTCCACCGAGTCCACGTCATCGGCCACGTGCAGGCGAACAAGGCCGGCAAGGCAATCCGGGCAGCCGACTGCATCGAAACCGTCGATTCGCCCAAGCTCGCTGCGCGCCTCGACCGGCTGCAAGGCGAACGCATCTCAGCGGGCGAGCTCCGAAAGGACGGCAGCCCCCTCGGCCCCTTCGACGTCATGATCCAGGTCAACTCTGCGGGCTCCGAATCTCAGCACGGCGTGGATCCGAGCGGCGTCGTCGACCTCGCCGGCGCCGTTGCGGACTTGCCGAACCTGCGCCTCGTCGGGCTCATGCTCATCGGCGCGAACACCGACGACGTCGCCGCGGTGGCCGCCTCCCATGCGCGCGTGCGCGAGCTGCGGGATGCCGTTCAGGCCGCCGGCGTCGCCAGCTGCACAGAATTGTCGATGGGCATGACGGGCGACATGGAAATCGCCATTGCCGAAGGCTCGACGGAGGTTCGAATCGGCACGGCCGTGTTCGGGCCGCGTCCCGTCATGAAGCAAACCCGATCGCGATGAAACAAACCCGCTCGCGATGAGGCAAGACAAAAGTCATGAAGCAAACCCGATCGCGATGAAACAAACCCGCTCGCGGTGAAGCAAGACAACGCCATGAAAAAAGCACGCCTCGCCATGAAGTATCGCCAGCTGCCGGCCTAAGGGCACTACGGAATGCGCGCCAGCCAGGCCGGGTCGGCGAATTTGACCTTGGCGAGGCTCTCGGCGGCGATCAGCTCGTCGGGGCGGTACTTTGCTCTTCTCACCGTGCGCCCGCGCGCCAGCGATTGGCGAAGCGCGTCGATGACGTCCTCGCGTGCCGCGTCGACGTAGGAGCGGATTCCCACCACCTTCTTCTGCGCGCTTTTCGTGCCGCGCGCGCCGGTGTCCGGCCGGAAGAGGCGGGTGACGGCCAGCAGCTGCTCGGTTTCGATCTCCCAGCTCATGACGGCGTGATGGATCGTCGCTCCCCCGGCGAGTCTGCGTTGGGCGGCGCCGCCGATCTTTCCGTCGAGGGTGGCGATGTCGTTGATCGGCATGTAGAAGGCCGGCACCCCCATTTCCTTCAGGGCACGCAGAACCCACGAATCGCACAGGGCATAGGATTCGCGCAGGCTCAGGCCTGAAAGGGCCGCGCTTGGCACGATCACCGAGTAGGCGACCGCCCGGGCGGGGTCCATATACATCGTCCCTCCCCCGCTTGCCCGCCGCGCCAGTGCGATTCCGCGTTTTTTCGCGGCTTCGACGTCGATCTCGTTGCTCAACGACTGCGAGGAGCCGATCACCGCCGCCGTTTCACTCCAATTCCAGAGGCGAACAGCTGCCGGGCGCACGCCGCCTGCGACGCTCTCTGCGACGGCGTGGTCAAGCGCCAAGTTCAAAGCGACCGAAAGAGGGCGCGATTCGAGCAGGTCGAATCGGGAGGGGAGGCCGGCGGCGCCGTCGGCCTCCGGAAGGCGGGCGACGCCGGCTTTCGAAAAGCGGTCGGCGCCGGGCCTTGAAATGCGGGCGACGCCAGGCTCTGCCGCTCGACTAAGCGAGCCGATAGAGCCAACCGTGGCGGTCTTCGACCTTTCCAAGCTGGATTCCCGTGATTCGGTCGTAAATCGTTCTCGTCACTTTGTTTCCGGGGATCTCCACTCGGAAGTCTTTGCCGGAGAGGGAGCCGATGGACGTGATGACCGCAGCCGTTCCGCAGGCGAACATCTCGGCGACGGCGCCGCTCTCGATTCCGGCCAGCACATCGGCCAAGGCAAGGGTCTCTTCGCGGACGTCCGCGCCGTCGTCGCGCAGAAGCTGGAGAATCGACGAGCGGGTGCAGCCCGCCAAAATGTTGCCGGTGAGCTTCGGGGTGCGGATCGACCCGTCGGACATCACGACGAAGACGTTCATGCCGCCGAGCTCGTCGATGTTCGTGTCGGTGGCGGCGTCGAGGAACATGACCTCGTCGTATCCGCCCTCGTGCGCGATCGTCTTGGGCAAGAGGGAGGAGGCGTAATTGCCTCCGGTCTTCGCGTCGCCCATTCCTCCAGGGCCGGCGCGGTGGAATTCGCGTTCCACCCACACGTCGATCGGTTGGAAGCCGTTGGTGAAGTACGCGCCCGAGGGCGAGGCGACTGCCAAGTACTCGTAGCGTTCGGCGGCGCGGACGCCCAGAAACGCTTCGGAGGCGAAGATGAACGGCCTGAGGTAGAGGGAGGAGCCGGGCGCGTTGGGAACCCACGCGGCGTCTTGGCGCACGAGGTTGACGAGCGATCCGATGAAGGCCTCGTGTTCGAGCTCGGGTATTGCCAACCGCCGATTGGAATGGTTGAGGCGGGCCGCGTTGTACGTGGGCCTAAACGTCCAGATCGAACCGTCTTCGTGGCGGTAGGCCTTCAGCCCCTCGAACGTTTCTTGGCCGTAGTGCAGCACCGCGCCGGCGGGGTCCAAGGAAAGCGGGCCGTATGCTTCGATCCTGAAGTCGTGCCACCCTTTGTCCGGCGTCCACACGGCGTGGGCCATGTGATCGGAGAACCGCTTTCCGAATCCCGGGGCGGCAAGCACTCCTTCGCGCTCGGCGTCGCTCGCCGGATGCGGGTTGGGCCTGACATCCCACGTGCCGACAAGGTCGTCGGCGGCGGGCACGGCCTCCATCGACGCCAGTTCAAGATCCGTGTAACTCATAAGATCACTTCTTTCTCGGGGCAATGAGTCGATTCTAGTGCCAGATCGGCGCCGGGCGATTCCGATCGCCTCGGCGATCCACGTGCCGCACGGTTTGCGGCACGCCCGTTTCAGCGTGCAGCAAGGCTCGTACCTCAGCCGCGGACCAGAGCCGCAACGGCGTTTCCGACGTCCGACGTCGAACGTTTCAAAGGTGCGCCCGCCTCGGCTGCGGAAGCCCTTGCGGCCATGTCGGATTCGATCGCGTCCTCGATCGCCCGGGCGTGCTCGGCGAGCCCGAGGTGGTCGAACATGAGAGCCACCGAGGCGATTGTCGCCGTAGGGTCGGCGATCTGCTTGCCCGCGATGTCGGGGGCCGATCCGTGGATCGGCTCGAACATGGACGGGAAGGCCTTCTCGGGGTTGATGTTCCCGGAGGCGGCAAGCCCTATCCCGCCTGTTATCGCGCCGGCTTCGTCGGTGAGGATGTCGCCGAACAGGTTGTCCGTCGCGATCACGTCGAATCGGGCGGGATCGGTGACTAGGAAGATCGTCGCGGCGTCCACGTGCATGTAGTCGACTGCGACGTCGGGATATTCCGCGCCGACCTCCTCGACGACGCGCCGCCACAGTCCGCCGGCGTTGACCAGAACGTTGTGCTTGTGCACGTATGTGAGCTTCTTGCGGGGACGCGCCTGAGCCTTGGCGAAGGCGTATCGCACCACGCGTTCTACGCCGTAGGCGGTGTTGACTGACACTTCGGTCGCTATTTCGTGGGGGGTTCCCTGCCGGACGACGCCGCCGTTGCCGCAGTAAAGCCCCTCGGTCCCTTCGCGAACCACGAGGAAGTCGATGCCGCCCGGGTCGGCCAGCGGCGTCGGCACTCCCGGATAGTGCCTGTTTGGCCGGAGGTTGACGTAATGGTCGAGCGCAAAGCGCAGCTTGAGGAGGAGGCCGCGCTCCAGCACGCCCGAGGGGACTCGAGGATCGCCTATCGCCCCCAAGAGGATCGCATCGCGCCCCTTGATGTCTTCGAGGTCCGCGTCCGTGAGGGTCTCGCCCGTTGCGAGGTACCGGCGTGCGCCAAGGTCGTATGTGTGGGTTGCGATTTCCGGCCCGCCGAGGGCTTCGCACACCGCATCGAGAACCTTCAGGCCTTCCGCCACAACTTCAGGGCCGATTCCGTCGCCGGGAATCACTGCGAGGTCTATGGACGTCATGGATCTAGGATATCGGCTGTTCAAAATACGGGATTCTCATCTCACGATTCGGACGGTCTGCGCGTCGGGTCTGCTTGCGTTCGAAGCCAAGGCGAACGGGATGCGAGCCCGGCCTTGGCGGGCTCGCATCGACAACGGGCTTTAGGAGCCACGCAGGTGGCCCGTAGAAACGCCGTTCCGTGGGCTTTCGAGATTTGCGGGATCTCCAGGTTCAGGCGATCCCCAAGCTTAGGGGATCTCCAGGGACCAATTGCCTCCCGTGGTGTCGATCAAAATCAAACTTTCGCTGGTCTTTGCCGGGATAGTGACATCCTTTTCAACGGCTGCCTTTTGTTCTTTGATGAAAGAATTCGCCTTGGAGCTGCCGTCGGTGGGCCACAGAGTGCCGGTGATTCGCCCTTTGGAGGTGTTGCCAACGTACTTGAAGGTCGCCGATGCCTCGCCCCCGCGATACAAGAAGGTCTCATATGAGTTTCCGGCTATAGTCGCACCCTGCGAAACCGTTGGAATAGAAGAGATCGGATAAACGCGGATCATCCACGGGCCGGGGGCCGTCACCTTGATCTTCGACGTCTGTTTCCCGTTGGCGAAGGCGTCGAGCGGGAAGGTGCCCGTCGCCTTCTCGTCCTTGACCATTCCGCCAAAACGCTCCGTTTCCGATCCGCCGGCGTCCTCAGCCTCAAAAAGGAAGAGTCCGTAGTTCGACGTCGGATTGACTTCAAAGTAAAGAAGAACAGGCCGGCTTCCCTGGGGCTTTTGGATGTCTATCGTTTGAGGACCGTCGCCCTGGTACTCCTTGAACGTGCCGGTGAGCGCAGGCCGGGTCGGTTTGGAGGGGGCGACCGTGCTCGCCGGAGTGCTTTCGTCGTCCGTCGGCTTATGGGGGTCGGGACTCTTGCTTCGGGGCGACGTCGTCGTGGATGTGGACGGCGAAGACTTGCCGGTGGATTCCTCCTTGTCGTCCTTCATCAGTTTTGGCAAGAAGATGATCGCGGCGGCGATGGCGATGACGGCCACCACCGATATGACCGCCAAACCGGCTTTGCTTGTGAGGAAGGACCTCCGAGGCGTGCCGTCAAGGCCGAAGGGCATACCGGTACCGAAGTCCGACGAGGCTCCGTAGGTCGGCTGGCTCGGGCCCTGGCCCTGAGCGGAGTAATCGACTCCCGAACTTGACAACGCCCCTCCCGCCATTTGGCTTTCGGGGGCCGAAGTTCCAGGTTCCGCGGACTGCCCGATCCCGGCTTGCGAGGCAAATCCCGCTTGCGGGCCGGCCGACGGCGTAAATGCCGGCTGCCCCGAGGAGCCCTCGAGCCCCTGCTGGCTTGGGGGCCCTTGGAGCCTCGACTGGCCTGACGAGCCCGAGCCCCCAAAACCAGATGGAGCCGAAGAAACCGATGGAGGGAACCCTGGTTGGCCTGACGAACCCGGCTGCTGGAAACCCGGCTGGCCTGACGAACCCGGCTGCTGGAAACCCGGCTGGCCTGACGAACCCGGCTGCTGGAAACCCGGCTGGTCGGCGAAGCTGTATCGCTCGGTGGGTTGATAACCGGAACTTTGAGCAGAGGACGACGACGAAGCCGACGGCACCGGCCCAGCCTGTGAAGGACCCGGCGCGGGTGCGCCGAACGGAGGCCGCGCGGGCGCGGCTTGCCCTACACCGGGCGCCGACTGCGCCGAACCAGGCGCCGACTGCGCAGAGCCAGGCACCGACCGGCCTAAGCCAGGCGCCGACTGAGCCGAACGTGACTCCGACTGACCGCCACCGGGGATTGGCTGCCCGGAGCCTGCCGGTCCTGGATGGAACGGAGGCCGCCCCGGGCGGAAGGCGGATTGCCCCGAAGACTGCTCGGAGTCAGAGCCCGCCTGCCCCGAAGCAGACGTCGGCTGCGCGCCGCCAGATTCGAATTGCCGTGAGCCAGGCGCGGAAGCGGGATGTTCCGAGCTTGGCGCCGAGTAGGCCGACGGCGTCGAGAAGGCACCCGGGGCGGAATCGCTGTCTGAGGGGGCTTGGCCCCCGGCCGGGACGTTTCGCCCTCCGGGGACGAAAGGCTGTCCGCCTCCGGCAGAGCCCGCGGACGCGAACCTCGGGCGCGAAGACTCTGGCGCGGCACCGGCCTTGAAAGCGGGGCCGGGCGCGGCATTCGCCTGCCCGGAATGATCCGGAGTCCGCTGCTGCGAACTCGGCGGCTCGGGCGGCGCTGCGTGCGCGCCAGAGCCGTTCCTTCTCCTCGAGGCACGCCTCGGCAAGCGGGAAATGGTTTCGTCGGCAGAGTTCGTGCTCCGGTCAAAGTCGCCGGAATCTCCGGCGGAAAGCGAACCTCCCCGGGAAGGCGAACTCATGGAGGAGTTCGAATCGTCGGGGAAACGAGTGTCGTCGGATGCGTATGAAGAGTCGGGCGCGTACGGCGAATCGGACGAATCGGCCGGCGACGAGGCCGAAGGAAGAAGGGTGGCATCGACGTCGATGTCCTCCACCCAGAAGTTCCAGCCAGCGGGGGCCGGGCCCCAAGCGGGATCGGGCCTCCAACCAGCAGGAGGGGTCCACCCGTCGGGCGCCGGCGGCCAGTTCGGCGGTGGGTTGAATCTTTTGGACATGAGCAACACTCCTGTGGTGCGTGAAACGACGATGCCATTGTCCCACGCCCTCCCCCACCCGCCGCCACCCACGTCCACGGTGCGAAACGCCTCAAGTTTGTTTTGCTCATAAGCGAAAACCATTGACAATCAAAGGTCTCGGCGACGCCGAAACCGCTGTGAATCGTGCACTTCGACGTCTAAACGCCTCAAAGCATCCTGCGGTACCGACTGTCGCGGATAGCACAAACTCTTCTCTTACTAAAATGCGGTCCTATCGTCGTCGAGAGCCTCCGAAACGACGCCTTCGCGCGGCGATCGACCATGACTCTTTCGGGGCCGACGAAACGCCCGGCGCGGAGAAGCTCTGCGCCCCTTTGCCGTTGCGCCCGCCGCCTTCGACTGCCTTCCAAGGGCTTTGCATGACGAGCATTCCTTCGACGTCGAGCGGCGTGCGGTCGTGCCCAAGCGAGAGAATCGCACATCGCTGTTCCGACCTGACCGGATAGATCATCAACGCTCTGCCTTGGCCGAGATTCTCTGCGATGAGCTCCCACACCTGATCCCTGACGCGCCCCGAAAGATGCCCCACGAATACGCCTGTCGAGACTTCGAGCAGCCACCGGGTCAACGCGCCGCGAAGCCCGGCGGGCGCCGCAGAAAGGATGATTACGACCATGCGGCTGCCCAACCTTACTCTTCGTCGTCCAAAGACTCCAAGGCAAGCGCGTGGTTCATGCCGCCCGCGATGACCTTGCGCTGGTAGTCCCACAGAGAGACGACGTTCACCTGGAGATCTTCCTCCTCGTCGACCTCGAAAAGCTTGTGGATGTCGCGCACCGACCGCTCGATGACCTTCAGTTCGAATATTCGGTCGCGGACCCGGCGTCGGGTTGTCGCGGCAATGTCGCTCATGTCTTCGGCGACGACGTCGAAGGCGATCGGTATCGTCACGTCCGCCTTGTAGAGATCGGCGACGTCGTAGACGAAGGAACGCTCGTGACCTGTGTGAACGAATCCCAGCCCCGGCGAGCATCCCAGTGAAACGACGACGGCATGGATCACCCCGTATAGTGCGGCGTGCGCGGCAGACAGCGCCTGATTGATCGGATCTGAGGCGTCGAAATCGTCGTACTCGTACTCGCGGCGCTTCCACGGCACCCCTGTACGCTTCGAGTTCTCACGGTAGACGGAACGAATGCGGGCGCCTTCCCGTCCCCGCAGCTGTTGCATTGTCAATCCGTCGACGTCTTCGCCTGCAAAACGCATCGTGTACATTTTCCTCGCAACCGCCAGCCGCTTTTGCGGAGAGGAGACACGAGCCGCTTGCTCCACGAGCAGCCTGCTCGACGTCGCCAGGGACCTGCCGTGAGCGTAGTAGCGAACCCCGCGCTCGCCGACCCACACTGCGGTGGTGCCGCACTCGCCCAAAAGGCACATCGCCTGGTGGCTCACCGAGGTCCCCGGGCCCAGCAGCACCGCCAAAAGCGACGCCGCCGGAACCCGGACCAAGCCCTTGTCGTCGCGCGCCGTCACAGCGCCGTCCTCGCGATGGACGACGCAATGCTCCAAGTAGAGAAAGGACATCCGGTCGGCTGCGCGAGGAAGCGCCGTGACGGGAACGGGAAGCAGGCGCGCCATCGCTTTACTCCCTCGGGCGCGCCAAGGTCATGAGACCGCAGCCGTATGCCTTCGACGGGCCGAGCCCGTTGATGAGCATCTGGCGAAAGGCCCTGACGTCCTCGATTCGGAGAATGCCTTCGTAGACGACGCGTCCAATCGTAACCCTGCCTGACTTCTGGGTCTCGCGATCCTTCCTGTCGAACACAGGTTTTTCGCGCCGGATAACCAAGAGCGAGGCGCGATCATTCGGATCATCGTCTTGCTCGGCTGACCCTTCGAGTACCTCGGCAGCAGCGACGTTTTGCTCGCGTGCAGCGGCGCCTCCCAGTTTGCCGTTCTCCCCCAATTCGACGCGCTCGGCCCGGCCATCCCCGCTGTGCCTCGTGAGCCCCGGCCCGGCGGGCGCCATTGGGATCGAAAACCCCTGCTTCTCAGCGCGCCTGAGCAGCCAGTCTCTCTGCTGCCTCGCAGTCACGTGTCCGTACCGTTTGCCCCGCTTGTCCGGCCCCCTGTTCTCGTTGTGAACGGGATTCGCCGCGAGCCTGAATGCCCACGTTTGACCTTCGGCGAGCCGGGAAAGGAAACCTTCATAATCGAGCGTGCGAGCCAGCTGCGACGAAGTCGCGTCCGCCTCAATTTGCGACATGTCCGGACGCATGGGCGAGAGCACATACAGGGCGACGCCGAAGCCCCCCTGGTCGACCCGCCACAGCACACGTCCAGCCGCAGAAGTTTCTGCGCGGGCCGACGACGCTTCAACACCAATCGACGTCGGGGTTTCGGCATGTGCAGGCAAACCCTTCGACGTGCTTCCGGCCGGATCTCCCCGGTCGCCGTCGATGCTCCGGCCGAGATCGCACGCCTTCATGACGACCGCGTGCATCACCTGCGGCGAGCCAAGTATTTTTCTCGCGAACCGACGCCGCGGATCGAGTTCTATCTTCGTCAGATACATCTTCCACCTCGCATGGCTAATTCTCCTCAGACAGCTCCGCCATCGGATTATGATGGTCGGGCCCGGTTTCCCCAGACGCATCGCCAAGGCCCATGTCCAAGCCGACTTCGGAATCACGCCCTGGTACAACGTCTAGTTCCGCCATCGGGTCATGATGGTCTTCGCCCTGCCCAGAGCGCGTCGCCGAGCCTTCCTGCAAGGCTTCGTCTTTCACTCTCAACATGTGCCGCTCGATATCCCGGAAGGAATACTCACGTCGTCGCGGATCAAAGGAAAGTGGAACATCGCGACTGCCCCGAAGGTCGTTTGTGTGCTCTCCTTCGGGCACAGCGTCTTTGTCAAGGAGAATCTCGACCTCCCCGATGTCGGGATTGCGTTTTCGGTACCAATACGAAGCCAGCCAGGGCTCATCTTTGAGAGCCTCGAGAAGATCCGCATCGCGCAGACCAAGCGAAACGGGAAGAGCCGGCGGGCACGAACGCCGTCCAAGGTAGAGAGGGAAAGAAGGGTGCCGCACAAAGTGGTCGAGCCGCTCGATCACTGCGCTCTCCCCCTCTATTCCTGCCAAAAAAACCGCATCGGAAAGGTAGTAGCGGTTGGACAGCGGCATCGATTTGGAACCGTCGAGCGTGTGCGCCGTATGAAAGTCGCGCACCACGGTTCCCGGTTGGTCCTTTCGCACGCCAAAACGCAGCGTCAACAGGTCCTCGATCGGGTCGGTGCGCCGCCTGCCGGCAGCGGCGGCCAGCATGCCGAGAATTCCGCTTTTTGAGGGGGCGAGTTCTGTAGCGCGCACCGTGAATCGGGATTTGACGCCCCAGGCCTGCAACGGGCCCGCGAGCCGCAAGAGCAGTACCGCCATCGCTCACTCCGAGGCTGGAAGGCGTGACTCGACGACGTCGCGCACTTTGCCTGTGAGGTCGTTGAAAGCGACTTGCTCCCCGAGAGACTCCGTCCCTTCATAGTCCCCGAGGCTCACCACAAAGGCGTGCCGCGGCTTAACGCCAAAGGCTTCCTCCAATTGCGTCTCGTATTCAACGAGTTTGCGCACGGACTTTGCCACGAATCCCTCGGTATCGCTCTTGGGGACCGGCTTCTCAAAGGCACCGACGAGTGAAACAGGCTGGTCGTCGCGCACCTGAACAGCCACCATGCTGGGCAGTGTCCGATTGGCGAAGGTGTTCTGCTTGCCCGTCGGCATCGTCTTGACGAAGGCTTCGATGAAGGAGGACAGCGCTCGAAGCGTCGCCTCAGCATCGCCTAAATTTTCGTGCAAGAGATCAAGGTTGACCGTGGCGTACCGGTACATCGTGGCGGATGAGAACTCGATGGCTCCCATCATTCCTGCGCCAGCGTCCTCTCTTTCTTCGGCGCGAGATTTGTCGTCGTCAACGGCGGTGAAGAAATCGAACTCGTTCTCGGCCGCATGCGTCGAGATCGCGTGGGCCACTTGACAGGCGGCATCGACATTGAGGTCGGCGTCATCAGCGACCATGCGGCCGAAGAGGGCAACGTCAATCGAGTTCTCGGACTTGAAGATCTTCTTAACTTCCTTCTTGTCCAACTCTTCGCCAGAACGGGCACTCTCCACGGCCAGTTCCGCAAGCTGTGCTATTTGTCTGTTGGAGAGGAACAGAAGATAGCCGGATTCCTTAGCCTTCTTTGATGCTTCCTCGCTCTTCTTCGCCCTCGGCTCACTCAATTTGATTCTGGCTGCGTTGAAAACCTCTTCGGCCAACCCCTGAGCATCGTTTTCAAGGTCTTCCGCCTGCCGGCCTATTTCTTTGGCGAGAATGCCGACAACGCGTTTGGTCCGCATGCCCAGATCCTGTTTGTCGAGGTGCGCGTCGAAAAAGCTTCGCGTGACGTGTTTCCACGCCTGGCTCGAGACCCTCAGGCGCTTCACGCCACCGTACATCGCGGACTTCGGCGAACCCGTGTCGTCACGATTGACGCAGCTGGGCGGGATGTTCTGGATAATGTGAACATCGATGTAAGTGCTCATTTTCTTCCCCTATTTTAGGTTGTTTTGTGGCGCTTTTAACGCCCGAGTTTCATTTGGCATCCGAGGACGGGCTGGAGCTAGCAGGAGCCTCGACGTCGACGGACTCGGCCTCGTTGCCATCTGGTTTCCGAAGATTGTAGAAGTCACGCGACCATCTGCGTCTGACTATCTTGTCACCACCCAGACGTCGGAACATCACGAGATCGTCGGCAAAGGCAGCGTAGTCAAAACCGATGTCTTTCGATCGAAGAAGCTGGACGAAAGAACGGAGGTGGCTGCGCAGCTCGTCAACAGTCGAAGCGGTGACCAAAGCGTTGAAGCGACTGCGAGCGGAAGGGTTCTCATTTTCCGTTCCGATCAACTCGCGGGCAGCTCTTCCAAATCCGAAGCCTGGCTTATGCATCGGGCCGGACCGCGATTGCTGGTGAATCGCGTACAGAGTCATGGCGATATGAACGGCCGTCTCTTCCGGCGTCGGAGCGTCGGAAGCGCTGTCTGGAACGGCATCCACGTGCGTATAGTCCCAAATGTCGGCGATCTCGCCTGGATCCGCGTTTACTCCCCGGCGCAATTTCGCAAGAGCTGCGCGAGCCGACGCTTTGTCGGTCAAGACGCCTTTTTGCAAGTCTTCAATGCGACGGCCGACGGCAACAGCAGTCTTGCTCAAGTATCGCCTCCTAGAGGGAGACACATTTTTCGCGGGTTGAGTTTCTATGGCATTCATTGTCAGTCCTTTTTAGATTCAGGTTGCGAATCAGGGCGGGCAGGTAGAGTCTCACGGATTGAAGCTTCAAACCAGGCAAGCGAGATTCCGACGTCGATATGGCGATTCCCGTCCGCCCGTCCGGCATACGCCGACGGCGCCACCGACTCGACGAGTCTGTCGCATTGCCCAGTGGCGGTTTTGCGAAGCCTCTCGCGCCACCGCCACTTTGCTTCGTCGGGGGCCTCCTCACCGGCTAGCGACGCGAGCCATCGCGGGAATTCCTCGTCAATGACCAAATAGAAAGCAGTCGCAGCTTGTTCCCGTGCAGCCTGCACCCTGTCGGGGTCGGCGCCCTGCGCCTTTGCAAGATTTCCGCCGAGGTTCCGCAGCGACGAGGCAACTCTGTCCGTCTCTTTCATGGCGTCTCGGACAATCGCGAGATAACGGGAATTGTCCTTTTCCAACAGCTTGGCGGGAACCTTGAGGACGTCGTCGACATGCTCCACAACGACCGCTTCTTGGGCCCCGTACTCAATTCCGACGCAATGAACGGGAATCAAGCCGTCGTTGGGAACTATTTCGTCAAACAACAGCTGCTGGTAGAAGTCGATGACTCCAGCCGCCTTGTACCTTGTTTCCTTCTTGCCGTCCATTCGAACGACGGTTTTGCTGAGCTCGGAGACCAAGGTGGACAAGCCCCTCCACATCGCTCGATCTTTGGGGAACTTGTACGGCATGAAAACATCGAACTTAAACTTCTTTGTTTGAGGATCGGAGTACCGCCAAGCTGTCATGGGTTCGTAAAGATAACGGTTCTGTGGAGTCGCCTTGTCGCCATTTCCAAGGAAAAGTCCCGTCACACCAGAGTCGTCGCCGTGGAGCAGTACGCGTCTGGTTTGCCAGGTGTAGCAAGAAACAGGGCCCGTCGGGTCCAGGTCTCGGTTGCCTGCGGGGCCGCCGGGTTCGCATTCCCACGGTGGCAGATCCTTATCCGCGTCGACTTTTTCCTTGAGAGAATCGACGACGCCCACCACGACCGTATTGAGAAGTATCGTCTCGGCCAGGTTATTTCCTTCGATCATCACGACGCCGATTTGACCGCTCCATCCGGGGCCGATTGGGTAGCCCTTGCCTCCCCTGACCTCTGGATCCCCTACGGCACCGGAGCGGATGCCTGAAGGGTCAAAGGCGTGAACATGAACGAGCCATCGAGCAGCTTCGGACCAATCAATCCGATCGAGGCCCGGGCCGATTCTGGTGGTAAAGAAGGGCGCTCCGTTGGGAACGTCGACGATTAGCGACTCGAGATCCGATATCTTGCCCGATTTTGCATGGATACCGGCCACTTGGAAGAAGGGCGCCACAGGATCGCGCACATCAAATCGCTCCCTAAATCGTTCAAGATACGCAACCGTATCAACAGCCAGAAGTTCGGGATCGTTCCAATATGTTTCCCACGTTTCAACGTCCTTCGGGCCTCCCATTGCGCGATGCGCAATTGCCAGAAGCAAGCGCAGAATAGCAGCATCTTGCGACGCGATCTCGCCGTGAATCCCAGAAATGTCACACGCCTCTTCGAATGCCGTAACGAGGGACACCTCATCAGGTTCTCCGCTCAAACGCGTGACTCGAATCCATGGTTCGTCGAGAAGATTGAAGCTGTCGGCCATTAATCCTGGACCTCCATTAGCCCGGTTGTTGACGTGTATTCAATGGTAGCGCCATCCAGTTCGCCGCGTCCGTTGTTTAACAAAAGAAATAGCTGCCCGCGCAGATCGAGGTTCGTTTGCCACGAATCGACATAGAACCCTTCAAGCTCGCCGATCACGCGATCGATCGCCGACTGATTCGAGAATCTGGGTGGGAGCCTGACGGCCGACATCGCCATGGCTCGTGCCAAAGCGCGATCAGGTTCGCGATCCGTAGGAATCTCAATACGGGGAAAGCCTTGGGCGCTCGGGAGGGTTCGCAAGCTCTTTTGGCTTCCTTCTTTGCGCACTTCGAGAAGGATCACCTCGAGGGAGTCTTCGCCGTCGCGCACATGCGCTCTTGCCTTTTCTTCGCTGTCATCGGCGAGCGTGCGCAGCCAATCGATGAGAGAAACGCGGTTGTCATTCTTCGGCTCGGACAGCTGATAGCCCTTGGCGGCATCCCCTTTCTTTCGTTCGGCTTCCTCCGCTTTATCACAGGCCTCTGCCACCGCTTGATTCCATTGCGCTGGAACATCGGGGTTCATCCCGTACACCGCCTCAATTAGTTCGCGCACGTCGTCCGGCACACGGACCACTCCGCCTTCTGCTGCGATCTTATTCAGTGCCGCAGCGGTTAAGAGCAAGTCTCTCTCACCGTAGATGTGCTTCGCACCCCTGTCGATCTCAGGCTCATCGTCCGAGGCCAACGGAAGGCAGTCGACGTAACAGACCGGTCGCTTCAATTTCCCAGAACGACGCCGTTCGTGCCTGTGCAGACGCCCCATACGTTGGAGAACAAGATCGATTGGCGCAAGATCGGTCACCAACACGTCGAAATCGACGTCCAGCGACTGCTCTACGACTTGGGTGGCAACGACGATCGCGCGTTTAGGGCGCTTGGGGCTCTTACGAGGAGGACCGAACCGCCGAAGCAGGTCGGCGTCTTTACTCAGCCTGTCGGAAATGGTGAATCGCGAATGATTGAGGCTGACGTCGTCGCCAAAGACCTTGCGCAGTTCGTCATACGTTTCTTGCGCGCGACGCACGGTGTTGCGGACGACGAGGGCGCACCCGCCGTCGGACAAATTGTCTTTGAGCAGGGCGACGACGTCGGTCCCCTCGTCCATCCGTCTGATCTCAACCGAGCTGCGGCGGCCCGCAGCCTCAACGGCGACGACCTTCGTACCGCCTTCCCCGGACGTCACGAGACACGGAAAAGGCATATGCGCTTCTCGTGCCTCTTCCCGGGTTTGGGTTTCCCCGGGCACTTTATCTCGTCTCTTTTCGCACACGCTTTTCCGGGTCTCGTCGGGTACTTCATCCTGCTTCTCTTTGCACGAATCACTGTCCGAGACTAACTGCAGCCCTCGATCATAGGCATCGGCGAGCGCCGAACATCGCGCCTCGGAAAGAGTGGCGGAGAGAAGAATGACGGGAACTCCATATGCGGCCAGCCAAGTCAGGGATCTATCGAGGTAAGAGTTCATGTAGGTCGAGTAAGAGTGAACTTCGTCGACGATAACGACCTTCCGGCTAAGCCCCAAATGCCGAAGCATGAGGTGTGGCGCAGAAAGCGAGGCGAAGAGGAGATGGTCAATCGTGGTCACAACGAAATCCGCAAGCATAGACTTCTTCCGGCCCGAAAACCAGGCCATGATCGCGAGGTCGGCGTCTGTGCCCTCGTCACGAAGGCAAGTTCCGTTTCTTTCCCCGTCCCGGTTCCCTCGCGCCCCTTTCCCGCCCGGGCTTGTACGCGTGCCCAAGCCGTCTTCTTCGTCCAAGCCGATCTGTCGAGGCGCCGGAAGCGACGAGGACAGGGGATCCGCAGCCGGATCGCCATCGCCGCCCAGGCTCCCGAGAAGACGATCGCGGATCGCATATCCTGTTTTTCGCAATGCTCGGGCTTCCTCGTTGAGCTTAGCGCGTCCGTGCTGGAGCTGAACGGCGAAAGCAGAGGGAGCTCCAGCATCGTGATAGCTCTCCTCAATATGACCCAGCCAGTCCAATTCTCTCGAGAACATAGCGTCCGTCGTCGTTTGTGTTGGAAGCGCAAACAAAACCCCCGAGCGTCCAGTTCGAGCAGCCAAGACCTCGGCCGCCAAGAGGGCCGCCTCCGTCTTCCCCGAACCAGTGGCCTCCTGAACAATCATGAGTCCGGGAAGTTCCATCGAACGTGCAGCCTCCACGGCCGCGCGCTGGGCCGCCGTGGCTTTGGCGCCGTCGGGCAAATCGAATCGCGTCCGAAGGAGGCTGTCAGCGTCTTCACCGTCGTCCCGCGGACGCCAAGGCGAGGGAAGCTCTATTTTCGCAAGTCCGCTTTCGACTCGTTCTTGATGCTGTTTAGCATCAAGAAACTCGCTGCCGTCGTCCTCTAGGCGGCAAAGCGGAAAATAAGCTTCCGTTGAAGCAAGCCAATCCGACACGATTACAAGTCCGCAGATCTCGACAAGAAAAGGCTCGGACCAACTTCTATGCGACCATTCGTCAAGCAAATCGGCGACGCCGGCACGGTTGATCGCCATCTCGAGAAGTTCGGAGCGGACCGCACTCCATTCGCTGTCTCCGAGAAGATGGTCGCGCCCGTGCATGTTGAGGACCATTTTTGTTGTAGCGGGAATGCCGTGGTGCGCACCGACGACGGAAGCAAGCGCACGGGCCGATTGAATGCCCCAACGCATCGTCTTCCTAAGCCATTTTTCCACGATCATCTGGCCTGCCAGACCGTGGGGCGCTTGGCGGCGTTCGCTCGCATCGATCAGCTCGTGGCGAAGCCCAGCTTCTCGCATGCAATCGTCCAAAGCACCGACTTTAGTGCTGAAAGCCGGAGTGGCTTTGCCGATATCGTGAATGCCGGCCAACCACGACGCCAACGCTTTGAATTCGTCTGCCGGGAGGAGCCCAGAAGCAGATCCCGCGAACTCCCTTTCGATCAGATCGGGAATGGAAGGAGCAAGCCAGTTCGCTGCCAGGTGACGTGCAACCTCAGCTGCGTCGGCAAGGTGCAACCACAGAGGCAACCACCAAGCCAAGCCAGGTGAATCGTTGTCGTATTTCGACTTGGCCCAGACAGAGCGTGACTTAGAACTCAACATCAGCGTTGTTTCCACGAGGTCAATCATAGTCCTAAAACCCGGCGAAGGAATCGTTTTAAAGGATTAGGTTGGGAGTGAAGGAAAACTGGTAGGCTGGAAGACGACTTTGCCGGATTCCCGGGGGAATCTAACTGTCTTCCCCGCGCATGCGGGGGTGATCCTTGAGCACACCACTCACCACAAGAAAGGAGGCTGTCTTCCCCGCGCATGCGGGGGTGATCCCTTCTGGTACCACTGCCAGCAAGCATGGTACATGTCTTCCCCGCGCATGCGGGGGTGATCCCCAGAACCGGATCCCGAAGAATTTGATCGCGCAGTCTTCCCCGCGCATGCGGGGGTGATCCGTCTGCGAGGGCGGCGCGTTGCCCTCGGGACATGTCTTCCCCGCGCATGCGGGGGTGATCCGTCGGCGCAGCGGATCCCCGAGTAGTTCGGTTCGTCTTCCCCGCGCATGCGGGGGTGATCCGGGGTTGCGGGAGAAGCTTAGGGTCGCGATCGAGTCTTCCCCGCGCATGCGGGGGTGATCCTTGAGCGAACCTCGTTTTAGAAACCTCGCAGTTGTCTTCCCCGCGCATGCGGGGGTGATCCCTGTTATGCAGATGTACGCTGTAACACTTACTCGTCTTCCCCGCGCATGCGGGGGTGATCCCGAGCTGGCGATCCGCATTGTCGAGAAGAACGGGTCTTCCCCGCGCATGCGGGGGTGATCCTCATGACGAACACATATTAAGAAAGGACACATGGTCTTCCCCGCGCATGCGGGGGTGATCCCCCAAATTTGAAAATCCCTCAGGCGTCCAACATGTCTTCCCCGCGCATGCGGGGGTGATCCGACGTATATTATGTTTTGCGTCGAGTATCACCAGTCTTCCCCGCGCATGCGGGGGTGATCCGCCCGGCGATGTCATTTGCATGGGGTGGCCGACGTCTTCCCCGCGCATGCGGGGGTGATCCGATATGCTCGCCTAATTGTGGACGAGCAGTCTCGTCTTCCCCGCGCATGCGGGGGTGATCCCGATCGCTCGCCGCACCAGATGCCGACTTTAGAGTCTTCCCCGCGCATGCGGGGGTGATCCCAGGGTTTGTGTGACAAGCGCAAGTGTAATACGGTCTTCCCCGCGCATGCGGGGGTGATCCGACTTCCTCTGCATGTCCAAGATGACGTATTGGGTCTTCCCCGCGCATGCGGGGGTGATCCGGCGGAGTTGCGAGACACTTTGATTTGGTGATCGTCTTCCCCGCGCATGCGGGGGTGATCCTTTTAAGAGCCCGTTCGCTCATGAGTTGGTGAAGTCTTCCCCGCGCATGCGGGGGTGATCCCTGACGCTTTGGAGCGTTTGACTGGCGATATTTGTCTTCCCCGCGCATGCGGGGGTGATCCCCGTTTATCGTTCCATCGCACTTTTCGTCGATAGTCTTCCCCGCGCATGCGGGGGTGATCCGTGGAGCGGCGAACGAGTCCGTTGTTGGAGGGTGTCTTCCCCGCGCATGCGGGGGTGATCCTAGTGTATCACACAGCGTGCTGCTTGATTCGTTGTCTTCCCCGCGCATGCGGGGGTGATCCTTTGTGATGTCCACATTAGACGCTCGCAAAAACGTCTTCCCCGCGCATGCGGGGGTGATCCGAATTTGACCGCACCATCGATATCAACCATAAAGTCTTCCCCGCGCATGCGGGGGTGATCCGGTTGTCTTTATCCACTATGTAGTGACCGGTTCGTCTTCCCCGCGCATGCGGGGGTGATCCCCCCCGCCAAATACGCCGGCGCGCTCACAGCTCGTCTTCCCCGCGCATGCGGGGGTGATCCGCTTTCCAGTCCGCCATGCCCGGCGCGACCAAAGTCTTCCCCGCGCATGCGGGGGTGATCCCCCTCTTGGCGCGATACGCGGGCAGCGTGAGGGGTCTTCCCCGCGCATGCGGGGGTGATCCGTCGGAGATGATTTTGTCGACGGTCACGCAATTGTCTTCCCCGCGCATGCGGGGGTGATCCTGAGGATGGCGTCTACCGGCTCCGCCGACGCTAGTCTTCCCCGCGCATGCGGGGGTGATCCGACGATCCCTACTCCGCACGCGTAGACGATGTAGTCTTCCCCGCGCATGCGGGGGTGATCCCAGGGGAAAGATCAAGGTGAAGCAAGGGAAGATGTCTTCCCCGCGCATGCGGGGGTGATCCTGGACATGAAGCCCAGTGCAAATTTTCCGAGAAGTCTTCCCCGCGCATGCGGGGGTGATCCTTGCGGGATACCTTGATTTGGTGATCGACAGAAGTCTTCCCCGCGCATGCGGGGGTGATCCCCGTCGTCGCCGGGCGACGGCTCCAAAGCGCAACGTCTTCCCCGCGCATGCGGGGGTGATCCAATACCTGCCAGCCCACCACGAGTCGGCATGCGGTCTTCCCCGCGCATGCGGGGGTGATCCGAAATGCGCTCCCCTAGCAGAGCTTCGCACCGAGTCTTCCCCGCGCATGCGGGGGTGATCCCACGGCGTCGCCGACGCGCACATAGTCGAAGGCGTCTTCCCCGCGCATGCGGGGGTGATCCCGGAAGTTTCTTCAATGAATCGACGAACTTGACGTCTTCCCCGCGCATGCGGGGGTGATCCCAGTTGTTGCTTAGAACGGTGCTTTGGACTGGTGTCTTCCCCGCGCATGCGGGGGTGATCCGCTTCCCCGCCTTCTTAGCGTGCGCGGCGCGCCGTCTTCCCCGCGCATGCGGGGGTGATCCACAAATGACAGCGCAAATACCAAACTTCGACATCGGTCTTCCCCGCGCATGCGGGGGTGATCCTTCCTCAACGCACAGTTCGACCTCGCCGACAAAGTCTTCCCCGCGCATGCGGGGGTGATCCTCGTTGTTCAGCAAATGCTCGCGTGGCGCGGGCGTCTTCCCCGCGCATGCGGGGGTGATCCGAGCTGGTTCGCCGCCCCGATCAATTGGGTTATGTCTTCCCCGCGCATGCGGGGGTGATCCTCCACGCCAAGATCAAGACATGCACACCTCAAAGTCTTCCCCGCGCATGCGGGGGTGATCCCCGTCCTTGATCAAGGAATGAAGAAGCTGACGGGTCTTCCCCGCGCATGCGGGGGTGATCCGTCTGCGACGTAGACGCGCCCGTCTTTCTTGCCGTCTTCCCCGCGCATGCGGGGGTGATCCCACGTACATGAGCACGTTAACGTCCATGACGTAGGTCTTCCCCGCGCATGCGGGGGTGATCCATCGACGTGCTGTGGGCTCAGTCTCCGAAATGGGTCTTCCCCGCGCATGCGGGGGTGATCCTATGATTTTCCGTCGCGCGTCTGCACGCGAAGCGTCTTCCCCGCGCATGCGGGGGTGATCCCCCTCTCGTACACGAGGTTGCGCACGAGGTCGGGTCTTCCCCGCGCATGCGGGGGTGATCCCCCGTGCTCGGCAAATATAGGAACCGCATCAACGTCTTCCCCGCGCATGCGGGGGTGATCCCTTCGATCCGCCGACGACGGCGACCGAACCCTCGTCTTCCCCGCGCATGCGGGGGTGATCCCATTGACGTCACAGTGGCGCGCAACACGTCTTAGTCTTCCCCGCGCATGCGGGGGTGATCCGGACGTACGGACCCAACGAGGACGGGATCTACCGTCTTCCCCGCGCATGCGGGGGTGATCCGCCCTGTTATGGGGCTGTGCGGATTGCTGCGGAGGTCTTCCCCGCGCATGCGGGGGTGATCCCGAAGCGGCTAGAAACCTCCCCCATAGAGGAGGGTCTTCCCCGCGCATGCGGGGGTGATCCCCACGGCTCGCCGTCGACGTTGAGAGTACGAATGTCTTCCCCGCGCATGCGGGGGTGATCCGACATCATAAACATTAATATTTCCAACGAATTTGTCTTCCCCGCGCATGCGGGGGTGATCCGCCGAGACACCCACACCCGATCCCGAGCCCGAAGTCTTCCCCGCGCATGCGGGGGTGATCCTGGCGGATACCCGACGACGACAAGAAGGAGGAAAGTCTTCCCCGCGCATGCGGGGGTGATCCTGCCGGATTCCGATTGAATCACGGCTTAGGCGGGTCTTCCCCGCGCATGCGGGGGTGATCCTTCCCCCGCGTGTAATCCAGCTGAACGTCATGAGTCTTCCCCGCGCATGCGGGGGTGATCCGGATATCATTCGTCCTACCTGCTTCGGCAAGCGGTCTTCCCCGCGCATGCGGGGGTGATCCTCTTCAGGGACCGGATTACTACACTGTAGTAGAGTCTTCCCCGCGCATGCGGGGGTGATCCCTGCTCCGGCGAGGGCGGGAACGGTAAGGTCGGGTCTTCCCCGCGCATGCGGGAGTGATCCCAGCACGTCGACGTCGATCCCACAAGGCGGACGCGTCTTCCCCGCGCATGCGGGGGTGATCCGTCTGGGACGCTCAACCGGGCCGTGAATCGGATCGTCTTCCCCGCGCATGCGGGGGTGATCCCCCGTAGCGCACCTTAAGATCGTTGTCCGCGACGTCTTCCCCGCGCATGCGGGGGTGATCCCTTAAGAGAGTTGGCAATGTTGCGAGGGAGGCCGTCTTCCCCGCGCATGCGGGGGTGATCCTTATATTTCTTCAACTTTTGATCGGAAATTCGCGTCTTCCCCGCGCATGCGGGGGTGATCCATGTTGAGTGCGAGCGCCCATTTAATTTGATCCGTCTTCCCCGCGCATGCGGGAGTGATCCCTACGTCACCGTCAAGATAAGGGAATTTGCCTGGTCTTCCCCGCGCATGCGGGGGTGATCCGATATAATCGATGGCTTCGGAAATGGACGCCTTGTCTTCCCCGCGCATGCGGGGGTGATCCCCCATAGTCCTTCGTGTATACCTTCACCTGACCGTCTTCCCCGCGCATGCGGGGGTGATCCCGCCTCTGTTCAGGTGCAGCAGGCCCTCGACGAGTCTTCCCCGCGCATGCGGGGGTGATCCCTGCTTTTGGCGGGACAAGAACTTTTCCATCTTGTCTTCCCCGCGCATGCGGGGGTGATCCGTGTCTCGACTCTCTATATTGGGCATTGAATTTGTCTTCCCCGCGCATGCGGGGGTGATCCGTTCAGCTTACCATAGACGATCTTTTTTAAGGAGTCTTCCCCGCGCATGCGGGGGTGATCCCACCAATTCATTTTGGAGGGCGCGGCCGACGGCGGTCTTCCCCGCGCATGCGGGGGTGATCCAAGGGTGTTGATCAATGCGATCGGCACCGTCGAGTCTTCCCCGCGCATGCGGGGGTGATCCGAGCTTTCCATGGCGTGGAACGATCTGAGCAAAGTCTTCCCCGCGCATGCGGGGGTGATCCGACGTCCATGCAAAATGCAGACCTGAACTACAAGTCTTCCCCGCGCATGCGGGGGTGATCCTGTTTTTCAGCAGACTTGCATATGAGGCGCGGAGTCTTCCCCGCGCATGCGGGGGTGATCCGCATCGTCAACCTTCCTAAAACGTTTGTAAAGCGTCTTCCCCGCGCATGCGGGGGTGATCCGCATCGTCAACCTTCCTAAAACGTTTGTAAAGCGTCTTCCCCGCGCATGCGGGGGTGATCCGCGTCGTTGGCGCTCATCCGCCGCGAAATAAACGTCTTCCCCGCGCATGCGGGGGTGATCCACGCCGAGCATCTGCGCGCTACCGTAGTGCAAGCGTCTTCCCCGCGCATGCGGGGGTGATCCGCCGGGAAACACGCCTGCCCTCAAGCCGGAACCGTCTTCCCCGCGCATGCGGGGTGATCCATTTCAACCGCCTGCGGTGAAATCATCTTTAACCGTCTTCCCCGCGCATGCGGGGTGATCCCTGAGCCGGATAAGCCTCGGCAGGATCCTCGACGTCTTCCCCGCGCATGCGGGGGTGATCCTGGGCGGAAGCCCGCTTCGCCGAGCGCCAATCCGTCTTCCCCGCGCATGCGGGGGTGATCCGAGGAAGCGATGGAAATCGCCGACAAGTTTGCGGTCTTCCCCGCGCATGCGGGGGTGATCCGACGGAACGAAGGCCTCGGTGTGGCGAGACTGGGTCTTCCCCGCGCATGCGGGGGTGATCCCAGCCGCACGCCGTGGTCTTTCACGGTCGAATCGTCTTCCCCGCGCATGCGGGGGTGATCCGCCCTCAACGAGGAATCAAAAGTCCTCTGGTGCGTCTTCCCCGCGCATGCGGGGGTGATCCGTGAAGGGAATCGGTGTCGGCGTATGCAAAACTAGTCTTCCCCGCGCATGCGGGGGTGATCCCACCATCGGCTACGACGAAAGTCCAACGACGCTGTCTTCCCCGCGCATGCGGGGGTGATCCGGGTTTGTCGCCGTTCATTTGTGCGAGGCGAAGGTCTTCCCCGCGCATGCGGGGGTGATCCGGCAACCGGGCGCTGACCGCCCCACAGGATCGCGTCTTCCCCGCGCATGCGGGGGTGATCCCCGAGATCGGGGAAGCCGCATGAGAGCCAGGGAGTCTTCCCCGCGCATGCGGGGGTGATCCGTCGGCGGCGTCCAGCATCCGACCGTGAAACCGGTCTTCCCCGCGCATGCGGGGGTGATCCGTTTTTGCTGCGGCCACATTACCACATTCCTGTGTCTTCCCCGCGCATACGGGGGTGATCCCGGCAAAACGTACGGTGCAAAAAAGAAGTGCATGTCTTCCCCGCGCATGCGGGGGTGATCCCTACACCGACAAGGTCACAATCCTCGAGGTGATGTCTTCCCCGCGCATGCGGGGGTGATTCATCCACGAACTTCGACGAAATGGAAATCGCCATGTCTTCCCCGCGCATGCGGGGGTGATCCTTTACGGTTTCGCTTGACGCGTGGCAAACATACGTCTTCCCCGCGCATGCGGGGGTGATCCGCATCTCCTTATTGGAGCGTTCGGTAAAAAGCTGTCTTCCCCGCGCATGCGGGGGTGATCCGTAATTTGACAAAAGAGGAAGGTGTGTTGCATAATCTTCCCCGCGCATGCGGGGGTGATCCAGGGACGCCGCCAAGCTGAAAGGATCTATCATGGTCTTCCCCGCGCATGCGGGGGTGATCCCCATCCCGTACCGTAACCGTGCCGTGCAATAGGGTCTTCCCCGCGCATGCGGGGGTGATCCCACACTGCGTGTTCGGCCTATGCGGTCCATCGAGTCTTCCCCGCGCACGCGGGGGTGATCCTGGTGCTGAGGTGACTCAACAGTTTTTTACCGGGTCTTCCCCGCGCATGCGGGGGTGATCCCGCGGTGACGGCAAGTCGTTCGCGCTGAAGAAAGTCTTCCCCGCGCATGCGGGGGTGATCCTACCCTGAAAGCGTGGTCACGGTCGGGCCAGGCGTCTTCCCCGCGCATGCGGGGGTGATCCCGCCTGCCTGGTAGATCCGTCCAGGTTTGGCCTGTCTTCCCCGCGCATGCGGGGGTGATCCGGGGAAATGAATGACCAACGCCGTCGCCTTGTTGTCTTCCCCGCGCATGCGGGGGTGATCCTCCTTAAGGAGAGTCATTTCCTGCTGAATGTTCGTCTTCCCCGCGCATGCGGGGGTGATCCCGATCCTACCTACGCCAACCGGCGGCAGAGTCTGTCTTCCCCGCGCATGCGGGGGTGATCCCGCGGACGTTGACGTTCCCGGTCGCCGTGTGAAGTCTTCCCCGCGCATGCGGGGGTGATCCCACGGCAAAAACGCGGACGCCACAGCTGCGTCCGTCTTCCCCGCGCATGCGGGGGTGATCCCGCCGAGCCGACGTCGGCGGCTTGGGCGTGGATGTCTTCCCCGCGCATGCGGGGGTGATCCGCGAAGCGCAAGCCAAACCAGGAGACCTTATTTGTCTTCCCCGCGCATGCGGGGGTGATCCCAACACGATCGCCGAGATCGAGGCGAGGATGGAGTCTTCCCCGCGCATGCGGGGGTGATCCGAGTTTGTCGTATGCGACGTTGGGCGTTCTTATGTCTTCCCCGCGCATGCGGGGGTGATCCGTCGTGATCGTGGCGCAGACGAGGTGTGCCGGGGTCTTCCCCGCGCATGCGGGGGTGATGTGATAAGCATTCCCGCCGAAAGGCTCATTGACGAGTCTTCCCCGCGCATGCGGGGGTGATGTTCGACGTGTCGCCGGCATTCGCAAAAATCTCTGGTCTTCCCCGCGCATGCGGGGGTGATGTCCGACCGCGGGCTGAAGGTCCGCACGTCGGCCCGTCTTCCCCGCGCATGGGGGTGATCCTGCCCATTCAAAAATGCGTTGATTCGCTGTATACCGTCTTCCCCGCGCATGGGGGTGATCCGCACACTCCGCAGACAACGGCGACGGCGAGACGCCGTCTTCCCCGCGCATGCGGGGGTGATCCAGAAATCCTCATAGACAGCGGGAAAAACACAATACCATTCTGCGCACATTACAATCCTCTGTCAGTCCTGGACCTTCGCGGCCGGGCAGATTCGAGGATGGCCTTATCGAAGCCGGACCGGACCCTTCACACTTCCGGAACGCCAAGGTTTCGAGTCCAGGAAAGAGGTGAGAGCGATGGAAAAGCAATCCTTGCCCAACAAGGCAAAAGCCCGGATGCTGCGCACACTGGCAAAACTACGCGGATCAGGGCTTTTGCCTTGCCACAGCCATGACAGCGGTGCTAGCCGCACTGCTCAACGTCCCACAGATGGCCGCTCACAACCACTTAACAGAGCAACCAATTCCCACTGTCCTTTTCACGCCCCAACGGACAAGAAAGCGCGAAGCCTCAAGTTTCGAAAACGCAGAGCCTCAAGCCTCGAAAGCTGCGGAGGGTCATGTCTTCCCATCGGCCTGGCCAGCTTCGTCGTCGGGCTCCTTGCGCGGCCTTCCCCTGCCTCGCATCGGCTTCGGGCGAGGATCCCTTCCAGCTTCGACGAGAGCGCGACGCAGAATGATTTCAATCTGAGCGTTGACCGACCGAAGATCGTCGGCAGCCCACTTGGCTATCGCCTCGTGGACTGCCGGATCCAGCCGGAGAAGGAGCTGTTTACGCTTGGTTTCAGCCCCTTTGCCGGCAGCCGCACGCTTGCCCTTCTCGGGCGGCACAGCGCTTCCGGCCTGCTCGTCCCTCCCGGACACTGACACCCTACGTGTAAAGGGAGCCAGCGTTGACAACGGGCTGCGTCCGCTGGTCCGAACACAGAACGACAAGCAGATTCGAAACCATTTGGGCCCTGCGTTCGTCGTCCAAGACGACTATGTCGGAATCCTCAAGGCGCTTGAGCGCCTGGTCCACCATGGAGACGGCGCCTTCCACGATCTGTTCGCGCGCCGCGATGACGGCTCCGGCCTGCTGGCGCTGGAGCATCGCCTGCGCGATCTCGGGAGCATAGGCGAGCGAGGAGATGCGAACCTCGATGATCTCCAGCCCCGCAAGCGCGACGCGCGCAGCGACCTCCTCGGCCAGCTCGGAAGAAACGAGGTCGGTTCCCCCGCGCAGCGACGTCTCCCCCGGACCAGGCCCGTCGTACGGATGCGTCGTAGCCACATGGCGCAGCGCGGACTCAGCCTGTGCCTTGATGAACGCCTCGTACTGCTCGACGGCGAAGACCGCCCGAGCAGTGTCCGCAACTTGCCACACGACGATCGCCGCTATGTTCACCGGGTTTCCGTCAAGGTCGTTGACCTTGAGTTCGTACGTCTCGAAATTGTGGACCTTCACGGAAACCCTCTTGCCGTACGTAAGCGGAGGGATCAGCACCAGACCGGTCCGCCGGACGGTTCCGATGTACTTGCCGAAGAACTGGCGAACACTGGTTTCACCCGGAGAAACGATGTAAAAACATGTGCCGAGCAAGCAGACGACGATCACCCCGACCGTCCCTATGGCTATCTTGATCGCCCCAGAGACCACAATGCCATCGGCCGAATCAATGGCGCCGACGACGATCAGGTAGATGAAACCCGCCAGCGCGGCAAGTAGGCCGACGGCGGCGAGGAAAGCGGGGCCCGAACCCGCAGACCAAACAGTCTTCTCGTCGATGTGAACGCGAGCGCGGAACTCGGCCGCCTCCGCCTGCAGTTTTGCAGACTCGGGCAGTTTCGCCGATTCCCGCGGCTTTGCGGACCGCCGATGTTTCATAGATTCGCGCGGTTTCGCGGATTCGCCAGAATCCGCTTCTGGATTGTCGTTGGCAGGCATTTCCCTCTCCTATCTAAAGTCCGACGCCTGGAACGTTCGGGGGCGGCGTCGGAAACATTCGATGCCCGACGTCGAGAACGCCGCTTTGGCCCCGCGAACCTTGGCGATATCAATATGATATCTATTTTTGGGCGAAAAGCAAGAACTGATCCCCTCAAAAGCAAGAGCTGCCCTCGGCCGGAAGGCTGTGCCCAACCCGCCCGGATGAAGACATGCCGAACGTCGGACTCTCCATGCGGAAGTAGTTGCCGCCCAATGCGCCCATATGCAGGCATGCCGCTCCGAAAAGTCAATAGGTTTGAGGAGCTTCCGGCCGATGAGCGCGGATGAGGACGTGCCGCACAGACGGCTTCCTCCGTCGCCGTCGGGCCGAAAGAGCCACATCCTTGCCGGTTCGAAAAGTACCGGCCACTCGCCCGTTTTCGAAAAGGACCGGCCACTCGCCCGTCGCCGAACCGAATAGACCCAAGCCGTCGTCAATGCGTCCCAAAAGAAGCCTCGCCCGGTGTGTAGGCGTGCGGGTGTGCGGAACCTTACCGCAGCGCCCCTTACAAAGCCGTAAGAAAACTGCGCATAAACGGGCAGGGGCCCAAAACGCGGGATTCCTCCCCCTTTCGCCACCGGCAATACCGTGAAAGAATGGCTGCGCAAGGCCGAAAGCCGCTCTTCGCGGACCTCGGCCGCGTCGGCGGGGCGCCTTGTCCCGCCGCAGCACGCAGGGTAAGCACTGGGCAACATAGCCGGTTCGGCGTCTACCACGAAGCCGCCGACGCCGCTATGGGAAAGTAGCACAAACATGACCAGCACATTTGGCACCTCTACGCAGTCGTCGGTGGCGGCGTCGCTCGCCAGCGCCTTCTTGGCGCCCACGTATGACCGTTCGGCCGTAACGTCCGGAATCGTCCATTTCGGACTGGGAAACTTCCACCGCGCCCACCAGGCCATGTATCTTGACCGCCTCATGAGCGAAGGCGAGGCGCTCGACTGGGGCATCTGCGGAGTGGGCGTCATGCCATCCGACAAGCGGATGCGCGACGTCATGCAGAACCAGGACGGCCTCTACACTCTGGTCCTCAAGCATCCCGACGGGACGCTCGAGCCCAAAGTCATCGGTTCCATCCACGAATACCTCTACGCACCGGACGACCCGAGCAAGGTCCTCGGCAAGATGACCGACGCCGGCACCCGGATCGTCTCCCTGACCGTCACCGAGGGCGGCTATAACATCGACGACGCGACCGGTGAGTTCAACACCGAGAATCCCGCCGCGAAGAACGACGCCGAGCATCCCGACAAGCCGACCACGGCCTTCGGCTTCATCGTCGAGGCGTTGCGCCGACGCCGCGACGCCGGAATTCCTCCCTTCACCGTCATGTCTTGCGACAACCTCCCGGGCAACGGTTCGATCGCAAAGGCCGCGGTCCTCGCCCAGGCGAAGCTCACCGATCCCGAGCTCGAGGCATGGATTCGGGCAAACGTCGCCTTCCCCAACGGCATGGTCGATAGGATCACCCCGGTGACGACGCCGGAGGACGTCGAGATGGTCCGCGAGCGCTACGGCATCGAGGACGCCTGGCCCGTGACGGCCGAGCCGTTCGCGCAGTGGGTCCTGGAGGACAAGTTCACCCTGGGGCGGCCCCCGTTCGAGGACGCGGGGGTCCAGCTCGTCGACGACGTCGTCCCGTATGAGCTCATGAAGCTTCGCCTCCTCAACGCCTCTCACCAGTCGCTCGCGCACTGGGGGCGTCTGCTCGGCTTTGAGTTCGCCCACGACGCCGCGGCCGACCCCGACGTCGCCGCGTTTACGCGGGCCTATCTGGAAAAGGAGGCGCTGGAGACGCTTCTTCCCGTGCCGGGCATCGACCTTCCGCAGTACGTCGACACGCTGTTCGAGCGTTTCACGAACGCCTCGATCGCGGACACCCTCGCGAGGTTGGCGCAGGACGCCTCGGATCGGATGCCGAAGTTCGTTCTTCCGACGGTTCGCGACAACCTCAAGGAGAACCGCTCGATCAAGCTCGGCGCGGCCATGTGCGCCGCGTGGGCTCTGGGAATGGAGGGCAAGGCCGAGGACGGCTCGGAGATCGTGGTCGACGACCAGCAGGGCGATCGTCTGGTCGCCTTGGCCGCCCGCGAGCGCGACGGCGAGGACACCGCTGTAATCTCCGACGAGGCGGTCTTCGGCGAGCTCGGCTCGGACCCGCGCTTCGTTGAGGCTTTCACGGAGGCTTTGAGGGCGATTCGGGCCGACGGCGCACGCGCGGTCATGAAGCGCCTTGTCGCGGAAGACTGAGCCGGCCGAGAGCGGCGGTTTTGGCGGAGGCGCCGCCGAAACCGAGGAAGCCGCCTCGTCCGAGGACTGCTGACCCTTTCGGGCTGACTGGATAGAAGTGACCGGTGTGGGCGGTCGCGGCGAAAACGTCGCGGCCGCCCACACCGCCGTCGTCCGAATCCCCTCCGGCATCGCACGGCTTCTGCCGCAGCATGCCTTCGGAAACTCGCGCTAAACTGAGGGTGTTATGGCTACAGGCACTGCATTGATCTTCGAAGGCGGCGGGATGCGCGGCACGTACACGGCCGCGTTGGTTGCCGCAATGATTGAATCGGGAGTCGAGGTCCCTTGGGTGGGCGGGATTTCTGCGGGAGCGACCCACACGGCGAATTTTTTGGCTCGCGACGCTTGGCGGGCCCGTGCATGCTTTGTCGAGCTTGCGAAAGACCCGAAGATCGGAGGCCCGATCAGCTTCATAAGAGGCAAAGGTTACTTCAATTCGGATTACATTTACCACCAGACGACGGCGCCCGGCGAGCTTCTTCCCTACAACTGGGAGGCGTACTCGGCCAGCTCCACGCCGTTCAAGATCGGCTCTTTCGACTGCGCAACGGGCAAGACCGTCTACTGGGGCCGGGACGACGTGAAGGACAATTCGGATTTCACGACGCGATGCCAGGCCTCGTCGTCTATACCGATCGCGATGCCAATGGTTCAGCTTGACGGGACCGCCTATCTCGACGGCGCGATAGGCGAGACGGGAGGCTTCGCCGTCGATGCGGCCAGAGCCGACGGGTACGAGCGCTTCCTCGTTGTCATGACGCGCCCTCGCGGGTATCGGAAAGGGCCGGTCAGGGCCCCTGCCGCGATTTACCAGAAGATATTTAAGAAGTATCCCGCCGTCGTCGAGGCGATACTAAAGCGTCCCGAACGCTACAACGCCACCCTCGACGAACTCGAACAGCTCCAGGCCGAGGGGAAAGCCTACCTTTACTATCCCGAAACAATGCCGGTGTCCAACGGCGAGCGCAATGCCGTGCGCATCCAAGCGGCCTACGAAGAGGGCATGCAGCAGGCGCGGCGAGACCTCCCCGCGATCAAAGAGTTCCTAGCCGGCTGATTGGGCCTGGCTGATTGAACCTGGCCAGTCGCCGATTGCGCTCTATCCGGCAGGGCCGGGCAGGGCGGCACGCTAACCGGCTGAATGGCGGTTCGCTAACCTGTTGAGCGGCGGCCGCGTTCTGGGTCGCCCGGTTCGCGGCCTTGCACCCGCGTCGTCGGTCTGACAATCCGCTTATCCGACGTCGAACCGTCGAACCGAAGGCCGTGTCCGTCGAGCATCCGATCGCCCTTCTTGAGACCTCGGCTGTCCGTTCTGTCGTCCCGATCAGCTAGCTTGCGGCCCTCGTCAGCCAGCTTGGGGGCCCTATCAGCGAGCTTGCTGCCCCCATGAGCCAGCTTGGGGGCCCGGCCCTCTATCTCGCCGTCTCGGCCGCCAAGGTTGCCTTCCCCGCTGTTTGGCTTCTGTTCACGGCCGTCCAATCGGACCGCTTTGCGATCGGTCCAATCGCCCAGGCGAAGAGAGTCTCCTGGATCCTGCGAGTCCTTGGAATCGGCCTGCTCAAAGGGACGCATCTTTCCTATGCCGTTTCCGTACACGAGGCATGCGCACACCGCGACGATCGCGACCTCGATGACGGCTATGGCCCCGGCAGGGCGCAAAAGCGCAAGAAGGACGCCTACGCCGAGCATCGTCAGGCAGGCAAAGTTCAACCCCTCTGGGCGCACTTTCCTCTTCACGAAGACGAACCACAGCGCAATCAGGCACAGCGCCGGCCCCCAGCCCAAAAGCAGACCGACGGAGGCGGAGATCCTCTCACGCGGCTGGCCGACTGCCATTTCCATTCCGGCGGTGAACGCAACGATGCCCGCGGCGAGCATTTGCTGCCCCTCGGCGACGAGGAGGCCGAGTCCGATGCCGTTGGTCGAGTGGCCGGATTCGCCGGAGATTAATCCGTCGATGACGGCTGTCCGCCAGAAGTAGATGTACCACAGGCAGACGATCGCGGTCAGGGACAGGAGGCCGACGGCGACGCTCAGCGGCTCGTCAAGGTGACGCTTCATCGCGTTGCCAACGGCTAGGAAGCCCGAGGCGAGGCAGACGATGAAGAAGAGGCGGCAGCGCCTGACTTGATGCCCCAGATCAAAAGGCACGCGAGAAAGCTCGCTCCGGTCGAACCTCGGGAGGGGATGCTGGGTCCACCGTCCGGCAAGGTCGATCAACGCGGCCGCGAGCCACAGCCAGAGCCGCTGCTCTCGACTCGCAAAACACCCCGCAACCCACAGAAGCGAGGAGAAGCCAAGCCAGATCGCCACAGCCGTCCGCTGCCTGCGAAGCGCCTCGTAGACGTCCATGCGCCTGGCGACGAACGTCCTGCCGAACTGGACGACGAGCATGGGGGCCACAAACATCCACGGAGAGCCGCCGAAAGCGCCGCCAATCGCCGTGTTCATGACGAGGCTCACGAGCATGGCCGCGACGACGATGGGATAGACGGCGCGCGACCTGATGAGAACGGTGGTTGAATCGTAAACGGTCAAAGACCATACGCAGAAAACGGCGAGGAGCAGAACGAGAGTCTCGAGCACTCCGCGCCAGTCGAGATTCTTCAAAAGATGCTCGGACAACTGCGTCAGCGCAAGTATATAGACGAGATCGAAAAGCAGCTCGAGGGTAGTGACCTCTTGTTTCCTGCCCGGGTGGACGTCGAGGCGCCGCCCGGTGCCCACTATCGATTCCGACACTGCTGTCTCCCTTTCGTCACGTGCGCCAGCGAAGCGTGGATGTCTGCGCCGTCGATGCTACACGCTGGCGGAGGGCGTGCGCGACGTCGCCGTCGGCCCAGAACGCCTCGAACAGAACGTCACCCGCTTCCCAACAGAGCGCCGCCCCTCCTCCAAAGCGCAGGGGCGGTCATCAGCCCATCGTCGCCCTGCCGTCGCCGGAGATCGGCAGCGCGGGCCCGAGGAACCTAGGTTCGGGCTTGTAGACGGTCTTTCCGAGATCCTTGACGCGGGCGACCCATTCGCGCATGTCGCGTTTGATCTGACCCGAGTAGTTGTTTCCGTTGGCCGCGACGCCCCAGACCTTAAGCCCCAAGGCATCGCCCGTGTATATCGCCCGCGCCAGGTGGTAGCGCTGAGTGACGACGATCATCCGCTTGACCTTGAACACGTCGCGGGCGCGGTACATGGACTCGTAGGTCGAAAAGCCAGCGTGGTCTTCGAAGATGTCTTGGGGAGGAACGCCTTTGGCCTGCAGCCATTCGCGCATGACCTTGACTTCGTTGTATGCGACGGTTGCATTGTCCCCCGAAACCAAAACCTTCGGCGCGGCCTTTTTGCGATACAGCTCCAGCCCGCGTTCGAGCCTCTTGAGAAGCATGGGGCTCGGTTTGCGGTTCGCGCGCACCGAGGCGCCGAGAATGAGAATGCAGTCGGCTTTCGCTTCCGAAGGCACCGAGTTGACGGTCACTACGGAGTCGTCGGTCGACGTTGTCATATAGACGTTTAGACCGGTGAAGACGAGGGCTCCCGTGACGACGATGGCAATGCACACTTTCGCAAGTCTCTTCACTAGGCTCTTCTTTCGTGGCGCGGACGCCTTGTCGCCCGGCCCGGTTGAGTTCCCGGTTGTATCCGATGAGTTCTCAAGTATATCCGCGGAGCCGTCGTTTTCGGGGAGGCTGCCGGCGAAAGACGCCGAAACTGAGCCGAGTCCGCGCTCAACTGCCGTGGGAGTGTGAGAACCGCCCGCAGGCGGCGAATCGGCGAGCCGGCGCCGACCGGTTCCCAAACCCATCACCGCCGTGTCCTGCCGATCGTCGGCGGACGGGCGGAAATCGAAGGAGGACCCGTCTCCGCCGAGTTCGATCCTCTCGCCAGGCTCCACGTTCCCGCCCGAGTTCCCGCCGTGAAGATCGTCGGCGCTCTGCGGTCCATGCAGATCATCGGCGCCCTTCGAGACGACGTCCAGATCGTCGACGCCTTGCCCGGGGACGCCGACGGGCCAATCGGCGGGGTCGGCCGTTAAGGGGGCCGTGTCAGCCAAAGGCAGCGCCGCGTCGGAGGAAGGGGACGTCACGCTGGATGACGCTGTAGACGGAGAGGCATGGGAATGTCTGCCTCTGGAGCCTCTGCGGGCAGGGATTCGGGAGGAGTTCCCGGCGCCGCCGAAAAGCCCGGACGCCGCCCTCGACGGCACACGCGAATCATCCGGCCGTTCGCGGGACGATCTCGCGCTTCCGTTCGAGTTGTCCATCTCGCCTCCCCGGTCGATTTGCCTGGTCTCCCTTCAAACATACAGGCAGAATCTGTGCCTTGCCGACGATTTTCATCACAGGCCCGCCGCGGGCAAGACAGGCTGAAGCATCGCTTCGACCGAAGCAAGATCACTTGGAACCAAGAGAGGTCAAAAACAGCCGCTGCCGCATAGCAGCAGCATTCTTCTCAATCCAATCGAGTTCGCGAGCGACGTCGGAATGGCGATCTCTCATAGCCTCAAGGTTGCCGAGAACGGCATTGACCGTCTCCTCGGCGAGCGATTCGAGGTCGGCGCCGTCGGCCCCGAGTTTCTTCTCCAGTCTGGCGAAACCGCCCGAACGAACCCGGCCGAACTTTGTGGTGCCGTTGAACTTCAGGCCGAGATCATCCTCAGGTATGTGAAAAACTGTGGCTACGAGGTCGTATGCGGGCGAAAGCGTGGGGCGCCGACCGTCCGGATAGATCAAGGACCAGTTTTTCAAGTGAGCGTCTCCGTTGCCGATTGCGAGATTGAACGCAATGCGCCTCGCCCACTGCCGAAGCGCTTCCAGATCGTAATCTCGATAGCACAGCGCACCAACGGTCTCAAAGCTACCCTGGTACTTTTCCGATCTCCCAGACGGAATCCCTCGAACTTGGGCGAAATCCTCGATGTGAATGCGCCCACCTGAACCGTCCCTGTCGAATCGCCGGACGACGTAGGCGACATCCTCGCTCGACTTCCACAAATGATCCAACGAGGCCTCAATTTCATCGCGATGGACAAGGTGATGTTCAGGAACTTCAATGCCGCACATTCCAGCCAACGTCATCATGGCGTCCTCATTGGCTGGGATTCTTGCATACTCAGGATCGGGGAATTTGAGGATCCACTTTCCCAGCTCATCTTTAACCGGCAGAACGAATCTGCCGCCCTTTTGAGTCATGGACAGCTTTATTCCCACTCCCGCCAGAGAAAACTTCATCACCGACGGGGATTCCACATCGTCGTCGCGACTTTGGCTTTCGAAGCTGTCTTCACCTTGGCGTCTCTCCCCCTCCTTGACCACGACTGCGCCTGGAAGGTCACCGCCTATTCGCAGAAGAAGCTCAAGCTCCCTTTCTGCCTTCACTCCGCGATCCTTCGCAATCCACTCGCGCAAGGGTCCCTCAGGAAGGAGATTCGAAAACCATGGGGGAAGTTTCATGGCACTCGCTTTCCCGCCGCTGCGATTCTGCTCAAAACATAGCCCCAAGCTGCGTCGGTCCGCCGTCTCCCAGTATCCGTCGACAAAGGTGAACCGTGTGTTGTTTCCACGTTGGACAAGGTGTCCGACCAGTTGATCGGACAGGTAGACGGGATGCCATAGCTCCTCGGCATTCATTGTTGGATCTCCTGCATTTAGAAGCCATCAAGATTCATCGATTCGAGGGGCGGAGTGTCCTCGAATCCTTTTGCGGTTCGAACGGTTAGGAAGTGATTGACCTCTTCGGTTATTGCGGAAGTGCGGCGCTTTATCACGGAAGCGGCGTCATTTCGAAGCAGCGTGAGATCTTCCCTCGTAAGGAAGTGCGAGTGAAGGACGGCATCGACCCTTTCCTCGGTTCCATCGGCTGCCTCACTCTCCTCATCCCCTGCCTCGGAGTCAACCTGTCTGTCGATTCTCGCCCCGGCGTCGACCCACTCGAGCAGGTCCGGATCTTCAACGTCGAGAATCAGACGATTGCCCACCAGATTGCGAGCGCTCCCATAGGTCTTCGCATCGATACGCCGGACGACATCCTTCGCCGAATCCGACTGACCCAGGGAGTCGACGAGGCTCTCTTGGGTGAGGAGCTTCCCAGTTTCAAGGAAACGAGGGCCGCGAGCCCACATCGCACAGAGCGCGATTCTGCTCGCAGCCTGATTCGTCCGAAACGTCTTCAAATCCGGGGCGACAAAAGTGCCCTCGACACTTGCGGCCTTCAAGAGTCTGCCGATCGAGCCATTCTCATCGCCGGCCCGAATGAGTGCGGCGTGCTTGCGCACCGGAGCGTTTCCCCCGGTGAGGCCGATGCTCGGCGCGTTGGCCGCCGCCCGCCAGAACCAACGTCCCAACAGATCCTTGTTTCTCCGGTGGGCGTCGGGAAAGAGCGCAAAGTACCTGAGAACGATGAGCAGGAGGAACTGTTGGGGAAGAAAGCTCACATGCGGCACGCCAACCTCTCTCTGGAGAAACTCAATAACCGAGAACAGCGCAGCTTCGGTTTTTTGAATGCTCGTTGACTCATCCTCGTCTGGAAAGTCGGATCGCTTTCGTCGTTCAGGCCCAAACTCTTCGTTGGGATCGCGCGTGACATCGGGATTCCTGCGCACCAGAAGTGCCAAGTAGAGGAGGTCTTCCGAGAGCCTGCCAAAAGACGTGCGTGAAGCGAGAGAATTCGCCGCTGTCTTCAGATCGATGCGCGCGGCGTCGGCCCCGCTGGCCCCGTTGATGGCGTTGAAAACCTCGAACTTTTTCAACGGCTTGCCCGATCTGTTCACGCGATCGAAGATGCGCTGAAGCTCGGCTTCGTCAGCCTCGAGAACGCTGGCGGAAAGGACGAAATCGCGTAACGCACTTGTAACCGCCTGCAATTGTTCGGCGTATTCTTCACCGTCAGGGTTCTCCTTGAACCACGCAAAAAGGCGGGGGATGCTGAAAAGCGTGGAAACGGGAACGGCCAGCTGACCTCGCGCATTGCGCGCGCTGGCAAAACGATCGCTTTTAGGCAGGTAGACGACGAAAAACTTCGAGCCTTCGTCGACGTTCTGATCCACAGCGTTGACGAGGGTGGTGATGCGCTGTTGGCCGTCGACGACCCACAACGCACCGTGCATCTCCGGGGCCTCCACTTTCAGATTGCCGATGCGAACATCCGCCTTAGGCGCTTCCTTCTTCCACAGCAATACATTGCCAACGGGATAGCCGCGCCAAATGCTGTCGAAAAGATTGATGACATCCTGCTGTTCCCAGCGGAACGAACGTTGGAACTCGGGCACTCGCAAGCCGCCGCCTTTTGCACGATCGGCAAGCTCGGTGATGGTGAAGTTTTCGGGACGGGACCTGGCCTTAACGGTTGTCATGAAGCCATGATAATTCAGCCCGCCGGCGCTTTTCGGAACCTGTCCGCGCCGAACCCCGAACGCTCGAAGACCCGTCAGCCGAAACCCGCTCAGCCGCATGCCTGTTCGGACGCCAGAATGCGCCTCGCCTCCTCGACCAGCGGCGTGACGGCTTTGCGGTCAGTGTGATCGTAGCCTTCGACGATGCCGTTGGCCACGGCCTCGGCCCACTCGCCGCGATGGCGATGCTTCTGAACCCGCTTGGAGAAGATCTTCAGAAGCGTCTTTTCCGGCCAATTCAGACCGTCATAGGCAATGCCGCCCTCGAAGTAGAAGAAGGGGAATGTGCCGCGCGCGAGTTCCTCCTTCGTCAAGGTCGCCGCGGGCGAACGCCAGTCGCGGTCGGGATGCACGGGTGTGCCGCCGGTGGCGAAGACGATCACACGGCCGGTTCCGTACAGCCCGTCGCGCTTGATCTTTCGTCTGAAATCCTTGAAGCCCCGGACGGCGCTCATCCGAACCCCCGCCCCGTAGACCACCAGGCGATACGCGGCTAAGTTCATTCCCTTGGCCTCGTCCCAGGAAAGAAGGTCGGCCTCCAGATCCTGGGCGATCCATTCCGCGTATGTGCGGCTGAATCCCGTGACGGTGTTGTAGACGACGGCAATGCTCATTGTTTGTCTCCGCTTGTCGAGTCGAGGACGACGGCGCCGCCCCTCCCCCACTTTAGACTCGATGCGCCGGCCGCGCTCGCAGTGTCGCCAACCCGTTGCGAGGCGATTGGCGACAATTCGCCATCTTGCTGCCGTCATGGCGTATTAAGAAAGAGAAGCGTCGCAAAAACAAGGCGAGGGGCAGGATGATTCCCGCCCCTCGCCGAGAGCTTCGCCTAGGCATGCGCTCGGTCGGGCCGTTCCGCCCGACCGGCTCGGCTAGGCCGCACCGGACAAGGTCCGCCGCTCAGCGAGCCGCCTCGCCGTCGGTGTAATCCTTGTCGAGATTCGAGTTGTTCCACGCGAAGAGCTTGCGGATCTCCTGCCCGGTCTTCTCGATCGGATGGGCCATTCCCTTGGCGCGCAACTCAAGGAACTCGGGGGCGCCTGCGTCTTGATCGTCGATGAAGCGCTTGGCGAAAGAGCCGTTTTGAATGTCGGCCAAAACTTCCTTCATGTGGTCCTTGACGTCGGGGCGGATCACGCGCGGGCCGGAGACGTAGTCGCCGTATTCGGCCGTGTCCGAACAAGACCAGCGCTGCTTCGTCAGACCGCCTTCGTTGATGAGGTCGACGATGAGCTTCATCTCGTGGCACACCTCGAAGTAGGCCATCTCGGGCTGGTATCCCGCCTCGACGAGCGTTTCGAAGCCGTACTGGATGAGCTGGGAGACGCCGCCGCAAAGAACGGCCTGCTCGCCGAACAGATCGGTCTCCGTCTCCTCGCGGAAGGTCGTCTTGATGACGCCCGCGCGGGCGGCGCCGATGGCCGCGGCATACGACAGGGCGAGCTCGAAGGCCTGGCCGGAGGCGTCCTGCTCCACGCACACGAGGGAGGGAACGCCGCGCCCCTCCTCGAAAAGGCGGCGGACGGTGTGGCCCGGGCCCTTGGGGGCGACCATGCAGACGTCGTGGGTCGGGCCGGGCTTGATGTAGCCGTAGTGGACGTTGAAGCCGTGGGCGAAGAACACCGCGGCGTCCTCCTTGAGATTCGGCTCGATGTCGTTGGCCCAGATCGCCCGCTGAGACTGGTCGGGCGCCAGGACCATGACGACGTCGGCCTGCGCGACGGCATCGGCGACGGATGCGACCTCCAGGCCCTGCTCCTCGGCCTTGGCGATCGACTTCGAACCCTCGCGGAGCCCGACAACCACCTCGACGCCCGAATCGCGCAGGTTCAGCGCATGGGCGTGGCCCTGCGATCCGTAGCCGATGATGGCTACCTTCTTGGACTGGATCAGCGACAGGTCTGCATCGGCATCGTGGAAGATTTCAGCCACGTTTACTCTCCTTGATCGGTAATGAGCGACAGTTTGGAACTCCGGCCGGTTGCGCTCGCTCACACGCACCGGCGTTCCTGCGGCTTAGGCGGTCAATGAAATCGCGCCGTCGCCGTCAATTATCCACCGAGTCAGTTCAATTCGGCGGCGACTCGTTCTGAGAGCGAACGCGCGCCCCTGGTGATTGCCACCGCGCCGGACTGAACTATCTCCCGTATTCCATAAGGTTCAAGCGCCGTGAGGAAAGCTTCGACCTTCGCATCGGATCCGGTCGCCTCGACGGTCACGGCGTCCGGGACCACGTCGACGACGTGGGCGCGGAAGAGGTCGACGATCTGAAGCACATTGGCCCGCGAGGAGTCGTTCGCCGAGACCTTGACGAGCAAGAGCTGGCGCTCGACGGCCGCGGCCGGATCCAGCTCGACGATCTTCAGGACGTTGACGAGCTTGTTCAGCTGCTTGGTCACCTGCTCGATCGGAAGCTCGGCGGCGTCCACCACGACGGTCATGCGGGAAATGCGCGGGTCCTCGGTCTCTCCGACGGCGAGGGAATGGATGTTGAAGGCTCGGCGCGCAAAAAGGGCGGCGACTCGCGTGAGCACGCCCGGCTTGTTCTCGACCAGAACGGACAACGTGTGACGGGTACTCATGTTTCTCCTCCTCAGGCGGCGTTCGGGTCCGTGGCCGGCCGGAACGAACGGGCGTAGATGATGTCGTCGTTGGAGACGCCCGCGGGCACCATCGGCCACACTTCGGCGTCGGGAGAGGTGATGAACTCCAAGAGGACCGGCCGATCGTCGATCTCCATCGCCTTGGCAAAGGCGGCGTCGATGTCGTCTCCCTCCTTCACGCTCCAGGCGGCGCAGTCATAGGCCTCGGCCAGCTTGACGAAGTTCGGGACGCGCACGGTGCCGTGGCCGGTGTTGAGATCAGTGTGCGAGTACCTTCCGCCGTAGAAGAGCGTCTGCCACTGGCGAACCATGCCGAGCGACGAATTGTTGATGATGCACACTTTGATATTGATTCCCTCGATGCGGCAAGTGGCGAGTTCCTGATTGGTCATCTGGAAGGAGCCGTCGCCGTCGATCACCCACACCGTCTTGTTCGGGCAACCCACCTTCGCGCCCATGGCGGCGGGAACTCCGAACCCCATCGTTCCCGCACCGGAGGAGGTGATGAACTGCCTGGGGTGCTCGTGCCGGAGAAACTGATTGGCCCACATTTGATGCTGGCCGACGCCGGTGACGTAGACGACGTCCTCGGAGCCCACCACGTGCGCCAACCGGGAAATGATGTGCTGGGGCTCGAGCAGCCCGTCGTCGACCTCTTCCCAGCCGGGAGGGAACTTCTCGCGCAGTCCCTCGACGTGCTTCCACCACTCGGCGAGCACGGGTTTGCCGTAATGGGCCTGCGCCTGCCGCAGCTCGGAGATGAGTTCGCCCACGGTTTCCTTCAGGTCCCCGACGATCGGCACGTCCGCGAAACGGTTCTTTGAGATTTCAGCCGGGTCGATGTCGATGTGGACGACCTTCGCCGAGGGGGCGAATCCCTCGACCAGGCCCGTGACCCGGTCGTCGAAGCGCGCGCCCAGCGCGACGATGAGATCGGATTCCTGGAGGGCCGCCACTGCGGGGACCGAGCCGTGCATTCCCGGCATTCCCAAATGATTCGGATGGGAATCGGGAACGGAGCCGCGCCCGGTCAGCGTGGTGACCGCCGGAAGGTTCCCAAGCTCGGAAAGCTCGACGATCGCCTCCGAGGCGCCCGAGCGAATGGCCCCGCCCCCGACGTACAGGACGGGACGCGCGGCAGTGGCGATGAGCCGCGCGGCCTCGCGGACCTGGCGGGCGTTGGGCTTGACGACGGGGTGGTACCCGGGAAGATCCGTCTCCGGAGGCCACACGAAGTCCGCCTCCTCCACCTGCGCCGACTTCGTGACGTCGACGAGCACCGGGCCCGGCCTTCCCGTCAAAGCCAGATGGAACGCCTCGGCGATGCGCGCGGGGATCTCCTCTGCGCTCGTGACGAGGAAGGAATGCTTGGTCACCGGCATCGTTATGCCCACAATGTCGGCCTCTTGAAAGGCGTCGGAGCCTATGGCGTTTGCCCCCACCTGGCCCGTGATGGCGACGATCGGCACCGAATCCATGTGGGCGTCCAGAAGCGAGGTCACGAGATTCGTCGCCCCGGGGCCCGACGTCGCAATGCACACGCCCACCCTCCCGGTCGCCAAGGCGTAGCCCTCTGCCGCGTGGCCGGCGCCCTGCTCGTGGCGAACCAGGATGTGGCGAAGCTTGTCCGACTGAAAGATCGGATCGTACGTGGGGAGGATCGCCCCTCCGGGCATGCCGAATACGACGTCGACGCCAAGCTCCTCGAGCGAGCGAACGATCGAACGTGCACCCGTGGATTTCTCCCGAATCGGACCTTGCGCCTTTTCGGCGTGGCTGGCGGCCACATCGGCCGGTGTCGGTTTGGCCATGGGCTCCTCCTTATGCGTCTTTTGCGTCATTTTCAGTTGTCCGGCTCCCGCCGGCGGCCTTCGCCCGGCACAAGCCGGGCAAGGGCATGAAAAAAGCCCCTCCGACGAGGGGCGCGCAGCACGAAACTAGCAAGCGTTTGCCACGCGCCCGTTTCGTACCGAAAGGATCTTCATGAACAAGAGGTTAACTCGCATGTCGCCATAAACCAAGCCGCCGCGCTTTTATCTCATATTTTGGATAACGATATCAGAATATGAAACACTCTCCGAGGCGAAGTAAAGTTGAAGAGTGACCGAGAAACACCGCCCCGAATCCCTTGCCGTGCACACGCGTTTGGCTCATCAAACGCACGTCGTCCTCAGGCTTGGACAGTACATGCTGGCCTCCGGAGCGTCCGCTTTTCGAGTGCAGGACGGCATGGAGCGCCTCGCGCGAGCCGTGGGCATCGAAAGGCTCCACGTCCAAATGACGTACACAACCATCACGGCGACGGCTTGGGCAAACGGGACCTTCCGCACGGAGGTCGTCGAACAGCGAAACCTCGGGGTGAACGCCGACCGCATCGACCGTTTCAACGCGTACGTTCAGTCCCTGCCCGCCTCGCTCCTCGTCGAGGACGCCATCAGGGACATCGAAAAGATTCACAGGCGACCGGTGCTCTATTCGATTCCCGTCTCCTCCATCGCCTCCGGCCTCGCCTGCGCGGGCTTCGCCTTCCTCAACAAAGGCGGGCTCGTCGAATGCCTGGCCGTGCTCGTCGCCGCACTCATCGGGCAAGCGGTTCGCAGGCTGCTTCTCAAACGCCACGTCAACCACTTCATGACGTGGATGGTCTGCGGCTTCGCCGCGTCGGGCCTCTACATGGCCATCGTCGGCTCCCTCCAGAGCACCGACGTCATCGACGCGACGCATCAAGCGGGCATGGTCTCAGCCGTCCTCTTCCTGGTTCCCGGTTTCCCCCTCGTCACATCGATACTGGACCTCATACGCCAAGACTTCATAGCGGGCATCTCCCGGGGAACCTACGTCGTCATGCTGATCATCGCGACGGCGGCGTCCGTCTGGGCCGTCTCGAGCATCTTCGACTGGTCGATCTCCACCACCCAGCCCGGCTACAGCCTCGAGCCGTTGCCGCTGGCCGCGGGCCGGGCACTGGCGACCTTCATCGCCGCCTACGGCTTCGCCATGCTGTTCAACGCGCCCGCGCAGGCCTGCCTGCTCGCCGGGCTGAACGGCACGATCATAAACGTCGCCAGGCTCGTCGGCCAGGACGCCGACTTCAACCCCGTAGGCGCCGTCGGCATTGCCGCATTTTTCGCCGGCATCATCGCCCATGTCTTCTCTCGCCATTCCCGTTTTTCACGCGTCACCCTGTCGGTTCCGGCGGTCGTCGTCATGATTCCGGGAGTCCCGCTCTACCGCGCGATGACGGCCATGAGCGCCGGTCAAGACGTGCTGACGGCCCTCGAGTCGACGGTCACGCTGCTTTTGACGACGACGGCGATCGGCGTCGGCCTCGCGCTGGCCCGCGTCGTCACCGACCGCCACTGGCGGATGGAGGAGCCCCCAGAGGTCCCGACCTTGGGAGACTCAACCCCGACGATCCCCGAGCCCTTCCGCCACTGACCGCCCTGCGGCGAAGGATCGCGGCAGCTGCGACGGGCCCGGCAGCAGAAAACCTGGCTGCGGAGAATGCTTGACGGCAGCTGGGGCCGGCCTGGCAGCCGGGTCAAGTCGGCAGCCGGGGTCAAACGAGCGGTCACAAAGTTCCGAGGATGTGCGCCAGCAGAATCTTCACGATCATCGCCACCGGATAGACGAGCGCGTATCCCAGCGCAACGCGCGGATCGGCCCCGGTCCTGCCGTTTGCGAAGGCGAGGACGGCCGGCTGGGTCTGCGCGCCTCCGAGCAAGCCGGAAAGCTTCGTCCCGCCCATCTTGAACACGCCGCGCATGACGATATAGAGCAAGGCTGCCACGACCGTCGTCGTGATGAAGCCCAGGATGAAGATCTTCCACCAGTGGCCTCCCGAGAAGGCCTCGAGGATCTGGGTTCCGGCGTTGGTCCCGGCGCGCGCGAGGAACATGAGCAGCCCCAGCTCGGCCAGGACCGCGTTCGAGGTGCTCGGCAATGCGGTTATGAACGGCCCGATCCTGCCGACTTTTCCCATGATCAAGCCCACGATCAGGATGCCGGCGGCATACCCCAGGGCGAAGTGGCCCCCGCCCGGGATGGGGAATTCGATTTCGCCGATGAAGTATCCGAGGGCAAGGCCCAGGCCCAGCGTCACTGGATTGATGTCGCTCAGGCCCTTCGACGAGTCGCCGAGCCACTTCGAGATTTCTTTGAGCTTGAGGGTGGGGCCGACGACGCGCACGCGGTCGCCCAACTCGACCATGAAGTTCGGCATGGCGAGCATGTCGGCGTCGCCCCTGCGAACTCGCGATATCTTGGCGCCCCATCGCTCTTCAAGCTCTTTGTCGAGTTCGGCCACCGTCTTTCCCGCGTGGCTGTGCTTGGACACCGTGATACGCCGGAAATCGAGCATTCGGCGATCCGAGCGCAGCGAATGGCTCGATTTGTGCCCGAGGTGCTTGAGCGCGTCGTTGACGTTTTCGATCGTGCCGACGACCGTCACGAGGTCGTCTTTCTCGAGCACCTCGTCATTGTCGGGAACCCAGATCGGCCCCTCTTCTCCCCGGCGCATGCGCGAGATCTCAATGGGACCGCCCAGTTCGGCCTCGACCTGCTCGATCGTGGGGCGGTCGTCGCGTTCGACGCACACGTTGTAATGCGTGACGGGATCGGGCGTGTCGGTGTCTCCAGGGGCCTTGCGCAATGCCAGCTGCGCGGCGACGATCATGCCCAAAACCCCGAACAGATAGGAGACGGCGTACCCGACTGTCGCGAGCGACTCCTGCCCGGACGCCTCGCCCGCGGCGGCGAGCGCGGGGGTGTTCGTGATGCCGCCGGCGAACGTTCCCGCTATGATTCCCGGGTCCATCGCGAACACGTACCTGCCGACGAGGAAGGTGCAGGCGGCCGCGACGATGAGGATTCCCACCATCGCAGCGATCGGCTGCGCCGCGTGTTTAAGGGATTGGAAGAAGCTCCTGCCCGAACTGTTGCCGATGGCAAAGGCGAAGATGGCCAAGCCCAAAATGCCGACCTCTTGGGAGATGATCATCCCGCCCTTGTCCGCGTTGGCCGGAACGCCGAGGTGAACCCCGTAGGCCGAGACGGCGATGGCCAAGAAGAGCACCGCCGCGGCGCCCAGGCCGACCCCCTTTATCTTCCTTTCTCCCAGGTACATGCCAACACCCACCAGAAGGAAGGTGAAAAGGACGTGATGGTTTGCCAAGTACTCCAGAACAGTTTTCACGAACAGCCTCCGAGTGGTCAGTCACCTTGAGGGGAACACCACCTATTGTGTTCCCTACAACACACGGAAGTCTGGGGCGGGAGTCCTAAAATCGCACATTTTCCCGCAGCAGGATGCAACTTTTCCCCTGATGAGACCTCGGCGATGAAACTCGGGGGCGGACTCAGGGGAGCCGGCGGACGGCGCCTTTGTCCGCGCTCGTGGCCATCGCAGCGTACGCCTGCAGAGCCTTGGAGACCTTTCTGTCGCGGGCGCTCGGCTTCCACGGAAGCGAACCCTTGGCTTCGCGGCGTCGGGCGAGTTCGTCGTCGGAGACGTCGAGCTTGAGCGTTCGCGAGGGAATGTCGATGACGATCAGATCCCCCTCTTCGATCAGCCCGACGGCCCCGCCGGCCGCGGCCTCCGGCGAAATGTGGCCGATCGACAGCCCCGAGGTGCCGCCGGAGAAGCGCCCGTCGGTGATGAGCCCGCACGCCTTCCCCAGCCCCAGTCCCTTGAGGAACGTCGTCGGGTACAGCATCTCCTGCATGCCCGGGCCTCCCTTGGGCCCTTCGTAGAGGATGACGACAACGTCGCCGGGCTCAACGGCCTTGGACAATATGAGCTCGACGCCGGCCTCCTGCGACTCGACGACGCGGGCGCGGCCTTCGAAGTGGAAGAGCGACTCGTCCACGCCGGCGGTCTTGACGACGGCGCCGTCCTCGGCGATGTTGCCGAAGAGCACGGCCAGCCCGCCGTCCTTCGTATAGGCTTCATCGACCGATCGGATGCACCCGGAGGCGGAGTCGGTGTCGAGGCTCTCCCACGTGGCGTCTTGCGAGAAGGGCTTGGTGGTGCGCACGCGCCCCGGCGCGGCTCTGAATCTGTCGAGCGCCTCCTCGCAGGGATCGCCGCTGCGAACGTCCCAGCGCTCGAGCCACGTATCTAGGTCGTCGGCGTGGACGGCGTGGACGTCGCGGCGAAGCAGCCCGGCGCGGTCAAGCTCGCCGAGAAGCGCCGGGATGCCGCCGGCGCGGTGGAAGTCTTCGATGTGCCAGTCGTAGGAGTTCGGCGCGATTTTCGCCAGGCACGGCACCTTGCGGGAGAGGTCGTCGATGTCGCGCAGGCTGAAGTCGACCTCGCCCTCCTGTGCGGCGGCGAGGGTGTGGAGGATCGTGTTCGTGGACCCTCCCATGGCGATGTCCATCGACATGGCGTTGAGGAACGCGTCGCGGGTGGCGATGCTGCGGGGAAGCACCGAATCGTCGTCCCGCTCGTAGTATCGCTTGCACAGATCGACAATGCGCCGCCCGGCCTCAACGAACAGGTCGCGGCGGCGGCGCGCCGTTGCAAGGGTCGAGCCGTTTCCAGGGAGCGAGAGTCCGAGGGCCTCGGTCAGGCAGTTCATGGAATTGGCCGTGAACATGCCCGAGCACGAGCCGCACGTCGGACACGCGCTTTCCTCGACGAGTCCGAGCTGATCGTCGCTCAGCTCGTCGTCGGCGGACAGTGCGATGGCGTCGATTAAATCGGTGCGGTGCTCGATGACGCCGTCGACCGGCGCCCCCGATTCCATGGGCCCGCCGGAAACGAAAATGGCGGGGATGTTGAGCCGAAGGGCCGCCATGAGCATCCCCGGCGTGATCTTGTCGCAATTCGATATGCATACAAGCGCGTCCGCCGTGTGAGCATTGACCATGTACTCGACCGAGTCGGCGATGACCTCGCGGGAGGGAAGCGAGTACAACATGCCCGAATGGCCCATGGCGATGCCGTCGTCGACGGCGATGGTGTTGAACTCGCGCCCCACGCCTCCGGCCTCGGCGATGGCTTCGCACACGAGCGAACCCATGTTTTTCAGATGGACGTGGCCGGGGACGAAACCCGTGTAGGAGTTGGCGACGGCGATGATCGGCTTGCCGAAATCGGAGCCTTTCATCCCGGTGGCGCGCCAGAGTGCGCGGGCGCCGGCCATATTCCGTCCGGTGGTGGACGTAGCGGATCGCAGCTGCGGCATTGGTTTCCTTCCAAAAGAACAACGCCACAAGCATACTCTTGGTCTTAAGAGAACAAAGCCTGCCCTACGTACTCGTCCCCCTCCTTGATCCCGGGCGGAATCACGAACAGCGCCGAGGCCGTGGTCTGCAGGTACTCCGTCAGCAGGTCGCTCGACATCTTCCTGAGGATCCGTATGAAGTTGTTCTCAGGATTGCGCACGAAGGCGACGAAGAACAGACCGCCCTGGAGCCGCCCCAGGCTGTCCGACCCCTCCATGAAGTTGTAGCCGCGCCGGAGCATCCTGTGCCCCGAGTTGTGGTCGGGGTGCATGAGCGCCATGTGCGACTCCTTGTCGATGACGGTTTCGCCCTTCTCGTCTTTCTTCTTGAAGTTCGGTGCGGTGAACTCCTTGCCGCCTGAAAGCGGGGCGCCCTCGATCTTGTCGCGGCCGATGATGTTCTCCTGCTCGGAGAGGACGAGGTCGTCCCACACCTCCATCATCATTTTGATCTTGCGGCATGCCATGTAAGTGCCGCCCTCCCAGACGTCCCCGTTTGGGTCGCCCTTTTGAATCCACAGGCTCTGGGAGAGATAGTCCGTCTCGTCGGACTTGATGTTGTTCGTCCCGTCCTTGAAGCCGAAGAGGTTGCGGGGAGTCGCCTGCGACTTCGACGTCGACGACGTCCGCCCGTAGCCGAGCTGGCTCCAGCGCACCGAGGCTCTCCCGAAGGCGATTCGCGAGAGGTTGTGGATCGCGTGCATGGCGACCATGGGATCTTCGGCGCACGCTTGCACGACGAGGTCTCCGCCGCACCTGGCCTGATCGAGTTTCTCCGCGGACATGCGCGGAATCTCGGCGAGAAGGAGCTCTGGCTTTTTGCTTGCGATGCCGAACCGGTCGACGCCGTCGGCGGTCCTGAACAGGGTCGAACCGAAGCCGAAGGTGATCGTCAAGCCCGAAGGGCCCAAGTTCATGGTCTCGCCCGTGTCGTCGGGCGGAACCTCCTTGAAAGACTTCATCGGATTGACGAGCTCTCCGGCCATGAGCTTCTCGGCCGCAAGCGTCCAATCCTTGAGGAGTTCGACGAGGTCCTCGCGGGATTTCGTCGTGACGTCGTAGGCCGCCGTGTGCATCTGCTGCTGCTGCGGAGTGACGATGCCGCTCTGGTGCTTGCCGCGAAACGGGTATCGCACCCCGTCGACGTCGGCCTTCTTCTCGCCTTCCTCGACGCCGCTGGAGCGCCCGAACGGATAGCCGACGGCGGCGCCCGCGCCGAGGCCGAGTGCGGCGAGGCCGCCCCCGAGGAGCACAGCGCGGCGACTCACTCCTCGGGGCGCCTCTTCCTTAGGCTCGGAAACCTCGGACGATTCAAATTCCGAATCCTCGGAGCTCATTGCTTCGATTCCACCTCATTTCTTAGACGTCGATTCCCCGGCGTCTTTGAGGATCGCCTCGGTCAGCTTGGCCAACGGCTTGCGCAGGGCGTTGACGGAGTCGGAAAGCTGCTTGCGCTGCGCCTCGTTGAGCTTGTCGTAGTAGACGTAGCCGTCGCCCTGCTTGTACTTGTCAAGCTCGGCCTGGAGCTGGTCGAAGCGCTTGGAGATCTCCTTGGCCAGCGCCGGATCTTTCTTCTTGGCGATTGCCTCGACGTTGCCGTAGGCGACCTTGGCGCCTTCCACGTTGGCCTGGAAGTCCCACAGATCGGTGTGGGAGAAGGCTTCCTCTTCACCCGTGATCTTCGTGGTCGCGACTTCCTCGAGCAAGTTGATGGCGCCGTTCGAGATGTCGGCGAGCTTGATGGAGAAGTCCTTGGCGTACACCAGATCGTAAAGCTTCTGGGTGTCTGCGACGAGCTGCTCGGAAGCCTTCGCCCTCTGCTCGTCGTTCAACCCCTCGAAGCCGTCGGGGCGCCAGAGGTCTTTCTCAATGTAATGCCACCCCTTCCACGCACGGGTGTCTTTGTCTTCCGTCTCCTGCCAATCGGCCTCGCGCTCGTCGAGGGCCGGATCGAGGTCGCCGAACTTCTCCGCCGTCGGCTCGATCCTCTCGTAGTGCTGGCGGGTCGCGGCATAGAGGGAGCGCGCCTTGTCGAGATTGCCCGCCTTGTACGCCTCGGCAAACGCCTTTGTCTTCTCGAGGAGCTGGCCGGCCTGGTCGCGGTTGTAGGCGTTGTAGTTCGAAACGGCCTGGTCTTGGAGCTTCTTCTCGTCGCCGCCGGCCTCGACCTTCTTGCCCGAGTCGCTGACCGTGAACTTCTTCGCCCCGACCAGCGCGCCGACCATGTTCTTTTTGCAGGCTGTGTAGTAGCTGCCTGACTCCAGCACCACGGTGTACTTCACGGTGGTTCCGGGGGCCAGGTTCTCCCGCTCGCCGACGATTCGAAGCTTGTCCGGGGCCAGAATCTCAAACTCGTTTTTGACCGTGCCCTCGTTCTTGAGGGTGAAGACGACCCTGCCGGATTCCGTCTTCGCCGCCGAAACGTCGCATTTGTCGTCGGCGATGGTCACGCTCAGTCTCCGAGAGCCGCTCGATCCGCCCTTGTCGGAGGCGTTGTCGTTCGACACGCAGCCGGCCAGCAGAACGGCCGCAACGGCCGCCGAAGATAGCAACTTACGCATTGTTGTTCCTTACCTGGTTTGAAACAGAGGACTTTCCGCGCACCTGGCGTGTGAACAGCGGCAGGCACACAAGGAGATAAACGGCCCAGCCGAGGATCTGCAAGAGCGTAGGGCCCATGAGGACTTTTAGCTGGAAGAAAGCGTCGAGGAGATTGAACCACCATGACGATGCGTGGTTCGCGATCGTCTCGGTGAAGTCGTAGACGGTGTGTCCATGCCCCGGAATCAATCCGGACTCTTGGAGGTCGTTGATCCCGTATGCGACTATTCCCGCCGCCACGACGATGAGGAGGTAGCCCGTCACCGTGAAGAAGGACCTGAGATTGACGGCGACAGACCCCTTGTAGACGAGATACCCGATGACGACGGCGGCGGCGAGCCCCAAAACGAGCCCGGCGATCGGCGCCGCGCCGTTTCCTTTCTCGACGCCGGACTTGACTGTCGGCCATATGAACAGCGCGGTCTCGAGGCCCTCTCTGCCGACTGCGAGAATGGCGACCCATGCGATTCCCATCGCCGACCCGCCCTGCAAGGCGCTGTCCGCCGCCTTGCGAAGCTCTTTGGAAAGAGTGCGCGCGTTCTTTCCCATCCAAAAGATCATCCATGTGACAAAGCCGACGGCGACGAGCGACAGCGTTCCGCCGATGATCTCCTGAGCCGCAAAGGTCAATGTGGACGGGCCCCACGTCATGAAGGCCCCGGCGCCTGCGGGAACGGCAACGGCGACAGCGACGCCGATCCACAGGTATTTCAGGACGTCTTTGCGTCCGGCCTTGACAAGGTAGGCCACCAGAATGCCGACGATAAGCGAGGCCTCGACGCCCTCTCTCAGAGCGATGACAAAGGCGCTGAGCATGGAAACCCCCTCGGACTAAGTTAGGCATTGCTTACCTTACTATCTCGGGAGGGGGTAGTGAAACCCGTCAGAGGTTTTTCGTGAAGAAGTCCCTCAGAGACCCTTCGCTTTCGATCGCGTCAAGAGGACCTGAAGCGACCGTGCGTCCGCGATCGAGGAGGAGAACGAGGTCCGCTTCGGCAACGGCGTCGAGGCGATGGGTGATCTCGAGGATCGTACACGGAATTTTCCGCAGATTGACGCGTACTTTCGATTGAAGCTCCGCGTTGAGATTGGCGGTGAACTCGTCGAGGACAAGGATCTTGGGGCGCATGAGGAGCGCGCGAGCAAGGCACAGCCTCTGGCCCTGGCCCCCCGAAAGTTCGCGGCCCGCCACCCCCACGCCGGTTGCCAGCCCATCGGGCATCTGACGGACTTCGTCGGCCAAACACGCGATTTCAAGTGCGTTCCACACTTCTTCCTCGCTCGCATCGGGCATGCCCAACGTCACGTTCTCGAGAATGCTCGCGTCGAGAAGCTCGCACTTCTGGGACACACCGACGATGCAGCGCCGCAGGGAATCGAGCGTGTAGCGGCTGAGGGGGGTCCCGCCGAGCAACACTTCGCCGGCGTCGGGGTCGTCGTAGCGCAAAAGGAGGGAGGCAGCCGTCGTTTTTCCGGAGCCTGACGGGCCGACGAGGACGGCGTGCCCTCCTGCGGCGACGTCCAGACAAAAGTCCGAAAGGGCGGGCGCAGAAGATCCGGCATACGTATAGCTGACGCCGTTGAAGGACACTTCGGCGGGGCCGGCAAGCTCAAGGGTCTCTTGCCCGTCTGCCACTCGGGGAGGTTCGTGGCATATCTCCCACAGACGGCGAGCGGCCGCCAGCGAGTGGTCGAGATATCCTGCCGCGTCTTCTACCCCGCGCGGCCCTTCGAACAAGCGCAGGCACCCGGCCGCGAGGGCAGCGACCGTCACAGGCGAGCACCCCTGCGACGTCGCGACCGCCGCCGCGCCGATGGAGCTTGCCAGGGCAAGGAAGACGTTTGCTCCCCTGCGAAAGGCGTTTGCGCGGCGTGCGGTTCCCGCCGACTGCCCGATCGAGCGCCCCAAGGCGTCCGTCTCCTCCAATCGCCCGAGTTGACGTCCGTATCCAATGATTTCTTCGGCCCCGAACACGCTGTCGGTGACGTGATGGGCAAGTTCCCGCCGCAGCTCGAGGGTGCGCCGCGTCGCCCGCATTGAAGCGCGCAGGCCGACGAATGGGACGACCGTCAGAGCCAGTGCGACGCACGCCGCGGGAATTGCGACGGCCTGCCACCCCGCCGCGAGCCCCGCGCCGACTACGAAAACGGGCGGGACGACGAGTGCGGAAACGACCGGGGCGAATGTGTGGGCGTAGACGACCTCGATTCGGTCGACGTCGCGCGTGAGGCTCGCGAGCACGTCGCCGGAGCGCGTTGCCCCGACAACGGCAGGAGCTTTGGGCCACAGGTTGGAGAAAACCATGGTTCTCAGCAACTCCAGGGCCTTGAAGGCCACATAGTGCCCTGTGAGCTGTTCCAGATAGTATGCGGCGGCCTTGGCCATGGCTACGAGCACGAGCGCGGGAAGATAGCTTCCGAGGCCTTTTCCTTGGACGGAGGAAACGGCGCCGGCCGCAGCGAGCCCGAAGAGCACCACGTCAAGGCTGAGATTGACGATGCGAAGAAGCGTCGAAACGAAGAGAGGTCTGTGGACGGGCCGCGTCTGGGAGGCCAGCCATCTGACGAGCTCGCGCGTGGTCGGCTCCGCCAGCGCCGCGGCGTCCCGACCCGCGGCGCCGCCGGCACGATCCGCAGAGAACGCGCGCGCATTCTCTGCCGATTCGCCGTTTGCCGCCTCTTCAAGCCTCGGGCCGTCGGCGCTCACAGCTTTTCCTCCGCGCATTCGAACAGCATGCCGTCCTTCATTTCATACACTTTGTCTGCGACGTCGAGCAGCGCAGATCTGTGGGTGACGAGAACCACGGTCAGGTCGCGGCCCAAGGAACGCAGAGCGTCGACGATTCTGGCTTCGGATTCGATGTCGACCTGCGACGTCGGTTCGTCCAAGAGGAGGATTCGCCGCCCGGAAAGCAGGGCCCGCGCGATGGAGATCCTCTGAGCCTGGCCTCCTGAGAGGAACGCGCCTTGCTCGCCCACGTCAGTGTCAAGTCCTTTGGGCATCCGCTCAATCTCATCGGCGATCTGCGCTCCCCGGAGGGCATTCCACATTTCCTCCCGGGTCGCGTCTTCCTTCGCCAGCCGAAGGTTGTCGGCAATCGTGCCTGTGAAAAGCCACGTCGTCTGCGCCACTCGGGCCGTCAAGGCGGCCGCTTCTTCGGCGCTCGCAAAAGCGAGGTTCTTGCCGTCGATCAGCACGCTCCCGCGGGCAGGCCGAAGCGCCCCGCCCATAAGCCCCATGAGCGTCGACTTGCCGCCGCCCGAACGGCCGACGACGGCGATCTTGCTTCCCGATGCGACCGCGAGATCGACTCCGTGGAGGACCTCTCCGCGCCCGTAGTCAAAGCTCACATTTCGCACGACGACGGGGCAGCCGACGCGGTCAGCTGCGCCAGGGCCCCCGCCCTCGTCCGCCCCGTCTTCCGCGCCGACGTCGCCGCTTGCGCCGGCATCGGCCTGCGTAGCGGCATCAACGTTCGCGCCTGCGTCGGCGTCGCCGCCCGCGCCGCCCTTGGCCGCCGCACCCTCCGCACTCGGATCCGCGTGGTTGTCGATATATGCCCTTATCGCGCGTTGGGAGGCGATTCCCCCCATTCCGATGTAGAAGAATCCAGCGACTTGCACAAGCGGTTCGATGAGAAGCGCAGTCAGAAGCACCGTTGCGAGAACTTGCGACGCCGTCACTGCGCCGGCGTTGAAGCGGACAACGGCCAATGTGCACGTGGCACAGATGAGAATGAGAGAGAAGAGGCCGTCCACGACGATGATGACAAGCTGGTTCCCCGCGAGCAGTTTCATGATGGCCCCGCGGTTGCGCTCTCCCTGGTCTTTGAGCTGGCGTTCAATTCGAGGTCCGGCGCCGAGCAGGCGTATCGTCACGAGGTTGCGAATGGCGTCGAGATACTTTCCGGCCAAAATCGCGCGCTCCTTGCGCGATTTAGCCGACGTCTTCCTGAAGAAACGCATGAAAACTGCGAGCAGAACGGGAATGAGCGGACATAGAGCCATGATCGTCAATCCGAGAACAGGATCGAACGAGACTGAAATGTAAGCGAGAGCGATGAAAGGTATTAGAAAAGCGGCAAGGGTCGATCCTAAATAGATCTGGCGGTATTCGGTCGCCCTTTCGACATTGTCGGTCAGAAGCTGAACCGCGTGCGCTCCCGAAGACTCCTGGTTTCGGGAGGCAAAAAGACGTGAGAGCAGACTTCGCCGGATGCGCCGTTCCTCAGCTCGAGCCGCATGCCCCCCGAAAAGGATCTCGGCGAATGCCGCAAGGCCGGCTGCGCAGGCGCAGGCCAGAGGACCGGCGAAACTCTCCCGCCCGTCTGCAATGCCGGCGACGCCGACCAGCGCGGCGCCCGTGAATGCGGCGCTGGCGATTCTCAGCGCCGCGACTACGCACGAATCGCGGACTCCCGCGGGTGAGATCACCGGAGTCTTCGACGCCATCACACTCTCCTTAGCGACACGCGTCTCCTACAGGGCAACGCTACCCCATTTCGGCCGCCTGTTGTAAGTGGAACCTTACCTTCAAATTGGAAAGTTTGGAAGGTCTGTGTGCCGTCGCGGCGATTTGGCCTCAGGGGCACTTCCGCGCCGAACCGAAGACCGAAGGAGGTCTGGGCGTCATTGCGTCGCAGAGGAAGGGCCGCCGCCGTTCCGGCGCACCCGCCCCTCGCGGCGCTCTCAGCGCTTGCGGTAAAGAGATTTCCTCTGGTAAATCGGCTCGGACGTCACGAGCACCCCCAGGTTCCTGAAGATCCCCTCGTCCACAGAGCCGAGGATCGTCGTCGTGTGAGCGTCGCAGCCGCGGAGGTTGCGCAGCTCGTCCAGGGCCTTGCGCGCGTTGTCGTCGCGCGTCGCGGACACCGACAGGGCGATGAGCACTTCGTCGGTGTGGAGCCTTGGGTTTCTGCTGCCGAGGTGCTCGGTTTTGAGGGTTTGGATCGGCTCAATGGACTCGCGAGCCAGAAGGTCGACGTCGTCCCCGATCCCCGCCAAAACTTTGAGCGCATTCAAGAGCATGGCCGCCGAGCAGCCGAGGAGCCCCGAGGTCTTGCCGGTGATGATCTTCCCGTTGGGAAGTTCGATTGCGGAGGCCGGCCCGCCCGTGGCCTCCGCTTTCTTCAACGCAGGCTCGACGACGACGCGGTCTTCCTTGGCCAGGCCCAACCGCCCCATGATGAGCGCAATGCGCCCGGAGACCACCGGATCGGCTTCCGCCCGGCGCTCATCGACCAAGGCCTTGTAGTAGCGCCGAATGATTTCCTGCTTCCCCGCTTCGCGGCAAACGGCGTCGTCGCTGATGCAGTAGCCCGCCATGTTGACGCCCATGTCTGTGGGCGACTGGTACGGCGATTCGCCGGCGATTTCCCGAAGCAGCGTCACCAGCAGCGGAAACACTTCGACGTCGCGGTTGTAGCTGACCACCTGCTCGTTGTAAGCCTGCAAGTGGAAGGGATCGATGAGGTTGACGTCTTCAAGGTCGGCCGTGGCCGCCTCGTACGCCACATTGACCGGATGGCCGAGGGGAAGGTTCCAAATGGGGAATGTCTCGAACTTTGCATACCCGGCCTTGATCCCCCTGCGATTCTCGTGAAAGAGCTGCGACAGGCACGTCGCGAGCTTTCCCGACCCCGGCCCGGGCGCAGTGACGACGATAAGGTCCCTGCTCGTTTCGACGTAATCGTTCTTTCCAAACCCTTCGTCGGACACGATGAGCTTCGTGTTGCCCGGATACCCCTCGATGCGCCGATGCTGGGCGACCTTCAGGCCGAGGCGCTCCATCCGCCTCTTGAACGTCTTTGCCGGCGTGTTGTCATCCTCCATTTGAGTGAGCACGACGTTCTCAACCAGGAAGCCCCTTTCACGGAATACGTCCACCAGCCGGAGCACGTCCTCCTGATACGAGATTCCGAGATCCGCCCTGACTTTGGCCAGTAAGTTGGCATTGACGGCGACGACGATTTCAAGTTCGTCTCGCAGCCTCTCGAGCATCGCGATCTTATTGTCGGGAGTGAACCCTGGAAGTACGCGAGAAGCGTGCATGTCGTCAAAAAGCTTGCCTCCCATTTCGAGGTACAGCTTTCCTCCGATCTTCCGACGCCGCTCGCCGATATGCTCGGACTGCATCGAAATGTATCGTTCTCGGTCAAACCCGATCGCTTGCGCCACCGTAATCCTCCTGTAGTAGACAACCTCTGGAATGATAAGCCATCCAAGTCCGCGGCGCCTCCCAAAATCGCCTTGCAATCGCCCGTCGCCCCTCGCGAGCCGCGCATTCCCGAGCACCGCACGTGCATCTTGACGGGTGATTTGGTGCGGTCTAGAATGTGAATGAACAGTTCGAATCATTCATTCACCTCTTCTCGAGGGACCGTCGAGTAAGGCATTTCGTGGACAACATGAAACAAGCCCTGCAGCGAGCGGCGAAGCGCAGCTTCGCCAAGAAGGGCTACAAGGCGACGAGCATTTCCGACATTTGCCGCGACGCCCACGTCGCCGTCGGAAGCTTCTACAACTGCTACCCGTCAAAGGAGGCCATCTTCCTCGAAATATACGCCGAAGAAAACAACCGGATTCGCGCCGAGATGGTGAACGAGATCGACTGGTCCGCCGATCCGACGGAAGTGATCCCCGCGATTTTCGACTACACCTTCAAGTGCATGTCCGCCAACAGGATACTGTCCGAGTGGAACAGCCCCGCCATCGGGAAACGCCTGCGCGAACACTACCGCGCAGGCGACGGGAAGGAAGACTTCTTCCTACATTTCCTCCTCGCAACATTCGAAAGCTGGATGCACGACGCAGGGTTTGACGAAGAAAAGTCCCGCAAAGTCCTGCGAGTGTGCGAACTCGTGATCTACGTGGACACACACGTAACCGAAAAGGACTTTCCAGGCGTCGGACAGGCGCTCGAGACTCTTGCGGCATACTTCGTCAAGGGACTCTTCTAACAGATGCCTTCCAACTTCCGGGATGAGCCCTCTAACGACGGAGCCAACCGGTTCCTGCGCGATCACCGACCTTAAAAGGCCCTTCCAACGACGAGGCCGCCCTTGGAGGGGGCCGCGCGATGCCGGATGTGCCAGTAGATCCACAAGAGGCGAAGGCTTCCCAAAGGACTAAAACCTCTTAACCCCCAAGTGAATGAATAATAGATTATGTTCATTCATATCGGACAGGAAACACCATGACCAAATCGAAAGGAATTACGATGAACGGACCAAGCATTCTGGGCTATTGCCTGACAATTGTCGGCGTCCTCACGGTCATTTGGGGGGCGACCTTGTTCCGCCCCGATTTAACCGAGTCCAGATTCATGTCCTTCGCGACGAGCGGGATCATCCTTGCTGCTATCGGCCTATGTTTTATTTCGGCAGTCCCGACCGCAGTGTCGGTCGTCGGGATTTGGGCGGCAACGCTGACCACAATGATCTATATCTGGTGGCTGCCCAAAATGGAACTGCCTGTGAGGATCATAAGTTTTGTGCCGCTCATTGCCTTCGCAATATGGCTGACCGTGAAGCTGCTCAAGTAGACACAGGCCCGGCTAGACAAGCACACGGCGTGGGCCTTGGCTCGCCTTGGCTCCACGCCGGGCCCTCGCCGACGAGCACCACGCGTCTTCACATCCGCTTCCGCTTCGGCAGCGAGAGAGCGACGGCCTTGCTGGCGTTCGCTTCGCCTTGCTGGCGTTCGCTTCGAGTAAACAGAGGAACGAATTCGGAACGAATGCCTAACGAGACTCGGCGTGCCGTGTTTCTAAAGGCCATATGCCTACGTGCCTCTTATGGCGTTTGCCCTCTACGGCTGCTCCTTGCCCGAACAATCCCTGACCCAAGAGTCGAGTTTCATAGCCTTGCGAATAGTCGTCATTCCTGGTGGGTCGTCTTTGCACTGAGCAAAGTTTTCATCGCTGTACTCGATGACGAAAACGGCCTTGCCGTCTCCTAGGACTGTTGACCAATACTTGCAGGCGTTGCCTCCGTGACAGTCTTCGACTATGGCCATATCGATGTTGCCAATGAGATGATCGATTTGTTCTAGATTGTTTCTCAGCGAGAAGGCCATTCCTTGGTTGTGGGCCGTGGCTGAGAGTCTTTCAATGTAACGAATTTCTTCTTGGTCCGTTATTCGAAAGCCGGTGTCGCGCTTCCAACCGTCGACGTTGTCTGCGTCCACTCCCAGAAAGCCCTTGTCCGCGCACACCTTGATCCGACTTTCCATCAGGTGGAAAAACTCGTTCTGCTTGCTGACATTGAGCCAATGCGCGCCCGGCAAATTCGGATAGCCTTTCCCTATGACTTCCTTTGGGAACAACTTTGCATCAGCTCGCCAGTCTTCCCACGCACCGACGTTGACGTAGCAGACGGGGTAGGCACCCCTGGCTCGAAGCTCGCGGACCTGATCGGACGTGACGTCTTCCGGGTCCAGATCTACAACCTGGGCCGTGACGTTCCCCGTGTAAGAGGCGATCTCGACCTGGAAGGAAGAGCCCGGCTTTGGCCGTTTGATCCGAGAGTCCTGAAATGTGTCTGCAGTGCCCGACGTCGAGCCGGGAATCGATGTCAGCCGCGCCCCGAGAGCGCAGCTCGCAGTGCTGAGAATGGCGATAACAAGCGTGAAGTATCGGGTTAAACGCACGTCTTGTACACTACTGCATCGGTGTGTGTTGGTGGTTTGGCGGGCGGTGTTTATGGCTGGGTTCACGCTGAGCACGCCGGCAGCCGCGTCGGTGTCGGCGTCTGGCGGTGTGTTGGTTGTCTGCCGCGGTGTCTGGCGGTGTGGTGGTTGTCTGCCGGCCGGCGGGCGCGTGGCGGGGCGGGCGCCGGGTGGCGGGGGCGGCGGAGAAAAGACGGTGGCAGACAAGAAAAAAGGGGGGGCCGCTGGGCGGGCCCCCCCCTTTTCTTGTGGTGTGGGCGGCGGTGTCCTACTCTCCCACACCCTGGCGGGTGCAGTACCATCGGCGCTGGCAGTCTTAGCTTCCGGGTTCGGAAAGGAAGGTCCGGGCGTGTCCCTGCCGCTATGACCGCCGCCACGCGGTCCCGGGCTGCCACACCCCGCCCCGCGGGGGGGGTGTGGGGTTCGGGTATCGCATAGCGGACGCGAATCGCCCTCCCCCCAACGAATGGAGAGAGAGGAAAAGTGTGTTGGGTTGGTCGGCCCATTAGTGCCGGTCGGCTTCACTCCCTTGCGGGGCGTCCACGTCCGGTCTATCAACCCCGTCGTCTTCGGGGGGCCTTCCCACCGCGAGGGTGGTGGAGAACTCGTCTTGAAGCGGGCTTCCCGCTTAGATGCTTTCAGCGGTTATCCCTCCCGAACGTAGCCAACCAGC
>ERZ772940.59-NODE-59-length-68968-cov-4.54863_pt1 | contig 68968 bp, 68 predicted proteins | sample MGYA00511682_ERZ772940 | MGnify/ENA primary metagenome ERZ772940 (study PRJEB29015, sample SAMEA2737922) | human oral metagenome | biome: human oral; feature: human-associated habitat; material: dental | place: China | collected 2031 ... | reverse complement strand
TGACGGTCGGCTGTGCCGGGAGCGGAATCTCCGTGTGCCGCGCCGGAATCACAGGCCGCGTGGTGACGCGGATGCGTGCCTCGCGCTTGCCCCAGAGGCCGAGGAATCCGCTCGAGGGCTTCTGCAGGATCTCGTAGGTAATCTCAGCGCGGCCACAGCCGAGTTTGTCGAGCGCATAAGAAAGCGCATCCTCGACGGTTTTGCCGGTGGCTTCAATGATCTCCGCCATTCAGATCGCCTCCTTTGCCACGGGTCCCTCGCTGCGGTACATCCACCACTGCTGGATGATCTGCACGACGTTCATCGTCACCCAGTAGAGCACAAGGCCGGACGGGAACTTGAGGCTGATCCAGCCGATAAAGAGCGGCATGATGGTCATCATGATCTTCATCTGGGCATTCATCTCGGTGGAGGTCATCTTCTGCTGGAGGAAGGTGGTCAGCGCCGAGAGGACGGGCAGGATGTAGAGCGGATCGGGCTCCGACATGTTCGGCAGCCAGAAGAACGCCGCCGCCGCCGCGCTCGGGAAGGTAAAGTTAAAGAGCGCGTAGTACATGCCCATGAGGATCGGCATCTGCACGAGGAGCGGCAGACAGCCCGCGAGCGGATTGACGCCGGCATTTCGAAAGAGCTCGCCCGTCTTCTGCTGGAGCATCTGCGGGTTGTTCTTGTACTTTTCCTGGATCTTTTTCATCTTCGGCTGGATTTCCTGCATCGCCTTCATGGATTTGACCTGCTTGACAGTGAGCGGATAGGTCACGAGCTTGATGAGGATGGTGAGCAGAATGATCGGATAGCCGTAGCTCTCGAGCCCTGCGGCGCTGGTGACGCTGTAAAATGCGCCGAGGATCATCTGCAGAATATGGATGATGGGTTCAAACAGATTGCTGAAAAATTCGATCAACGGTAGTTCCTCCTACTAATGTTTGGGAAGTTTGACAAAATATTCCACGCGGAAAGCAGCTTGTTTATGTGTTCGTGCAAAATCAGAAGATAACATTACGGTACGGGATCGTAGCCGCCCCGATGAAACGGATGACAGCGCAGAATGCGCCTGAGCGCCATCCACCCGCCGCGCCAAGCGCCGTAGCGTTCGATCGCCTCCACCGCGTAGGCCGAACAGGTCGGATAGTAGCGGCAGTGCGGCGGCATAAGCGGGGAGATGCCGCTGCGGTAAAAATGAATCAGAAGAAGGAGCAGCCGCTTCATCGGTGCTCCCCCGTGCGGGGCGCAGCGCTCCCCTCTCCAAAGATCTTTGCGCGGCGTGCAAGGCGGCGCAGCTCTGCGGCCGCATCCTGCATTTTGCATGCGGCGAGCCCCGCGCGCCCGATGAGGAGGATCCCGACGTCCGTGCGCAGCTCATGCTGCATATGGCGATATGCCTCGCGCAGGAGACGCTTCGTGCGGCTGCGCACGGCGGCGCAGCCGAGTTTTTTCCCGGCGGCAAAGCCGACTTTGCCCGCGACGCGCGGATCGCGCAGAACGTAGAGGATCATTCCCCGCCCCGGCACAACCGCGCCGTTTTGATAGACATTCTGAAAATCGCTCCGCCGCTTAATGATCTTCGCGCGCGGCAGCGTGTATCTCTTTTTTTCCATATCGTTAAAAAAGAGGTCACCCGCGGTGACCTCCTGCTCAAAGTCCAGCGAAATTACGCCGAAAGTTTCTTTCTTCCGCGCTGACGCCTTCTCTTGAGTACGAGGCGGCCGCCTTTCGTCTTCATGCGTTCACGGAATCCATGTGTCTTTTTTCTCCAATGATTGTTGGGCTGAAATGTTCTCTTCACCTCTCGTCACCTCCTTTTCTGCCGCGCACAGTCGCGGTATGTGCCGCCGAGCGGCAATTTCTTTTATATGATTTCACTAGGGGTCATTATAGACGAAGAAAACCTCTACTGTCAAGGCGCGCACGCGCTATTTCCGCGTTTTTTTCGGCGGATGAACCAAAAGCCCCTGTTGATAAGTCGTCTTTTTTTTGCTAAAATATTCCCTGTGCATTGTGGAAAACCTGTGAAAAAATCGTGTACAATTTTGTTCCCGCACACAATATCTGCGTTTTTTCGCCGATAAAGTTATCCACATCTGTGAATAACACTGTGGATAAGGAAAATATCTGCATACATAAAAATTTTTTTGAAGGGACGCACCCCCATGGCCGTAGAAAAGAATCTCCCGCTCGAACCCCTGTGGCAAAAGGTCCTCGCAAAGACGGACGGCATTCTGCCAAAGGACGCCGTAAATCAATGGATCTCCCGCATCATGCCCGTCGCACTGGAAAACGGCGAACTCGTCCTCGCGGTCCGAGACACGTTCACAAAGCAGTACATTGAGCCGCGCTATCTCGCCCTCCTCGGCGACGCAGTGCACCAGGCGCTCGGCGCAGACTACACGATCCGTCTCGTGGTCGACGCAAAGAAGGCGGAACCGGCAAAGGAGTCCGTATTGAGGCCGGAGCCCGCACCGACAAAAGAAGAGCCGAAGCAGAGCGCCGACACGCCGGCGCAGGGCAGTCTCCCGCTGGCGCCGCCGCCGAGCGACACGCACGCCGCTGCGCCCGATGACGCGACAACGCTCAATCCGAAGTACACCTTCGACGCCTTCGTCACGGGACGCTCCAACCAGTTCCCCTACGCGATGGCAAAGGCAGTCGCCGACGCGCCGGGCCTCCCCTCGCACAATCCGCTCTTTATTTACGGCGGCGTGGGGCTCGGCAAGACGCATCTCATGCACGCGGTCGGCCACAAGATTCTCGCCGACCATCCGGACCGGCGCGTCCTCTACATCGCGAGCACGGATTTTACGAACGAATTCATCCGCTCGATCCGCGAGAAGAACATGGACGCGTTCCGTGAGAAATATTACAGCATCGACGTCCTGCTGATCGACGACATCCAGTTCTTCGCCGGGCAGGAGCAGACGCAGACCGAGTTCTTCCAGACGTTCAACAAGCTGCGCGACAACGGCAGCCAGATCATCCTGACCTCGGATCGCCAGCCGCAGGACGTCAAGGGACTCGAGGACCGCCTCATCTCGCGCTTTGCCGGCGGCGCACCCGTGGACATCCAGCCGCCGGAGTTCGAAACGCGCGTGGCGATCCTGCAGAAAAAAGCACAGTCCGAAGAGGTCGACATCCCCGAGGATGTGGTCACCTACATCGCGAGCCGCGTCGACAGCAACATCCGCGAACTCGAGGGCGCACTCACGCGCCTCATCAAATACGCCTCCACCATGCGCATGCCGATCGACGAGACGACCTGCGTCGCCGCGCTCGGCAACTATCTGCGCGGGGAGACGGGACGGCGCATCACGATGGAGATGATCGAGCGCATCGTCTGCACGCATTTCAAAGTGACGAGCGAAGACATCCGCTCCACCAAGCGCAGCAACGACATCGCCTATCCGCGTCAGATCGCCATGTACCTCTGCCACGAACTCACAGACGTATCGTGGCCGACGATCGGCGGCTTCTTCAACCGCGACCACTCGACCGTCATCCACGCACACAAGAAGATTCAGAGCCTCACAAGCGAGGATGCAGCGACCGACGCGCTCGTCAAGTCGCTGAGCATCCAGATCCGAGGAATATAAGCCCCCTCTTCCCCTCCCTGTGGAAATCTCTGTGCACAGCGCGCAGAATTTCATGTGGACGCTTTGTGGATAATAAGTCTTTCCTCCTTCGTCTGTGCAAACTGTGGATAACTGCGTGACAAATGCACCCGTTTTATCCACAGAAACAGCCGCGTCCCATCCGAGCTCTTCCTCCTTTTCCACAAATCCACAGCCCCTACTACTACCGTTACTATATTTATTTACAACACGCAATCATAGAAAAACAGCAAACTCTCCCATCGGAAAGGAACGCCCATGAACATCTCACTTGCCAAGAATGACCTCATCTCTGCACTGCAGATCGTCAGCAAAGGTCTCTCCACCAAACCGCAGACGCCGATCCTTTCGGGCATCTACATGACGGCAAAGGAAGGACAGCTCGAACTCCAGACTACCAACTATGAGCTCGGCTTTATCCTCACCATCCCTGCCGAGATCCACAATACGGGCACAGCAGTGCTGCCCGGAAAGTATCTTACTGAGTTCGCGCGCAAGCTACCGGCAGAGGAAGTCTCCATCGATACGGATTCTTCCGACGGCCTTGCCGTCATCCAATCAGGCGCTGCCCGCTTCACCCTGCGGACAATGGAGATCAGTGACTTTCCTGTACTTCACCGTATGGACGGAACACTGCACTTTACTATTAAAGACCGTACTCTTGCGCGTCTTGTCAAAAAATCTGCATTTGCCTGTCTGCGTGAGGAGCAGCGTGACCGCCGTCCGATCTTCACGGGCTGCCAGCTCGAGGTCGAGGGGAAGGACGTCACCTTTGCCGCGACGAATGTCCACCGCCTTGCAGTCAAAAGTGAACAGCTCGAAGAGGATGCCGGACAGATCCGCGTCATCATCCCGGCAAAGTTCCTCGAGGAAGTCACGCGCACCATCAGCAGCGAGGTTCCCGCCGACATTCATGTCACATGCTCCTACAATCAGGTCAGCATGTCCTCAGGCAGCATCTATATGACTGCGCGCCTGATCGAGGGAACATTCCCCGACTACCGCCGCGTCATTCCGCGCGAGGAGAATATTCGCACGAAGGTAACCCTCGACGCCGCGTCGTTCGCATCTGCCGTCGACCGCGCTTCGCTCATTGCGCGTACGGATCAGTATAATATTGTAAAGCTCTCCTTTGCGCAGGGATTGATGCGCATCTCCTCGAACAGCCCGGAGATCGGCGAGGCCGAGGAGACGATTCCGGCAGAGGTCACAGGCGATGATGTGACGATCGCGTTCAACGCATCCTATCTCATGGATGCGTTGAAGTCGCTTGACAGCGATACCTGCATTCTTTCCCTCCAGGGATCGAACGAGCAGGGCGTGAATCTTTCTCCGATGACGATCCGGGAGGAAGCTGATCCAAATTATATTTACGTTGTAACGCCAGTGAGGACACACTGAGTTGACAGATATAGAGATTCGTACGGATTTTATTCAGCTTGATCAGTTTCTCAAACTTGCCGGTGCCGTGCCGAGCGGCGGCATGGTAAAGGAGCTTCTCTCAGGCGGGGGGATCCTGCGCAACGGAGAGCCGGAGACGGCGCGCCGGCGCAAGCTTGTGTCCGGCGATGTGGTTGCGGTGGACGGCATCGGGGTCTACCGCGTTGTACGGATTTGACAGATGCAGATAACAGAGCTCTCTCTGCGTTCGTATCGGAATTATGAGGATCTTGCGCTCGGTTTTGACGACGGGGCACAGATCTTTCTCGGGGCGAACGCGCAGGGCAAGACGAATATCATTGAGGCGCTCTACTACGCCGCATTCGGACGCTCCCATCGCACATCCAGCGATGCGGAGCTTATTCGTATGGGCGACGACGGGGCGCATATCGGTCTGCGCTTTGTGCGGCACGATGTGCCGGGGGAACTTTCTTTTACCTTTCAGCGCGGCGCGCGGCGGCGCATCGAGTACGCCGGAGAGAATCTCCGTCAGCGCGACCTCGTCGGCATTCTGCCGATGGTGCTCTTCTCCCCGGAGGATCTTTTCCTCGTTAAGGGAGCGCCCGCGCTGCGCCGCCGCTATCTGGATGCGGAGCTCTCGCAGGCAAGTCCTGCCTACTACGGCGAGCTTCTGCGCTATACGCACATCCTGCGCCAGAGGGGCGCTGTTCTGAAGGACATCCGCGAGCGGCTCGCGCCTGTGGATGCGCTCCTTCCGTGGGATGCGCAGCTTGCGCGCAGTGCCGCATGGATCGTGACGCGGCGCATCGCGGCGGTTGCGGATCTCGGTGCGCTTTCCACGCGCGTGCAGGCGGTGCTCGCGGACGGCGAGGAGCTGACCCTCTCCTATGAGATCGCAGGCGCGGACGAGGATGTTCCGGGGGCGAAAGAGGGCATGGCGCAGCGGCTCGAACTGTGGTATAATGAGATGCTTATAGAAAATCGCGCGCGCGATATTGTGCGCGCCGCGACGGGAACGGGTCCGCATTTGGATGATCTCGTTCTGCGCGTTGACGGCATGAGCCTCCGCAGTTACGGTTCGCAGGGACAGCAGCGCACAGGCGCGCTGGCGCTTAAGATTGCAGAGCTCTTCTATCTGCGGGAGAAGACGAGCGAGGCGCCGATTCTCCTGCTCGATGATGTGATGAGCGAGCTGGATGCCGATCGGCGCAGGGCGCTTCTCGATTTCATCCGGTGCGAGCGTATCCAGACGTTTATCACCGCGACGGATGCGGCGTATTTTCCCGCTGAGCGCATGGGGACGTACCGCCATGTGCAGGCGGGACAGGTTTTGGAGGATTAGGAGGGAAAGCGATGCGCACGACGCTTGGTACGGCGGCTGTAGACGATGATGTGCGCGCAGCGATTCATCGGCTCGGTCCCTCCTTTGAGCGTGGTTATATTGCGCATCTGACGCTCGCGCACTGGGCGGACATCATGGGTGAGATGGTTGCGCGCCGCGTGCGTGCGGTCTATGTCAAGGACAGCAAGCTCTACCTCTATGCGCCCGATGCCGTCTGGAAGAATGAGATGCGCATGAGCGCGCCCGAGATCGTCCAGCGCGTCAACAACTTCGCCGGCGGGCGCATGATCCGTGAAATTGCCTTTGCACGTACGGCGCGTCTGCCGATCATCCCTGCCGGGGACGGGGGCGATGAGGAGATGCCTGCGGACTATGCCCGTGCTCTCGTGCAGACGGGGCTTACGGACGAGGAGATCGCGCATGGCTCTGCGCTGGCGGCATCTGTGGAGGATGAGAAACTAGCCTCCTCCATTCAGCGTGCCTATCAAAATATGCGCAAGGCACGGCGGCTCAAAGAGCAGCGCGGATTTACCCCCTGCCCCATTTGCGGACGGCTGGTCCAGGGTATCTGCCTTGATTGCCGCCGCAGCGAGGAGCGCAGCGTACGGCGCGAGGTGCGTGCCATTCTGCGCCGGGAGCCGTGGATCAAGCTTGCGGACATCGTCCGGCGGATTCCCTCCTGCGACGCGCTCATGCTCGGCAGCGAGCGTGCCGACCTCATCCGCCGGATTGCTGGCGAGACGGCATATACAGAGCAGGACAGCGAAAATGCACGCATGCTCACCATGCTGCACCGCGGACTTCCCCCCGAGGAGGTCACGCCGAAGAAGATCCGAAGTACCTTCTGGGAACTGCGCAATGAGCTCATCACCACGCGCGAATTCTGGGAAGAGATGAAGCAGCGCAGGGCAAAGAAGAAATCATAACGAAAGGGGCGTTTCCAATGATCCTCAGTATTGATGAAATCCGTGATAAAATTCGCCCCATCTGCGAGAAATACAAGGTCGAAAAGGTATGGCTCTTCGGCTCGTATGCACGCGGTGAGGCGCGCGAGGACAGCGATGTAGACTTTTATGTCAAGACAGCTAAGGAAATGAGGTTTCTTGAACTTGGAGGTCTTTATGCAGACCTCGAAGAAGTTCTGGGCAAAGAAGTCGATATGATTACAAGAATCCCGGAGGAGTATAAAATCTTCAAGAAATATGTGGAAAGGGATGAGATACTGATCTATGACAGTAAGAGAGAAGGATGTACAGATCCTCCAACATATCGTCAAGCACTGTGATCGCATCCTGGATACCATATCGTATTTTGGCGGGAATCGAAGTCTTTTCATGGACAACCACATTTATCAGGGGAATGTCTCAATCAATTTAGAAGCGATCGGGGAGATTTCTCGTCACCTTTCGGATGATTTTTTGAAAAAGACGAAAGAGATTCCATGGAAACAGATCAAAGGCCAACGCAATATCTTTGCACATGGATATGATACAGCGGTGGATTTTTCGAAGGTATGGGATATGATAACGGAGGATGTCCCATTTCTTAGAGAATTTTGCGCTGATATCTTGAAAGATAATAACTGCGAGATCATTCGCGTAGAGCCGACAGCGAAAAAAATAACATCTCCAAGGAGGAAATGATGGCAAAGAAGATCGACCTGAATGCAAACGAGGAGCAGGCGGAGATTCGTCCGCTCACGCCGGAGGAGGCAAAAGAAGCCGCTGAGATGGCGGACATCCCCGATCTCACGGGTGTTGCGATCGGCACGGAGGAGATGGGTGACGAGGTCACTGCAGTCGATGCCGACTACGGCGCGGGACAGATCCAGGTGCTCGAGGGCCTTGAGGCTGTTCGCAAGCGCCCGGGTATGTACATCGGATCGACCTCCGAGCGCGGACTGCATCATCTTGTCTATGAAGTTGTTGACAACTCCATTGACGAGGCGCTTGCGGGATACTGCGACAACGTCGAGGTTGTGATCCATAAGGACAACAGCATCACCGTCACGGACAACGGCCGCGGCATTCCCGTCGATATGCACGAGAGCGGAATGCCTGCGGTCGAGGTCGTGCTCACTGTTCTCCATGCGGGCGGCAAGTTCGGCGGCGACGGCTACAAGGTCTCCGGCGGTCTCCACGGCGTCGGCGTCTCGGTCGTCAACGCCCTCTCCTCCTCGATGGAGGTCGAGGTGCGCCGTGACGGCAAGATCTATGAGATTTCCTTTACGCGCGGCGTGACAGTGAATAAGCTGCATGAGATCGGCACATCCGAGACCACGGGTACGCGCGTGCATTTTGTCCCGGATCCGGAGATCTTCACCGTTACCACGTACAGCTTTGAGACGCTGAAGCACCGCCTGCGCGAACTCGCCTTCCTCAACCACGGTATTACGATCACGCTCGTGGATGAGCGCGGCGAGGAGGAACGCCGTGAGACGTTCCATTTTGAGGGCGGCATCCGCTCCTTCGTTTCCCACCTCAACCGCAAGAAGGAGACGATCAACGAGGAGCCGATCTACTTCAACGGGGTCAAGGACGATACGGTCGTCGAGATCGCGATGCAGTACAACGACAGCTATCAGGAAAATATATACAGCTTCGTCAACAACATCAATACCGAGGAAGGCGGCACGCATCTTGCGGGCTTCAAGATCGCCCTCACACGCGCGGCAAATGACTTTGCCCGCCGTCTGAGCGTGCTCAAGGACAAGGACGGCAACCTCTCCGGCGAGGACGTGCGCGAGGGTCTCACCTGCGTCATCAGCCTGAAGGTGCGCGAGCCGCAGTTCGAGGGTCAGACCAAGACGAAGCTCGGCAACTCCGAGGTGCGCGGCATCGTGGACTCCATCGTCACCGAGGGGCTCACCGAATACTTTGAGGAAAACCCTGCTATTACGAAGAAGGTGCTCGAAAAGGGCCTCATGGCATCGCGCGCACGCGAGGCAGCGCGCAAGGCGCGTGAGCTCACGCGGCGCAAGAATGCACTCGAGGTCTCGAGCCTGCCGGGAAAGCTCGCCGACTGCTCCGTGAAGGACCCTGACCAGTGCGAGATCTACATCGTCGAGGGCGACTCCGCGGGCGGCTCCGCCAAGCAGGGACGCGACCGCAGGTTCCAGGCGATCCTGCCCCTGCGCGGCAAGATTCTCAACGTCGAGAAGGCGCGCCTTGACAAGATCTTTGCAAACGCCGAGATCCGCACGATGATCACGGCGTTCGGCACGGGCATCGGCGAGGAGTTCGACCTCTCGAAGCGGCGTTACAGCAAGATCATCATCATGACGGATGCGGACGTTGACGGCGCACACATCCGCACGCTGCTCCTCACGTTCTTCTACCGCTACATGAAGCCGCTCGTCGATCACGGCCACGTCTATATCGCGCAGCCGCCGCTCTATCAGATCCGCAAGGACAAGAAGCATTTCTACACCTACTCCGACGAGGAGCAGGCAAAGAAGCTCGATGAGATCGGGCGCGACGGCGTGACCATCCAGCGCTACAAGGGTCTCGGCGAGATGAACCCCGAGCAGCTCTGGGAGACCACGATGAATCCCGAGGGCCGCACCATGCTGCAGGTCGGAGCGGAGGATGCGGAGGCGGCGGACGAGCTCTTCACCATCCTCATGGGCGACAAGGTCGAGCCGCGCCGCCAGTTCATCGAGGAGAATGCACGTCTCGTGCGCAATCTGGATATTTAAAGATAAAGATAAGGGAATCTGTTTACATGACAGATTCCCTTTTTTTTGGAGGAATATGGATATGAAGGAATTTTTTGATCGGCTCTCGGTGGATCGGAGCGACTGGCGTGATGTTTTTTCTGCGTGCCTCGGCAAGATGATGTGCGTCCAGAATGCCTGCGGCGAGCTTGTGGTGCAGAATGAGAATTGGAACATCGATCTTGGGCGCGGCGTTATATTCTTCGGCATGCGGGAGTATCCGATTCAGTTCATTGGGAGTGCGTCCAAGTCGAGCGGTACATGGCTCTGGGGATGGGAAAACATCAATCATTTCCCCGATGAGATCATCCGTCTTGCCAACGAGACAAAGGCATGCGGCGAGGAATGGCATCTGGAGGCTCTGACAGCAGCAGAGTTCGATCTGAACGATACATTCAATGGGCACAATCTCTCCATTGCAGCCTGCGGGATTGCGGATCATTTTGCCTACTACCGCTGTCCACACGAGGGAGGTGCGGTTTTTGTCGCGGTCGGCGGCGTGCCGGAGGAGGTCTTTGCGCCCGTCGATTTTCCGCGTTTCGTCTCTCTTCTGACGCAGTGCCTCGAGCAGTACGAGGTCAATCATCGCATCTTTGCCGAGGCGTTCCTCCTGTGGAACCGCACGCCGTACGATTGGGACGGCAATACGCTGACCGCTCACTTCACGCAGGATCTTGTCATCACATTTGAGCAGGCGGGCGACGATCTGCGCATTTCGTCAATTTTGAGTTTGTAATCTCATTTCTTTTGAGGGCGTTGGCTTAGGACAGCGTCCTTTTTCTTTTTTTAAAAAAGATTTATTGTATCTGTTGAAATTATGATTTTTATATGCTATACTCATTTTGTAATAGAGATAATTACTAAATATGTATATATATTTCTCTCGTGCAGGCGTAAATGTGATCAAAAATCTATGAAGGAAGTGGTTCGATGTCCCTTGCTCTCATTCAAAAGCTGAATGCGATGCTCCTCGCTGAGATGCCGGAGTATCGCAGACAGGCGGCGGGGGTCGGAGAGACGGAGGCAGCGCAGCGGAATCTGCTGCGTGCGCTCATGAATGTCCGTCCTCCCCTGCCGCTCACAGAGGAGTTCGTGCGCCTGCAGGATGAACTGCTCGCCGCCGAGCGTCAGGAGCGCAGCGTCATTGATGTGACGGCGCTGTCCGCCGCCCCATCGGATGAGCGCATTACCCTCTGGCAGGGTGACATCACGCGCCTCTCTGCGGATGCGATTGTCAACGCGGCGAACGCGGCTCTCCTCGGCTGCTTCATCCCCTGCCACCGCTGCATCGACAACGCGATTCACAGCGCGGCGGGTCTGCAGCTGCGCGCGGAATGCGCTGCGCTCATGGAGCGCCAGGGGCATCCGGAGGAGACGGGCACGGCGAAGATCACGCAGGGGTACAATCTCCCTGCGCGCCATGTCATCCACACGGTCGGGCCGATCGTCAGCGGAGCCCTGACGGATGAACACAGGGAGCTCCTTGCCTCCTGCTATCGCTCCTGCCTGCATCTCGCGGCGGAGCATGGCCTCAGGAGCATCGTCTTTTGCTGCATCTCAACCGGAGAGTTTCATTTTCCAAACAAAGAAGCGGCTGAGATCGCCGTACGCGAGGTGCGGGTGTTTCTCGCGCAGAATAAATCAATGGAACGCGTGGTATTCAACGTCTTCAAAGACGAGGACCGCATGATTTACGAAAGACTGCTGTCATGAAAGAAGCAATTGAGAAACTGAAAAATACCCTCGCCTCTGCCGAATGCATTCTCATCGGCGCGGGTGCAGGATTGTCGGCGGCGGCCGGCTACGACTACGGCGGGGCGCGGTTTTTAAAATATTTTTCGGATTTTCATGAGCGCTTCGGCATCGAGGACATCTACACGGGCGGATTCTACCCGTTCCCGACGCGCGGAGTGTTCTGGGCGTGGTGGAGCCGGAGCATCTACATCAACCGCTACGCGCCGATACCGGAGAGCGATGTCTATCCGAATCTGCTCCGCCTCACTGCGGGGCGAGATTATTTCGTCCTCACGACGAATGTCGATCATGCCTTTCAGCGTACGGGATTTGACAAGGAGCGTCTCTTCTATACGCAGGGAGATTTCGGGCTCTTTCAGAGCAGCAGGACTGTGGGCGCATCGGCAGGAAGAACGTACGACAACGAGGAACAGGTGCGCGCGATGCTCAGGGCGCAGGGATTCACATTTACGCCGAACGGAGCGCTTCTCCTGCCGGAGGACGGTGCACCTTTGATGGAGGTTCCTGCGGCGCTCATCCCGTACTGTCCGGACGACGGCGCGGAGATGACAACGAACCTGCGTGCGGATGAATTCTTCGTGGAGGATGCGGGCTGGCACGCGGCAGCGGCGCGTTATGAGGACTGGCTCGCGCGCAGTGAGGGACGGCGGATGCTCCTCCTCGAGCTCGGTGTCGGCGCGAATACGCCCGGCATCATCAAGTATCCGTTCTGGCGCATGACGGCGGCGCGCGCGGATGTGACGTTCGTCTCGATCAATAAGGGAATGGCATATGTACCGGATGCGATCGCCGCGCGGAGCATCGTGATCGACGGGGATATTGCGGAGGTCTTGCGGGAGCTGTTGTAATTTCAAAGAGGAACTGCCATGCGGAGCGCCGTCCGTATGGCAGTTTTGCTTGTAAAATATCTTACGAAAACAATTGTGATTTGTCCTCGATGGTGTTATATTCTAAGCATCGATAGTCCCGTGTGCATTGATCCGTAAAATAAAAACAATAGGGAAAAATAAATAATATTTTGTTATAAATATCAAATAAAATAAATAAATTACTTCGAAATGGAGAGAAAAACAATGATCTACGGCAGCATCCATCACGAAAAGACCTATGCATTCCTGCCTCCCGCCATACAGAAGGCGCTCTCCTTCGCACGGACGCACGATCTCGCAGCGCTCCCGACGGGGCGCAATGAGATCGACGGGGATGCGCTCTATGTGAACATTGCGCACTATACAACAGGACCCTGCGAGGAGAAGATCTGGGAGGCGCACCGCTCCTACATCGATATCCATGTTCTCGCTGAGGGAACGGAGCGCATCGATGTCAGCCCGATTGAGCGCATGCAGATGGGCGCCTATGAGAAGGACAGGGATTTCACGCCCGCCGAGGGCGACGCAGCATCCTCTGCGGTAATGCGCCCCGGCGACTTTCTCATCTGCTTTCCGGAGGATGTGCACCGCTCCGGCGTGATGACGGACGCGCCCGCTCCGCTGAAAAAGGGGATTTTTAAAATTCGCGTAGAATAGAATTTGCACAAAAAAGCGCTCTGTTTCTCATCAGGAGAAACAGAGCGCTTTTTTGCAGATTTATTTACTCGCTCGGTGTGTCGACGATGCGGTTCATCGTCGCCATTGATGCGACGCGGTCGTTCTCGGCGATGGTCATGAGCCGGACGCCCTGCGTGTTGCGGCTGATGCGCGAGATTTCGTTGACGGAGGTGCGAATGACGATGCCCTCGGTGGTGATGAGCATGAGCTCCTGATCCTCGCGTACGACGCGGATGCCGACGACGGGACCGGTCTTCTCGGTGACCTTCATGTTGATGAGGCCCTTGCCGCCGCGGGTCTGCGTACGGTATTCCCCCGCTGCGGTGCGTTTGCCGTAGCCGCCCTCGGTGACGGTGAGCACTTCGGAGTCGCTCTTTAGAATATCCATCGCGACGACTTCGTCTCCGTCGGCGAGCATGATGCCGCGTACGCCGCGCGTGACGCGTCCCATGGAGCGCACGCCGCTCTCGGGGAAGGCGATCGCCTTGCCCAGGCGCGTGCCGAGCATGATGCGGTTCTCGCCGTCGGTGAACTTCACGCCGATGAGCTCGTCCTCCTCGTCGAGGTTGACGGCCTTCAGACCGCTCTTGCGGATGTTCGCAAACTCGGCGAGCGGAGTCTTTTTCACAACGCCGCGCTTCGTGCCGAGGAAGAGGAAGCGGTCGGGCTTGAACTCGCGCACCTGGATGACGGCGGTGATGCGCTCGTCCGCCTCAACGGCGAGGAGGTTGATGATGGCTGTGCCCTTCGCCTGGCGGCCGCTCTCGGGGATCTCGTATGCCTTCAGAACAAAGACGCGTCCGCGGTTGGTAAAGAAGAGGATGTCATGGTGCGTCGTGGTGATGAGGAGGTCGCTGACGATGTCGGTCTCCTTCGTCCCCATGCCCTTGACCCCGACGCCCCCGCGCCGCTGCCGGCGGTAGGTGTCGAGCGGAATGCGCTTGATGTAGTTGCTCATGGTGAGGGTGACGACGACGTCCTCCTCGGCGATGAGGTCGGTGATGTCCATCTCGCTCGCATCGAAGGTGATCTCGGTGCGGCGCTCGTCGCCGTACTTGTCGCGCACCTCGATGAGCTCGTCCTTGATGATGGCGAGGACTTTCATGCGGTCAGCGAGGATGCCCTTCAGCTCCTCGATCATCCGCAGCACTTCCTGGTACTCCTCCTCGATCTTTTCGCGCTCGAGGCCCGTGAGGCGCTGGAGACGCAGATCGAGAATAGCCTGTGCCTGTTTCTCGGTGAGTTTGAAGCCGTCCATGAGGGCCGTGCGTGCGATGTCTGCCGTGCGGCTCTCACGGATGGTCGTGATGACGGCGTCCAGATGATCGAGGGCGATGGTGAGTCCCTCGAGGATATGGGCGCGTGCCTCGGCCTTTGCGAGCTCGTACTGCGTGCGCCGCGTGATGACGTTCTCCTGGTGGCTGATGTAGTGACCGAGGATCTGTTTGAGGTTCATGATGACGGGCTGGCCGTCGACGAGGGCGAGCATGATGACGCCGAAGCTGTCCTGCAGCTGCGTGTGCTTGTACAGCTGGTTGAGGATGACGTTCGGCGCGCTGTCGCGGCGCAGCTCGATGACGATGCGCATGCCGCTGCGGTCGGACTCGTCGCGCAGATCTGTGATGCCGTCGATCTGCTTGTCGCGGACGAGCTCGGCGATCTTCTCGATGAGACGCGCCTTGTTGACCTGATACGGGAGCTCCGTGACGAGGATGCGCGGCTTCCCGCTGCTCATCGTCTCGATGTGGGCGCGTGCGCGCATTTTGATGACGCCGCGGCCGGTCGTATACGCCTTGCGGATCTCCTCGGTGCCGAGGATGAGGCCCGCAGTCGGGAAATCGGGGCCTTTGATGACGCCCATGAGTTCCTCGATGGTGGTCTCGGGATTGTCGATGAGCATCAGCGTGCCGTTGATGACCTCGACCATGTTGTGCGGCGGGATGTTGGTCGCCATGCCGACGGCGATGCCCGCGGTGCCGTTGACGAGGAGCTGCGGGAACTTCGCTGGGAGGACGGACGGCTCCTTCTCCGAGCCGTCGTAGTTGTCGACGAAGTCGACGGTCTCCTTGTCAATATCGCGCAGCATGAGCTCGGCGATCTTCGACATGCGCACCTCGGTGTAGCGCATGGCCGCGGCCGAGTCGCCGTCAACGGAGCCGAAGTTGCCGTGTCCGTCCGCAAGCATGTAGCGCATGGAGAAATCCTGCGCCATGCGGACGATGGCGTCGTAGACGGAGCTGTCGCCGTGCGGGTGATATTTACCGAGCACTTCACCGACGATGCGCGCCGACTTCTTGTACGGCTTGCTGCTCGTCATGCCGGAGCCCTGCATCGCGTAGAGGATGCGGCGGTGCACCGGCTTCAGGCCGTCGCGCACATCGGGCAGTGCGCGTGCGACGATGACGCTCATCGCGTAGTCGATGTATGAGTTCTTCATCTCGTGTTCGAGGTTGACCGGGACGACGCGCCCCTGTCCAAAATCCAAATCCAAAATGTCACCTCTCCGTGTTTATTTCACAATAGAACATGATGATTATAGCATTTTCGCGGGGAAAAGTCTATGTTTTGAGAGAGCCCACCCCATTCTATCACAAAATATGGGGGCAAAATTCCTGTCTTTTTTCATTTGGCAGCGACAGCGGCGGCGTGCAGCCGCTCTTTTTCGGAAAATCTTGGGGCGTGCAGCGCCGTATGGAAGGGCATACGAAAAGGGATTCTGCGCCCGCTCGTCGAATAAACAGCGGAGGAACGGCAAAGAGGAGGGACGATGTGGAGGATATGCAGGAGCTGCGGCAGGCGATTCTGCTGCGTGCAAACGAGCTCTACGAGGCAAAGGAATATGTGCGTGCGGCGGAGGTAGCACGGGAGCTGCTCGCGGCTCTGCCCGAGGATGCCGAGATGCGCTATATCCGTGCGGCCGCCCTGACCGCGTGCGGCTCCTATGCGGAGGCGCGTGCAGAGATTGCCCGCATCCGCACGGTAAATCCGGCGCATGCGGGAGCAGCGCGGCAGGAGATCTACATCGACCGCGCGGAGGGAAAGATCCAAGCGGAGATCGCGCATCTCCATGCACTGATCGCCCGGCTGAAGGAGCGCATCGCCGCAGAGGAAGAGAGCCGCGCCTACTGCACGGTCTTTCTCGCGAGCGCATACAGTCTCCTCGGCGCTGCGCTGAGCCGCGCGGGCGCAGTCGAGGACGCCGTCGCGGCGTTCCTCTCCTCCAGCCAGCTCGAGACGGAGCGGGAAAAAAAGGCCGTCGAGTACAGCAATGCGCTCTTTGCCGCAAACTATCTGCCGGCGCATCGGCGCGCGGCGTATGCGGGGCTTGCGCGCGGATATGCCGCCCTTTACGCCGATGTGCTGCCTCTCTCCTCTCCGGAGGACGCCGTGCGCGGGCACGACCGCATCCGCATCGGCTATATCTCGCCCGATCTGCGCACGCATCCGGTGGCGACGCTGCTGCAGCCGCTCCTGCAGTTCTTTGACCGCACGGCATTCTCGGTGTACTGCTATGCGAACTGCGCCGCGGACGAAACCTCCCGGCAGCTGCGCGCGGCTGCCGATGCGTGGCGGAATATCCGCGGCATGACGGCGGAGGAGGCGGCAGCGCTCGTGCGGCGCGACGAGATCGATATTCTCGTCGATCTGGCGGGGCATACGCAGGACAACTGCCTGCCCGTGCTCGCGCATAAGCCCGCACCGGTGCAGGTGACGGGCATCGGCTATTTCAATACGACGGGACTGCCTGCCGTAGACTACATGCTCTCGGATGTGTATGTGGACCCTGCAGGCGCGGCGGACGAATCCTTTACGGAGGAGATCATCCGCCTGCCGCACAGCCACTTTTGCTATACGCTGCGCGCGGATCTGCCCGATGTCGCCCCGCTGCCGATGGAGCGGCGCGGCTGTGCAACGTTCGGCAGCTTCAACAATTTCAGCAAGGCGACGGACGAGGTGCTCGCACTCTGGCAGCGCGTGCTGGAGGCTGTGCCCGGAGCGCGTCTCCTCGTCAAGAGCAAACTCTTTGACAGCGCCGAGGGGCGGGAGATCGCAGCGGAACGTTTTGCGCGCGCGGGCATTCCGATGGAGCGCACGGAGATGCGCGGGTTCAGCCGCGCGCATCTCGCAGAGTACGCGGATGTGGATATTGCGCTCGATACGTTCCCCTATACGGGCGGCATCACGACCTGCGAGGCGCTCGCGATGGGCGTGCCGGTTGTGACGCTCCGCGGGACGAGCCACGGAGCGCGCTTCGGAGAGAGCCTGCTCGCCAATGCGAACCTGCCCGAGCTCATCGCCGCGGCGCCCGAGGACTACGTGCGGATTGCGGCGGCCCTCGCCTCTGCGCCCGACACGCTGCGCATCCTGCGGAGGAATCTGCGTGCAATTCTCGGGCGCGCGCCGCTGACCGATGCGCGCGGCTATGTGCGCGATGTGGAGCACGCCTATCGGGAGATCTGGGAGCGATTCGCGCGTGCTTGACGAAGTGGGAGCAGGTGTGCCTATCGCAGACACAGAAAAAGGCGCTGCCGGTGAACAAAAAAATGCCGCCGAAGGATCCATTGCCTTCGGCGGCATTTTTTCGTTTTTGTATGGGCTCAGTGTGCCGCGCGTCCGAGCAGTTCGCGCGTATGTGCGGCGACGTCCTCGGGCGTGAGGTCGGTGCGGCGTGCGACGCCGGTGTCGAGCGCTGCCTTTGCGACGGCGGCGGCGACGGTGGGCGCGACGCGCGGGTCGAGCGGGCTCGCGATGATGTTGGTCTCGTTGAGCTCAGACTCCGGGATGAGGGATGCGATGGCGCCGGCAGCAGCGATCTTCATCTCCTCGTTGATCTCCTTCGCACGCACGTCGAGCGCGCCGCGGAAGATGCCCGGGAAGGCGAGCAGGTTGTTGACCTGATTCGGGAAGTCGGAGCGGCCGGTGCAGACGATGCGTGCGCCCGCGGCCTTTGCCTCGTCCGGCAGGATCTCGGGCACGGGGTTCGCCATCGCCATGACGACGGGCGCGGGGCTCATGGTCCGGATCATGTCCTGTGTGAGGCTGCCAGGTGCGGAGACGCCGATGAAGATGTCCTTGCCCTTGACGACCTCGGCGAGCGTGCCGTGCTCCTTCTGGAGGTTGGAGACCTTGGCGATGCTCTCCTTGTACGGGTTCATGTTCTCCTTGCGGCCCTCGTAGATGGCGCCGGTGGTGTCGCAGAGGACGACGGTCTTTGCGCCGTAGGCGAAGAGGAGGCGTGCGATGGCCTGACCCGCAGCGCCTGCGCCGTTGATGACGATCTTCGCGGTCTTCAGGTCGCGGTCGAGGTACTTGTATGCGTTGAGCAGGGCAGAGACAACGACAATCGCCGTGCCGTGCTGGTCGTCGTGGAAGACGGGGATGTCGAGCGTCTTCTTCAGCTCGTTCTCGATGTCAAAGCACTGCGGCGCCTTGATGTCCTCGAGATTGATGCCGCCGTAGGTCGGCGCGATGAGCTGGCAGACCTTGACGACGTCCTCGACCTTCGGGCTGTCCACGCAGACGGGAACGGAGTCGACGCCGGCGAAGCCCTTGAAGAGAATGGATTTGCCCTCCATGACAGGAAGTCCTGCGCCCGCGCCGATGTTGCCGAGACCGAGGACGGCGGTGCCGTTCGTGACGACGGCGACCATGTTGCCCTTCGTTGTGTAGTCGTAGATGGTCTCGGGCTTCTCCTTGATTGCAAGGCACGGCGCCGCGACACCCGGCGTGTAGGCGCGGCTGAGGTCGTCGCGCGAGCCGAGGGGCACGGTCGGGACGGTTGCCAGCTTGCCGTGATGGCTCTTGTGGAGCTCGAGTGCCTCTGCGTCAAATTTACTTGCCATGATGAATCTTCCTTTCTCCGGGGAATCGCTCAGGCGTCTCCCGCTGCTCTTTGTCGGACGGCGGCGCTGTGCGCGCTGTCCATATATATAATGTTTGGGAAAGCTGGTGTAGGCGGCGGCAGGAGGAACCTATCACTCCTGCTTGCCTGCAGAGCCGCCGCCGCGGGTCGGCGCCCCATCGGAACCGCCCGTCCTGCCGCTCTGTGCGGCGGGGGCATCGTTCTGGCGGGTGCTCGCGTGCCGCCTGCTCGTGTCGGAGGATGTCCCGGCACCGGAGCTGCGGGGCGGCGAAGATGCATTCGTATCGCCTGTCCGCGCGCGGTCGCTGCCGGAGCGGCGCTCAGAGGATGTACCCGAGCGGCCGCGCTCCTCGTCCCCGTCTTTGTCGTCCCTGCGGCTGCGCGCTTCGTCGGAGCTGACGGCGCGTCCGACGGAGGTGTCGCCCGCGGGGATCTCGGCCGCATCGGCGGGGATGGAGTCCTCGTACTCGCGTACGGCACGTTCCATGCGGCTGCGCTCATTCGCGGTGAGAGTGACGCCGAGGAGGTCGGCCATCGAGCGGCGCAGCTGGCCCATGTCGGGGATCCAGTAGCTGATCTCGTTGATGTAGAGCGGCCGGCCGGGGACCATCTCGGTCCGGAGGCCCTTCGCCTGCGATTCCTTCAGCGTGCCGATGAACTCGAGCATCTGGCGGACACTGAGGTCCGTCTTGACGCTGTCGATGACGCTTGCGATAATGCCCGGCAGACGCGGCAGGATGGCGGGCGTTGTCACCGCGTCCATGCAGGCGCGCATGAATTTCTGCTGGCGCTTGACGCGGCCGATATCGCCCTCCTCGTCACGGTAGCGCACGTAGGTGACGGCGGTCTTGCCGTCCATATGCTGCATGCCGGGGCGCAGGTCGATGATGAGTCCCCCGTCGTCATCCCACGGGTCCTCGTAGTACATCCGCTTCTCCACGTCGATATCGATGCCGCCGATGGCGTCGACGATCTTTTGAAAAGCGTGGATGTTGACGATGATATAGTGATCGATGCGGATGCCGAGGAAATCCTCGACCGTCCGCTGTGTCAGCTGCTCGCCGCCGTAGGCATAGGCTGCGTTGATCTTGTCGTAGCCGTTGCGCGGGATCGCGACGCGTGTGTCGCGCGGGATGGAGAGAAGTGCAGCCTCCTTGCGTGCCGGGTCGATGGTCGCGACCATCAGCGTGTCACTGCGCCCGACATCGTCGCTGCGCTCATCCACGCCCATGATCATGATGGTCGCTTTGTCCTTTGCGGTGAGCAGTTCCTCCTTTTGTTCCGTTGTCTTTGCCCGGTCGAGCAGACTGCTCTGGGCGAAAAATGCGCCCGCAATGGCCGCCAGAACAAAGATGAAAATCGTGCCGAGCACGACATATGGCCAGACTCTTTTCTTCGGTTTCGATGATAATTTCTTAGGTGGTAGTTTCGTCAATGCGGGATCGGTCCTTTCCTCCCTTTGTCGGCATATTCCCTACCTGCCGGATGCGGACGCATGTATTCAGCACCGCGCGGTTGCGTTCTTGAGGAAGCACTGATACAATGAAGAGCATCAATTTGTCCCGCTGGGAAACAAATCGCATGTTCATCCGTTCAGTACCACATAATATATAGCAAACGGGCGGAATATGCAAGGTATACTTCGATAAGAATACAGAGAGGAGTGGGCTCCATGGGGGTGGAAATCGAACGGAAATTCAAGGTGCGCGGCGATTTTCGGCCGAGCGGCAGCGGAACGGAGATCGCACAGGGCTATCTCGCGCGCGATCCGAAGCGGACGGTGCGGGTTCGCATCGCGGGGAGCCGCGGATTCCTGACGATCAAGGGAGAGACTCGCGGCGCCGTGCGCGCCGAATACGAGTATGCGATCCCGCTCCCCGATGCGCGCGAACTGCTCGCGCTCTGCGAGGCGCCGCGCATCGAAAAGACGCGCTATGTCGAGACGGCCGCAGGGCGGCGCTGGGAGATCGACGTATTCCACGGCGCGAACGACGGTCTCATCATCGCAGAGGTGGAGCTGCCCTCGGCTGATGCGGAGGTGACGCTGCCGCCGTGGGCAGAGGCCGAAGTAACAGGCGAGAGCCGCTACTATAATTCTGCACTCATAACACATCCCTATGCACAGTGGACGAAAGAAGAAAGAGTCGGATATCCACGCGAGGCTGTGGACAAGTTCCCTACTTCTGCGCACAAAATATAGAATGAGATGAAAATTTCATGCTACATATGGGGTTATCCACTACTTTATCCACATTATCCACAGAAATCGGAAAACCGTTCGGAAAAATTATACACACTGTGCAAAGATATGTGGATAAAGGAATTCTCGGATTTTGAAACAAATTTTTCCACAGGGTTTTGCACAACTGGGGATAACTTATGATGAAGTATTGATTTTTCATAATTTATCTATTCGGAAAGGAATCTTTACCTATGCAAGAATGGGAAGTCTGCCTGCGGCTCGTGCTCTCCTGCATTATGGGCGGCATCATCGGCTACGAGCGGCAGATGCGGCACAAGTCGGCAGGTCTGCGGACGAATATGCTCGTTGCGCTCGGTGCGTGTCTCATCATGCTCCTGTCGCAGGCGCTCTACGACAACGTCGAGGGCAAGACGAACGCCGATCCCGCACGGCTTGCGGCGCAGGTCGTCAGCGGCATCGGCTTTCTCGGCGCCGGTGCGATCATGAAGGAGGGCCTGACCGTCACGGGCCTCACAACGGCGGCGACGCTTTGGGTCGTTGCAGGCGTCGGGCTCGCCGTCGGGGCGGGGTTCTATCTCGGCGCGGGGGTGACGACCGGCGTCGTCTTCCTCATCCTCTGGAACCTTTCGCGGCTTGATATGTGGGTCGATCACGACCGCATCCTCGCACTCTCCATCTATACCCTCGACCGGCCGGCAGATCATGCGCATCAGCGCCTGCATCGAGGACCTGCACCTGCGCGCGCGCGGCGTCAAGGTAAAGACCGACGAGGACGAGGCGGAGACGGGCGGCGAACGGCGGGTCTACCTCAACTTTGAGGTGTACAACAGCGAGAGCCTGCGGCGCGCCTTCATCATCGACGCACTCCGCCAAGTCGACGGCGTACTGCGCGTTGATGTGGTGTGATGCTTGACGAAATATATCGAGTGACGTAAAATGAGCGGAGAAAAGGGGGCTGCTGCACCGCCGGCCGCCCCATAACATGAGGGAAGGATATCCGCCTGTTGTTGAAGCGCAGGGCGGATTTTCTTGTCCGCAGTGCGATACGGAGAGGAAACGAAGATGATTATCTCCTGGGACGAATACTTTATGGGCGTAGCGATCTTTTCTGCCTACCGGAGCAAGGATCCGCACACGCAGGTCGGCGCGTGCATCGTGAACGAGGACAAGCACATCGTCGGCGTCGGCTACAACGGCATGCCGAACGGCTGCGACGACAGCGTCTATCCGTGGGGGCGGACGGGCGACTTTGCCGATCAGAAATACCCCTACGTCGTGCATGCCGAGCTGAATGCGATCCTCAACGCAAGCACGTCGCTCAAGGGCTGCCGCATCTATGTCTCGCTCTTCCCCTGCAACGAGTGCTGCAAGGCGATCATCCAGAGCGGCATCCGCGAGGTCGTCTACCTCTCGGACAAGTACGCGGCGACCGACAGCACGAAGGCGTCCAAGCGTATGCTCGCCTCGGCAGGCGTCACCTGCCGCCGCATGGAGACTGACCTTACCTCTGTGCCGGTCAATTTTGTCGCAGAGGAATAGAGATTCGTATCCATCCGCAAAAAAGAGCCGCAGACGCGGCTCTTTTCTATTTTATTTTCGTATTTTTCTGATATAATGAATGTAAGTCATTGCGCAAAGATACGGAGGAGGATTCCTTATGCAAAGCTTTATCTATCATTGCCCGACGGAGATCGTCTTCGGGCGGGGCGCGGAGCATGCAGCCGCTGAGAAGCTGCGCGCGTTCGGTGCGAGCCGTATCCTCGTTCTCTACGGCGGCGGCAGCGTGCTCCGCGCGGGGCTGCTCTCGCGCATCGAGGAGGATCTGACCTCGCAGGGGCTTGCCTTCCTCGTTATCGGAGGCATTCAGCCGAACCCGCGCGTCTCCTTTGTCCGTGAGGCGATCCGCGAGGGGCTGGCGGCGGATGTGAACTTTGTCCTTGCGGTCGGCGGCGGCAGCGTCATCGACTCGGCAAAGGCGGTGGCCCACGGCATCGCAAATCCTACCGTCGACATCTGGGACATCTGGACGCGCAAGACGGAGATCACCAAGACAACGCCGTTCGGCTCCGTTCTCACGATCCCCGCCGCAGGCAGCGAAACGAGCGACTCGGCTGTGCTCACGAACGAGGATACGGGGCGCAAAATCGGGCTGAACTCCCCGCTCAACCGTGCGGTGTTCGCCTTTATGAATCCGGAACTGGCCTTCACCCTCCCGCGCGAGCAGATCGCGGCGGGTGCATCCGATATCATGATGCATACGATGGAGCGCTATTTCACCGATGTGAAGGAGACAAACGTATTCACGGATCGTGTCGCCGAGGCGCTCATCCGAACGGTGATGGAGTCCGTGCAGCGCCTGCTCGTCAGCCGCAAGGACTACGATGCGATGAGCGAGCTCATGTGGTGCGGCAGCGTATCGCACAGCAACTTCACCGAGCTCGGGCGGCGCAAGGACTTCTCCGTACACAAACTCGGACATGAGCTGTCTGCGCGCTTTGACGCAACCCATGCGATGACGCTCACGGCGCTCTGGGGATCGTGGGCACGTCATGTCTATCGGTACGACGCAGCGCGCTTTGCGCAGTTCGCCGGAGCAATCTTCGGCATTGATGCGGGGACGGACGAGGAACGCGCGCGCGCGGGCATCCGCTGCATGGAGGAGTTCTTTGCCTCCATCGAGATGCCGACGAGCCTTGCGGGGCTCGCCGAGATCGGCACGCTCACAAAGGGCGCGATCGAGGATATCGCGCGGGCGGCGACTGCGAACGATACCGTCCGTCTCGGCGTGTTCCATCCGCTGACCTGCGCGGACGCGATCGCGATCTACGAGATGGCAAATCACTGAGACCAATCAAAAGCGCCGTTATGGGGACGATTTCCCATAACGGCGCTTTTTGTATGCAAAATTTAGTTGTACGAACGGATGATATACTGCGCTGCATATACAACAACAATGCAAAACAACACAAACAGATACTCACGGAGCGAGCCGACGGTGAAGAGGCGGATGCCGATCTTCTGCGTGGGGAAAAGAGCCGGGACCTTCCCGCAGACGGCGTCCTCTGCGATGTGGCACAGTGCGCCGAGGAGCAGCCAGGTGAGGGCGGAGAAGAACGCTGCGTCGTAGAAGAAGTACGCGCCTGCATGCGTGAGTGCGCCGAGCAGGGCAAGATAGAGCATGGGCCAGTGCGACCAGCCGCGGTGGCGGCTGCGCCAGGTGTTCCAGCCGACGCTGCCGGGCGTGCCCTCGATCTTGTCCGGGAGGACGGCACCGACGCATGCAGCGGCAGCCGGGAGCGGATCCGCGGTGACGGCATAGGCAATGGTTCCGGTGAGGACGACGTGGGATACCCACTTCATGCAGCAAACTCCTTTTCATTCGAGGCATCTTTTTCGCCCTGTTTTGCCGGCCCTTCGTCCCATCGTCCTTCGATGCGTGCGGCCGACCTCCGCGACAGGACAAAAAAACTGCGCCGAACGGAGTGGACTCTCTGGGTGATTGTCCGATCGAGGTTCTCTATGCTTCTTCCCCTACCCGCTCGCGCGTCTCTGCGATCACGTCGGCGAGTGTGGTCTGCTCCATCGAGTGCTCCATAGCGCGCTGTATTTGCGCAAGATGACCGTCAAGCACATTGTGGATGTTCCGCCCGACAGGGCAGGCAGGGTTCGGATTTTCGTGGAAGCTGAAGAGCGTATCGCTGCCGATGCTCTCGACGGCGCGAAAGACGTCGGCGAGGGTGATCTCACCGAGCGGGCGTACGATGTGGGCGCCCCCCTCGCGGCCGCGCGCCACGGTGATGAGCCCCGCGCGGCGGAGCTGACCGAGGATGCGGCGGATGACGACGGGATGCACGCCGATGCTCCCTGCGAGCGATTCGCTTGTCGCAGGCGCGTCCGCGCCATAGAGATCGACGCAGATGAGGATGTGAATGGCGATGGTAAAGCGGCTTGAAATCTGCATATTGTACCCTCCGTTGTTCCATATCGATATCATACAACGAACGGAGGGAAAATGCAAGTGTCAGGCGAGGACCTCTGCCGAATGCAGCTGGCGCCGTACGTCGAGGAGGAGCTTGTAGTGCACGGCGCGCGCCTCACGGACGAGTTTGCGCACGGTGGGCGGGCGCCAGAGGGAGTGGATGACGGTGCCGCTCTGGAGTGCGACATCCGTCCCTGTCGGTGCGCCGTCTAGGACGAGCGTGGCACGTGCGATGTTGATGTAGCCGAGCGTGCCGCCCTCGTCAGAGGGGCGGGTCATAACAGGGCTGAGAACACAGCCGTGCAGGATGGGGAGGATGATGTTGCGCCGCCGTGCGAGCTGGCGGGCAGCGTTTCTGCGGATGAGGCGCAGCTCCTTGTCCTCGCGTCCGGCGAGGCAGGAGAGGACATACTCAATCGCGGCGTGCAGAGTCATGCTGGCGCCCCCGGCGGTGTGGAGGACGGTCTCATTGCCGCCGTCTGCGCCGCGCACGGGCAGGAGTGCGAGGATGTCCGCCGCCGCGGGCAGGCATTGCATCAGCATCTCTCTCTTTGTCCAATTCATTTCGGATCTCCTTTCCGGTTTCCTGCCTGCCGTTGGCGAGACGCACAGGCACGAGCATAGATCAATGGATCTCCTGTTCCTTTCTAGATGGAATTATAGAGAAAATATGTTCGATTGTAAAGGAAAATTTTTTGACGGACTCTCCTTTTTTCTCTGCCCGGCAGGTATTCCTATGTAAGCTGCTTACGGAAACAAAAGAGAAAGGAGTTGATCCATATGGCACGCAAAGATGCAGCGAGCAAGCTGACGCTGAAGGTCATCACAGGTGTGGGCGCAGACGGCAAGACCATCTACAAGAACCGCACGATCGGCGGCGTTGCTCCCGCGCTCACAGATGCGGACGCGCTTGCGGTCGGCAACGGGTTTGCCGGTCTCCAGAAGCACGGACTGAGCCAGATCGTACGCACGGATACGGCCGTTCTCGCGGACTGATCCGCGCAATGAGTAAGAGAGAAAGGAGGGAGAAAGGATGTCGACGAAGAAACAGCTGCGCATGACGCTCGAGCTCTCGACGGGCAAGGAACTGACGCTCAGCCTCGCGGACCCGAAGGACGGGCTCACGAAGGCGGAAGTCGCGACCTGTCTGCAAAGCGTCATCGATAAGAAGGCCATTGTCGCAGGAGAGGCGTACCCCGTCTCCATCAAGGATATCGCCGTCCAGACGGTAGATACCGAAAAGCTCGCCTAAGAACCGCTCGGATGCGAAGGTGAAGCGCCCGCAGGTATTCCTGCGGGCGCTTTTCGTGTATGGATGGGATTTTCGCTCCGTGCGGCACCTGTGCTTGCATATCCTGCGCAATTTTGATACACTTGATGCGATGCGGTTGTAGCTCAGATGGATAGAGCATCTGCCTCCTAAGCAGAGGGTCGCGCGTTCGACTCGCGCCAATCGCACCATTATTTTCGGATGAAGGACTTCTCAGAGTGAGGAGTCTTTTCTCGGTTTACGAGATTTTGAAGGTCTCGATCGACGAGGCGCCAAAGCGGCCGCGAGATTCTCCTGACGGCCTTTCCGCGGCGGGTTCTCCGAGGTTGTTTGGCGCGATCTGACAAAAGTATATTCGCATAAAAAAGACGCCCATAATAGAGGCGTCTTTTTTTGTGTATCAGCTCTTGCCGAAGCCGAACAGGGACTTGAGTCTGCCGCCGAGGCCGGCGGATTTTGCACTGTCCTCTGTTATGACGCTGCCGCTGTCCGGCACATCGTCATACAGATCGGATTCCGCCGCCCTGCGCGGGGGCGCGTCGTTCCGGCTCTCAGTATCGTCCGCGCCGAGGTCAAAGCCAGCGCCGTAGTTCGGCGAGAATCCGGAGATGATCTCGATGCCGCAGTTCGGGCAGACATTTGCCGAGGAGGGAACGAATTTGCTGCATTTGGGACAGAACATAGAGGCCTCTCTTTCTAGACACTGCTCTCGGCGACTGCATCTTTGGCGAGCAGGCGAATGACGCCGATGAGGGAGACGATGCCGCAGACACATGTGCATACGACGAATGCGAGCTCATGACCGCTCATCATATTGAACGGCGGTGTGAGGATGGAGATATCGATCGCGTCTTCGCCCGCTTGCTCACTGAGTCCAGGGATACCGGCGAACGGGATGCTGGCGAGAACGGCGGGGATGATGATTGCAAAGGGGCATACAGCCTCCCGCGCGCCGCGCCCGAGCGTGCGCAGACGGCGGATGACGAGCGGGAGCAGGGCGAGCGGATAAAGCGCTGAACTAAGGAGAAGAACGAGGTAATTTGCACCCGCAGGCAGGACATCTATCGCGGCCAGCAGGGAGATGACGGGATAGATGACGAGCTTAACAATGGTCGGAACGGCGATCTCCATGACAAAAAGGAGCAGCAGCGCGCTGAGGATGAATGCCCGCCGTCCGATGCTGCCCTCTGCGGAGAAAAATTCCGTGCGAATGGCTGCGAGCGGCTGCTCCGCGGGAACGTTGCCGTAGTCGTTCGGATATGCGTTGCCTTTTTTCAGGAATATCCATGCGGTGTAGAATATGCAGACGGCAGTGCTCGGAATAATCAAAAGCGCAAAACTTATGCCAAATGCGCTGAGGAGAAGTGCAATCCCTTCGTTCTCAGCGACGAGAGCGGGAATACTTGACGTCTCGGTCAAAGAGAGGAGAAAGATGATCGAGAGAAACAGAAAGCATGTGCCGGTAAAAAAGCTCACGAGGATCATCGGGAGTGCAAAGAATCCGTTGTATCCGATGTCATGCAGACGCCGTATGGTCGCAGGGATGGAGAGGAGCGGCAGTATGCCGAAGATCGGTATGAGCAGAATAAGCAAGCCCGCGAACAGAAAGGGCCAGAAGAAATCCGCTGTGTCGCGGAAGAATACATTTGTAAAGAGATAGATGAGCGGCACCAGGAGGAAGAAACCGATGATCGACACGATGGTCTCGCTGCCGAAAAGTACGCCGATGCTGAGCGCATAGTCGCGGCGCGAGAGCCTGCCCGTTCGGGAGAAAATGGGCGGCAAGGAAAGACCTTTGGGAGAGGCGGAGGTTTCCTCTGTCTGAGCAGGGCTTCCCTCCTTTGCGGCAGTTCCTTCACCGATGAGCTCCGCCGCAGCGTACTCCTCCCCTGCCCCATCATCACATGTCAGCGGGTCAGTGCCGTAGATGTTCGCGCCCCGCGTTCCCTCCGCGAAGAACAGATAGATCGTCAGTCCGAGATTGACAAGCGGAACGAAGTTCATCAGGGAGAAGTACCCCGACAGATTGAGATCGTGCAGACGCCGTATCATCAGCGTATAGGATGAAATGAGAAACGGCAGCAGGGCGAGCGGCATGATTCCCGTTAGTGTGTTCCACAGCAGTGCCAGATCGTGCACGCTCAGATGCGATACCTGCATATTCCGACCGAGTACGATCACCGTGACCGCGATGAGCACCGCAAGGCAGATGATGCTGCCGGGGATCCAGAGCGCGAGCATGCGCTTTAGATAGCGCTTGCGGTTGAGACGCCCCTTCCATTGGAAGAAATTTTCCTCGAGTCCGCGGTCAATGGTGTGCATGCAGTCTCCTTCTATATCCGTGATGAAAACGTATTCATTGTAGCATAAAATCAATGCTTCGGCAAAAGTGACATAAAAAGAACAAAGCCGTTCCCGCATATGGTTTTGTAAGGGGAACGGCACTTCCGATGACTATTCTTTTGAAGTTGTATCTGTGCGCGCATATGGATTATCGTAAACGTGCGCAGGAACCGCAGCCGCATCGAGCAGGTCGGCACCGTAGTCGTTGTCTCCCTCAGTGCCCTTTTTGATGAAGAGGTAGACGATCAGTCCGAAACTGACGATGGGAACGAAGCTGAGGAGGACGAAGAATCCTGAGAGATTCAGATCGTGCAAGCGGCGGATCATGAGCATATAGCCCGATACGGCAACGGGCAGATAGAGCAGACTCAGAATGAGTGCAAGGCCGAAGGTCAATGCCGATATTGTGCCGGGCGTCATATCGGGCTGAGCCATATACACCGCCGGCGAGCCAAGCCGCAGCATGAGTACCATGATGTCGAAAAGGTAGAGGGCCACACTGACGCCGGCGAGTACGAGAAGCCGCATGATATAGCGCTTGCGGTTGAGGCGCCCCTCCCAGCAGAAGAAATTTTCCTTGAGACCATGATCGATCGAATGCATATGTTCCCCCTTAGAAATCTGAAAACAGCATAATAAAAACGTCCCTATTGTAGCATATCGCGGTGAAGTTGGCAAAAAAGGACAGCTCGCTGTTTTGCAGAAACAGCAGGCTGCCTAATGATTTTCGATTCGGTTTTTTCAAAGCCGAAAGGCGCGGATACTCTTTCTAGACAGTGCCCTTAGCGTCTGCGTCTTTGGCGAGCAGACGGACGATGCTGATGAGACTTGCAATTCCCGTCGCGCACACAAGGCCGATGAATGCGGCATCATAACTGCTTATCGTCTCGAGCAGAGGTGCGAGGGGCGATAGGTCGGGCGCATTTTCATCGGCACGCTCAAGAATGCCGAAGACGCGCGCGAGCGGGATGCAGGAGAGAACGGTGGGGATGAGAATGGCAAAGGTGAATCCTGCCTCCTGTGCACCGTGGCCGAGCGTATGGAGGCGGCGGATGACGAGCGGGAGCGCGGCGAGCGGATAGAGCAGCGAGCCGAGCAAGAGGACAAAGAAATCCGCACCTGCGGGCAGAAAGTCTGCTGCGAGGAGCAGGGCAATGATGGGGTAGATGGTGAACTGAATGACCGTGGGCACGGCGATGCCCGCCGCGGCAAGGACAAGCAATGCACTGAGGATGAATGAGCGCCGATCAATCGTGCCCTGTGTGGAGAAGAATGCTGCGCGGACGGACGGGAAACTCTGCCCTGCCGGAATGTCGCCGTAGGCATTCGGCAGGGGCTCGCCCTTTTTGAAGAACAGCCAAGCACTGTAAGCAATAAAGATGATGCCAAGAAGAATAAGCATCCCGAAGAGACCTAGGATAAATACGGCGAGATCCTGCGCTTCTGTATTGCCTGAGGGGCCGAAGGTCGATGCGAAGAAGACGGGCAGCCCTGTCTCCATTGCCACAGCGTTGAGGAAGACCAACAGGCAGGACAGGAAGATTGCGAAGATGAGAAAACTCATGATCGTAAGCGGGAACGCAAAGAATCCCCCGTGCCCGAGGTCATGCAGACGCCGAATCGTTGCGGGGATGGCCAGAATCGGCAGGGCGATATAGACCAGCAAGAGCAGGATGAGTACGCCGAGGACCCAAAAGGCCCAGAAAAAACTCGTCGTGTTGCGGAAGAAGGCATTTGCGAAGAGGTAGGAGAACATCAGCAGGAGGGTGAATCCGACAAACGACACAACCGCCGCGCCGCCGAAAAGTACACCGATGCTGAGCGCATAGCCGCGGCGTGAAAGCCTCCCCTTTGCGGAGAAGATCGGCTGCAGTGCGATGCCGGCAGGAGATGCGTGTGCTGTGCTCATACGAGGGATCGCAGGCTGCGTGGACCCCTCTGCAGGGGCGCCGGGCTTCGTCATCTGCACAGCCATGTCATCCTTCTCCGCCGGTGCAAGCGGATCGGGGCCATAGGCGTTCGTACCTGTCGTTCCCTCTGCGAAGAGCAGATAGACGGCGAGCCCCAAATTGACATATGGGATAAAGTTCAGCAGGGAGAAGTAGCCGGGCAAGTTCACATCGTGCAGGCGACGGATGGCCAGCATATAGGAAGAAACAAAGAACGGTGAGAGTACAAGCAAGATCGTCCCCTGCATCATATTTTCATAGAATGCTTGTTGCTCTGCGTTCAGATAGCGCACATCCGTATTTCCGTCGAGAACGATCCCCGTGACCGCAATGGAGATGTAAATGAGCATGGCAATACCGGGGATCCAGAGCGCGAGCATGCGCTTTAGGTAACGTCTGCGGTTGAGACGGCCCTTCCAGCAGAAGAAATTTTCTTTGAGTCCGCGGTCAATGGTGTGCATGCAGTCTCCTTCTATATCCGTGATGAAAACGTATTCATTGTAGCATAAAATCAATGCTTCGGCAAAAGTGACATAAAAAGAACAAAGCCGTTCCCGCATATGGTTTTGTAAGGGGAACGGCACTTCCGATGACTATTCTTTTGAAGTTGTATCTGTGCGCGTATTCGGATGATCGCAGGCATGCGCGGGCACCGACGCGGCAAGCGGGTCGGCACCGTAGTCGTTGTCTCCCTCGGTGCCCTTTTTGATGAGGAGCCAGAGGAAAAAGACGATGTTGACGAGCGGAACAAATACGAGGATGACCCAAAACCCCGAACCGTTCAGATCGTGCAGACGGCGGATCATGAGCAGGAATCGGGATATGCCGATGAGCAGTGCCTCTATGAGATAGAGGGCAACCAGAATATTGACAATGTATTCCTTATAGATATAGTCGGGCAGAAGGAGACTAAGGATGACCGCCAGGATGAACAATAGGACGAAGAACGCCATATCAGCGCCGATGAGGGCCAACTGGAGAATGAGGTGTTTGAGACGATTCAGCCGCCCGCTGCGGCGGAAGAATTTATTGGAGATGCTGGAGTAAATGTCAGACATAAATCGCTCCTTGTATATGCAGCAGCCTTATTTGCGCAGGAGACGCATGCCCGAAATGAGGCTCATGATGCCGCAGACGATCCAGAGTGTGATAAAGGCATTATCAGAATTCGTACCGCCGACGGCGAGCAATGTCTCCAGTTCTGCGGGGCCGCCGCTTTGCATGTCGAGGACCGTGAGCCGAAGGGCGGAGCTGATCTCGGCAATCGGGATACAGGATATGACGACGGGGATGAGCGCGGCAAAGGCGAATACTGCCTCAAGGCCGCTGCGTCCGAGATCATGCAGGCGCTGCACGACAAGCGGAAATGCCCCGAGCGGATAGACGACCAGGGGGAGCAGGATGACGAAGATATCTGTGCCGAACGGCAACACATCGAACGCCATGAGGATGGCTGCAGCAGGATAGGCGATGAACTGCGCGGCGATCGGGAACAGGGCGCTCGAAACGGCGAGTGCGAGCAGCGTGCGAAAGACGAAGGTATCCCGATCAATCGCGCCCTTTGTCGAGAGGAAGGCGGTGCGTACGGACGGCAGCGGCTCTTCGGCCGGCACATCGCCGTAGCGATTTGTACCGGGATTCCCCTTCTTCAAAAAGAGCCATCCGGCATAGGCGAACATGAGAAACATCATTATAAGGCAAAAGATGAAATATCCCGCGTATATGGTGCCGAGATACGAATAAAATGGCGACTCACCGCTGAGAATGCGGATCCCCGTTATCTCCTCCGCCATGCCGATGAAGGAGAGGAATATGAGGATGGGAAAACCCAGAGCGATAAAGCCGTTCAGCACAAGCGGGAGTGCGAAATATCCGCTGCGTCCCAGATCGTGCAGACGGCGGACGGCGGCAGGGATGGAGATCAGGGGGAGCACGGCATAGAGGGCGCAGAGAGCAAGCAGGATGCCCCAGATGAGGAGTATCCAGAATGCCGTTGTCGTGTCGCGAAAGAAGGCCGAGACAAAGAGAAAGACAATCGGCAGGATGAGAAAGAGTACGGCAAAGGCCGCAAGCGCCGCCCCGCCGAGGATCGTGCCGATTGTGAGCGCAAAATCACGCCGCGAAAGCCTGCCCTTCGCGGATAGGATCGAATACGTCATGAAAAATCTCCTGTTACCGCAGCGTATCATCCGTATGCGCGTCATCGCCGCCGTGCGCATACGGATCTTGGGATGCGGCTTCGGGGACTGCTGCGCCCTCTGCATAGGATGCCTGCACAGCCGAACCTTCGAGCGGATCGGGACCATACGCGTTGTCGCCCTCCGTGCCTTTTTTGAAGAGCACATAGAGCAGGAGCCCGAGATTGACGAAGGGGATGAAGTTGAGGAGAACGAAATATCCCGTGAGGTCGATGTCGTGCAGGCGCCGGATCATAAGCATATAGCCGGAGACGGTGAAGGGCAGGATGCACAGGAGGAGAAGTCCCTCCAAAGCCGGTCCCTTGCGCATGATTTCGGCCTCGCTCAGATCTGCTTGAACGATATAGGCCAGGAACGCCGCGCTGAAGGCAATATAGACCGCAATGACGGCGAGTGTGAGCACGAGCAGGCGCATAATATAGCGCTTGCGGTTGAGACGCCCCTTCCACTGAAAGAAGTTTTCCTTGATTCCTTTGTCGATGGTATGCATATGAACTCCTTCTATAATGAGACAGATAAAAATATCATTTATTGTAACACAAAGCAATGTGGTTGGCAAAAAATGACCGGGCCGCCGTTTGTGGAAACGGCGGCCCGGCCCAATCGATATGTGGTTATGATTTGGGGGCTATGGGAGAACGTGCACATCTTTTCCGCCCGCGCGGCGCCGATGTGCCTTGGCGCCGGTTCTCACGCTGCCTGCGCCCTTTGATCGGACGCAAATCTGCGGCAGGTCCAGCGGCCGCCTATGCTGCGCCCTCGTCGTTCTCGGCGGAGACGGTGTTGCGCCCCCGCTCCTTCGAGAGGTAGAGAGCGCGGTCAGCGCGGTCGATGAGGGCCTGCAGGCGATCCTTCTTGCCGTGCCATGTGGAGACGCCGAAGCTGAGCGTCACGCCGTCGAGACGCTGCTCGAGGATGCCGCGCAGATGCTCGCAGAAGGCGACCATCGCAGCGAGATCGTAGTGCAGGGCGAGCAGGACGAATTCGTCGCCGCCGTAGCGGATGAAGAGATGGCGGCGGTCGATTTCCTCGTGAATGGTGTCCGCGATCTGCTTTAGGATCTGATCGCCCGCGAGATGTCCCTTCGTATCGTTGACGATCTTGAAGTGATCGACGTCAAAGATGGCAAAGGAGAATTTGAACCCGCGCTCATAGGCGAGCGCAGAGAACCGCGCAAAGCCGCCGCCGAGCTGATGGCGGTTGTATGCGCCCGTGAGGAAGTCGCGCTGCGCCTCGTTCTGTGAGATCTCCAGCTCGCGCGCGAGGTCCTCGTTCTGCTGCGCGAGGGCGGCGTCCTCCATCATCTGCGCACGGATGACGTGGAAGATGAGGGGGATGCTGGCATAGATGGAGAATACGGTCGTGGAGAACATGAGGCTGAGCCGATGGTACTCCCAGTGGAGGGCGTCAATGGTGCCGAATGCGACGATTGCGATGACGGCGAACACGCCGTAGCGGCATGCGGGATGACGCTGCCAGCTCGAGCGGATGAGTGCGTGGATGAGGATGAGGCTGCCGATGAAAAGGAGCGGGTAGTAGAGAACGAGCGCGTTCATGAACCCGTTCATCCCCGCGATCTCAGCACCGGCAGCAAGCACAAAGACCGAGAGAAAGACGCGCATGCCGATTTTGATGCGCGCGGTGTAGCGCGGGGAGACAATCTCCTGCGCGATTTTGATGCAAAAGAGCGGCATGATGTAGAGCATGGCGAGATGCAGTTCCCACCAGAGATCGGACATGCCGTAGATCCGCGCGAAAAATGAGGAACTGCCCGTTGTCCACAGGATGAAGCTCGCGAGACTGCCGATGAGATAGAGCTGCAGACGGCGCCGCCGCTCCGCCGCACCGCGCCAGGTCAGATCCATAACGAGGAAGATGATCAGTGAGAGCGCGACCGACAGGCTCGAGATGTAGATGGCATCGGCAAAGCTGATGCTGCGCAGAAAGTCGCCGGATGAGCCGAACCTCATGTAGTCGATGCTGCCGAGCCAGCCGGGATAGGCAGACTGAAGCAGGATTGTGAGGCGCTTGCCTGCGATGTTCTGGTCGAGATGGATATAGTGGAACGCGCGGCCGCGCGCAGCGGCGGGATCGTCCCAGCGTCCGTGCATGTAGACGAGCGTATCGTCGAGGTAGACGTAGGCGTTCTGGTTTGTCGTCGCAAAGAGAATGTGATCGTTCACGAAGCGCGCCGCGAGCGGGATGCGCCAGGAGAGACAGACGGCGGACGCGTCCTTTGGAAGATCCGGCGGCACGGGATAGTCATAGGGCTGCCAGTCAAAAGTGTCCGCACGAAGCCCGATGATGTCCTTGTACTCCGGTGCGCTTTTTGCAACGGCGTATTCGGCGTAGATGTAGGGATCGAGCGGCGCGTCGAGCAGCCGCCATGCGGTTGCGGTCGCTCCGAGGAGAAGCGCCGCGCAGAACAGCGTGAGCCAGCTGTCCCGCAGAAAGCGGAGGATTTTCTTCATCACTGCTCCCCCCTTTGGAGAGAGAAAGAGAAAACACGCTTAATTCCTGAATTTTATTTGATTATATCATACTTATTGGATATAGAACAATAGAGAAATACATAAAGAACACGAATTCTATGGAAGGAATGACGCGCAGTTCGTCGTTATTCAACGCAAAAAAATACCGCGCCGGAACTCTCTGTCGGCGCGGTATGAGGAGCATTCAATGCGGCGGTGCATCTGCGCATTCGTCCTCGGTGGAGACGGTGTTGCGTCCCTTTTCCTTTGAGCGGTAGAGCGCGCGGTCGGCGCGGTTCATCAGCGGGGTCATGTGATCGCCCGTGCCGTGCCATGTGGAGACGCCGAAGCTGAGCGTCACGCCGCCCAGGGTCTGCGTGAGCGTCCTGCGCAGATCCTCGCAGAAGACGGCCATCTGTGCCAGATCGTAATGGAGCGCGAGCAGGATGAACTCGTCGCCGCCGTAGCGGATGAAGATGTGGCGGCGGTCGGTCTTTGCATGGACGACGGCGGCGATCTGCTTTAGGATCTGATCGCCGGCAAGATGCCCTTTCGTGTCGTTGACGGTCTTAAAGTGATCCACGTCGAAGATGGCGAACGAGAAGCTGAAGCCGCGCGTATTGGCGAGTGCGGAGTATTTTGCAACGCCGTCCGCGAGCTGATGGCGGTTGTACGCGCCCGTGAGGAAGTCGCGCTGTGCCTCGTTCTGCGTCTCCTCCAGCTCGCGCGCGAGCGAGGCGTTCTGCCGGGCGAGGTGCGCATCCCGCTGCATCTGCTGGCGGATCAGGAAGAAGACGAACGGGATGGTCGCGTAGATGGAGTAGATGGTGGTCGAGAGCATCGACGAGAGCAGATGATATTCCCAGTGCAGGGCGTCGATGCCGACAAAGACGGTGAGTGAGAGTATCGCGACCATGCCGTGGCGGCAGGCGGGGTATTTCTTCCAGGGCGAGCGCAGGAGCGCATAGAGGAGGATGAAGCAGCTGACGAGGAGGAGCGGATAGAAGAGATAGAGCAGGTTCATGTAGCCGTCGAGGCCCGCGATCTCGCCGATCGTCGCTGCGGCGAAGAACAGGAGATAGACGATCATCGTGCTGCGGACCGCCTTGGTGAATTGCGGTGCGGCGATCTCCTGCGTGATCTTTGCGAATGTGATGGGCATGACGTAGAGCATGATGAGGTGCAGCTCCCACCAGAGGCCGGGCTGTCCGAAGATGCGCGGGAAGAAGGAAGATGTCCCGGACGCCCACAGGATGAAGCTCATGAGAAAGGCGATGAGATAGAGCTGCCGCTGGCGCTGCCGCCGAATGCCGCGCCATGCGAGATCCATGACGAGAAAGACGATCAGCGAGAGCGCGATCGAGAGGCTCGCGATGAAGATGGCGTCGGCGATGCTGATCTTGCGGATGAGCGTCTTTTCACTGCCGAGGAGGAAGTAATCGAGGCTCCCCAGCCAGTTGCGGTAGCCCGTGTGCAGCATGATGGTGAGGCGTTTGCCGGCGAGGTCTTTGCCGATGTGGATGAAATGCAGCGTGCGCCCGTGCGCTGCGGCGGGATCGTCCCAGGCGCCGTGGATGTAGACGAGCTCGTCGTCAAGGTAGACGCAGGCGTTCTGGTTCGTCGTGGCAAAGAGGATGTGATTTACGAGCGGAGGGACGTTCGCCGGAATCTGCCAGGACAGATAGATGGTCTGCGCACCTTCCGGCATGGGCGGCGGTGCGGGGTAGTCGTACGGCTGCCAGGCGAAATCGTCGGCGCGGAACGAGATGATGTCCTTGTACTGCGGACTGCCCTCGATGACGGCGTACTCCGCACGCTGCATCGAGGCATACGGCAGCGGCGTCGCGAGTGTCTGCCAGGACAGTGCAGCCAGTGCGGCGATGACGGCGGTGCACAGCAGTGTGATGCAGTTCCCCCATAGGAGCCGAAAAAATTTTGTCATGTTCCCCTTCTCCTCTCATCGGAGCCCTGTCCGGATGAAGAGGTCTGCTTCTTATTATTACGATCACATTATAACATAAAACGGCGGAGGTGGGTACTGTTTTGATTCCGGGCATAAAAAAGCCGCATACGCTGCAGTTCGGCGCATGCGGCAGATCTTTCCCCCGTTCAGCTCTGAAATCCCGAGAGATCGAGGGCGTCAAAGCCCGCAAGCAGTTCTTTTACCTCGCGTTCGATCGCATCCGCGCCGCCCGCTGCGTCGGCCTCGATGTTCAGCGGCATGTTCGGATCGTGCAGAGACATACGAAGGAGCGCCCAGCCGCCGTCCATGACGATGCGCACGCCCTCATAGGAGGGGCTGGCGATTGTGAGACCCTTTGCCTTTGCGCGCTCCTCGAACGCGGCGAGGACCTCTCTGCCGTATGCCTTCGGGTCGTCCGTGCCGATGATCTTGATGCGGATCTCGCGCTCCTCCGCCGGATAGCGCAGATCTGCGATGAGGTCGCCGAGCGTCCTGCCCTCCGCGCGCGCCTGCGCCGCCGCGATGATGAGCTTTACCGCGAGATAGGCGCCGTCGTCGAGGAAGTAGTTCTCCGAGAGTGCGCCGTGCCCCGATGTCTCGATCGCAAGAGGCGAGACCTCGCCCGCCTCGTTGCGGCGGATGCACTCGTTGATGACGTTCTTGTAGCCGCGCATGTAGCGCAGGTGCTTCAGGTGCAGGTCCTTTTCGAGGAAGTCGTGCAGGCCGTCGGAGGTCACCGAGTCCGTGATGATGGTCGAGCCCGGATAGTCGGGGGCGAGGATTGCCGCCATCATGGCGATCAGCGCGTTGCGGCTGACGTCCGTTCCGTCTGCGAGCACGGCGCTCATGCGGTCGACATCGGTATCGAAGATGAGCCCGAGGTCGGCGTCGCTTTCGATGACCGCCTCCTTGATGGCAAGCATGGCGGCCTTGTCCTCGGGGTTCGGGATATGGTTCGGAAAATGGCCGTCGGGCTGCAGGAACTGGCTGCCCGAGGTGTCTGCGCCGAGCGGCGTGAGGATGCGGCCGGCAAAGAATCCCCCTGCGCCGTTGCCGGCGTCCACGACGATATGCATTCCTGCGAGCGGCTTCTCTGCCCCGCCGAGCGCCGTGCGGATTTTATCGACGAGGTATTCGCTGTACCGGCCGATGAGGTCGAACTTCAGCACGTTGTCGAGCGTGCCGTGCGCCTCCTCCGCCTCCGCGGCATAGGAGAGGATCTTTTGGATGTCCTCCTTGTTCGCGCCGCCCGCTGCGGTGAAGAACTTTAGTCCGTTGCGGTTGTAGGGCAGGTGGCTCGCCGTGATCATGATGGAACCGTCCGCCGCCGTATCCTCGAAGATGGTCGACATGAACATGGCGGGCGTGGAGGCGAGCACGCAGTCAATGCCGTGCGCGCCCCTGTACGTCAGTCCCGTGAGCACGCAGTCCTTGATCGCGAGCGCCGAGATGCGCGAGTCATGGCCCACGGCGATCTGCAGCTCTTCCGGCTTCTTGCCCGTTTTCTCCGCGAGGAGACGGACAAAACCGGCCGCGATGCGGTTTGCCGCCTCCGGCGTGAGAGTGACGGGCTCGCCCGGGACGCTCGGGACCGCGACGCCTCGGATGTCGCTCCCGTTCGCGAGTTTCATAAAATCCTCGTGGGTCAGTGGCATGGATATTCCTCCTTTTGTGGGGATCGTACGAACGCTGCGCCGACAGGCTGCACCACGCAGGCCGCTGGAACAGCGCACGGATACAGGATTACTCCGCGCCGAAGAACTCCTCCTCGACGGCGATGCAGAGCGTGTGGTAGATCGGGAGATGGTACTCCTGGATCTTGTAGGTCTCGTCGCTCGGCGCGTGGATTGTGATGTCCGCATAGCCGCCCGCGGTACATTTCCCGCCCGCGGCACCCGTGAGCGCGATGGTCTTCATCCCGAGCGCCTTTGCCATGCGGAAGGCATAGAGGACGTTCTTCGAGTTGCCCGAGGTCGTGATGCCGAGCAGGACATCGCCGGGGGTTCCAAGTCCGAGCACCTGCTGGGCAAAGGTGAGGTCGGGCGCCTGATCGTTCGAGAACGCCGTGCTGATCGCGAGCTGCGAGGGCAGCGAGATCGCGGGCAGCGCCCCCTGCAGATTCTGCATGAAGTAGTCAATGGTCATCGGATCGGTGGCGTCGCATGCCTCGTGCAGCTTCGCCAGGATATTCTCGTCGAGGTGCCGCGGCAGGAGAAAGCCCTTCATCAGCTCGCCGACAATATGCTCCGCGTCTGCAGCGGAGCCGCCGTTGCCGCAGACGATGAGCTTGCCGCCCGCGCGGTAGCATGCGCAGAGCGCCGCGATGGCTGCGCGGATGTCCGCGGCGCAGCTCTCGAGGGCGGGATAGCGCGCGATGAGGGTATCTGCTGCGGCATAGGTGGATGGTTTGATCATAAAAATGCTCCTTTATCTGCTGTGCTTTCCTTTATTATGGATGATATGAAGGGCTTTTTCAAGTGCAAATCTGCCGGCAAAATCGGATTTCCCGGAGATCTTTGTTTCTATTTTACCGCGATGATTTTTTTTGATTGGGCAGAAAAAACCGATGTACAGAAATGTACATCGGTCTCTTTCTTTATTTTGCGTATCCGCGCATATCCTGTGCTCCGTGATGATATGCATCCTGCCCGCGCGTCCATCCCTCCCCCGCACGGAACGCGGCAAAGGCATGTAGCGGGGCTGCGGCGCTTCTGCGCGCGGCTTACCGGCTGCGATAGCGGTCGGCGATGACGCGCGGGCTGTCGCCGGCGGCGCCCCCCATACGCGCAGGGATCGTCGGCGCGGCTGCTCCGGGCGGGCGGATGTCTTGGATGGGGGCTTTCGGCGCCGCTGCATGCGGCTGTGCGGCGCTCTGATATACGTTTTCCTCTCCGCGGCCGCGCAGACGGCGGAAGAGCCAGCGGATCGCCATGAATGCGATCATGACCATCGCGACGTTCGCGAGGACGCCGAGCAGATCGGCGAGGAAGCCTCCGCCGAGACCGAACATGGAGGCGAGCATGGAGCCGAGCAGCATGCCGCCGGCAAGGAGGCCGATGCTGCGGAGCGCGTTCCCCCAGCCCGTATGCGAGCGTGCCGTGTTCGCTGCGCCTGCATTTGCGGCTGTTCCCGCCTTCGCCCCGGCTGCGGGTGCATTCTTATCCAGCTGGTTGGCGCTCTTGGACGGCGCGTAGCTGTTGCCGTTGCCTGAGACAGCCTTGCTGTTTCCGCTCGATGGGGCGGGGGCGGACTTCGGTGCGGACGGAGCCGCCTTCGGTGCAATGCGTGCCCCGCCCCGCGCGGCCTCTGCCTGTGAGATGACGGCGCTCGGTGCTCCGGGCATGAAGATGGGCGCGGCTGTGACGCTCAGCGCCCCGACCATCGCTGCAGCGATGATTTTCTTGAGGTTCATTCGATTTTCTCCTTTATATACCGTTCGAAATGGATCTGTTTTGCGCTGCGCTTACTCCCGATAGGACTTGACATCCTCGGGGAAGGCGTAGATCTCCCCGACGGTGTCGAGCTCGCCCGAGAGGTAGCGATCGATGTCGTCCACGTCGATGTAGAGCTTGCACTCGATGTCGAGATAGCCCTGCTCGCGCCCGTCGGAGAGGTCGCGGATCGCCATGAGCTTCTCGCGGAGCTTGAGGAGGTCGCTGCGCGTCGCATGCACGTCGAGACGCAGCTGCGGCACGCCGTATTCTTTGAGGACTTCGTCCATGGTCATGCGCTGTGACATGGTAGGTTCCTTTCTGTCTGTCGACTGTCTGACTATTTGTCTTTTATCCTATCCGATGATGCTGAATTTTGACTGAAATGCCGGGACTCATCTTCCCGCCTGCGCCGGAGTGTGAGGAGCGCGGCTGCGAGGGCCCGTTTTTCGTGCAGATGGGTCTCGTAGTCGAGGTCGCCTGCCGCGCGGCGCATGCGATCGTCGAGGATCCGCATGGAGGCCTCTATGCGGCGTATGGCATCTGTCGTATCCTGCATGCGTACCCCCTCCCGTCATCCGTATATTGTAACAGCTTTGGGAAAAACTGTCTACAAGAGCATGCAGAGCTGTGCTATAATGAAGCATATTGCAAGAATGACAAGGAGTATCCTTTTGAAGAAGCATTACTATGAAAATGTATGGGAGAATATGCTTGCGCATGCGCGTGTGCAGCATGCGCAGCGGACGCGGTACATTCTCGCGCGCACGCTGGTATTCCCGCTGATGCTTGCCGCGGCGATTCACGGCTGGGATGTTGGTTCCTCCGCCGAGCTGATGCTGAGCGGATTCCTCCTGCTTCTCTTCGCCGTACTTGTGGCGCGGCACCGGCGCCTGGAGCGGCGCCGCCGTTTTACCAAGGCGTATCTCAATGTGGCTGCAGACTATCTCGCGCGGTTCTCCGGGGACTGGAAGATGTCGCCGGTGGACGGCGCCGGCTATCGGAAGGAAAAGCGCCCGCCGGATCAGGATCTCCACATCTTTGGCGCGGCGTCGCTCTATCAGTACCTCTGTGCGGCACGGACGCAGGCAGGCCGCGACCGATTGGCGCGGTCGCTCACGGCGACGCCGTGGAACCTCGAGCGGACGCGGCAGCGGCAGGCAGCCGTCGCGGAGCTCCTCGCCCATCCCCTCCTCTGTCTCGAACTTGAGGCGCGCGGGGCAGGGCTGCCCGACGGGCATGATACGCGTGCACTCGCGGAGGAACTCGCCCGGCCGCTCGGCGGATCGCTGCGCCTCATCTCCGGTATCGGCGCCGTGCTTGCATCGGCGTGCATCCTTTCCCTGCTCTGGGCATGTTTTTGGAACGGGCCTTGGCAGCTTCCGACTGCGCTTTTCATGCTCAACCTGACGCTGGCGCTCGCCTTTTACCCGCGGACGCTGCGCACGCTTGCCCCGCTCGGGCATATGGCGCGGGAGCTGCGGCTCTACGGCAGGATCTTTCGCGCGCTCGAACGGGCGCCGCTGCATGGGGCGGCGTTCGGCGCGATCCTCGCGCCGCTCTTCGATCCGATCCGCGCAACGCGCGCGCAGAGCCGCCTCACGAGGCTCGCAGAGTGTGCGGCAATGCGGCGCAATTTTGTCTTCTTTGTGCTGGCAAACGGTTTTTTGCTCTGGGATTTTCACTGTATGGCGTATTTCTCCTACTGGCGTACGCGGGTGGGTGCGGCGGCGGCAGGCTGGCTGAAGGTCTGGGCGGAGATGGAGGTGCTGCTCTCGCTTGCACGCATCGGACATACGCGTGAGGTGTATGCGTTTCCGCAGTTTTTGGACGGCATGCCCCCGCAGCTGACTGCTGAGGGGGCAACGCCCCTGCTGCTCAGCGAGGAGGCGGCGACGCCGAACGATGCGCATCTCACGGCGGGGACGCTTGTTATCACGGGCTCGAATATGTCGGGAAAGACGACGTATATGCGCGTGCTCGGCTCCAACGCGGTTCTCGCGTACGCCGGCGCGCCGGTATGCGCGCGGTCCTTTGCGCTCACGCCGATGGCGGTCTATACGTCGATTCAGATCAGCGACGATCTGGCGGGCGGAATCTCGACGTTCTACGCGGAGCTGCTGCGCATTAAGAAGATGATCGCGTACAGCAGGCGCGGCCGCCCGATGCTCATCCTGATCGACGAGATCTTCCGCGGGACGAACTCCGCCGACCGCATCGTCGGGGCGCGCGAGGCGATCCGGCGCCTGACGCTGCCGCATGCGATCACGATTGTGACGACGCACGATTTCGAGCTCTGTGATCTCGGGCGCGAGGGGGTTCCGGTGGCGAACGCGCATTTTGAGGAGCATTACGAAGGCGATAAGATCCTCTTTGACTTTAAGATGCGCGAGGGCCGCTGCCGCACGACGAACGCGCAGTATCTCCTGCGCATGGCGGGGATCATGGACGATTGAAATATTGCTGTGCTTGTGCTATGATGTTGCCGTCGGTTTGCTGCCGCTGCGGCGCTAAAACAAAATAGAGGAGAACTGCCTGCGGGCGGTTCTCCTTTTGTGTCCGGTGTGCGGCCCGCCGCGTGCCGCACTGCCGTGACACACATGTTAAAATCTGTTATAATAGAATGGTCTTTCTTATGCAGAGATGTGCGGCGCGCTGCCGCTGAAAGGGTACGGAATGAGTGAACAAGGAGCAAGACCCGTCGCAACGGCGGGGGTAATGACGGCTGCCGCGGTGATCTATGCACTCGCGGCAATCTGCCTGCCCCTGCCGACGATGATGATGGGGATGCTGTGGCCGGTCTTTATCGCGCTCGTGACAGTGCGCGAAGGGTTCCGCTGGGGGCTTCTCGTCTCGATCGCCGCACTGCTCCTGACGCTGCCGCTGGCAACGCCCGCAATGGGCGCGTTCTTCGTACTCTCGTTTGCGCCGACGGGGCTCGCGATCGGAGGACTCTTTCGCCGCAGAGCGGATACGCTGCGCGCCCTCACGGGCGGCGTACTCGCGTCTCTCGGCGGCAAGGGGGCTGCCGTGTTGATGATGTTCCTCCTCTTCGGATTGAATCCGTTTGCCATCGATTTCTCAACGGCATCTGAGGCGGTGAATGAGACGCTCGCTGTGTACCGCTCGCTGGGGATCGACGAGGCACGGCTCGAACAGACGCGCGCGGTGTCGATGCAGGCGTTGGAATCCTTTGCGCTCGTATTGCCGGCGCTCTTCCTCGGGGGCTCGGTCATCGAGGCGGCGGCATGCTTTGTCGTTCTGCGCAATGTGCTCGTGCGCCTCGGAATCCCGGCGGCACCGTTCCCCGCGTTCACGGAGTGGCGGCTGCCGATCGGCTTTTCCTATCTGTTCGCGTTCTCGCTGATCGGCCTCTACTGGGGGACGACACGCGACATCACCCTGCTGTACCGGGCGGCGCTCAACGGATATCTGATCGCCACACTTGCGGGGCTTGTGCAGGGGCTCTCGTTCCTGCAGTTCATGATGAAGCGGTACGGTGTCGCCTCGTTTGTGCGCCTGCTCGTCTACATTACCATCTTGGTGAACGGACTGGCGACGCAGATAGTGACATGGACGGGATTGTTCGATATTGTCTTTGATTACCGAAAGAAAATGACGGACCGCAAATAAGGCTGCGTGCCGGTCTGATACATTTTGTACATACGTTATCCTCTTTGAAGAAGGTGATTCTATGCCGCGGAATTTATCCGCGTGGATCGATCTCATGATCCATCTGATCGTCATGCTGGCACTCGCGCTCGTGACGTTCTGCTATAACTCCTACGTCGGCGCGGCATCGCTGCTGCTTTGGGCCGTCTTGGCTGCGTTTGCATGGGAACGCTGTCATGACAGAGAGCGGCGATTTGAACGCTATTGTATGGGCATTATCCGTAATGTTAATAATGTGATGAACTATGCGGTGGATCGCCTGCCGCAGGCGATCCTCGTGGTGAGCCAGGACGGCCATCTCGAGTGGTGCAATCGCCAGCTCGGGGAGAATCTCGGCGGCGCGCCCCCGGAGCAGGGGACGGCAGTTGCCGATTTCTGGCCGGAATTCAACATTGAGACGGTGTGGGGAACGGAGGCGGAATATCGCTTCTCGCACAAGGGGCGCTCCTATCATATCTACCACCGCATGCTGCCGACACCGCCTCAGATGGACCCGCTGATGGCATTTTATGTGCAGGATGAGACGGAGTTTGCGAATCTGCGAAACAGCTTTCGTGACAGCCGTACGGCGCTGCTCTATATCCAGCTGGACAACTACGACGAGATCATGCAGGGCCAGAGCGAGACGGAGAAGTCGATGCTGCTGCTTGCCGTGCGCGAGCGCCTGGACGCATGGATCAGCGGACTCGGGGGCTTTATGCGCGGCATCTCGGAGGGAGAGTTCGTGGCGCTGCTCGACCGCAAGGCGCTCGATCATGCGATGGCGGAGAAGTTCGACATCCTCGACCAGGTGCGCAAGATCGTCAACTCCAAGGGGCTGCCGGTGACGCTCTCGATCGGCCTTTCGCTTGCGGCGGATCAGTCGCTCAAGGAGCTCGGCGAGGAGGCCGAGGCAAAGCTCGATCTTGCGCTTGGACGCGGCGGCGATCAGGTGGCGCTCGACATCAATGGAAAAACGCAGTTCTTCGGCGGCAAGGCAAAGGCCGTAGAGAAACACACGCGCGTGAAGGCGCGCGTGGTGGCGCATGCCCTGCGCGATATCATGGAGAGTGCGGACGAGATCTACATCATGGGCCATCACAATGAGGACTATGACTGCTTCGGCGCGGCGATGGGCGTGGCATGCATGGCGCGTGCGCTCGGGAAACACGTGCACATTGTGCTCAGTGACATGAACGAGGGAATTGACCGCATTGTGGATATGGTGCAGAAGGATGAGGGGTATGAGGACCTCTTCGTCCGCGCCGGCGATGTTGCCGGCGTCTCCCCTTCGGCGCTCCTGGTCGTGGTGGATGCGCATATCCCCCACATCCTTGCCGATCCCACCCTCCTTGAGCGCATTCCGAAGATCGTCGTGATTGATCATCATCGCCGCAGCGAGAATTTCGTCAAGAATCCTCTGCTGGTCTACATCGAGACGTCGTCGAGCTCGGCGAGCGAACTGGTGACGGAGCTCCTGATGTATTTCGGCGAGAACGTCCGCCCGACGCGCCTCGATGCGACGGCACTCTACTCGGGCGTTGTTGTGGATACAAAGAATTTCAACGTCGGTGCGGGTGTCCGCACCTTTGACGCGGCGGCATACCTCCGGCGCGCCGGGGCGGATCCCGTGCTCGTACGGGCGCTGTTTCAGAGCGACTACGAGACCACGGTGGCGCTCGCACGTGCCAAGGCGAATGCGGAGTTCTTCCCCGGCGGACTGATCGTGGGCAGTATTCCGGAACGGCTGCAGAATGGACAGATCATCGCTGCACAGGCGGCGGACGGCATGCTGCGCGTGGACGGCGTGCGCATGAGCATCTACGTCTTCCAGATGGCCGGAGACATGGTGGGCATCAGTGCACGCTCGACAGGGGAAATGAATGTTCAAGTGATTATGGAGGCGTTCGGCGGCGGTGGGCACGCCAATGTTGCGGGCGCGCAGGTCAAAGGCGTTCCGCTCAGCGCGGTGCGCGCACGGGTTGTCGAACGGGCCAGAGCCTATATAGAGGAGAGTGACCAGAGTGAAGGTAATACTGCAGACGGACATTAAGAATATCGGGAAAAAGGGCGAGATCGTAGAGGTTGCGGACGGCTACGGGCGCAATTTCCTCCTGCCGAAGAAGCTGGCCCTTCCTGCAAGCAGCGAGAATGTAAATGTCGCGAAGGCACAGGCGGGCGCGAAGGCACGCAAGGATGCCATGGCCGTGGACGAGGCAAAACTCATGGCCGCCCAGCTCGAGAAGGTCGAGGTAGAGATCCCCGTGCGCATCGGCGAGAACGGACGCCTCTTCGGTGCGGTAACGGGCAAGGACGTTGCCGCGGCGCTGAAGAAGAAGAACATCGACGTGGACCGCCGCAAGATCACAATCCGCGGCGAGGTTACGGGCGAGGGACTCTATGAGGCAATCGTAAAGGTCCACCCGAACATCTCCACAACGATCAAGGTTCACGTACAAAAGGAATCGTAAGGAGGATATGCCTCCCCTCCCCTATTCCTTCGGCATGGGAGATGGTCACGGTCTTATTCATTTACATATAAGTACGGGCTGATGAGGATCCTTTCATCAGCCCCTTGTCAAAAGGAAGGTTTATGTCATTTTTTAAGGATTTATTCGGAGGGAACAGCGAGCAAAAGAGCGCGCCGCCGACACTCTCCGCGGAGGTGCGCATCGATACGGAGATTGCCGCGATCTTTCGCATGCTCGCGGACACTATGGGAACGGAGCGCCTTGTCATCCAGGCGGGCAAGATGAACGCGATGGCCCTGATGCGTTCGGATGACCGCCGTGAACGGGTGCTCGCCCTCATGCGCATTCTGGAGGAGGACCCGCTGCTCTCTCCCCCGCCGTCCGAGGCAGAGCTGCCTGAAATCATCGCGCGCATGACGGAGCAGGTCGCGGGAATCCTTGCACGGCGCGATCTTGAGGACCGTATCGAGCGCAAGGTCAATGAGAAGCTCGAGAAGGATCATGAGGAATATGTGGAGGATATCCGCCGGCAGGTGATATCGGAGGAGAACCCCGGCGCAGAGTCGCCGCATGACAAAAAGAAACGCGAGGAACTCGAAGCACTGGAGAACATCCATCTCACGCAGTCGGTGATGGAGCTCCTGCGTCCGCAGAATTTCGATGAGATCGTCGGGCAGGAACGTGCCGTGCGCTCGCTCATGGCGAAGCTCTCCTCCCCCTATCCGCAGCATCTTCTGCTCTATGGACCGCCGGGCGTCGGCAAGACGACGGCTGCGCGTCTCGTGCTCGAGGCCGCAAAGCGCCGCGCCGTTTCTCCCTTTGGAGAGGACGCACCGTTCGTCGAGACGGATGGGACAACCCTGCGCTGGGATCCGCGCGACATGACGAATCCCCTGCTCGGCTCCGTGCACGATCCGATCTATCAGGGCGCCCAAAAGAATCTCGCAGACAGCGGCGTACCGGAGCCAAAACCGGGACTCGTGACGGATGCGCACGGGGGGATCCTCTTCATCGACGAGATCGGTGAGATGGACGAGATGCTCCAGAACAAACTGCTCAAGGTACTCGAAGATAAGCGCGCCTATTTTGAGTCGGCATACTATGATCCCGATGACAAGCGCGTCCCTCCCTATATTCGAAAACTCTTCGAGGAAGGGGCTCCCGCGGACTTCGTGCTGATCGGTGCGACAACGCGCGAACCCGATCATGTCAACCCGGCGCTGCGGTCGCGCTGCGCGGAGATCTACTTTGAGCCGCTGACCCCCGCGCATATTCTTACGATCGTCGAGAATGCAGCCGAGCGTCTGAACGTTACTCTTGCGCCGGGCGCCGCCGAACTGATCAGTGCGTATACGATTGAGGGGCGCAAGGCAATCAATATCCTTGCAGATGCGTACAGCCTCGCGCTGAATCGGTTCGAGGAGGAAGAGATCAAGCGTATTGTTTCACGTGAAACAATCTCGGAGAACGCGGCGGATGATGACATGGGAACCGAGACGGAATTTCTCGGCGAAGTCCCCCACCGCGATCATGTACAGAATGTTTCACGTGAAACAAAAACACCGCCGCTCGAGGTGACAAGAGCTGATATCTATGAGGTCGCACAGGTGAGCCGCCTCCATCAATTCGGCCGAAAGAAGGCCTCCGATACACCTGCCGTCGGCAGAGTGTTCGGACTCGGCGTCGCCGGATTCCTCGGCTCCATCATCGAGATCGAGGCCGTCTCCTTCCCTGCAGCGGAGAAAGGTAAGGGCACCGTGCGCTTCAATGAGACGGCGGGCAGTATGGCAAAGGACTCCGTGTTCAATGCCGCTTCGGTCATGCGCCAACTGACAGGCCGGGATATCCACGACTACGATATTCATGTCAACGTCATCGGCGGGGGGAATATTGACGGCCCCAGCGCCGGTACAGCCATCCTTGCCGCGATTGTGAGCGCCGTTACCGGCTCTGCGATCCGGCAGGATACGGCGGTGACGGGAGAGATCTCTCTGCAGGGGGAGATCAAGCCGGTCGGCGGTGTCTTTGAGAAGGCATACGGCGCGCGGCAGGCGGGCATCTCGACCCTGATTATCCCGTGGGAGAACAAGAAGGACCTCCCGGAGGATCATCTCGGACTTGCGATTCATCGCCTCAAAACGGCAGAAGAAGCGTTTGATCTGCTCTTTGCCGATGAGAAGTGGAAGCAGCGGCCTGAGCCCCCTGCGGACAGCGTGCAGAGATGAGCGACGCCTCTGATGATTTCATTGTGAAAGGAGAATCCTATGGCAGAAGGACGCGTCCCGCCGCAGAATATTGAGGCGGAGCAGTCTGTGCTCGGCGCAATGATGCTGAAACAGACGGCGGTTACGCAGGCATTGGAGCTCCTGCGCGCGGATGAGTTTTACCGCCAAGCCCATCGTCTCGTGTTTGAGACGATGGAGGGGCTTGTGCACGCCGGCGAGCCGGTGGATATTGTCACCGTAACCGAATCTCTTAGGAAGAGCGGCATGCTCGAACAGGTGGGCGGGATCTCTTTTCTCGCGAATTTGTCAAATACTGTGCCGAGCACGGCAAATCTCGCACACTATGCAAAGATCGTAAAGGAGAAGGCGATCCTGCGTGCGCTCATCGACGTGAGTACAGAGATTGCCGGTGCGGCGTATAATGAGAGTGAGGATGTTGCCGAGCAGCTTGACGATGCCGAGAACAAGATCCTCGCGATCGCAGGCGGACAGACGACCGGCGCCTTCATTCCGGCGAAGGAAGTCGTCTTTGCCGCCGTGGAGCGCGTCAGCGAACTTGCAAAGGCAAAGGGGGGGATTACGGGGCTTTCCACAGGCCTTGCGACACTTGACAACGTGACGCGGGGGCTCCAGAAATCCGACCTCATTATCGTCGCTGCGCGCCCCGCAATGGGAAAGACTGCATTCGTCCTCAATCTCGCGACGCATGTGGCCCTGCAGGGCGGGACCGTCGCGTTCTTTTCCCTCGAGATGCCCCGTGAACAGTTGATGCATCGCATCTTCTGCGCTGAGGGGCAGATCGACGCGACCCGCCTGGCGCGCGGCGAGCTGGATGACGAAGAGTGGGACCGCCTGGTCAAGGTTGCGGACCGCATGATGAAGACGAAGCTCTACTTCGACGATACGAGCAGTACGACGGTGCTTGATATCCGCACGCGTGCGCGGCGGCTCAAGGCAGAGCATGGCCTTGACCTCATTGCCATTGATTACCTCCAGCTGATTCAGGCACCGGGGCGTGCGGAGAACCGCACGCTTGCCGTGGCGGAGATGACACGCTCGCTGAAAGTGCTCGCCCGCGAGCTGAATGTGCCGATTGTCGTCCTTTCGCAGCTTTCGCGTGCAACAGAAGGCCGCTCCGACAAGCGCCCTCTGCTCTCTGACCTGCGCGAATCCGGCTCCATCGAGCAGGATGCCGACATCGTCATGTTCCTCTATCGCGAGGACTATTACAATCAGGATACGGAGAATGCAAACATCACGGAGCTCAGCATTGCGAAGCATCGCAACGGTGCGACCGATACAGTGAAGATGTTCTTTCAAAAAGAATATACGCGTTTCCGTGATCTTGCGCGCGAGCAATGAATTGTTTCACGTGAAACATTTATTGTCCGAGTTCTTGAAATCCCCTCAAAAAAAGAGGGGATTTTTTTTGTCATTTGTGCTATGATGGAGGAAATATGGGTGCGCATATGATTCGTGTGCGTTTAGAAGCGGGCAGGGGAGGAAGCGTTGTGTTAAAGAGTATCGCAGTCATGACGAGCGGGGGTGACAGCCCGGGAATGAATGCTGCGGCGCGTGCGGTTGCGCGTACGGCGCTCTATGAAGGCGTTCATGTATGGGGAATCAACGACGGCTACCACGGCCTGCTCGAAGAGGATATGCGCGAACTGCAGTCGATGGATGTGGGGGATATCATCCAGCGCGGCGGAACCTTTCTCGGGACGGCGCGCTGCAAGCGCTGGCAGACACCAGAGGGACGCCGCCTCGGCCATGAGAACCTCGTGAAGCGCGGCATCGAAGGTCTCTGCGTGATCGGGGGTGACGGGTCTCTGCGCGGAGCACAGCTGCTGTCGGAGGAGTACGGCTTTCCCATCATCGGCCTGCCGGGAACGATTGACAACGATGTCTGGGGAATGGACTATACCATCGGCTGCGATACGGCGGCGAATACCATCATTGATGCGATCAACAAACTGCGCGACACCGCGTCAGCGCACCGCCGCGTGATCGTGCTCGAGGTGATGGGGCGCAGCTGCGGGTGGCTGGCACTCGTCTCCGGCATCTCGGGCGGGGCGGAGTACATTCTCGTTCCCGAGGAAAAGTTCGATCTGGAGGAGATTACAAGCAGCCTCGCGGCCGCATATGAGCGCGGCAAACGCTATATCCTCATTGTCGTTGCCGAGGGGGCGGCAAAGGGACAGGATGTCTGTGACTACATCGCAAAGCATACGGATATTGAGACGCGCGTCTCCGTGCTCGGTCATATCCAGCGCGGCGGAGCGCCGACGGTCATCGACCGCGTACGCGCCAGTCAGCTCGGCGAGCAGGCGGCACTTGCCCTCATCTCAGGCATCTCGGGCGTTGTGCTCGGATACAGCAAGGGCCACGTCGTCTCGGTTAACCTTTATGATGCCGTGAATAATAAGAAGAAACTGGACCCCGAGTACCTGCATCTGGCGAAGGTGCTGTCGTAAAAGTGCTGTGCGCCGGATTATGCATCAGGCGCGATGAGAGGCATACTCCAGGAGAAAGGATGATCCCGTGGCAAAGATCATTGCGATTGCCAGCCAAAAGGGCGGCGTCGGCAAGACGACGACGGCCGTCAACCTCGCTGCTGCCGTCGCGCGTGCAAAGCGCCGTGTCCTCCTCGTTGACATTGACCCACAGGGGAATGCGACGAGCGGATTCGGCCTCGATAAAAACATGCTTATGTCCACGACTTATCGTGTGCTGATCGAGGGACAGAGCCTCCGGGAGTCGATTGTTCCCTCGGATTATGATGTGGATGTCCTGCCGGCCAATGTCGAGCTGGCAGGGGCTGAGGTGGAGCTCGCCGGGATGGAGCGCCGGGAGACGCGCCTGCGGGATGCGCTCGCGGAGGCGGAGCGCGCCTATGACTACATCTTTATCGACTGTCCTCCATCGCTCGGCTTCCTGACACTGAATGCGTTGACGGCGGCAGATGCTGTTCTCATCCCCATTCAATGTGAGTTTTACGCCCTCGAGGGGGTCGCACAGCTGATGAATACGATCGGCCTCGTGCAGGAGAGCGCAAATCCGGGGCTTCGGATTCAGGGCGTTGTTATGACCATGTACGACGGTCGAACCCGCATCGCAACGCAGGTGGTGGAGGAAGTGCGCTCTGTCTTTGGCACCGCACTCTATGATACGTTGATCCCACGCAATGTACGGCTCTCTGAGGCACCCTCGTTCGGGCAGCCGATCACCTCCTACGACATCACGTCGCGCGGGGCCGAGACGTATATTGCACTGGCGAAGGAGGTGATGAAGCGTGAAGAAAACTAAAACAGGCGGGCTCGGACGCGGCCTTGGCGCGCTTGGACTTGGAAAGAACGCGCTCACAGGAAAGAAAGAGGCGCCCGCCTCAGGGCGTGCGACAGCATCGGCGGGGGCTCCCCCCGCCGTGCAGGCGGGGACGCCGGCCGAACTCGGCGTAAACGCGATCCGCCCCAACCGCTTTCAGCCACGGCACGAATTCGACGAAGCGGCGCTTGAGGAACTGCGCGAATCCATTGCGCAGCACGGCATCCTCCAGCCCCTCTCCGTACGCGACATCGGCGGTGGGAAATACGAACTGATCGCCGGAGAACGCCGCCTGCGCGCAGCAAAACTCGCGGGGCTCAAAACCGTACCCGTCATCTTTCGCGCGGCAACGGATGCGGAGATGGCGGAGATGGCGCTCATCGAGAACCTCCAGCGCGAGGATCTCAACCCCATTGAGGAGGCGCGCGCCTATGAGCGCCTCCTGACGGAGTTCAAGCTCTCGCAGGAACAGCTTGCACGGCGTGTTGCCCGCAGCCGCTCGGCCGTTGCGAACAGCGTTCGCCTCCTGCGCCTCGCAAAGGAAGTACAGGCATTTATCGCCAACGGCGTTCTCGCGATGGGGCAGGCGCGTCCGCTCCTCGCGCTCCAGACGGCGGCCCTTCAGCGCGAAGCGGCAGAGTATATCCAGGAGCATGAACTCTCGGCACGCGGTGCAGAGGCGCTTGTGAAGCGGCTCGTAAAGGACCCGAAGGCCCTCAAGAAGACCGCACAGACGCAGAAAAAGACGCGTACGCCGGACATTTTTGTGCGGGAGGCAGAGGAACGCCTCACACACAGCCTCGGGACGAAAGTCCGTATTCAAGCGGGCCGTGAGCAGGGGAAGGGGCGGTTGGAGATCAGCTATTTCTCCGCAGAAGACCTCGAACGCCTGATCGAACTCCTTTCTGCAGCGGACGGTGCTGCGAAGGAGGATAAACGCGCTGCGCTGCGCGCATTCTCCGCGCAGAAGTTCACTGTGTAAATCGGACCCGTGCGATAATAGGGAAGAAGGGAAGAAAGAATTGTTTCTGAACAATCTCGTAAACGATATTGCGGCACATGAGACGATACTCTTGTTTGCCTCGATGCTGCTGATCCTGCTTTTATTGATTCTGGTTGTCTATCTGATGATCCGCGTCGGCATGATGAGCAGCCGTTACCGGGCAATGATGCGCGGATCCGAGGCCAATGACCTCGAGGGAATGCTGATTCAGCATATCAAGGAGGTCGAGAGGATTGCGGCGACGAATGCGCGCATCCTGGAGGAAAACGAGCTGATACGTCAGTTCATCCGCGGCTCGCTCGTGCGTGTTGCCGCCGTTCGGTTCCGCGCGTTCGAGGATATGGGCGGCGACCTCAGCTATGCGGTGGCCATGCTCAATGCGAACAACGACGGCATTATTTTCTCGAGTATCTTTGCCCGCGCGGATTCGCGCAGCTATATCAAGCCCATCAAGAACGGCGCGTCGGACTATCCGCTCACGGATGAGGAAAAGGGCGTGCTGAAGGAAGCCATGGCGCAGCCGCTTCCGATTCAATACTGACAAAAGCAAAGAAAACCTGCTGAGTCTCAGCAGGTTTTCATTTTGTTCCGCTAGGATAGGGGGATGGAAAAATCAGGATAGAATAAGGAGAACGCATTGAACGAGGAACAGAATCTACGATACAGTATTCAGCTAATTGACAGCGAGGCGGATGTCACGCGTACCGTGCGGCTTTCTCTGCGCGGACTGCGGATGATTGCGTTCGGCGCCGGAGCAGCGGTTGCCGTGCTCACCGGCGCCGCTGTTCTCTCTGTCTACACGCTCATGCACTCCTATCTGCACGAGTCGGAGACCGCGCAGCTGCGAGAGGCAAACCGCATCCAGCAGGAGCAGATCCTCCAAGTCTCGAAAAAAGCCTCCGCGCTGCAGCAGGATCTGGACAGTCTGCGCCGCTCGGAGGATGGACTGCGTGCTCTCGTGGGCGCGCCTCCCGCAGAAGCCGACGAGGAGGATGCTGCGAAGGAGGGGACGGAGGCCCCGACGGGCGGCGCACCGCATGCGCTCACAACAGATGAGGTGGATGAGGCGCTTGCGATGATCGAGAGCCGCCTCACCACGCGCCGGAGCTCTCTTGATCTCCTTGCACAGGAGATGTACCGGAATTTTCCGGGAGCGGGCAGTTTTCTCTCAGAGAGTGCGCCCGTCACCACTCCGACGGGCTGGCCCACGCAGGGGTATATCAGCTCGCCCTATGGGCTGCGGTTTAACGGGACAGAGTTCCATCAGGGCATCGACATCGCGGCTGACACGGGAACGCCGATCATTGCGACGGCAGACGGCGTCGTGACAACGGCAGGCTGGACGAGTTCGGGGTACGGCAATATGGTTGATATCGATCATGGAGGCGGCATCATGACGCGCTACGGTCATGCCTCCGCCGTCGCCGTCACTGCGGGCCAGCAGGTGCGCCGCGGTCAGATCATCGCCTACGTCGGTTCGACGGGCTATTCCACGGGGCCGCATCTGCACTATGAGGTGCGTGTCGGCGGCCAGCCGGTCAACCCCGCGTCGTATTTATAAAAGGAAAGGATATGCTATGAAATCCATCATCTTCCTGCTCGCTGCAGGGATCTTTATCCTGCCGGCATACGGCGAGACCGCACCGGAGAAGGATATCCATGCGGTCATCGCGGCAGAGGAGGGCCATGGGCACTCCGCAGCAAAGGCTGCCCCGGCGAAGAAAAAATCGGACGCAGCACCCGCCGAGAAGAAAGAATCCGCGCTCGAGGAGGAAATGGATGACCTCGGCGATGAATCCGTCGATGAGCATGATGAAAACGGAAAGATCATTCCCTTGCCGTATGAGGGCACGGAGGAGAATGGCGCCGCGCCGGAAAAATCCAAAGAGGAGGGAGCGCCTCCGGCAGAGAAGGAAAAGGACGCCGGCACAGCGGTGCCTCTTTCCGTCGATCCGCGCAGCAGCAGTTATGACGCGGGAGCGCACGGTGACCTGACGGCGATCGATCCGATCACGCTGAAGGACGGCGACTGGGTTTTCATTGAGGGCGATGAACGGCGCGGCTGGTTTTTCGACCGCAGCATGATGGCAAAGAATACGGACGGCAGCATTGCCTACTGGCAGCTCATCCTCTACAACGATCTCGGCAAGGCGCAGTTTGCCGAGGCGATGCACGACACGGGCTACGAGAAGCTCGGCTATACACTCCAACGCCGCGTACTCAGTCCGAAGGAGAATACGATCCGTACCTACGAGATCCTCGCCTATGATGAAGAGAATCAGAAGCTCACCAGCGGCAACCGCGACGGCCACGCGGCCGAGATCCGCCCGAACACGATGGCGGAGAAGGAACGCGATGCTGTGAAAAAGGCGGCGCGTCACCTAAAATAAAAAATCTCTATGGTGAGAATAATTATCGGATATTGACAAAAGAATATAACCCTGTTAGAATTAATTTATAATTAAATATAAGGGAAAAGATGCATTCAGCATTTGTTCGGCGTTTCCGAGCAAAAATATCTAAGGACGACGGATATGCCGCCTGCAGCCTATGATATTGCGTCTGCACTGCGGAGACGAAATCTCCGAGATGTGCACCGGGTTCATGCAGAAATGTCTGGGCCTTCCCGTATTGAAAAGGAAGCGGCAGAATTGCCACTGTCACAGGGGGACCTGTGTTTTTTCGGTGTTCTGTGCACGATCTGAGCGGAGTACAGTACAGCAGGGGCTGTCTGTCGTACCACACGAGTACGGGAGACAGCTCCTTTTTGCGCTGTGAAAGGGAAGGGGAAAATAAATGGAAGCGTAAATGAAATGATTTATTTTTCGTTCAATGAGGTGTATAATAAAAGAAAGTTATGGGCATGTGTATTTTCTTTTATTAAAATGCCCGATTGGACATCTGTGTATTTGTTAGGAGGGGTCATGTGAGTAAGAGGGAGAGCCTGTGGGAGGCTTATCTTGCAAAGGGAATGAGCCGCCGCAGCTTCTTAAAGGGCTGCGTGACGCTCACGTCGCTCATGGGACTGAGCACGGAGATGCTGACGAAGGTCGTCGAGGCTGCCGAGGCGAAACCGCTGCCGGTTGTCATCTGGCTGCACGGACATGAGTGCACGGGCTGTGACGAGTCGTTCATCCGATCGGGTGCACCGCTCGCATCGGATCTCGTGCTGAACAGCATTGCGCTCGAGTACAGTCATGTTCTCAGCGCGGGCTGCGGCGAGCCGTTCGAGGAACATCTTGAAGCAACGGTCAAAAAGTACTACGGCGAGTATATCCTCGCCGTCGAGGGCGCGGTTGCCTCGGGCGAGCACGAGTATACCTGCATGTCGGGCGGGCATTCGTTCGCCCATACGCTGCGGCACGTCGCCGAGGGGGCAAAGGCAGTCATTGCCTATGGGACGTGTGCAACGGCGGGCGGCATTCAGGCGGCTGCGCCGAATCCGACGGAATCCAAGGGCATCCGCTCCTATATCGGCGCAAAGCCCTACATTGCCGTGCCGGGCTGCCCGCCGATCCCCGAGGTCATGACGGGCGTGGTCATGCACGTTGCCCTGTTCGGTACGCTGCCGCCGCTTGACGGCGAAGGGCGCCCGCGTCAATTCTACGGCAACCGTATTCACGACACCTGCTACCGCCGCCCGTTCTTCGATGCGGGCATGTTTGCCGACCGCTTCGACGATGCGGGGGCAAAGGCCGGCTGGTGTCTCTACCATCTCGGCTGCCGCGGGCCGGAGACCTACAATTCCTGCGGCAATCTGCGCTGGTATCAGGGCATGTCCTATCCGATCCAGTCGGGTGCACCGTGCATCGGCTGCAGCAATGCGAACTTCTGGGATCAGGCGCCGTTCTCGAAGCGCCTGCCCGAGTACAACGGCATCGACGTCGATATGGTCGGTGCGGGGCTTGCCGTGGCGACCGCGGTCGGTGTTGCGGCGCATGCGGGAGCGAGCCTCGTGCAGAAGAAGCAGCACGAAAAGCAGCTGGAAAAAGAGGGAAAGCAGGTGCATGAATGAAACACGTTGTTGTAGACCCGATCACCCGCATTGAGGGACATCTGCGCGTTGAAATTCAGGTCGATGAGGCGACGGGCAAGGTCGAGGATGCCATCTCCTCCGGAACGGCCTGGCGCGGTCTCGAGCTCGTCATGAACGATCGTGACCCGCGCGATGCGTGGGCATATATTCAGCGTATCTGCGGCGTGTGCACATCCTCCCATGCGCTCGGCTGCCTGCGCGCCGTCGAGGATGCGTTCGGCATCACGATCCCAAAGAACGCGCATTACATCCGCAACATCATCGCGGCGTGCCTCGGACATCAGGACCACATCATCCATTTCTATCATCTGCATGCGCTCGACTGGGTCAGTCCGCTCGAGGCGCTGAAAGCCGATCCTGCGGCAACGGCTGCGCTCCAGAATACGGTGCTCAGCACCTACCGCCTCCCGTTCCGCGGACCTGCGGGTCTCGATACCGAGGCCTATCCGCACGATGTACCCATCTCCAATCCAGAGTACTATGCGGCGATCAAGGCGAAGATCCAAAAGATCGTGGAGAGCGGCCAACTCGGCATTTTCTCTGCGCAGTGGTGGGATCATCCGGACTACCGGATGCTGCCGCCCGAGGTGCACCTCATGGCAATCTCGCACTACCTCGAGATGCTCGATAAGCAGAAAGATCTTGTTGTACCGCACGTTGTCTTCGGCGGCAAGAATCCCCATCCGCACTACGTGCTCGGCGGCATGCCCTGCTCCATCTCGATGGAGGACGGCAACGCGCCGATCAATACGGCGCGCCTTGCGATCGTGGATCGTTCGATCAACCAGGCGCGCCATATGATGAACGACTACTATTTGCCGGATGTCCTCGCCATCGGCCATCTCTATGTGAAAAACGGCTATGTCTCCGGCGGCGGTCTTGCCAAGGAGCGTGTGCTCGGCTTCGGCATGTTCCCCGAGGAACCGTTCAGCGGAACCTCGAACGGCGACTTCTTCAGCACGCTGCTCGTGCGCTGCAACGGCGTCGTCGAGAACTTTGCCGGCGGCGTCATGCAGGCGAAGGTCTATGACTTCAAGATGGAGGATCTCAATGATCCTGAGGGCATCAGCGAGAGCGTCGAGCATGCATGGTACGAGTACCCGGGCCAGGAGAATGCCTCGCTGCATCCGTGGGAGGGCGTGACGAAGCCCCACTACACGGAGCCGAAGGAGGGCACGAAGACCGAATGGAAGGCGCTCAACGAGCAGGGCAAGTACTCCTGGCTCAAGACGCCGAAATGGCGCGGCAAGCTCTGCGAGGTCGGTCCGCTCGCGCGCTACATCGTTCTCTACACGAAGGCGAAGCAGGGCCTCCTGGGTGAACTCACCTGGGCAGAGAAGATCATCGTCGATCAGATCGACGCCGTGACGAATGTGCTCGGCGTTCCGGTCGAGGCGTGGCTGCCCTCGACGGTCGGCCGCACGGCGGCGCGCGCACTTGAGGCACAGCTGCAGGCGGAGCTCGGCAAGTATTTCTTCGACAAGCTCGTCGCGAACATCAAGAGCGGCGACACGCGCGTCGTGAACAACGACAAGTGGGATCCCTCGACATGGCCGAAGGAGGCAAAGGGCGTCGGCCTCTACGAGGCACCGCGCGGCGCGCTCAGCCACTGGGTCGTGATCAAGGACGGCAAGATCGCCAACTACCAGGCGGTCGTTCCGACGACGTGGAATGCCTGCCCGCGCGATGACAAGGCGGGACAGGGCGCCTATGAGAAGTCGATGATGGATACGCCGGTGAAGATCGCCGACAAGCCGCTCGAGATCGTGAAGGCAATCCGCTCGTTCGATCCGTGCATGGCCTGCTCGACGCATCTCTTCAATGCAAAGGGGGAGAAGATCCGCGTCGTTACGACGGATCCCTACGCAGGCGTGCGTGTGGACGAATAGGGGGCGATCCGCATGAAAAAAGAACAGCGGCAGGAATATTACCTCTTCAGCCCCTTTCTGCGCATCTTTCACTGGCTGATGGTCGCCTCGATCGTCGTCCTCTTCATCACGGGCTTCCTCATTACGAAGCCGCCCGTGATTCTCGGCTCTGAGCCGACCAACTCGGCGCTGCTGATGAACCTTGTGCGCAACATCCACTTCGTTGCGGCGTTTGCGTTCTGCGCGGGCTTCATCGGGCGTGTGTACGGCTTCATCATCAACCGCGGCGACCGGCTGTTTCCGCATTTCTGGAAGCCGCAGTACTACCGCGATATGATGGATGTGGCGCTGCACTACATGCTGATCAAGCCGAGCCATGCACCTTTCCTGCGGAACCCGCTGGCACGTGCCTCATATGCGGGACTCTACGTCCTCGTGGCGATTGAGGTGCTGACAGGATTTGCCATGTACTATATGACAGAGCCGTCGGCGATCGGCGGGGTCATGTTCGGCTGGGTGAACCGCCTCCTCGGCAACGAGTTCACGACGCATTTTGTCCATCACTATGCGGCATGGGCGATCATCCTCTTTGCGATCGGGCACTTCTACATGGTTGTGCGCGCTGAGTTCATGGAGGGCGAGGCCGAGGTCTCGAGCATGTTCGCGGGCAGCAAGCTGCTGCGGCATACGCCTGTGGATGCGAAGGACGTGGAGTAAAGAGTCTTGTGCGTGCTGCAATGTCCATAAGCGGACCCTAGTGGAGCAAGCGGGAAAAGTGGGCGGTACGCCCCGGCGGATTTCGTCGTTCAACCGAAGGGCGTTTAGAAATCCGTCGGTATTTGAGCGTACAAGCGCACGAACGCTTGCGAACGAGGTATTCGCGATGGGCATGCAGTACGCTGCCAAATCAATAAAGGAGAAAACTATGTGTAAGGATTGCGGCTGCGGTCTCGCGGAGAGCACCACACATCTGCAGTTTTTTGTTAAGGGCTACACCGAGGAGAATGCCGCAGCGGTAGAGAAGGCGCTGCTGGGGCTGCCCGGCGTCCTCTACGTGCACATCCATACGCACGACGGCGAGACGACGGTGGACTATGATCCGGCAAAGACGAAGCTGACGGAACTCGTCGGCACGTTCGATGCGCACGGACTTTCGGCGGAGCTCTGAGCATGCACGAGATGGCGATTGCCGAGGGCATCTTGGAGATCGCGCTCGACTATGCACAGAAGAATGATGCAGCACGTATCGAGCGCATCGGCCTCCTGCTCGGCGAACTGTCGGGCGTGGAGACCGATGCGCTTTCGCTGTGTTTTTCCTCCCTCGTGCAGGGGACGCCTGCGGAGCATGCGGCGCTCACATGGGAGCGCGTGCCTCTCATGGGGCGCTGCCACGACTGCGGCAGGGAACTGCGGATACGGCCGCAGGACTATCTCTGCCCGGACTGCGGCGGAGGGATGGAGATCATCGGCGGACGCGAGATGCGTGTGGATTTTATAGAGATGGAATAGGACGATGAAGGTAGTTGTCAAGGCGGATATACTCGGCCGCAACGATGCGGCGGCTGCGGAGAATGCGGCGCTTTTTGCCCGCCGCGGAATCTATGCGCTGAACCTCCTCGGCTCGCCCGGCGCGGGCAAGACCTCGCTCCTCGAGCAGACCCTTGCGGAGCTCGGAACGGATCTGCGCATTGCGGTGATCGAGGGAGACCTCTTCACGACGAAGGACGCCGCCCGCATTGAGCGCTGCGGCGCGCAGGTCGTGCAGATCAATACGAGCGGCGGCTGCCATCTCGATGCGGCGATGGTCGCGGCGGCGCTGGAGAAAATTGACCTCACGGCGTTCGATCTCATTGTGATTGAGAACGTCGGCAACCTCGTCTGCCCTGCGGAATTTGCGCTCGGCGAGGATGCAAAGGCCGTGGTGCTGAGCATCACGGAGGGCGACGATAAGCCGCTGAAGTACCCGCTGATCTTTAAGGAATCGGCGGCGGCCCTCTTAAATAAGGTGGACATTCTGCCCTATACGAATTTTGATATGGCGTCGGCGTGTGCGGATATCAGGGCACTGCATCCGGGAATTGCCGTCCTGCCGGTCTCGTGCCGAACGGGAGAGGGGCTCTCGGCGTGGTATGCGTGGCTGCGGGCGCAGGTGGCGGCAAAGAAGGCGGCGCAGGAGGAATCGCGATGAATATGGATCAGGACCAACTGGTTCCGGTCGCGCCCGTGACGGTGCTCGGCATCGGCAACATTATCCTGCGGGATGAGGGGTTCGGTGTGCGTGCGGTAGAGTATCTGGAGGAACACTATCGTTTTTCGTCCGATGTCCGCCTGCTTGACGGCGGAACGCTCGGCCCGGAGCTGCTGCATTTCCTCACGGGGACGGAAAAGCTGCTCATCCTCGATGCGGTGTCGGGCGACGGTGCGCCCGGTACGGTCTACCGCTTTGAAAACGATGCCGTGATGGCACATTTTCAGGAGAAGGTGTCCTCGCATGAGATCGGGATTCAGGATGTGCTCGCGTGGCTGACGGTGACGGACCGTCCGATTCCGAACGTTGTGGTGCTCGGCATGCAGCCGTATGAGCTGACGGCAGGCCTCACGCTCAGTACGGAGATGGCAGCGGCGCTGCCCGGATTCGCACAGCGCGCGGTGGAAGAGCTCACGCGCTGGGGGGAAATCCCTGCCGTGCGCCGTCCGCAGAGTGCACAGGGCATCTGATCGTGGCATGCGATGCGTTTCCTGCGGATATACAGCGGTGCGCCCGCCAGCGGCGCGCCTTTCGCGTCTCGGGGATTGTGCAGGGGGTGGGGTTCCGCCCCTTTGTCTACCGTCTCGCCGTGCGTCTCGGCCTCGGCGGATGGGTGCTGAACGACAGTGCCGGCGTCGGGATCGAGGCGGAGGGCACGCCGGAGGCGCTTGATTCCTTTGGAGAGGCGCTGCGCACGGAGGCGCCGCTTGCGGCTGCGGTCACGGCGGTGACGTATACGGAGACGGCTGCTCTCGGCGAGGTGTCGTTCCGTATCCTGCCGAGCCCTGCGGGGGAGCCGGCACGAACGCTTGTCTCGCCCGATCTCGCCGTCTGTGCGGACTGCCGGCGCGAGATTTTGTCCGAAACGGATCGGCGGCAGGGCTATGCCTTTACAAATTGTACGAACTGCGGTCCACGGTACTCGATCATTCGCGGTGTGCCCTATGACCGCCCGCTGACCTCGATGGCGGCATTTCGCATGTGCCCTGCCTGCCAGCATGAATATGACGATCCCGCGGATCGCCGTTTCCACGCGCAGCCGAATGCATGCGCTGCCTGCGGGCCGTCCTATCGGCTGCTGGCGGAGGGCGCGGCGGCGGACGGCAACCCTTTGGAAAAGGCGCGGGAAATTATCGCGGCGGGTGGAATCGTTGCGATCAAGGGCATCGGCGGCTACCATCTCGCGTGCGACGCGCGCAGCGACGAGGCGGTCGCACGCCTGCGCCGCCGCAAGCGGCGTGAGGCGAAGGCGCTCGCCGTGATGGCGGGTGCGCTTGAGACGGTGCGCAGACTGTGCGCTGTCTCGGAGGAGGAGGAACGCTGGCTTGCCTCGCCTGCTGCGCCGATTGTGCTGCTGCAGCGGCGGCCGGATGCGGAGGATGCGGTCGCCCCGAGCGTTGCCCCGGGGAACCTTTGTCTCGGCGTGATGCTTCCATACGCGCCCATACACCTCCTCCTGCTCGCCCCGGATGATCTCTGGGTCATGACGAGTGCAAACCTCAGCGGCGAGCCGATTATCTATGACGATGTGGCCGCAGAGCGGGGACTCGCCGAGATTGCCGATGCGATCCTCATGCATAATCGGGAGATTGTGCATCGTGTGGATGATTCGGTTCTGCGCATGACGGCAGGCGGACGGCAGATTGTGCGCCGCAGCCGCGGCTTTGCGCCGACACCGCTTGCGCTCCCCTTCGCCCCGCAGGCGTCCGTGCTCGCAGGCGGAGCAGAGCTGAAGAGTACGTTCTGCCTGACGCGCGGGAATGAGGCGTTCCTGAGCGAGCACATCGGCGATCTGACGCACAGGAGCGTGCTCGCCTCCTACGAGGAGACGATCGCGCACTATGAGCATTTTTTTGAGACAAAACCGGAGCTGCTTGCCGCCGACCTGCATCCCGCCTACCTATCGGGACGCTGTCTCGCGGCACGGGCAGAGCGCGAGGGGATTCCCCTTGTGCGCGTTCAGCACCATCATGCGCACATCGCGGCGGTGCTTGCCGAGCACGCATGTCATGAGCGCGTGCTTGGCGCAGCACTCGACGGGACGGGCTGGGGCGATGACGGAACGGCGTGGGGCGGGGAGTTCCTCGCGGCGGATATGGCGGGCTATGAGCGCCTCGCGCATTTTGCCTGTATTCCTCTCCCGGGCGGCGACCGCGCGGCGGAGGAGCCGTGGCGCCTGGCTCTCTGGGTGCTGTACGGCCTTCATGGCGAGCGGCTGGTGACGCATGCACCTGGCTTTGCGGCGCAGCTGCCCGCAGGCTGGCAGCTGCTGATGCAGGCAGCGGCTGCCGGGGTCTCTGCGCCGCTCACGTCGAGTGCGGGGCGCCTCTTCGACGCGGCGGCGGCGCTTCTCGGCGTATGTCTCGTCAATCGCTATGAGGGACAGGCGGCGATCGAGCTGGAACTTCTGGCGCGCGCGGCACAGCGGGAGGGGCGTATCCTGCCCTATGTCCTGCGCGGTGCGCCGGGCGCGATGACGGCGGACTTCCTGCCGGTACTCAATGCCCTCGCGGACGGGGCGGAGCAGATCTCGGCAGAGGAGCGTGCGGGACGTGCGCTGGACTTCCATGTGACGATGGCAGCGGCCGTCGCCGAGGTGCTTGGCGTGCTCGCAGTGCACACAGGCCTGCGCACAGCCGCTCTCGCGGGCGGCGTGTTCCAGAATGCGCTTTTATTGGAGCAGGTACTTGCCCGCATCGGCGGGGACTATCGCGTTCTCCTGCCGCACCTCGCCCCGCCGAACGACGGCGGCATTGCGTACGGACAGGCGGCCGCGGCGCTCGCGCGGATGAAAAACGGCCGGGGTGTGTCTTGAAACACTGCGCCCGCAGGCGATGCGCGGTATAATGACAGAGAAAATACAATCGATGGGTTCAATGGGTTTAGGAGGATGTATGTGTTTAGCGGTTCCGGCGAAGGTCGTTGAAATAAAGGATCAGCTTGCCTCGGTAGAACTGAACGGCGTGCGCCGTGCGGCGAGCCTCATGCTGCTGCCCGAGGCGGCGGTGGGCGACTATGTGCTCGTACATGCGGGCTTTGCCATGCAGATTGTGGAGCCAGATGAGGCGGAGCGCATCGAGGCCCTGCGCGCGGAGATGCGCGGAGCGCCGCGCACGGTGGAGAGCCTTCCATGAAACGTTTGGCGCAGGAAACACAGACGCTCACGGCGGAGATCGTCACGGATATGCGGCGCCTGCTCGCGCACCGCACGCGCCCTGTGCGCATTATGGAGGTCTGCGGGACGCATACCGTGGCAATCTTTCGCGCAGGGCTCCGGCAGATACTGCCCGCCGAGATTGAGCTTGTCTCAGGTCCCGGCTGTCCCGTCTGCGTGACGCCGGACAGCTACATCGATGCGGCGATTGCCTATGCGAAGATGGACGATGTCATCATCACGACGTTCGGCGATATGCTGAAGGTGCCGGGAACGGACTCCAGTCTCGCTGAGGCGCAGGCAGCGGGCGCCGACGTGCGCATTGTCTACTCGCCGCTCGACGCGCTGACCGTTGCGGCGGAGAATCCCGCAAAGCAGGTGGTCTTCCTCGCGGTCGGCTTTGAGACGACTGCACCGACAGAGGCGGCGGCTGTGCTCGCGGCGGAGCGGCAGGGATGCGGAAACTTCTTCCTGCTGTCTGCGCAGAAGCTAGTCCCGCCCGTGATGCGCACCCTGCTCGATGACGGGACGGCGGCGGTGGACGGATTTCTCCTGCCCGGACACGTTGCCGTCGTAACGGGGACGGGGCTCTTTGACTTCCTCGCGCGGGACTATCATGTGCCAGGCGTGGTCGGCGGGTTCCAGCCGCTCGAGATCCTGCGCGCGCTGCACATGATCGTCCGTCAGATCAGCCATGGCGAAGCGCGCATCGAAAATGCCTATGAGACGGTGGTGCGCCCGGAGGGAAATCCTGCGGCACTGGCAGCGATCGACCGCGTCTATGAACCGGCAGCAACGGCGTGGCGGGGACTGGGCGTAATCCCGGCATCGGGGCTCTCGATGCGCGGGGAATATGCGCGTTTTGACTTTGCCCGTGTGCGGCCGCTCTCTATCGAGACACGCCCCGAGGGGCGGCGCGGCTGCCGCTGCGGCGAGGTGCTGCGCGGTGCGATCCTGCCGAAGGACTGCGGTCTCTTCGGCAAGGCGTGTGTACCGGAGCATGCCGTCGGCCCCTGCATGGTATCGGTTGAGGGGACGTGTGCGGCCTGGTATAAATATGGCGGAGGGAGGTTCCGTTATGGAGCATGAGGTCATTACGCTCGCGCACGGGGCGGGCGGTCAGCTGAGCCATGCGCTCATGGAGAAAATTGTGCTGCCGGAGCTCGGCAATACCATCCTGAATGCTCTGCACGACGGCGCGGTTCTGCCGCTCACGGGGCGGGCGGCCTTTACAACGGATTCCTATGTTGTTCAGCCGCACTTCTTCCCCGGCGGGAGCATCGGCCGGCTCGCCATCTGCGGTACGGTCAACGATCTCGCGATGACGGGCGCGGTGCCGCGCTGGCTCTCGCTGGCCGTGATCCTCGAGGAGGGGCTGCCGATGGAGACCCTGCGCCGCGTCGTGCGCGACATCCGCACGGCGGCGGAGGAGGCAGGCGTCCTCATCGTGACGGGGGATACAAAGGTCGTGCCGCGCGGCTGCGGGGACGGCATCTACATCAATACGGCAGGCGTGGGTGAGATGATTGAGGGGGCTGACATTGCGCCGGCAAACATCAAGCCGGGCATGGACATCATCGTCTCGGGCACGCTCGGCGATCATGCGGCGACGGTCATGGCGGCGCGGCACAATCTGACGCTCCCGCCGGAGATCATGAGCGACTGCGCGCCGCTCTGTCATATGACGGCAGCCATGCTTGCGGAGGCACCCGGCATTGCCGTCCTGCGCGACCCGACGCGCGGCGGCGTCGCGGCATCGCTGAACGAGCTGGCGGGGGCGGCGGGGGTCGGCATCCTGCTCGACGAGGAGCGAATCCCCGTGCGTCCTGCCGTGCAGGGCGTCTGTGAGCTGCTCGGGTTTGACCCGCTGACGCTCGCGAACGAGGGCAAGCTCCTCGCATTCACGCAGCCCGCGGACACGGAGCGTGTGCTCCGCGTGATGCATGCGGACCCGCACGGCACGGAGGCCTGCGTCATCGGACAGACAACGGCAGAGGCGCCCGGCGAGGTCGGGCTGCGCACGGCACTCGGCGGCATCCGCGTGGTGGATATGCCGCTCGGCGAACTCGTTCCGCGGATTTGCTGAGCGGGCGGACGGCATCTGCCATGCGTATTCCCCTTTCGGCGATTTTACAATGCATCCGATCCGCATCCTTCTGCACACAAAAAAAGACGAGCGGTGGTCGTCCGCTCGTCTTTCAGAAGGAAGTTTTGCTCTGGAAACAAAATCTACTTTGTGAGATGCACATCGGGGATTTCAACCTCGTGGTGCGTCTCGGGATCTACGTTTGCGTACACGCCCGGCTTCGTCTCGAACGCCTTCAGATTGTCCGCGTTCGCCTCGAGCATGTCCTCGACAAAGCGTTCCACTGCCTCTGCGAAATAGATCTTCATACGGTATTTCCCCTTCTCTTGACCGTCGTAGATTTTGTATGGACTCAATCTAACACGTTTTCCGATGAAATAAAAATATTTCTTTTCGATACACAATAGCTTTGGACTATTAAAACTTTTAATACGAAGTGTGACTTTTATACTATACGGATTGGCCTATATATAGTAAACTAATGAGCAATATAGGAAATATTGATTGGATGGCAGCCGCCCTGTGTGCGGAGGGGAGATGATCGGATGACGCTGGTTCAGATGCGGTATTTCTATGAGGTCTGTCAATGGCAGAACATCACAAAGGCAGCGGAGCATCTTCATGTGTCTCAGCCGACGGTGACCGTCGCCATGCAGGCGCTCGAGGCGGAGACGGGGCTGAACCTCTTCCACCGCGAAGGGCGCAAGATCACCGTTACGACGGATGGGGCGAAGCTCCTCGGCAAGATATCCTCCATCCTCACGGAGATCACGCGCCTTGACAATGAGATTCGCGATATGGCGCACCGCCATGCGAAGGTGCGCATTGCGATGCCCCTCCAGCTCGGCGTCGTCTTTTTGCCGCATATTTTGGGCGAGTTTCGCCGTGCACATCCGGAGATCGAACTCGAGATCATCGAGACCGGCGGCGTGAGCGCCCTGCAGATGGTCGAGGAGGAAAAACTCGACCTTGCGCTGACGAATTACACTGCTGATTTCAGCGCACGGCTCAGCTATTCCAAACTCTTTGACTGCGAGTGCACCTTCGTCACGCGCCCCGATCATCCCTTTGCGCAGTGCCACAGCCTCAGCATCGCGGAACTGCAGGAGGAGCCCCTCATCATGCTTGACAGCGGCTTTTTCGTCAACCGCCTCGTACAGGATGCCTATGGGCGCATCGGGGAGAAACCGAATGTCGTGCACTACTCGCCCTATCTGCATACGGTCAAGAACCTCGTGAGTGCGGGCATCGGATCGACATTCCTCGCGCGCCCGTCGGTTCTTCCCGGGGACCATCTCGTGCAGATTCCCCTCATCGACCCCATGTTCATCAACAGCGGTCTTGTTACCAAGAAGGGGCGTCAGACCTTCGACGATGTGCGGCTCGTCATGAGCTATCTGCGCCGGCTGACAAAGGAGCTCCTCGGCGGCGGGAAGTAAACAGCGCCGGATCATGCCGTATCCCCTGGTTTAGATGATTTGGGGGATGTTGCATGATCCGGCGGCATTGTGCTGTCAATTTCCAGAAAGTGCGGCGGGTGTATCCTTCGCCCGCCGATAGATGCGTACGTGTTTTTGCTCGGCGAGCACCTGCCACTCATTGCGGTTCAGGAGCTTGCCGAGCTTTTTGTCGTGCCGCGTGTCCCAGAGCAGATAGATGTCCCGATCGTGCGGCAGTTGATCGAACGTGAGAACGGGCATGACGTATTTGCGCTGCCAGTTGATGTCCGTGCCCGTTCGTTTTGCGTACGAAGAGGCGGGGATGAGATCGTAGACCATATGTCCCGTATAGTATACGACGGATGTTTGATATTCGCCGTAGGAGACGATGAGGTCGTCGCTCTTTACATATTGGTTCAGTACGTCCG
>ERZ772940.55-NODE-55-length-70777-cov-14.6804_pt1 | contig 70777 bp, 67 predicted proteins | sample MGYA00511682_ERZ772940 | MGnify/ENA primary metagenome ERZ772940 (study PRJEB29015, sample SAMEA2737922) | human oral metagenome | biome: human oral; feature: human-associated habitat; material: dental | place: China | collected 2031 ... | reverse complement strand
GGCCGAACCCGGCGCGCCCCGCGGCGAGTCGGCCGGAGCCGCCGCACGAGTCGGGGCCGCCGACGCGCCGAGCGCCTTGAGCCCCGCGTCGATCCCGGCGAGCGGACCCCCCGCTGGAGGATCCTCCAAAGTTCTGAGCACTCCGGGCGGAACATCGACCGAGTCGGGCGCCACCGCGGCGATCCGTCCGGAGACGAACGGGCGGACGCCGGCCACGACGCGATCGAGCAGGCGGCGGCCCCCGATCGAGACGTCGGCCTTGGACGCGCCGCCGAGGCGCCTTCCCTCGCCGCCGGCGAGGACGATGCAATGCGTGGCGGGCATGCGACGATCATGCACTCTCGACGTCGGCTTGACAATCGGCCCCCGATTTACGTAAGACTTTTCGCGCGTATTTCCCTTCTAAGGTCCGAGACGGCGGGTCGCAGCTCCGCAAAACGGTGAGTTTTCAATGAAACATCCGAGAAGCGGATACGCAGGGGCCCGACCCTTCGAAGACCGCGCCGCCACCTCGGGTCAGCGGACTTGGTACGCTTTACCCATATTCATCGGATTTTCCCATCTTTAAAATCTTCCATGACGGACGACCGCGAGGAGCACTATGAAATCCGCCGTTCTCACAGACTGGAATCCAGAGGATTCACAGTCCTGGGACTCGAAGATCGCCTGGCGAACCCTCGCGATCACCACCTACTCGATGATCATGGCGTTTTGCGTGTGGTTCCTCGTCAGCGCCATCGCCCCGAAGCTCAACGACATCGGCTTCCATTTGTCGAAGGGGCAGCTCTACTGGCTGACGTCGATGCCGGGGCTCTCCTGCGGGCTCATCCGCCTCGCATACATGTTCCTCCCGCCCCTGGTGGGCACACGCAAGCTCGTCGGCTACAGCTCGCTGCTCTACGCCATTCCGATGCTCGGCTGGTTCATGGCGGTGCAGAATCCGAACACGAGCTACGGGGTGCTTCTTGCCCTGGCTTTCGCCTGCGGAATCGGCGGCGGCTCGTTCTCGGGGTACATGCCCTCCACAGGCTATTTCTTCCCCAAGCGCCTGCAGGGAACGGCCCTCGGCATCCAGGCAGGCATCGGCAATCTGGGAATGTCGGTCATCCAGCTCGTCGGCCCTCTGCTCATGGGCTTCAGCCTATTCGGGATGACGTGGGTGGCCCCGCAGTCGGGTTCAAGCGGCTCCATCTACGTGCACAACGCGGCCATCTTCTTCGTCCCCTGGACGATCGTGGCGGCGATCCTCGCCTTCACGCTGCTCAAAGACGTTCCGGTCAAGGCGAACATCCGCCAGCAGCTCGACATCTTCTCCAACTCCAACACGTGGGTCATGACCGCCATGTACGTCATGACTTTCGGGATCTTCTCCGGGTTCGCCGCGCAGTTCGCGCTCATCATCAACCAGCACTACGGCAAGGACAGCGCCTTCGCCGGCATGGAGGGCCTACCCGCGGGCGCGAGCTACGCCTTCCTCGGCCCCCTCATCGGATCCCTCGTGAGATTCGCCTGGGGCCCCCTGTGCGACAAGTTCGGCGGCGCAATCTGGACCTTCGTCTCGGCGGTGGGCATGGCCGTCACCCTCGGCTGGGCGGCGCTCTTCCTCGAACCGAAGGACCTCGGCCAATTCCCCATTTTCCTCACGGCAATGCTCCTCATGTTCTTCTTCTCCGGCATTGGCAACGCTGGAACCTTCAAGCAAATGCCGATGATTATGCCCAAACGCCAGGCGGGCGGGGCGATCGGCTTCACCGCGGCGGTGGCCAGCCTCGGCCCCTTCATCGTCGGCGTCGCGCTCTCGTCCATGTCCGCAAGCCTGTGGTTCTGGCTGTGCGCCGCGTACTGCGTCGCATGCGCCGCACTCTGCTGGATCCGCTACGCCCGCCCGGGCGCGCCTTTCCCCGGCTGATCGGAGATTTCCATGACATCCAAAGAGACACTTGGCTCCCCCCTCCTGAAAATGGGCTCGTGGCTTAGGCGCGGCCAAGCGAGCGGCGACGCCCGCCAGCTCTTCCTCGAGGGCGGACGCCAGGCGGATTCCTTCTACCGCCAACGCTGGAGCTACGACAAGGTGGTGCGTTCGACGCACGGCGTCAACTGCACGGGGTCGTGCTCGTGGAAGATCTACGTCAAGGACGGGATCGTCACGTGGGAGTCCCAGCAGACCGACTACCCGACCACCGGCCCCGACATGCCCGAGTATGAGCCGCGCGGGTGCCCCCGCGGCGCCGCATTCTCCTGGTACGAGTACTCTCCCACGCGCATCAAGTATCCCTACGTCCGCGGGGTGCTGTTGGACATGTACCGCGAGGCCAAGGACCGCCTGGGCGACCCCGTTTTGGCGTGGGGCGACGTCGTCGGCGACGCCGTCAAGGCCAAATCCTACAAATCCGCCCGCGGAACAGGTGGAATGGTGCGCACGACGTGGGAAGAGGCGATGGAGATCGTCGCAGCCTCGTACGTCCACACGATCAAAGAATTCGGCCCGGACCGCATCGCCGGCTTCTCGGTCATCCCCGCGATGTCGATGATCTCCTACGGGGCGGGCTCGCGATTCCACGAGCTCATCGGCGCAACCATGCTCTCCTTCTACGACTGGTACGCCGATCTTCCCCCGGCGAGCCCGCAGATGTTCGGCGACCAGACGGACGTCCCCGAATCAGGCGACTGGTTCAACTCGCAGTACCTCATCATGTGGGGGTCGAATGTTCCGCTCACGCGCACGCCCGACGCCCACTTCATGGCCGAGGCCCGCTACCACGGGCAAAAAGTAGTGGTGGTCTCCCCCGATTTCGCCGACAACACGAAGTTCGCCGACGACTGGCTGAGAGTCCACCCCGGAACCGACGCCGCGCTGGCCATCGCCATGGGGCACGTCATTCTCAAGGAGTTCTTCCTGGCTCGGCGCGAGCAGTACTTCATCGACTACATGAAGCGCTACTCCGACAGCCCGTTCCTCATCCAGCTCGACAACGCGATCGACGCGAGCTCCTCGCACATGGAGACCTATGTTCCGGGCAAGTTCTACACCGCGAACCTTGCGCCCGCCGGAACCGCCGAGCGCACGGAGCACAGCGACTTCCGCCCGCTCGTCATGGAGGCCGACGGCGCGCTCAAGGATCCGGGCGGCACGCTGGCCGACCATTTCGGCGAGGAAGGCGCGGGGCACTGGAACCTGAAACTCGACGGCGTCGAGCCCGTGATGTCGGTCATGGACACCGACGCCTGGGAGCCCGCCCTCGTCGCGTTGCCGCGATTCGACCTCCCGGCCGAAGAGGGCCAGGATTCGATCGGGGCCGGCGTCATGTACCGCGGAGTTCCCGCCCGCAGAGTCGGCGGCCGCCTGGTCACGACCGTCTTCGACCTTCTGCTCGCGCAGTACGGCGTGGGGCGCGAGGGGCTGCCGGGCCAGTGGCCTTCCGGCTACGGCGACTCGACCGCCCCCGGCACGCCTGCCTGGCAGGAGGAGCTCACGGGCGTGCCCGCCGGCGCAGCCATCAAGATCGGCCGGGAATTCGCCGCCAACGCCCTCGAATCCGGCGGGCGCTCGATGATCCTCATGGGCGCGGGGACGAATCACTACTTCCATTCCGACGCGATCTACCGCACCTTCCTCGCGTTGACGACGATGTGCGGAACCCAGGGCGTCAACGGCGGCGGGTGGGCGCACTACGTCGGCCAGGAGAAGGTCCGCCCCATCACCGGCTGGGCGAACTACGCCTTCGCCCTGGACTGGCAGCGCCCCGCGCGGCAGATGATCGCCACAGGGTGGTACTACATTTCCACCAGCCAGTGGCGTTACGACGGCGCGCAGGTCAAGCTCATGGCGAGCCCCACCGCCGCCGGCGCGCTCAACGACAAAACCACGGCCGACTGCCTGGTCGAGTCCGCCCAGCGCGGCTGGATGCCGAGCTATCCGACGTTCAACAAGTCCCCGCTCGCTTTGGGACGCGAAGCGAAAGAGGCCGGGCTGGCCCCCGGAGAATACATTTCGCGCGAGCTGCGCGAAGGCAGGCTTCGCTTCGCCGTGGAGGACCCCGACGCCGCCGAGAACGTGCCGCGCATCCTCGCCAATTGGCGCACCAACCTGCTGGGTTCGTCCGCCAAGGGAACCGAGTTCTTCCTTCGCCACCTCATCGGCGCCAACAACGACGTCAATGCCATGGAACTCGAAGGAGATCGACGCCCGGCCTCGATGACGTGGAGGGAGCCCGTCAACGGCAAGCTCGACCTCATGTGGACGGCCGACTTCCGCAACACGTCGACCACATTGCACTCCGACGTCGTCCTTCCCGCCGCGACCTGGTACGAAAAGCACGACCTGTCGTCGACGGACATGCACCCGTTCATGCATTCGTTCAACGCGGCGGTCGACCCGCCGTGGGAGGCCCGCACCGATTTCGAGACCTTCCAGACCCTCGCCTATCTCGTCTCCGAGATGGCTTCCAGGCATCTGGGAACGCAGATCGACGCGCTGGCGGCGCCGCTCAGCCACGACACCCCCGACGAATTCGCCAATCCCGCCGGGGCGGTCCCGCGCGACAACCCGTGGGTCCCCGGCGTGACGATGCCGAAGATCGTCGGCATAGAACGCGATTACACGCAGATTGGTCATAAGTTCGACACCCTGGGCCCGCTCGTCGAAAAGGCGGGCATGCCGATCAAGGGGCTCCTGCTCACTCCAGACAAAGAGGTCGACTACCTCGGCAGACTCAACGGAACGGCTCCGCGAGACTACGGGCCGGGGGCCGGACGCCCGCTCGTCGACGCCGACGTCAAGGCCGCCGACGCCGTTTTGCGCCTGTCGGGCACGACCAACGGACGGCTGGCCTACCAGGGATTCAAGCGCCTGGAGGCACGAACGGGAACCGAGATGGCGGACTTGGCTCTCGGCGACGAGGAACGCAGAATCAGCTTCGACGACACCCGGATCCAGCCGCGAAGCGTCATCACCTCGCCCGAGTGGTCGGGCTCCGAGCACGGCGGGCGCAGGTACAGCGCCTTCGTCCAAAACGTCGAACGGAACAAGCCCTGGCACACACTGACCGGGCGCCCGCAGTTCTACATCGACCACGATTGGATGCAAGAGCTCGGGGAGACGCTGCCGATCTTCCGGCCTCCTTTGGACCTCCACCATTTGTACGGGGACGTCAAAATCGGCGCCACGGGGATCTCGCCTGAGGGGACGGCCGAAGTCGCAGTGCGCTACCTCACCCCCCACAACAAGTGGGCGATCCACTCCCAATATTTCGACAATCCTCACATGTTGACGTTGGGGCGCGGAGGCCAAGCCATCTGGATGAGCCCCCAGGACGCGGAGAAGATCGGCGTCAAGGACAACGAATGGGTCGAGGCTTACAACCGAAACGGCATCGTTTCGGCCAGGGCCGTCGTCTCCCACCGCATGCCCGAGGGCACCGTGTTCATGCACCACGCCCAGGAGCGGACGATGAACACTCCGCTCAACGAACGCTCGGGCAGACGAGGAGGAACCCACAATTCGCTGACGCGAATCCTGCTCAAGCCGACCCATCTCATCGGCGGGTACGCCCAGCTCTCCTTCGCGTTCAATTATTACGGGCCCACGGGCAATCAGCGCGACGAGGTCACAATGATCCGCCGCCGCAGCCAGGAGGTGCAGTTCTGATGAAGGTCATGGCGCAGATCGCAATGGTCATGAACCTCGACAAGTGCATCGGGTGCCACACCTGCTCGGTGACCTGCAAGCAGGCGTGGACGAACCGCGAGGGCACGGAGTACATGTGGTTCAACAACGTCGAGACGCGGCCCGGCGTCGGCTATCCGCGCACCTGGCAGGACCAGGAAACTTGGAAGGGCGGCTGGCGCAGGACGAAGTCGGGCAGGCTCCAGCTGCGCCAAGGCGGGCGCATGGCCAGCCTTGCGAAGATCTTCTCGAATCCGACGCTGCCCGGAATGGACGACTACTACGAGCCGTGGACGTACGAGTACGACAAGCTGCTCTCCGCCCCCGCCGGTTCGGCGAACATCCCCGTGGCCCGCGCCAAATCGCGCATCACGGGCGAGAAAATCGACACCGTCGAGTGGGGCCCGAACTGGGACGACGATCTGGGCGGCTCCATGGAAACGCTGGACTCGGATCCGACGCTCAAACAGATGAACCTCTCGGTCGCCAAGAACATCGAAGACTCCTTCATGTTCTACCTGCCGCGCATCTGCGAGCACTGCCTCAACCCGGCATGCGTCTCGGCCTGCCCCTCGGGCGCGATGTACAAGAGGACCGAGGACGGCATCGTCCTGGTCGACCAAGACGCCTGCCGCGGGTGGCGCATGTGCGTTTCGGCCTGTCCCTACAAGAAGGTCTACTTCAATCACAACTCCGGCAAAGCCGAAAAGTGCACGCTGTGCTATCCGCGCCTGGAGGCGGGCCAGCCGACGGTCTGCTCGGAGACCTGCGTGGGCCGCCTGCGCTACCTCGGCGTCGTCCTCTACGACGCCGATCGCGTGACGTGGGCCGCCGCGCAGAAAGACGAACGCAACCTTTTCCCGGCGCAGAAGGAGATCCTGCTCGACCCCCGCGATCCCGAGGTGGTCGCGCAGGCGCACATGAACGGCGTGCCGCATTCGTGGATCACCGCCGCCCAGGAATCGCCCGTCTGGGACCTCATTTCCACCTACGGCGTGGCGCTTCCCCTCCATCCGGAGTTCCGCACGCTTCCGATGGTCTGGTACGTTCCGCCGCTGAGCCCCGTCGTCGACGCCGTCACGGCCTCGGGCAACGACGGCGAAGACCACAGGGTGCTGCTGTCGGCGATCTCGCAAATGCGCATTCCCATGGAGTATCTGGCCGGGCTCTTCACCGCGGGCGACACCGCCCCCGTCGAGCTCTCGCTCAGGCGCCTGGCGGCCATGCGCTCCTACATGCGCGACGTGTTCATGGGCCGCGAAGGCAACGAGAGCATCGCCGCCTCGGTGGGAATGGACGGGGCGACCATCCAAAAGATGTACAGGCTTCTGGCCATCGCCAAGTACGACGAAAGGTACGTCATACCCACGGCCAGCCCTGAGCTTCCCCGCGGGATTTCGGAGCTCGAAGGCTGCCCGGTCTCCTACGACGTCGAAGCGTTCCACGGGGTCGGCCCGGGCATGAACCCCACCCGTTCGGACGGGCGGCGAATGCTCCCCCTCGAGGTTCTCCGATGAGCACATTCGTGGGAATCCCAAGGATTCCGAGCAAACGCCGCATACGGGTCGACGCCGGTCAGGCCCGGATCATACGCATGGCGTGCTCGCTGCTGCTCGACTACCCCGACGAAGCCCTCGAAAGCGAGATCGCCGCGGTCAGGGCCGAGCTGCACGCTCTGCCGGACGAGGTGGCCGAAGAGCTGGAGGCCTTCTGCACGCAGGCCTTGCAGACGGGGCTGCGGGACCTTCAAGTCCTCTACGTCGAGACCTTCGATCAGCGCAGACGCTGCGCGCTCTCCCTGACCTACTATTCGCAGGGCGACACACGAGGGCGCGGCCAAGCGATCCTCGCTTTCAAGGAGATTATGGCCCGCGCGGGCTTCGTGCCCGTCCGCAAGGAGCTTCCCGACCACCTTCCCGTGGTTTTGGAGTTCTGCGCCCTCGACGAATCCGGCGTCGGCGAGGACCTGCTGGGGGCAAACCAAGAAGGAATCGAGGTGCTCCGCACGGCTCTGCGCAGTGCCGATTCGCCTTACGCCCACCTTCTCAACGCACTCGTCCTTACGCTTCCGGAGCCCAGCCCGGAAGCGATCGAAGGCTATCGAAAGCTCATCAGCCAGGGGCCGCCCACCGAACTCGTGGGCATAGGCGATCTGACCGCCGCCCCTTTCCCGACGTCGCAGGAAAGGCGGCAACCATGACTGTTCTCGACGCCCTTCTATGGGTCGCGCTTCCATACGTGTCGTTCGTCTTGCTTGTGGCGGGCCTTCTCTGGCGCTACCGCAGCGACCAGTACGGGTGGACTAGCCGCTCTTCGGAATGGAACGAGAAGGCCATCTTGCGATGGTCCTCCCCCCTTTTCCACATCGGCGTCCTGTGCGTGGCCGCAGGCCACATCGTCGGCCTGGCCGTGCCTGCCTCGTGGACCGAGGCTTTCGGCGTCTCCCAGCACATGTACCACCTCGGCGCCACCGTCCTCGGCTCCGTCGCGGCCCTCATGACGATCGTGGGGCTGGCGGGCCTGATCTACCGGCGTTTCGTCGTCAAATCGGTTCGGCTGGCCACGACCCGCAACGACATCGTCACCTACGTCCTTCTGACGATTCCCATCGTTTTGGGGACGGTCGCCACGGTCAGCTCGCAGATCTTCGGCGGGCACGAGGGATACGACTACCGCGAGACGATCAGCCCGTGGTTCCGCTCGATCTTCACGTTCAGCCCGAAGCCCGAGCTCATGCTTGACGTCCCCATGGCCTTCAAGCTCCACGTCGTGGCGGGCCTTCTGCTCTTTTGCGTCTGGCCTTTCACGCGGCTGGTCCACGTGGTGTCCGCGCCCGTCGGGTACCTGACCCGGCCCCAGGTGGTTTATCGTTCGCGCGACCGCGCCAAGCCCGTCTCCCGGCCGCGCGGTTGGTGAATTCGCACGCAGGCCCGAGCCGGCGAAGCCCGAGGCGCGGCCGGCTTGGCTGCGAGCACGCGGCCGGCCGGCGACGGCGCGCGTAGAATGCCGGTCAAAGGGCGAAACGCAATCTGCAAAGGAGTGTCCGTGAACGCCGAGCGCCATCGATTCGGCGATCTGCTGTCCGCGATCGCCCGGTTGACCCCTGCGCAGCACTCGCTTTTGACCGCCGTCTCACGCCACAACGTCCCGGTGACAGTCACCCAGCTGGCCAAGGAAAGCGGCCTGCACTCTTCATCCGTTCGCGAGACCATCGAAGCCCTCTACAATTCGGGGCTGGTCACCCGCGAACAGCTGCCGATTTCGGGGCGCGGCAGGCCGGCTCTCGGATACCTCACGCTCGCCCCCGCGAACGCCGCCTTCGCCGGCCAGCTCCTCGAACAAAGCGTTTCGGCCATGCTCGCCTGGCTCCGCGCCAACGCCTCCAATCCGACCGAGGCGGCCTACGACATCGGCGCAAGGTGGGGAGAGCAGGCCGTGTCCGACAGAGAGTCGGCCACGCTCCTGGACGGCCCGAAAGCCTCCGGTCGCTCAGACTCCCCCGTCGCGAGCCACGCCGACTGCATTCGCCGCTTTCTCACGAACATGGGTTTTGCGGCAACCTCGCATCCGACTTCCCCGTCGTGCCTCATCCTCAACGCCTGCCCGTACACCGACCCCGCCTTTCCGGACCCGCTCGCCCTCGAATTGCGCCGCGGCGCCGTCGAGCGGATCGTCCAGGCCGCCTGCGGCGCGGACGTCGACGTCGAATTCGCCGCCGACCCGGACAACCCGGTCGTCGCGAAGGTGACGCTGTGCGAAGGGAAGGGCCGGCAGGCGGCGGGCAGCGGGCGGCTGACCGTGCGCTTCTACGGAGGCACCGCCGAGGCGGTCCAGACCGACAGCATGACGTTCCCGCGCTCCTCGGCGCCCGCGACCCTTCGTGCGCTCATAGACGAGCTTGCCGCCGAGTTCCCCGATTTCGCACGAGTTGCCGACATTTCCTCGTTTCTCGTCGACGAACGCGAGTCGGGAGCGGACACGCCTCTTCGCGACGGCGCCGTCGTCGAGGTGCTGCCGCCGTTCGCGGGAGGGTGAGATGCTCGACGTCGTTCACACCGGTCTGACGGCCCAGCGGCTGGACGCCGCCGCAATTTGCAAGGATGCGCACGACCCGCGTTGCGGCGCCGTGGCGATGTTCCAGGGAACCGTCCGCGACCATTCGAGCGGTGCGACCGTGGCCGCGCTCGAGTACACGGCGCACCCCTCGGCCGCGCGCATCCTGCGGTCGATCGCGGAAGGCCTGACCCTGCGCCAGGGCGTTCACCGCGTCGAGGCCTGGCATCGAACGGGGCTGCTGGACGTCGGCGACGTCGTCATGGTGGTCGCGGTGGCCGCCGAGCACCGGTCCCAGGCCTTTGCCGCGGCCGAGGCTCTGGTGGACGAAGTCAAGGCTGGCCTGCCGGTGTGGAAAAAGCAGATCATGGCCGACGGCAGCCACCGCTGGTCCGGATTGGAGTCCGCATGAGATTCGACGTTTCAGAGCATCGCGCATTCCTCGAGGGGCTCGTCAAGCCGTTGGAACCGCTCGAATGCGCCATCGACGCCCTGCCCTACGGGACCGGCCGCGAGGGTGTGCCGCCGCTCGCTGACGCCCGGCCCGGCGCCGTCTGGCCGGGCCGTTCGGCTCCGCCTGTCGCTGCGGGCTCGGCGGGGCTCGTGTTGGCGCGGGAAGTGGTCGCCCGTCTGAGCGTGCCCCCGTTCACAAACTCCGCGATGGACGGCTTCGCCGTCCGCCACGCCGACGTCGCCCGCGTTCCGGCCACGCTGCCCGTCTGCGGGGACGTGGCAGCCGGGGATACGCGCAAACGCACGCTCAAGCCGGGGACGGCGGTTCGCATCATGACGGGAGCGGCGATGCCCGACGGCGCGGACACCGTCGTCAAGGTGGAAGACACAGATCATGCGCCCGGCGTGAGCGAGGCGCCTCCGACGGTGACGATTCGAGCGGCCCAGGCTCCGGGCGCCAATGTGCGCTTCAAGGGCGAAGACCTCGATGCGGGCGCGCCCGTCCTTCCCGCGGGCGTCGTGCTCTCCCCCGCCGCGGTCTCGGCTGCGGCGTCGGCGGGCTGCGGGACGCTCTTCGTCCGGCCCCGTCCGCGCATCGGAATTCTCACCTCGGGAAGCGAACTCGTCGCCCCGGGCGAGGAACTCGCCGAGGGCCGCATCCCGGACTCGAACGGAGCCCTTCTGGCCGGGCTCGCGGCGCAGGCGGGAGGCGACGTCGTCGCCAGATGGCGCAGCGCAGACGACCCCGAGGCCCTGCTCGCGATTCTGGCGTCCGCGCCGGAGATCGATCTGCTCGTCACCGCGGGGGGCATATCCGCGGGGGCGTACGAGACGGTGCGGCAGGCCCTTTCGGGCCCCACAATGCGCTTCCACCACGTCGCCCAGCAGCCCGGGGGGCCTCAGGGCGCAGGGACCGCCCTCGTCGGCGGAAGGCCTGTGCCCGCTGCGTGCCTGCCGGGCAACCCGGTGTCGGTCTACGTCAGCTTCCATGTGTACGTCGCCGGCATGATCCGGGTGCTCGCGGGGCGCTCCAGAACCGTCGAGCCGACGGTCCGGCAGGCGGTTGCGGGCGGCGAATGGGCCTCGCCTCGCGGGAAAGTCCAGTTCATCCCCCTGCGTTTGGACGGCGGGCGCGCGTTCCCCATTCACGAACTCGGTTCGCGCTCGCACCTCGTCGCCTCGCTTCCCTCGGCGGACGGGCTCGGCGTCGTGCCGGCCGACGTCGAACGCGTGATGCCCGGCGACACGCTGGGATTCATTCCAACAGAAGGGAGCGTCAATGACTGACAGCGAAGGGGCCTCTCGCGGCGGCCTCGCCCATCTGCGCTCAGACGGCGCCGCGCACATGGTGGACGTGACGGCGAAAGAGCCGACGGTTCGCGAGGCGACGGCCGTGGCCCGCGTCGAGTGCTCCGACGCCGTCATGGCGCGGCTGAGCGAGGGCTCCGTGCCGAAGGGAGACGTGTTTGCGGTGGCGAGAGTCGCCGGGATCCAAGCCGCCAAGAAAACGCCCGCGCTGCTTCCCCTCGCCCACGTCGTAGGCCTCCACGGGTGCGAAGTGGACGTGGAACTGGCCGACGGCGGCGTGGCGATTCGCGCGACGGCGCGAACCGCCGACAGGACGGGCGTCGAGATGGAGGCGCTGACCGCCGTGACGGTCGCAGCGCTCGCCGTCGTCGACATGGTCAAGGGAATCGACCGCTCGGCCGTGGTGGCGGAAGCGAAGATCGTCGCCAAATCCGGCGGGCGGTCGGGAAGCTGGGTCCGGCCGGAAGGCTGAGTCCTTCCGGGGAGTCGGGCCCGCTGAGGCAAGGCCGGGGAAGCCAAGTCTGCGGGCGGCCTCCGGCGACCAAATACGCCCCCGGACGCGACAAGCCCCTGCGACCGGGACAAAGCGCCTTTTCTGACGCGACAAGCCCCTCTGCGGACGCGACGAAGGGGCGGCGCCCCAGACAGAGCGCCGCCCCTTCGATTCGAGCGCGTCGACCCGAGGCCGACCGCCTCTCGATTACTTCTCGACGACCGCGAGCACGTCGCGCGAGGACAGAATGATGTACTCGTCCGCTCCGTACTTGATCTCGGTCCCGCCGTACTTGGAGTAGATGACGACGTCACCCACCTTGACGTCGACGGGCACGCGATTGCCCTGATCGTCGACGCGGCCCGGCCCAACGGCCAAGACCTTGCCCTCTTGCGGCTTTTCCTTCGCCGTGTCCGGAAGGACGAGGCCGGAAGCCGTCGTGGTTTCTGCTTCGAGCTGCTGGATCACGATGCGATCCTCAAGCGGCTTGATGGAGACCGACACTGCGGATCCCCCTTCTTCAACTCGTGCTGTAGTGATGGAACGCCTGGCCGCGGGACCCGCCGTCGCGGGGGCCGGGCCCGAACCGGGCACGCGCAGCTTTCGCTGCGTCTGACAAGAGATTAGCACTCGCAGGGTTCGAGTGCCAGCTCTACGCTGAGGGCGTGACGGACGGCGAGTCGTGTGAGACTTGGTGCATGGACACCGCCGATTCCCCGGGCTTCGACGCCGAGTCGAGGGAGCTCGCCGTCGCGCGCTGGCTGATCGGCGCCGGCGGGCGGGCCGTCGTCGACGCGCTTCCCCGGTACCGCCGCGAAGAGGCTCTCGCTCTCGCGGCGAGGCTGCGCGCGGAGGGGCTCGACGCGGATCGAACGGCCGCCGCGCTCACTCTGTCGCGGCTGCGAACCCGGGCCACGGCCAAATTCGGCGAGCGCGCAGGCTCGATGTTCTTCACCGCCGCCGGCTACGAACAGGCCACGCGGCTGAGCGTGGGCGCCCTGCACGCGGAGCGCTTCCTCGCCGCGGGCGCGAGGCGGATCGTGGATTTCGGCTGCGGAGTCGGCGCGGACTCGCTCGCCTTCTGCCTCGCGGGCCTGGACGTGACGGCGATCGAAGTCGACCCCGTCGCCGCCCTCTACGCCGCGGCGAACGCGCCCCGGGCGGCGGTCGTCTGCGCGGACGGCCTGGCGACCCGGCTCCCCGAGGCGGACGGGATATGGCTCGATCCGTCCAGGCGGACCGGGGACGGCCGCCGGATAGCCTCCCCGGAGGGCTGGGCCCCGCCGCTGTCCCGCGCCCTGAGCATAGCCGGGGGCTTCCCCGTGGCGGGGATCAAGGCGGCGCCGGGCATTGCGCACGACGCGCTCCCAGCCGGCGCCCTCGTCGAGTGGGTCAGCGAGGCCGGCCAGCTGCTCGAGGCGGTCGTCTGGCTCGGCGTGGGCGCGGGAAGGGCGGCGGTGGTCGACGGCGAGGCGTTCGACTCCGGCGCCAGCGCGGCGGACGAGCCGGTCTCCTTCGTCAAGCCGCGCGAGATCGGCCCGATCCTCCTGGAGCCGGACCCCGCCGTCATCCGCTCGGGCGGAATCGCCAGACTGTGCGAGCGCTACGGCGTGGCGCCCGTCTCCGGCGGCGTCGCCTACCTGTCGGGCGAGGCGACGCCGCCGCATTGTTCGGCCTTCGAGGTCCTCGACGTCCTCATCCCGGAGGTCAAGCGGATCAAGCGGGCCTTGGCCGCGCGAGGGATCGGGCGAGTGGAGGTCAAGAAACGCGGAACGGAGGTCGACGTCGCGGCGATGGCGAAGAAGCTCTCGGGCCGAGGCGGCGACGCCGGCGTCGTCCTCTTCTCCCCCGTCCTTGGCCGGCATCGGGCGATCGTCGCGCGGCGGACGGCCGTCACATTTTGACGCGGCCCAGGTCCATTCCCGTATCGACGGCAATGTCCAGGGAGGAAGGCTCGACGCCGTTTCTGACGAGCTCCCACCCGAGCGAGGCGATCATCGCCCCGTTGTCGGTGCAGTATCGGATGGGAGGGATCCTGACGGTCACGCCGGCCTTGGCGGCGCGCTCGGCGGCGAGTTCGCGCAGCCTCGAATTTGCGGAGAAACCGCCGCCGATCACGAGGGTGTCGCAATCGAAGACCTCGCAGGCCGTAAGGGCCTTGGCTGTGAGAACGTCGCAGACCGCTTCGGAGAAGCTAGCGGCGACGTCTTCCCTGTTCAGCTCCTCGCCTCGTTCGGCCAAGCCTTCGACGTAGCGGGCGACTGCGGTTTTCAAGCCCGAGAAGGAGAAATCGTAGGGGTGGCGCGCCTTGTCCTTGCCCTGCGAGAGCCCTCTCGGGAAGCGGATGGCGCAGCGGTCTCCCAGTCGCGCCAACCGGTCGATGTGCGGGCCGCCGGGGTACGGCAGGCCGAGCAGTCGCCCGACCTTGTCGAAGGCCTCGCCCGCGGCGTCGTCGAGCGTTCCGCCGAGTTCTTCGACGTCGGTCGCTATGTTGCCTGCCCGAAGGATCGACGAGTGCCCGCCGGAGACCACGAGGCCGATGAAATGCTCGGGGAACGGGCCGTCGACGAGCTCGTCGACGCACAGATGGCCGATGATGTGGTTGACGCCGTAGAGGGGCTTGCCCGCCGCGAGCGCCAGGGCCTTGGCGGCGGAAACGCCGACCGTCAGCGATCCGATCAGGCCCGGGCCCGCGGTGACGGCGATCGCGTCGACGTCGCCCAGCGCGACTCCCGCGCGTTCGAGCGCCTCGTCCAGTGTGGGAACGAAGGTTTGAAGGTGCGCGCGCGAGGCGATCTCGGGAATGATGCCGCCGTAACGCGCATATTCGTCCATCGACGTCGCGGTGACGTCGGCGAGGAGCTCCCCGTCGCGGACGACGGCGACTCCCGTCTCGTCGCAAGAAGTCTCGATGCCCAGAACCGTAATGCTCACGTCCCAGAATTCTAGCCGACGGAACGGCGCGGGTTAATCCTTCGCGGCTCCGCGCTTGCGGCGGACGGCAAGAGGGGCGCCTAGCTAATGGGAGATTCGCTCTGACCGTCCGAAGCGTCGGCTTCGCCGGTCCCGGCTTCGACGCCGCCGGATTCAGAGCGCCCTGCTTCGCTGTCGCCCAATCGGCCTTCTCCTGCGTCACGGCCGTATGCCCTGAGCCGCTGACGGGCCTGGGAGACGAGTTGCTCCGTCGTCGCCGAGTCTCCGAAGTTCGAACGGGCCAGATCTTCGTACTTTTGAACGGCTTCGCAATGCGCCTGGCGAACGACGTCGAGGATGAGCTGCGAAAGCGCCTCCGGCGTCAGAGAAAAGGCTTTGGCCGTCACTTTCACGTCGAGCGGCACGCCTCCCCCGTCGACTTCGACGCTTACTTCGCCGCCCTCGCTGCGCACAAACGCCTTCAAATCCTGCGCCTGCGCCGCGAAGACCTCGGCTCGCTGCACGTTTCTCTGCGCCTCGGCGAGCTGCTCGTCCAACCGAGCTTGAATGCCTTCTAAGCTGCTGGAAAACTCGGGAAGTTCCATAACACATTCCTTTCTGACGGAAAGCGCGGCCGACGGCCGCTCACGTGAAGGGGACGACGCCGCAGCACCGTTTCCGCATCGTCGATCGCATGTGGCTGGGCGAACGAACCGTCCAAGGCGCGAAGCGAAACGAAGCGGCATGCGACGCCCTCATGCAGCATCCTAGTGCCTGAAAGCCAGGCGGTCCTCACTGCGGCCGCACCCGCGGGCCCGATCGTCGGCTCCGGCTTGGCAGCCACGCCCATGCCGCCCCCGGCTGCCACGGTTTGGACCCGAGCTTCCGCCCCGTCCGGCACGGCGACGAACCTCAAACGGCCCCGGCGATCTTGACGCGAACATCCCCCTCCCGGCGCAGACCTGAACGTCCCCCTCCTCCCGGCACCGGCTCGGCGGACAAATCGGAGACATCGGCCCAGCCGCGTTTTTCCCCGGAACGACGCGCTTATCCCCAAAAGATGGCTACGTTGGAGTCCCCTCCCCCGAATTTCGGCTCTCATTTGCCCGCCAGATTGGGTACTGTGTAAACAAGTTCCTACCGACGAACCCACGCCGTTTATGAAACCCGGGCCACCATCCCTCACACGTCCCGCATCGCATCGGCGTCACAGCAAATCGAAACGAAGAACCGGCGACAAAGGAACGGAGAACGAATGTGAACGTGCCTTTCCTTCACATCTTCATCCTGCACGACTCCCAAGGATCGCATCCGCTGATCGATCTGCGGTCAGACTGGCGCGATTCCGCATCCGGTCGCCACGCGAGGCGGACGCTGCCCCGGCAGTGCGCCGCAGTCACGTTTACGAAGCCCCACAATTCGCACCATTGAAAGGAACCCATCATGACCAGCGACGACAACTCGCCGGCCCGACGTCGCAGACGAGGGCAGACGACTTCCTCCATGCAGCCTCGCTTCCCTTCAAACAGGGAAAACCACGACGCTTCGAAGTCTGGAGACCGCGTCTCCGAATCTGAAGTCCGCGTCCCGTCCCCCTCGGAAGGCCCCGGCCCCTCCGAGGCAGAAGTCTTCAAAGCCTTTGCGAGCTGGAAGCTGCGCGAAAACCCAGACGCGTGGGTGGGCACGGTGGACGACTGGAACATCAACCCCTACGAAGACGCGTTCGTCATCTCCCCGAGCGGGCGTCGCAGGTCGAACCGGCTTCACCTCATCAAGGGCGAGAAGGGCATTGGATTCGCCCCGTCCATGATGAGCGTGGAAACCGCCTACCGCGAACTCGTCTCCGGCACGGATTCGCACCGGCACTGCGAGAGCTGACCGAGCGCTTCTTGACTTCGAGTGCGCTTGAACTCGTAAGCTCCCTTCCATGGAAAGGATGCGCATAGGCCAAGTCGTTCAAGAAACGGGACTTTCGGCGTCGACCCTCAGGTACTACGAACGCGAGGGCCTCGTTTCGGTTGCGCGCGACGGGGCCGGAAGGCGCCTTTATGACGCCCAGGACGTCTCCTGGATACGGTTCCTCCAGCGTCTTCGCGCCGCGAGCATGCCGATAGGGCTTATGCGTCGGTATGCGCAGCTGCCCAAAGCGGGGCCCTCGACGCTCCGCGAGCGTCTGGAGCTTCTTTGCGATTACGAAGCCGACGTCCGTTCGCGCATAGCCGAGCTTTCCACGCACGCGGACGCCTTGGACGCCAAGATCGCGCTTTATCGACAATGGATCGACGACGCCGAAGGCTCCGGGCAGACGCATATTCCCGATATCCATGGAAAGGAAAACGATGGACGAGAAGACCGACAAGAACAAGAACCTGACCGCAGGCGATGAGCGCTTCGCCGCAGGCATGAGAATGCTCAACCGTGTCGACGGCGACGCCGGCGCGCGCGTGCTCGACTCACTGCGCGACGTCTGCCCCGAACTCGGGTACCACATCGTCGCCTGGGGATTCGGCGACATCTACTCGCGCGAGGGGCTTCGCCCGAGAGACCGGCAGCTCGTCACGCTCGGCATGCTCACGGCCCTTGGGGGCTGCGAGCCGCAGCTCGAGGTGCACGTCGGCGCCGCGCTCAACGTGGGCCTTTCGCCGAAGGAAATCGTCGAAGCCATCCTTCACGCATCCGCCTACTGCGGATTTCCCCGGTCTCTGAACGCCATGTTTGCGGCCAAACGCGTCTTTTCGGAGCGAGGGCTCCTGCCGCTTGCCGACTGATTTGCACCTCGTCGTCGCCCGTTCTCCGCTCTGGGCATAGCTTCTGAACCAGTCTCTGACAAACAGCGGCGACTTCATTAGTGTAAGAATAAAGTCTTTCGACCAGACTCGAAAAGGCTTTCTATACATCTCGCACATGCCGTCCGCCCAAAAAGGAGGCGACATGTCGCGCCAAAGGAGACACACCAAAGGAGACAGAAGATGACCGACTATGTCGCCCTCGTCGTTTTCCCAGAGAGATCTACGGCGTATGAGGCCTTCAACAAGATAAGCCGCACGGCGCAAACGGGGGCCTTGTCGATTTCGGCGGGCGCCGTCGTCGAGAGGAATGCCAACGGAACGGTCGAAGTCGCCGAGCACATCGACGGCTTCAAGGGTTCCGGTGCCGCCGGGGGCGGGTTGCTCGGCATGGTCGTCGGAGTGCTCGGAGGACCGTTGGGCATGCTTTTCGGGCTCGGAGTGGGCGCGCTGGCGGGTTCTCTGGTCGACGCCGACAGGATCGACGTCGGAACCGAGGCGATCGCCGAATTCGGCCGGACTATCGCTCCGGGCTCCAATGCCATTCTGCTCGAAACGAGCGAGGGCACGACGGACGCGCTGGATCGGGTAGTCCGCGATCTGGGCGGAACGATCATCCGCCGCGAATCGTCCGAGGTGCTCGACGAGCTCGTCGCTCAGCAGGCCGCGGCCGAAGCTGCGGCGAAAGCGGCTCGCGAAAAAATACGCGACGAAAAGAAGTCCGCCCGCAAGGAGCAGCGCGAGGAGCGAATCGCCAAGCTCAAGGCGCGCTTCCAGCGCGACTGAGCGCGAGCTGGGCGGCGCGCAGCGCCGACCTCTCGTAGCGCAGTGCAAAATGAAAAGGGCGGGGCTCTCTTAGGGCCCCGCCCTTTTCACCGCGGCCGGAAGAATCAGGCCGCTTGCGCGTCTACCTCTGGCGGGCCTTGTGCCCGTAGGACTTGATGAGGTCGCGGTTGAGCAAGGAAATCAGCTCTAGGGGGATCTCCTTGGGGCACACGCTGGCGCATGCGCCGACGTTCGTGCAGCCGCCGAATCCCTCGTCGTCCTGCTGGGCCAGCATGTTGACCACCCTGTCGCGGCGCTCGGGCTGTCCTTGCGGGAGGAGGCCCAAGTGAACGACCTTCGCCGAGGTGAAGAGCATGGCCGAGCCGTTGGGGCAGGCCGCCACGCAGGCGCCGCAGCCGATGCAGGCGGCGGCCTCGAAGGAGCGGTCGGCGTTACCCTTCGGGACGAGCTGCGAATGCGCCTCGGGGGCGGCTCCGGTGTTGACCGAGATGTAGCCTCCGGCCTGGACGATGCGATCGAAGGCCGAGCGGTCCACGACAAGGTCCTTGATGACGGGGAAGCCCTTCGAACGCCACGGCTCGAGGGTGATCGTGTCGCCGTCCTTAAACGTGCGCATGTGCAGCTGGCACGTCGTGGTCCGCTTGGGCCCGTGCGGGTCGCCGTTGATGACGATGCCGCACTGGCCGCAGATTCCCTCGCGGCAGTCCGAGTCGAAGGCGAGAGGCTCCTTGCCTTCGTCGAAGAGCTCCTCGTTGAGGACGTCAAGCATCTCGAGGAACGAGGCGTGCTCGTCCACGTTGTCAAGCGTGTGCGTCTCGAAGTGGCCCGAATCGGACGGGCCGTTCTGACGCCAGTACTCCAGGTTGATTCTCACTTGTAACTCCGCTGCTTCATGTGGACGAATTCGTAGTCGAGGTCTTCCTTGTGGAGGATCGGCGGGTTGCCGTCGCCGGCGAACTCCCAAGCAGCGACATAGGCGTACTTGTCGTCGTGGCGAAGGGCCTCTCCTTCCGGTGTCTGCGATTCGACCCGGAAATGGCCTCCACAAGATTCCTCGCGGTGGAGAGCGTCGATGCACATGAGCTCGCCGAGCTCGAGGAAATCGGCGACTCGTCCTGCCTTCTCGAGAGAGACGTTCAGCTCCTCGGGCGTGCCGGGAACCTTGACGTTCTTCCAGAAGTCTTCACGCAGGGCTCGAATTTCGTGAATGGCTTGGCGCAGCCCGTCGGCTTCGCGAGCCATTCCGCACCTCTCCCACATGATCGATCCTAGCTTCTTGTGGTAGTAATCGACCGAATGCTCGCCGTTGAGCCCCATGAGCGTGGCGATGCGAAGCCTGACTGACTCGCTCGCCTCGACCACGGCGGGATCGTCGGGAGCAAGCGGCTCAAAGGGGCCAGAAGCTAGGTAGTCGTTCATCGTGTCGGGAAGAACGAAGTAGCCGTCCGCCAGGCCCTGCATGAGTGCGGAAGCGCCCAAGCGGTTGGCGCCGTGGTCGGAGAAGTTGGCTTCGCCCGCCACGTATAGGCCGTGCACCGAAGACTCCAGATCGTAGTCGACCCACAGTCCGCCCATCGTGTAGTGGACGGCCGGGTAGATGCGCATGGGCACCTCGTACGGGTCGTCGTCGGTGATCTGCTTGTACATGTCGAAAAGGTTGCCGTACTTGGCGGAGACCGCGGCCTTCCCCATGCGGTCGATCGCATCGGAGAAGTCGAGGTACACGCCCCTGGCTACTCCGTCGATCTTCGGGCCCACCCCGCGGCCCTCGTCGCACATGTTCTTCGCCTGCCGAGAGGCGATGTCGCGGGGAACGAGGTTGCCGAAGGAAGGGTAGATGCGTTCGAGGTAATAGTCTCGGTCCTCTTCGGGGATCTGCCGAGGGTCCTTTTCGCAGTCCTCGGCCCGCTTGGGCACCCAGATGCGCCCGTCGTTTCGCAAGGACTCGGACATGAGCGTGAGCTTGGACTGGTAGTCCCCGTGCTGCGGAATGCAGGTCGGATGGATCTGCGTGTAGCACGGGTTGGCGAAGTAGGCGCCCTTGCGGTAGGCGCGCCAGATAGCCGACCCGTTGCATCCCATCGCGTTCGTGGAGAGGAAGAAGACGTTTCCGTATCCGCCGGTGGCGAGGACGACGGCGTCGGCGACGTGCGGCTCAATCTCGCCGGTGACCATGTCGCGGGCGACGATGCCCCGCGCACGGCCGTCCTTGACGATGAGCTCCATCATTTCGTGGCGGGAGAAGCTCTCGACCGTTCCCGCGGCCACCTGCCGTTGGAGGGCCTGATAGGCGCCGATGAGGAGCTGCTGGCCCGTCTGGCCTCGGGCGTAGAAGGTTCGCGAGACCTGGACGCCGCCGAAGGAGCGGTTGTCGAGATATCCGCCGTATTCGCGGGCGAAGGGGACTCCCTGGGCAACGCACTGGTCGATGATGTTGTTGGCGACCTCCGCCAGGCGGTAGACGTTCGCTTCGCGCGCCCGGAAGTCTCCGCCCTTGATCGTGTCGTAGAAGAGGCGGTAGACCGAGTCGTTGTCGTTCTTGTAGTTCTTCGCCGCGTTGATTCCGCCCTGAGCAGCGATCGAGTGCGCGCGGCGAGCTGAATCCTGGTAGAAGAAGGCCTTGACGTTGTAGCCCATTTCGCCGAGCGACGCCGCAGCGGCTCCTCCGGCGAGCCCGGTTCCGACTACGATGATCGAAAGCTTGCGGCGGTTGGCCGGATTGACGAGCTTGGCGTCGAATTTGCGCTTCTCCCACTTGCCTTCGAGCGGGCCGGCGGGTGCCTTGGTGTCGGCGATCGCCGACCCTTCGGTGTAAAGAATCTGAGTCATGTCTGTCCCTGCTGGATGAGTGCGAGCACGGTGGCGCAGGTCGGCGCCCGTCGGATCTTGCGTGTGAAGAGTCTCAGCCATGTTCGCCCCTCACTCGATGAATCCGAAGGCTATGGCGAAGGGCGGAGCGAGGAAGCCGATGAACAAAGCCAAGCCGCACAGGGCGGAAAGCCCTTTGAGGAACGCCTCAGCCCCTCGCCGCCCAGCTCCCAGGGTCGTCAGCGCCGAGTAGAGGCCATGCCACACGTGGAAGCTGACGAAAGTGACCGCGACGGTGTAGATGACGAGCGCACACACGGAGGCCCAGCTGTCCAAGTTGAAGGAGGCGACCATGCGCTCATACGGCGAGAGCCGATGGTAGTCGCCCCCGATCTGAATCTTCAACGCCGTGAAATGGAGGATGTGGAAGACGATGAACAGGAGGATCGTCACTCCGCCGACCTTCATCGTCTTCGACGGCCACGATTCCTTCTTCTTCGTCCCCGACTTCACCTTGTACCGGGTCCCGCGCGCTCTGTAGTTGCGAACGACGAGGTGGGCGGCGGCGCCCACGTGGCCGAGCAGAACGAGAATGAGGCAGATGCGGAAGATCCAGATGAACCAGCCGTGCGGGAGGATCGGGTAGAGCATGTCGTGCTTGAGCCACTCGGCGTAGTGGTTGTAAGCCTCGGGCCCGAAGAACATCTTGAGGTTTCCATACATGTGGAACAGGACGAAGATGACGAAGATCAGCCCGGTGAACGCCATGACGACTTTGAGTCCCACGGACGTCATCATGCCGCGCTTCTGTTTCAGTGAGTTATCCACACTTCGACTTTACCCAGTCAGGTCGAGAATACCGACGTCAGAATAAATAAAGGAACACATTGTTGTGTAATTAATCGGCGACTTTTCGGCAAAACTGCGAAGCATATGCGCCTTACGTCCCAGGATTCGAGGCAGGCGTCTCGATCCTCTCGGGCGGCGTCCCTCCGGCCGGTCCTCAGGAGGCCTCGCCCATGCTCAGGCGCATGACGAGGGCGTCGTCGTCGCTGTAATACCCTTTGCGCAGGCCGACGGCGGCGAACCCTCTGCCGGAATATAGCTTTTGGGCGATTGGGTCGCGCGAGCGAACCTCGAGGAAGACGTCTTCGGCCCCTCCTTCCCGCGCGCGTGCGAGCAGCTCGTCCAAGAGGGCGCCGCCGAGGCCGCGGCCGCGTTCCTTCCGGGCGATGGCGACGGTGAGCACTTCGGCCTCGGGCCCGAGGCCGACTCCTCCGGCCGCGACGATCTCGGGAACGGCCGCGATCCCTCCCTCGCGAACGATCGCAATGTAGACGCTGCGGCGGCTTGCGAGCTCCTGGACCCATTGCTCGAAGGGCCAGGCGTCGCGTCCGAAGGCCCGCACGTCGAAATCCGCCAAAGCGCGAGCCCAGCCGGGCGCGGGCGAGGCGAAGGAAAGGCCGGGAGGCAGGCTCATGCTCCGTGGACGTCGGGGCGGCGCAGGTACTGCGGTTCGGTGTCGAGGCGGACGTCCTCGCCGGCCTCCTTGCGCGCGAGGAGCGCAAGGGCGCGCCGAGCAAGGTGTTCGGGGCGGCATTCCACGGCCACGGCGCCGTCGAGCTCGGGGCAAAGGTCTGGATTGGGTGTGACGATCGCCGTCTCGGGCCCGGCGTGCAGGTCCGCGCGGGCCGCGATTTCGGGGCCGGAGACGACGGCGACGTCGTCGGAGCCGAGCGGGTGGGCCCGAAGGACGAAAAACTCGCGCCTCCTCGCGTCGATGACGGCGAGAATGTCGTCCAGCCCTCGCATCGCGCCGCCGAGTGCCAGCGCCTCCAGAGAAGAGACGCCGTAGAGCGAGATGCCCCAGGCGCGCGAGAGGGCGCGGGCAGTCACGAGCCCGGCGCGCAGCCCGGTGAAGGCGGCCGGGCCGGTTCCCGCGACGATCATGTCCGGGCGGCGCCCTCCGGTCGCCCTCTCGACCATCGGGGCCAGGCTCTCCGCGTGGCGGCGCGCGTCCGCGGAGCGCTCGCACGCGATCTCCTCAAGCGTCGTCCCTGCCTCGACTACGCCGACGATCGACCGATCCGAGGTGTCGACAGTCAGTATTCTCAACGTTCTTCTCCGTCCCTTCCTTCGCCCCGGCTGGGCGGCATCTCGTAGACCCTCACGATCTCGCCGGTGTCAAACCGGATGGTCCTCGAACCGTCGTTCGATTGCCCCGAACGGCTGGAAGTAGCGGCGCGCAAGCCCTCCCGCGAGGGGCGCCCGCCTCCGCTCCGGTCGGCGCCGCGCCCTTCGCCGACGGGCTCCGAAGCGCCCGCCCGCCGCTTGACGACAGCGCGGCGAATCCACACCGCCGCACCGAGAGCCCCGAAAAGCAGGATCAAGCCGGCGACGACGATCTTCAGCACCGTCGAATCCCCTTGACGCCGAGCGGCTTTCTTCGCCGCGCTGGACGAATGCCCGGATGCCGCGTCGCGAAGGGAGTCGCGCACCGAGGCGAACTCCCTGAGCGTCAGCTGGCCGGCGACCACCTTCCGGGCGCGCGGGTCGAGCGGCCGGACGTGGCCGTCTTGCGTCAGAAGAAACCAGCCTTGAGTGAGCGGATCGACGACGACGGTCGTGTTGGGAGTCCTGTTGGCAAGCTCTTTTCCGAAGGCCTCTTCGGCCGTGAATATCGGGGTTCCGACCTTGCCGTCGGTCACCTTGACGGCGATTGTGCCGAGCACTTTGTCCCCCGATTTGACGGGCGCCGCCCAATACTCGGAGCCGGTCACGCGCAGATCGTCTTTGTCGCCCGCGAAAACGGAGGCATGCGTCGGCTCACCGACCTTGACGTCATACCGTGAGCCGAATGTGTCGCCGGCTTTGCTCCGGGCGGCGTCTTCGGCGGAGCGGCTGAACCAGCTCGTCGCGGTTGAAGAATCCGAATCCGTCGCGAAAGCCGGAGCGCCGAAGGCCGTTGCGGGGGCCGTGGCAATGGCCGCGGCGGCGATCGCCGCCTGTAGAGTCCTCTTCACCGACCGGCCTCGAGCCCTCGGAGAATTTCGCGGGATCTCTCGCCCGTGGCTTCGAAAGTCAGCTTTCGGGGGCAATCGGCTCCGATCTCCTCGCCGCCCGTCGGCCGGGCGACCTTGATCGTCAGGCGGTCAGGCGTGAGCACCTCGACTTTCCCTTCGCCCCATTCGACGACGGTCGCCGACGCGTCGAGGGAGGCATCCAGGTCGAGGGCGTCGACTTCGTCGAGCGATTCGAGCCTGTACGCATCGACGTGAACCAAATCGGGCCCGTCGCCAAGCGACCTGTGGACGTTGGCGATGACGAAGGTCGGCGAGGCGACTCGCCCCGTCACCCCCATGCCCTCGGCTATCCCGCGGGTCATCGTCGTCTTGCCCGCGCCCAGCGGGCCGTCGAGCATGACGAGGTCGCCCGCGGCCAGAAGCGAGCCGAGACGAACGCCGAAGGCGTGCATGGCATCGGCGTCGTCGATAATCAGTTCTTCCATAGCGTCACCCATGATAGCGTCGCGGAACCCTCGCCCCAAGGCGGGTGACAATCTCATACCCGATCGTTCCGCAGGCCTGCGCCCATTCGTCCGCGCTCGGCAGGTCTCCCGCCCCGAATAGGAAGGCCGTGTCGCCCGCCGTGGCCGCTTCGGGAACGTCGACGACGAATTGGTCCATGCACACCCGCCCGCGTATGCGAGTGCGGACCCCGCCGACGCTGACGGGGGCGACGCCGGATGCGGCGCGCGGAATCCCGTCGCCGTAGCCCAGGGGCACGACCCCCAAGCGCGTCGGCGCCTCTGTTTTCTCGGTGTGTCCATATGAGATCGGCGTCTGCGCGGGGACGCCGCGTTCGAGGATGAGGCTCGCAGAAAGCTCCATCGCGGGCGTCAGGCCGAGCTCGCGCGCCGTCGCCACCTCCGGATTGGGGGAAAGCCCGTACAGGACGATGCCCGGCCTGACCATGTCGTATCTCGCCGCCGGATGCCACAAAGCGCCTCCGGACGCGGCGAGATGAAGGATCTCCGGCTCGATTCCCTCTGAGCGTGCGGCGGCCCTGGCCTGCTCGAAACGCTCGATCTGCCTCTCGGTGGTCCCAGATTCGGGCTCGTCGGCCCGGGCGAGGTGGCTCCACAGCCCGACGACTGAGAACAGCCCGTTGGCCTGAAGCGCCCTGAGCCTGCGGGAGGCCTCGGCGACGTCGGCGAGGTTGAATCCGCCGCGGGCCATGCCCGTGTCGACCTTGAGGTGGACCTTGGCAGTCGTGCCCGTTTCCCTCGCTGCCCGGGCAATCTCGTCGATCGCCCAGAAGGCGCCGGCGGACAATTCGACGTCTGCTCGCAGCGCCTGGGCGAGGGGCGCCCCGGGTGCGAAGATCCAGGTGAGTATGCGAGGCCCGGGGCCGACCTCTTCTCTGAGCGCAAGGGCCTCGCCAAGCTGGGCCGCACCGAGATAGTCCGCCGCGGGCGCGAGGGCGCGGGCGACCTCGGCGCGCCCGTGCCCGTACGCGTCAGCCTTGACGACGGCGAGAACGGCCGCTTCCCCCGCCGCCTCGCGGACGGAAGAAAGGTTTGACCGGATGGCCGAAAGGTCGATTCGGGCCTCGGCAGGGTAATAAGAGATCACGATTCCTCCCGCGCTGCGCGTGCGCATTCGTCAATTTTCTGCATGGGACGCCGGCCTCCGCTCACGCGTGCCCTCCTCGCCGGGCTTCCCCGGCACATCGCCTGCACCCCGCCGGCCTCCGCTCACGCGGGCCCTCCGCATGTGGAAGGCTGAAGCGGAGGCGCCCGGCGCGCCAAAGGTCCAGGCGGAGGCGCCCGGCGCGTGGAAGCCGGATCCTTCTTCTGAGCCGCCGTCGCCGGCAAGGGCGGCCCGAACAACCGCCGGGACGTTTCGAACGATGTCGCTCGCCCGCATCGGCCCGTTTTCACTTGCAAGCCCGTGGACGCACGCGGCTGCGGCCGCGGCTCGCGCGGGCTCGAGGCCGGCGGCCAAGAGGGCGCCGAGCAAGCCCGCGTAAACGTCGCCCGCGCCCGCAACGGCCCGCCAGGCGGGGCCTGACTGCGCGTACACGGGGCTTCCCGGCGAAACGACGACGTCGACGGGGCCCTTGAGCACGACGGTTGCGCCCGTGAACTCGCTCGCCAGCTTGGCGGCCGCAGCCGGGCACGCGGCGATGCCCTCGCGGGAGCCCTCGATTCCCAGGCGGGAGAAAAGCGCCGCCAGCTCCCCGGCGTGCGGAGTGAGGACCGTCGCGGGCGTCATGCCACGCTCGGCCCAGGCGAGGGCGCCCGCGTCAAGGACGGCGGGCGCCGTCCATCCCTCGCTTCGGAGTCCGTCGACGATAGGCTCAGCGCGAGCAAGGGCTTCCCTGTCGAGCCCAGGCCCTATGGCCCAGGCGTCGACGCGCCCCTCCCCCAGAACCGCTTCGGGACAGGACGAAACGACGGCCGAACCGAGCGTTCCCGCGTAGCGGACCATGCCGGGCCCCGCAGCCAGGGCCGCGTCGACGCACAGGAACCCCGCCCCCGGATAGCTCGCCGAGCCTGCCGCGACGCCGACCACTCCCCTCGTGTACTTGTGCGAGGAGGGCCCGGGAACGGGCCACAGGAGCGGAAGGTCGGCACGCTCGATCGAGACGAGGTCGGGGCTGGAAAAGCCGGAGTCGATGTCGGCGACGTCAAGCACAGCGCAGCCTGCGGCGCGGGCGGCGGCTGACAGGCAGAGCCCGATGTCCGCCGTTTCGACGCGCCCCGCATACCTGCGCGCAGGGTCGAGAAGGAGACCCGGCTTGGGCGCGCCCATCGTCACGGTGAGGTCGGCGCGCAAGATCGGGCCGGGCGCTGCGCCGTCGTCCGTTCCAATTCCGGAAGGCACATCGACGGCGACGACGAGCGGCCCGGCTCCGGCCGACCGTCCCGCCTCCGGCAGCGGCGCGGAGCCTTCCCGCGAGCCCTCGAGGCGTTCGACGAGCGACGCAAAAGGCCCGCGCAGCCCGCCGCGGGCTCCGATGCCCAGAATTCCGTCGATCCAGACGTCGGCTCGGGCCGCTTCCCGGACGACGGCGTCGATGTCGGCGACGTCAAGCACAGCGCAGCCTGCGGCGCGGGCGGCGGCAAGGCCCGCCCCATGCGCGCCCTCGGCGACGACCGCAGCGACGCCCATGCCTCGCCGGGCGAGGAACGCAGCGGCGAAAAGGGCGTCTCCCCCGTTGTTCCCGCGTCCGACGAGGGCGAGGGCCCTCCTGCCGTAGGATCCGCCGAGAAGCCGCAAGACCGCAAGGGCGAGGGCGCCCGAAGCCCGCTCCATGAGGGGAACGCCCGCGGCCAAGAGGGGCGCTTCGGCCTCGCGGATCTTCCGGGCGTCGAATGCCCGGATCATTCGACCGTCACGGACTTCGCCAGGTTGCGCGGCTTGTCGACGTCGTATCCCTTGACCGAGGCCAGCTCGCAGGCGAAAATCTGCAGCGGCACGACCGTCACGAGCGGCATCATGAGCGTGGGCGTCGACCGCGGCACCCAGAAGACGCGGGTCGCGTAGCTTGCGGCCTCCTCGTCGCCTTCCTCCGCGATGACGATGACGCGGGCGCCGCGGGCCTTGACCTCCTGAAGGTTGGAGATGACCTTGGAGTGAAGGAGGGGCCGCCGCGGCGTCGGCACGATGACGAAAACCGGCAGCCCCTCTTCGATGAGCGCGATGGGGCCGTGCTTGAGCTCGCCGGCTGCGAATCCCTCGGCGTGGATGTAGGCAAGCTCTTTCAGCTTGAGCGCGCCCTCGAGGGCGACGGGGAAGCCCACGTGGCGGCCGAGGAAAAGAACCGAGGTGACGTCGGCCATCGAACGGGCGAGCGTGCGGACCTGCTCTTCTTCGGCCAGCACCTCCTCGATGCGGCTGGGCATCTTGCCCAGCTCGTCCAGATAAGTGGCGACTTCGTCGACGTATTTGTTCCCGCGGAGCTCGGACAGGTAGAGGCCCAAAAGGTAGCAGGCCGTGATCTGGGCGATGAACGCCTTTGTCGAGGCGACGGCCACCTCTGGCCCCGCGTGAGTGTAGAGAACCGCGTCGGATTCGCGCGCGATCGTCGATCCATGGGTGTTGACGATGGCGAGCACCTTCGAGCCCTGCTCGCGGGCGTGGCGAATGGCCATGAGGGTGTCCATCGTCTCGCCCGACTGCGAAATCGCCACAACAAGCGTCTTTTCGTTGACGACGGGGTCCCGATAGCGGAATTCGTGCGCCAGCTCGACCTCGACCGGCACGCGGCACCAGTGCTCGATCGCGTATTTTGCGACGTGTCCGGCGTATGCGGCTGTTCCGCAGGCGACGACGATGATCTTGTCCACCGAACGCAGAACCGACTCGTCGATGCGAAGCTCGTCGAGGTGGAGGCGCCCGTCGAGGCTCGTGCGCCCGCGCAGCGTCTCGGCCACGGCCTTGGGCTGCTCGTGGATCTCCTTGTCCATGAACGTCTCGTACCCGTCCTTCACGGCGGCGGAGAGGTCCCAATTGACCTCGAAGCGCTTGCCCTCGGCGGGCCTGCCCTCGAAATCGACCACCGTGACCTCGTCGGCGGTGATGCTGACCGCCGTGTCCTGGCCGAGTTCGAGCGCGTCCGACGTCGAGCCGACGAACGCCGCCACGTCCGATCCCAGGAAGTTCTCGCCCTCCCCCAGGCCGACGACGAGCGGCGAGTTCCTGCGCGCTGCGACGACCTCGGAGTCGCCGGCCATCCCCACGAGGGTGAAGGAACCTTGCAGACGCGAGGCCAAGCGGCACATTGCCGCAAGAAGGTTGCCGTCCTTCGCGTATTCGAGGGCGAGGTGGTGGGCGGCTATCTCCGTGTCGGTCTCCGACCGGCGAAAGATTCCCCGACGGTCGAGCTCGAGCGCCAGTTCGGGGTAGTTTTCGATGATTCCGTTGTGGACGACGGCGACCGCGCCGTCGAAGCTGACATGAGGATGCGCATTTTCATCCGTGGGGCCGCCGTGGGTTGCCCATCTGGTGTGTCCGATGGCGGCTGTGCCCGGGGGCAGCGGGCTGTGAGCAAGCGCCGCCCGGAGGTTGTCGAGCCGACCGGCCCTTTTGACCGCGCTCATCCCCTCTGGTCCGGCGACGGCGACGCCGGCGCTGTCGTACCCCCGGTACTCCAAACGGGCGAGGCCCTCGAGAACGACGTCCAGCGGGCGGGAGCCCGCGGGACCATGACCGACGTATCCAACGATTCCGCACATGGCAGTAATCTAACCACACTCGGGCGCGTGTTTTAAGCCTGGTGCCCTACGTTTTTCCAAAGACGAATATTTGCCGCCGCCTGGGCCGTTCAGCCTCCTCCCTTGCCGCCCGGGCCCATCCCGTGCCGCCCGCCCCCTCGTGCAAGTCGCCCGCCCATTCGCTTGCCGCCCTCCGGGACGTCGTCGGCGGCCCCAAAGCGGCTCAACCCAACCAAGCACCCTCGCGCGAGCCTCCCATTCGGCATATCTCGCTTCGCGCTTCGGAAGGTACGACGTGTGCGCGGAGGCAGCGAAAAACGCCGTTACAATTGAATCCATGATCGCCCCCGCGCACATCGGGCCGAGCGCCACACCGCCCGCCTCCCACGTGATCGACTTCTCCTACGAAGAGTGGGCCAGGCTAGCGCAATCGACTCCCCTTCCGCTGACGCAGTCGGACATCCGCCGCCTTTCCGCCCTGGGCGACCCCATCGACCTCGATCAGGCCGACGCCATCTACCGCCCGCTGTCGGCCCTGCTGCAGATGTACACGGCCGAGGTCGGCGCGCTCCACAGAAAGACGTCGCATTTCCTCGGTCTGCGCGAGGAGCGCACGCCTTTCGTCATCGGAATCGCGGGATCGGTGGCGGTCGGGAAATCGACGACGGCGCGCCTGCTGCGCGAGCTGCTGCGGCGCTGGCCGGCGACCCCGCGCGTCGAATTGGTGACGACCGACGGATTCCTCTACCCCAATGCGGTGTTGGAAGAACGCGGCCTCATGGAGCGCAAGGGATTCCCCGAGTCATACAACCGCCAGGCCCTCATCGATTTCCTCAAAGCCGTGAAGGCGGGACGGAGCGCCGTGCGCGCCCCCGTGTACGACCACATCATTTACGACATCGTCCCCGGCGCCTCGATCGAGGTCAACCGGCCGGACATCCTCATCATCGAGGGCCTCAACGTGCTCCAACCGGCCAAAACCGACGGAAGCGGGCGCGACCTGCAAGCCGTTTCGGATTTCTTCGACGTCTCAATCTACGTCGACGCCGAAGCCACGCACATCGAACAGTGGTACATCGAGAGGCTTTTCAAGCTCCGCGAGGTGGCCTTCAATCAGCCCGAGTCTTACTTTCAGCAATTCGCGACGATGAGCGAAGAAGAGCTGCGCGAACGCGGCGAATACATCTGGCGCACAATCAATCTGCCGAACCTCCTGGAGAACATCGCGCCGACGCGCTCGCGAGCCCACATCGTCTTGCGCAAGGGCGCGAACCATCTGATTGAAAACGTCATCATCAGGAAATTGTGACCGGCGCGGTCCGCTTCGACCGGAGCGGCCTATTTCATTTCGGCGCTTTCCGCTTCGTCTTTTTCATCTCGGGCGTCGCTGGCTTCGTCTCGGGCGTCGCCGCTTTGGGCGTCGCTGCTTTGGACGTCGCGGACCTTCGTGCCGTCGCCTTTTGACCCGTCATCCTGCACGTCGTCCGGCGTTCGGGCCGCATCGCCGAAGATCTCTTCGGGAGTCGAAGGCCCCGACGTCGTCCTCTCGATGACGATGTTGATGACGGCGCCCAAGGCGATTCCGCCGCTCACGCCCACGAGCATGGACAGAATGGGATGGCCGTTGAAGACATGCCCGGAGACGATGCCGATGAGCGCGGAGTAGGTAGACCAAATCGGCCCGGAGAGCAGCGTCAGAGGGATGAACTTGTGGCGGGGGGATCCGGTTGCTCCGGCGATGAGATTGACCGCGACCCTGCCGATCGGGATGAAGCGGGCCGCGATGATGTAGAGGGGGCCCCGCCTCGCAAGGCCCTTCTGGGCGAAGCGAACGGCGACTTGCCCCTTCCCTTCGCGCAAAAAGCGAATGCGCTCCACGTTGTATCTGTGTCCGATGCCGAACGCGAGCTGATCGCCGAAGATCGCTCCGAGCGCTCCGGTGAGGATGAGCAGGTAAACGTTGGGTCCGTTGCTCTGAACGATGAGTGCCCCCAGCGCAATGATCAGGGTTTCCGACGGGAGAATCGGGAGGAAGCCGTCGATCACGCAAAAGACGAACAGAAAGAACAGGGTCCACAGTGAGGGCCCAAAATCCAAGACCCAGCTCTCGATGGAGTGAAACAGATCCACGTTGTCCTTTCCGCCGGTGAAATCGCTGCGATACGCTGGACAACCTTAACACCCGGCAATGAAGGGGCAAGAGAGCAATTCTCCCCAAGGAAGCGCCCCAGCCGCTGCTGACCGCCGGTAAACCGTCCCGAACGTCACGGGTTTCACATCTCGTAAGCGACTTGGCGTGAACACGGTCGATGCGCAGCCGCGCCCGCACACCCTGCTGGAAAACTGTACGCACCCTGCTGAAAAACTGTAGCTGTCTAAGTGAATTCCGGTTGGCGGTCGGATCGAGCAGAGTGGGAGCTTGAAAGACTATCCTAATCTGGTCCGGCCGTTACCGTTATAGGCGATTGCCGTTTCTCGAGGACACAGGGAGACTCAACATGACCACCCCTTCAAAGAAAAAGTCAAATGTTCTCTATGCTTTCTTGGCTCTATCAGCTTTCATTCCCATGGGATGCCGCACGGAGGCGACCATAGAGGTGCATGCCGATGGCAAAACCAAGGAAGTCCTCATTTTCGAAGACGACAACGGACAGATGGCCTCAATTGGCAGGACATGCGAGAATCTAAAAAACTATCTTCCTAGAATGGGCAGTTTTGCGCACGGGGAGGGCACTAGAATGGAGGACATATCCTCTCCCGGAGGCCCCCTCACATGTAAACTCACATCAGACAAGCCTTTAAACAAGGGAGATGGACTAGTTGACAACGGTGACCATTACACCTTTACGGTACCTAAATCGCCGATGGAAGCTACAGAAACATACGAAGGAATAAGAATAAAGTTAACGATTCAAATGCCCTCTAAAGTAACTAAAACAAACATAGGAAAAATTGAGGGCAATAAAGTAATTATCAATAACTTTGACTATCTCTCTACAGGCATTTCTATCACTTCCGAGAAGGAGGGAAGCGCATCGCCCTTTCCCGCGCCTACTTCCGTCTCTGGTAAAAAATCGGATACTGCGACTTCGAAAAACGACAATGACGGATTCCCTATGTGGGGATGGGGCGCCATTGGAGCAGCCGTCGTTGCAACGGCGAGCGCTGTTATCGCTTTACTCGCGAGGCGCAAGAAACGTCACTTTTAGAGCCACTAACAGCTTCCTGAACTGACGCGCGGGCCGGAGTCTCGTTGACTCATCCAAATCAAGCGGTCTAGGCACTTCGACAGAAGCCGCGGTGGAAACAGGCACGCCGCATACTCTGAGCAGCGCTGCAGCAGCATTCCGATTTGCTCCGCCCCTGCTTACGCTCGCCTCGCGGTCACGACAAACAAAATGAAGTAACATAAAGCAACACCACCAATACAGGTGGCGCACTTGGGAAACAGTAAGAAGCGCCCGCTCTTCGTGCTCGAAACCGTAGCCGTTAAGTGGATACCGGTTGGCGGTCGGATCAAGCAGAGTGGGGGCCTGAAAGGCTATCCTGACCTTGTCCGGCCGTTTTAGGCGATTGCCGTTTCGCGAGAGAGCGCAGGGAGACTCAACATGACCACCCGTTCAAAGAAAAAGTCAAATGTTCTCTATGCTTTCTTGGCTCTATCAGCTTTCATTCTCATGGGATGCCGCACGGAGGCGACCATAGAGGTGCATGCTAACGGCAAGACCAAAGAAGTCCTCATTTTCGAAGACGACAACGGACAGATGGCCTCAGTTGGCAGAACGTGCGAGAATCTAAAAAAAATCCTCCCCGGAGTCATGAGGTTTGCGCAAGACGCTAAAATAGAGGACATCACCACTTCCGGAGGCCCCCTCACATGTAAGCTCACATCAGACAAGCCTTTGGAGATGCGAGATAAACTAGTTGACAACGGTGACCATTACACCTTTACGGTACCTAAATCGCCGATGGAAGCTACAGAAACATACGAAGGAATAAGGATAAAGTTAACGATTCGAATGCCCTCTAAAGTAACTAAAACAAACATAGGAAAAATTGAGGGCAACAAAGTAATTATCAATAACTTTGACTATCTTTCTACAGGCATTTCTATCACTTCCGAGAAAGAGGGAAGCACATCGTCCTTTCCCGCGCCTACTGCCGCCTCTGGTAAAAAATCGGATACTGCGACTTCGAAAAACGACAATGACGGATTCCCCGTGTGGGGATGGGGCGCCATTGGAACAGCCGTCGTTGCAGCGGCGAGCGCTGTTATCGCCGCTACGACAAGGCGCAGGAAACGACACCGATTCCCGAAAAGAAACGTGTAATTGTCCGTCTGCGAGCGACTCGATCCTCCTCGCTCCGAAATCTCAGCGATACAGATGAAATCACTACATTTCGCGGGCGGGGGTCGACGAGGAAACAGAGTTCCTCGTCGACCCCCGCCCGCGTTGCCATTCCTTTCCGAACCGGGCTCTAGTCGCTTTCTTTACGACACCCCGCCTCGAGGAAGGTAATCCTCTTGTCGGTTTCGTAGGGAGAAACTAACTTAGGTTTGACCGCCTTTTCCCGTCTCTGTTTCCTCTGCTTGTCTTTCGCGCGATTTGCCTCCCCGCGCCCAGTCAAGCCAGACAGAACACGCGAAGAAGAAGACGAGCGACTTTCTGCGGATGATCGCTCAACGGACCTCCCCGCAGCAAGACGGGAGGCCCCGCTGCGCGTTGCGGAAGAGCTTGCTCCACGGCTCGCCGTCGCCGTTTGGCTGGTCGCTCCGGCCCCGCGAGAAGCGCTTAACCCCGTTCCCCGAGTCGAGGACTGGGCGGCTCGATCCGAGGTGCCGCCGGCGGTGGTACGAGTGCCGTAGGATCCTGCTTTTCCCGCCGAAGCCGCCGACGCAGTCGGGGTTCGAGCCGCAGTTGTTGTGCCCCGAAGGATACCCGATCCTCGAGAAGACGAGGCTGGACTCGACGCCCGAACCGCCGTCGTCGCCCCGCGCACGATGCCGGAAGAACGCGCCGACGAAGATGCCGAGACGGGTCTGGCCACACCTGTGGCCCCGCCTCGAACCGGCATGCCGCGGGAACCTGTCTGAGAGGACGTCGCCCGAACCGCGGTTGTCGCCCCACGCAGGATACCCGACGAACTCGGCGCGGTTGCACGCACTGCAGCTCCTGACCTTGCGGGCAAGGTAGTCGAAGCGGGCGTCGACGCCGTCGCACGTGCGGCGCGCACAGCCTGATAGGCCTTATACCCAGCCACAGCCGTTCCTCCGCCGATGACGGCGGCCGTGGCCAAAGGACTGAACACCGCTGGCGGTGCCGTCGTTGGATTCAAGGTACGCGAACCTCCCGGCGCAAACGCACCGACTTGTCCAGGAGCATAATGCGACCCCTGCAAGGACACTCCGCTCGAGGCGCCGCCTCCGGGGTCATAACCGCCGCCGACGGAGCCCCCGGAGCCGCCAGCTCCAACATTTCCGGGAGTGTGCCATTCCGTAGCCGATCGCGTCGGCCCCTGATAAGCAGGAGAGGCAACCCCATGAACACCTGTTTGCCCGGCACCGTCGCCACTCCCTCGTCCAGCTTTGGCAGAGTCAGTGGACGCGCTGCCGTGCCCTGACGAGGGCGCGTGTTCAGGTTGGTCGGGAAGAGAACCGATCAACTCGTGCATCTCGGAACCGAGAACATGCAGCACTTTCTTTGCCCGCCGATCGATCTCCGCATGCACAGCATCACGTTCCGCTCGATCGTTTGCAACAGCTGCACTATCAGGGGTCTTTGTCGCCGCACCCTTAGTTCTGTCGAGAACCTCGTTAACACTTTGAAGAGTCTTTTGGATCTCCTGGTTGCCGGTCTGAGCTTTTTTTCCGCTCTCGACGGCCTTGCCTTGGATCTCCGCGAGTTTATCGACCTTCTGGGCGCGGCTTTCGAGGGAGCTCGCAAGGCCGTCCAGGCGGGCCGAAGCCGCCTGCGCGGTTTCGCCTTCCAGGCCCAAGTCGGCCGCCACGCGCCGATTGATCTCGGCGACCCGGCGCATCCGGGCAGAGACGTCCCTGAGGTCGTCGTTGGCCTGCTCGATGGGGTCGGTCTTCCAGACTTCGATGATCTTCAGGCGATCAGCATTAGGGGTTGCCATCACTTACCGCCTCCCGAGCCCGTCGCGCCTTGCGAGGATCCGGAGTTCCCAGCCCCCGATTGAGACGGCCCCAAGCCAGCGCCGGACAATCCGGTCTCAAGCGCTTGAGAAATCGTCGACTGCCCTCCCGCAGATTGGGAAGTCGACTGGCCTCCCGTGGATAGGGGAAACGAGCGAAGCCCCCGCCACAAAGCCTGCGCGATCGCCCCCATGCCTTGAGGCGGGGTGTACGTGAACTGGCGCGATCGAGTCTGTCGAGCGCGGCTGCGAACTCCGCACGCTCGGCGTCGTCCCGGTAAGTGAAGCTGTCCAAGGAGGACCGCAAATCCTCAATCGTCGCCTTCTGCAGCTCCGAAAGCTGCTTCATTTCCTTGTCCACCGCGAACAGCGAGGTGTGCACCGGCGCCCTGAACTGCTGGAGCTCGTTGAGCCCCGACCAGCGGTCGTCGTCAGAGGGCGTGCACGCCCCGGTGTTCTGCAGATCCTGGCAGCTATTGCCCACAGCCGAGCTCAGAGAGGCCTTCGCCCCTTCGTACTCGGCGCCGGCTTGTTCCAGTTCAGCTATTTGACGTCTGAACTGATCCTTGTCCATTCTAAATATGGCCACGCGATCATCCTCCCTTGGCATTAGATATGTAAGAACTGCGTTTGACGCATATACAGTAGCAAAAACAGGATATCCCATTCCGCTACAGTTACAGACTACCCCAAACACCCCCGTTTCGCGCCGCACACACACGGCGTTACGTGTTAGAATGACGAAGAAGTAAGTAGCTGCCTGAAGAATTTCTTTCAAACTCATCCACTCGACACTATCCTCAGCCGGTCCAAACAATCCACGCGTTCGCGCCTCAACGAGGCAAACGTCGTAAACATATCAATTCGCGCACATCATGTGTTGGTCGAGCGCAGACTCATTCGCCATAAATTGCAGGTTACGCAATTCACCATACACAATGAATCTGCACCAAAGAAGCTAAACTTACGTCATAATTGATAAAGGGCATCATGGGAACGAGTTACATGCCCGAGGCCGGTGTGGCATCGACCGCTGGCGGCACGGATCCGACGCCAGGAATCCATGCCGATTTCGATTAGCAGCGGACGCTCCGCCCAGAGTCCCGAGACCGGCAGAAACCAATCGCCGGAGAAGCAGCGCTTGGCTCGGCCCTGCCGGAGGGGCCGCGCTTGGCTTGGCCCCTCCGAGCAAACGTGAACAGGCTTGCCCTTCGGCAAATCCCCTTTAGATCGAGGCGCCGTGGAGCAGAGCCCATAAACAAGAATCCCGCGGAAAGGATCCCTCAGAGGCTGAGCCTCGACTTCACGACCTCCGCGAGGTTTGCCGCGACGGCGTCGGCCTCCTCCTGCGTTGCGGCTTCAACCATGACTCTCACGAGCGGTTCGGTGCCGGAGGGGCGGAGCAGCACCCGTCCCGTCTCGCCCAGCGCGCGCTCTGCCGAACTCACGGCCGCCGCGACTTCTTCGTCCGTTTCTGTGCGGCTCTTGTCGACGTCGGCCACATTGACGAGCGTCTGCGGGAGGCGCTGGACCACCCCCGCGAGGTCGGCAAGCGGCCGCCCGGTTCTCGCAACCTCGGCGGCCACGAGCAGCGCGGTTAGGGTGCCGTCTCCGGTGGTGGCGTGGTTGAGATTGATGACGTGGCCGGACTGCTCGCCGCCGAGCACATACCCGCCCGCGCGCATGGCCTCGAGGACGTAGCGGTCGCCGACGGCCGTTTGAACCGTTGCGATCCCCTCCTTACGCATGGCGAGGATGAGGCCGAGGTTGGACATCACCGTCACAACGAGCGTGTCCCCCGCAAGTTCGCCGCGGTCCCTCATCGCAATGGCAAGCAAGCCCATGATCTGATCTCCGTCGACCATCGCGCCCGAGGCGTCCACGGCGAGGCAGCGGTCGGCGTCGCCGTCGAAGGCGAAACCGAAATCCGCCCTGGACGCCACGACGGCTGACTGGAGCTGTTCGGGGTGGGTAGACCCGCATTTGTCGTTGATGTTGTGCCCGTCGGGCGAGGCGTTGATGACGACGACGTCGGCGCCCGCCCTGCGCAGAGCCTCGGGGGCGACGGCGCTGGTGGCCCCGTTCGCGCAGTCGACGACGATTCGCAGGCCGGTCAATTCGACGTCGATCGACCCGACGAGATGCTCGATGTAAACCGAGTCTGCCATTTCGACGGCGGATTCGATCCTGCCGACGCCTTCGCCGACGGGCCTGTCCCATTCGGCGCCGAGGAGGGCTTCGACCTCGTCCTCGATGGAGTCTTCGAGCTTGAACCCGCCGCGCGCAAAGAATTTGATGCCGTTGTCGGGCATAGGGTTGTGGGAGGCGGAGATCATCACGCCGAGGTCGATGTTCTGGGAGGCTGTGAGATAGGCCAGCCCGGGGGTGGGCAGCACATCGACTTGTTCGACGTCGACGCCGGCGCCGGCCAGGCCTGCCGCGACGGCCTGCGCGAGCATGGCCCCCGACAAGCGCGTGTCTCGGGCGACAACCGCCCGGGGGCGCCCCTCTCCGCCTTGTGCGAGAGCCCGAGCGGCGGCTTCGCCTAATTCGAGTGCCAGTTGTGCCGTAATCTGGCGATTGGCGAGCCCTCGCACGCCGTCAGTTCCAAAAAGTCGGGCCATGATTCCTCTCCGGTTCGAGAAAAGATCGCTGTTGTGACGATCCCAAGTATGGCACTGCTGCGCCCGCCAGCCGAACTCCTCCACAATGTGAGCCGGCGGAACGCTTCAAAGCGCCCTGAATCACAAAACACACAAATACCGTTGTTCCGGGTTCGACACGGAAGTCGGCGTCGCGAAGGACGCCCCGCGCGAATTGGCGCCGGGCAGGCGTCTCGCGTGCATTTGCAGAGGCCAACACCAGCCGGCGTTGAGGCGGGTGCCTTGGAAATCGCTGTGTGAAGCAGACGCCCTGGAAAACATCAATGTGACGCAGACGCCTTAAAAACGTTGGCGGCATGGCATCGTGGGCCCGTCGGTTTTTCCGACGGGCCCACGAAACGCCTGATTGCCTTTGGGGCCGACGGCTTGCGCGCCGCCACGCCTCCGAAGGCTTCCGCCGCTCGACGTCGCGAACGCCTCAGCAGCGGAAATAGATCAACGCTTGGAGAACTGCGAGGCCTTGCGCGCCTTCTTCAGGCCGGCCTTCTTGCGCTCGACGGCTCGAGCGTCGCGGGTGAGGAAACCGGCCTTCTTGAGAGCGGGGCGGTTGGCCTCACGGTCGATCTCGTTGAGGGCGCGGGCAATGCCGAGGCGCAGGGCGCCGGCCTGGCCCGAAACGCCGCCTCCGTTGATTCGGGCGACGACGTCAAACCTTCCCTCGAGGTCGAGGAGGGCGAACGGCGAGCGAACGAGCTGCTGATGGAGCTTGTTCGGGAAATAATCGTCAAGCTTGCGCCCGTTGATCTTCCATTCGCCGCTTCCCGGAATGAGCCTGACGCGGGCAACGGCCTCCTTGCGACGGCCGAGCGCCTGGCCCGGGGCTGTCAGGGATGCGCCCTGACCGATGCGGGGAGCTTCGCTCTCCGTGGTGTACGAGCCGCTGAAATCCTCGCTCAGCGCCTCGGCTTCAACTGTCGTTTCAGACATTCAATACGTCCTGTTCCTGAAAGCTCACTGAGCAGTCTTCTTGAGCTCGAAGGCCTCGGGCTTCTGGCCCGCATGTGGATGCTCCGTTCCAGCATAAACCTTGAGCTTGGCAAGTTGCTTGCGTCCGAGGCGGTTCTTCGGGAGCATCCCGCGGACCGCCTTGACGACAGCGCGCTCAGGGTGCTTGGCAAGCAGCTCCGTGTAGGAGGTCGCCCTCAACCCCCCCGGGTACCCGGAGTGGTGGTAGGCGAATTTCTGCTCGAGCTTCGAACCGGTCAGAGCGACCTTGTCAGCGTTGATGACGATGACGTAATCGCCTCCGTCGAAATGCGGGGCGTAGGTTGGCTTGTGCTTCCCACGGAGCAGGGTGGCAACGTGCGTTGCCAGTCGGCCTAGGACGACGTCGGCGGCATCGACGAGATACCACTTGGGCTCGACGTCGCCGGGCTTCGGTGAATACGTGCGCACGGGCGTAGCCTTCGTTTCTCATACTGGGACCGCACAGAAGCATGCGGAACCCTCGGTCTTGCAAAAACTTTGTTGGACGCTGGCCGACGAGTGGGAAGGCATCGCGCGCAGCATGCACAACAACTAAAAAGTGTACGTCCCCCACGCTTGCCGGTCAAAGAAGCAGAATGTGAGCTCGCACGCGTCGGCGAGACGAAGGAACAGCGGGTGCATAACCGGCGGAAGCTGCTATCGTCGATGTGTGATGGAAACCAGTTTTGGCGGGCCGGAAAAGAGCCCCGGGCTTCTGCTGTGGCGCACGATGCTGGTGTGGCGCCGGGAAGTGAACGCAGCATTGGCCTCCCTCAATCTCACGCATTCCCAATTCGTTCTGCTCACATGCACGTGGTGGCTCGAAACCCACGGGGACGGCCCCGCCACCCAAGTTGCGATTTCCGACCTTTCGGGGCTCGACGTCAGAACCACGAGCCAGGGGCTCCGAAACCTCGAATTGGACGGCTTCGTCAAACGCGCCTCTGCCCCCGGAGACAAGCGCGCCCTCATCGTCGCGACCACCGAGAAGGGGCGCGAGGCCGGCCAAGCCGCAATAGCGAAAGTCGAAGAGGTCGATGAGCGCTTCTTTCTCCGCCGACGCCGCCTGCGCTCAGCGCTCCTCATGGAGGCCAAACAGCCTCGCGACGTCCTCGCGCCAACAGAGAGACCGGGGCAGTCGGGGACTTCCGGCCAAGCTTAGGCCTCCAGGCAATCAGAGAGCGCCGGCCAAGCCGGGCCTCCGCACAATCAGGGAAACTCCGTCTGAGCCGTTGCCGCGCGATCGGAGCTCCGAGCAACTTGAAAACGTCCGCCGGCTCGGGCCGATCACTTCTTGAGGGAGTCGTTGACTTGGAAGCCCTCGGAGGGGACAAAGCAGAACTGAGCAGATCCCCCGCCGCCCTGTCTGCTTCCGGGGGCGACGTCGAGCAGGGTGAACGTTCCGACCCCGTTGTGGGTGACCGACTGCCCCACTTCGACGTGTTTGTTGATCCCCGATGCCCTGTCGCCCCCGATCAGGCCCAGCTGCCCTTTGCCGTTTTCCACGCGAATGCCCGTTGCCACATAGCTGGGGCCATTGGGCGCCCCCGGGTAAAAGGGCGAACGTTCGCGAAGAGTCACTTCGTATCCGCCGTCTGTGCGCATTTCCTTCTCTTCTTTCTATGTTGTTGCAGTACGTGAAGCCGCTGGAGCAAGCGAGGCGACCGGCGCTGAGGCGGCTGCGTCGGCAGCGGCCGAGTGCGCGGCCGAATGAGTCATTTTGGACGCGACGCCAGTTGAGGACGCCTTGCCGACACATCCCACGAGCGCGGAGGGAGGAAGGGCGATGTCGTGCGACATCGCCGTTTTCGCACATCTCACTTCACACTTCCTATGGCTGCCGCACTGTAGTATTTGTCAAATTCGGGCCAGCTCATGCTGAATGTTCCGTCGACCGTTCGCCCGTCTCCCGCATAGTTGTGCCCGTGCGGATTCGCAAGCGTCACGCCTTCCTCGTTGGCGCCGACTACCATGTATGCGTGGGAATCATATAGAACGATGCTGTCTTCGCTGCCGTCCGGGAGGTTCACGTTCGCATATGCCTTGCCCTCCGGGAAATTGTTCTCAGGGGCGTCCGTCGTCTCAACGACGACAGGCCGCGAACTGTCATTCGCTGCATCGATGATCGCCTGTCGCTCAGTCGGCGAATAACCGTCTATCCCTTCCACCCTCGTCGAAGGGCGGTCCGTGAGATCTTGGGAGGCTTCGTTTATCGACCCATATGCAAAACCCCTGCTAGTGTGCGAACTCAGCACGCCCCCGGGATGCTGTTGTCCATAGGCCGATTCGAGAACGGATGCATAGTTGGGCTTTCCGTCGGGCCCCGTCACACCAGCTCCGTAGACGTCGTCGACGAAGACCTTTCTAGAAGCCTGCTCCATTGGATGAGCAGGATCGTCGTACACCGTCACCATGAAACCGTCGGGCTTTCCGTCCGGACCGTAGTGCAGCTTGATTGAATCCTGAATGATCTTGCGGCCCTCGGGGCTGTCGACCACAGCCATGATGTTCGCCACATAGTAGCAATCGGCTATGCCATGCTGGTTAATGTCCCGGTACCCCATCTTTCCCGAAGAAATTTGGGCGTTGATCGCCTCCATCTGCTCGGCAGAGAGACCCACCCGTTTTCCAGTCAAATCTCCAATGGTTACGGCCTTCTCGACATGAAGAGCTTCACGCAAGCGGGCCGCGCACTCTTGAGCGGCCGCATTTTTCTGGCGGACGTACGATTCGTATGCCTCCTTATGCGCTCGGGCTTTTCCTTCGAACGCATTGAAAGTGGCTGCCTTTTGCGCGGGGGCAAGAGACGTGTAAGCATCGTCCATGGCGTCGTTGAACTTTCTCAGCTCGCTGACTTTTTCCTTGCACTCCGCGAGAACCTTGCTATAGGCCAAAAGATGCCCGGAAGACTCCTTGGCGCCGTCGACGAGCGCGGCGAGGTCCTTGGATTCAATGTCCATCCCCCGGTCGTAACTGTCGCGAGACTCTCCTGCCCACCCGGGAGCAAGCGCGCCTGCGGCAAGACAAGCCTTCCGGATTTCCTCTATTTTTGCAGCGAAATCAGTCCACCCTTGCGCCAATGCGCGCACTTTTTCAGGATCGCCCGTCAACTCACCCACTGCGCAGCGGAAGATCCCCATGATCAGTCCTCTCGATCCGCTCTGCCGAACATCTCCTGCACCGAACCCAGGAGCTGTTGCTTGGCTTCATAGTCGGTGGATTCGAATTCGTCCGCAGTGCCGCGCACAGCGGCGGAGGCGGCCGCAAACCATTCTGAGACCTCAGAAGATCGTATCTTCGCGAAGTCGGATGCATCCCGTCCGGCATCCACAAGGTCTGAGTTCCCAAGAGCCTCTATTGATCCTTCCCTCGGGTGCTTGCTGTTCCAAAGCTCCGTAGCAAGGGATGCTAGGCGCTGGGCCAGGGAGTCCATTTCTGTCGAATCAAGCGATGCTGTGTATGCCATTATTCCTCCTGTTCCGTCTTTTCCAACCTGACACATTATCTGGAATTCATCAATTTTTTAGACGATGTCAAGGCATTTCTTAGACTCTATCGAACGTGCCATCGGGCGACAAGGTCAGGCGAGAGGGAGATTTCCCCAACTAGCGCCCGCGACTGGCTTCTTCGGGGCGCGCCCCGCGCACCCACTCGCGCACCGCGGTGGCGCTCACCGCGAGCACCACGAAAACCGACACTCCCGTGAGTATGACGTCGGCTAGCTTCGAGAAATCGAGGAGCAGAAGATGGGAGAAAGCCGTGATGGAAGATATAGTCATGAGACCGACCCAAGCCCACCTCTGCCTGGCCGCGGTCAAAAGCCACAGCGCGAATTCAACCGCCGGCATGACCAGTTTCGAAGCGGTGACCTGAGGGTCCACCGCTACCTGGATGCCGGCAAAAATGAATCCCCACAGTGCGAGCGCCCCTGTGAAAAGAAGCGGCAGCGGCGGAATGTGGTGGCGGGCAACGCTTTTGTCCGGGCGGGGCATTTGCGGGGCGGGACCGCGTTCGGACGCGCCGCGCATATCGAGAACCGGAAGGTCGCCGTCGGTGTTGATCGCGTCGCCGCCGCCGTTTCGAGAGTGGTAGGCCGTGGAGAACTTGTCGATGACGGCGACGTCGATCTTCGGGTCGGCGTACCTCAGGGTGTCGATGACGAAATCGCGCTCGGCGTCGGTGTCGGCGTCGACCTTGTGCGTAATCTGCCCGGTGAAAAGCGAAAAGCCGACCGACCTGTCATAGGTTCCGGCCGCGAGGAAGTCCACGCGCTGCCCGCCGGGAAGATGCCATCCCTCGGGAGTCGGCCAGAATCTGACATGGTGGCGCCTCGATGCGTTGCCGTCGACCTCCTTCTGGTAGGCGAAGGCCTGCTTGCGCCCAAAAAGGTAGAGGTTCGACACGGGCGCGGATGGGTACGGCCTCTTGAACAAGGAGGAGACGACGATTCCCCATGACGAGCGCACGGTGACTTCGTCGGCGAGCACCCACCCGGCAGCCTGCATGCCGGCGTGGATGTCGTCGGCCGTTCCGTCGACCGCCAGGTTGACGGGGTCGCCCAGCACGCCGTCGCCCGTTCGGGTGCGTCCGATGAAATAGTCGGGAACGTACAAGAGGGTGAGGATCTGATGGATGCGCGGAACGGCCAGATAGGCGCTAGTCGCCCAGAAGGCGACGAGGTTGAGGACCCACAGGGAATCGCCTGGCTTGGCGTGCACGGCCATTTCGGTTGCCAGCCATCCGACGAAAACCAGCGCGATGACTACGTACAAAGCCGCCACTGCGTCCCATATCGGGGTGCGTTTGCGGCCGCTGACCTTGCGCGGCCTCGTCCTGTATTCGGGCGGCTCTGCCGGAATCGGATAGCGGGCGTCGGCGACGTCGGCTCGCCCCGACTCCGTCGCCCCTGCCTTGTCCCCGCTCAACTCAGTCCCTTCCCCGCGGCGGCGTCTCCAGCGCCGCCGGCGTCTCCTTCGGGTTCGCGGTCTTCGACCGTCTCTCGCAAAGCCCGGGTCAGCCGGGCCCTGGCTGCGAGCTGCGAATCCTCTGGATATTCAACCGACTCCAAAGTGAGCGGATGCGGCGGGGCGACGGCGACTTCCCCGTTGCGCGAGCGCTCTTCCAGGCGTCGGGCGGGCCATTCTTCGTCGCGCCGGCCGGCGCCCACCTTGAGCAGCGACCCCACGAGCGTGCGAACCATCGAGTGGCAGAAGGCGTCGGCCCGCGCGGTCACCTCGACGAGGCCGCCCTTGCGTTCGACCTTCAGCTCGAGGAGCTCGCGGATCGTCGTCGCCCCTTCCCGGGGCTTGCAATAGGAAATGAAATCGTGTTCCCCCATCAGCTTGCGCGCAGCGGCGTCCATCGCCTCGACGTCGAGCGGCTCGCGAAGCCACAGAACGTCGCGGCGCCGCAGCGGATCGAAACGGGCGGGGTCGTCGCACACCCTGTAAGAATAGGTCCGGGAAAGCGCGGAAAACCTTGCGTCGAAGCCTGCGGGCGCGAAATCCACGCCGGTCACCGCGACGTCCGAGCTTCCCTTCGACCCCGGCGACTCTCGCGCCAGCAGGGCGGAAAGCCGGCGCATGATCGCCTGGCACGGGTCGCCTGCGCGCCGCGCCGCGCGTGCCAGCTCGTTTTCACTCACGTCGACGTGGGCGACCTGACCGCGCGCGTGGACGCCGGCGTCGGTCCGCCCGGCGACGGTCAGGGCGTGCGAGCCGCCGGTTATGAGGTTGAGAGCTTCCGTCACCGTCCCTTCGACGGTTCGCAGACCCGGCTGGACCGCCCAACCATGAAAGTCAGTGCCGTCGTAGGACATGCGAAGGCGGAGCCGATGCGCTACCGTCGAATCCATGACGCCAGTGTCCCACACCTCGCATTCACATGCGCTGCCCGAGCCTTCCCGCGAGTCGAATCCGCTGACTTTGGCCGTGGACTGCGGAGGCGGCGGGATCAAGACCTCCCTCCTTGACCTCAACGGCTTCCAGGCGGCCCCTCCTCAGCGCACGGCAGTGCGGTATCCTTTCTCGCCCGAGGATCTGCTCGAAATCATAGAAAGCCATGCGTCGCAGGTTGAGCGATTCGAACGGATCACCCTCGGCATGCCGGGTATGATCCGGCGCGGCGTCGTCGTCTACACTCCCCACTACATTCGCAAGGCAGGCCCCCACACGAAGCTCGACCCCGAACTTGAGACGGCGTGGAACGGCCTGGACATGGAGTCGGCGCTGCACGCGCGTTTCGCCGTTCCTGCGCTCGTCCTCAACGACGCCGAGGTCGCCGCTGCCGGCGTCGTTTCGGGCGAAGGGGCGGAGCTCGTCATGACCCTCGGCACGGGGCTCGGCTGCGCTTTCGTCGACGGCGGGCGCCTCGCCCCCCACCTGGAGATTTCCCACGCACAGATGCGGTGGGGATTGACGTACGACGACGTCGTCGGCGAGGCCGAACGGATACGGCTCGGCGATTCGGCATGGTCGCGTCGCGTGCTGCGGGCGATCGACACGCTGTGGCCGGTTTTCCGGTGGGACCGCCTCTACATCGGGGGCGGCAACTCGCCGCGGATCTCCCCCGCCGCACGCTCGCGCCTGGGAGAAAACGTCCTGTTCATCCCGAACGCCGCGGGAATGAACGGAGGCGTGCGAGCCTGGGCTCTGGCCAAGCCGCGCACGTAGGCCGCTCCACGGCCGGCAACCGAATCAGGCTAGCAGCAGCCCGTCGTCACGCCGTCCTCGGCGGCTTCGCTGCGCGCCCGCCAGAACTCGCGGGCAGGCATCGGCTCGCAGTCGGGGTGCTCGCGCCGATGCCGTGCGACGTACTTTTCGTACGCCGACTCCCCCGTCAAATCGCGCCAGAATGAGCGGAAGGCGGCGAGCCCGCGGCGAAGCTCCGCAAACGGGCGGCGCACGCCCTTTGCCGTCTCACCCATTTTTCACTTCCTCATTTCCGTCCCTGCTTCGGTCCTCGTTTCCTTCTTTCTTCGTGCCGGGAATGAGGTTCGGATCGCCGACGATCGCGTACTCTTTGACCAGTTTCTTGTCGAGCGGCGTGGCGATCATCGCCGTCGGGGCGAAGAAATTCGACTCGACGTAGGGATCCTCCGACGTCGTCGTGTCGCCCGTTCGAATCGTCTTGGCCACGCGCAACGCAGCGCAGACCACGACGAAGGCGACGGCGGCGAGGAAGACGATCGAAAGGGTCCCTTGAATGAAGGTGTTGCGGATGACGGCTTTTGTCTCCGAGATCTTCCCCGGATCCGCCATCCCCGGGAGGGCCTTGCGCGCATCGCGCCATTGCTGCCAATAGCCGACCTTTGGATCGGTGGAGAATATCTTCTCCCACGAAGCCGTGAAGGTCACGGCAGTGTCGAAGGCGAAGGGTATGAGCGGTATCCACACGTACTTCGTGTACCCTTTTCGCACAACCATCACGGTCACCAGCAGCAGGGCCACAGCGGCTATCAATTGATTGGCGATGCCGAAGAGCGGGAACAGGGTCTGGATTCCGCCTCGCGGGTCCGTCACGCCCATGAGCAGCAAGGAGCCCCAGGCCGCGACGACGGCGGCCGTGGCGCCCCACGCTCCCGCCCGCCACGACGGGTCTTTGAACTTTGGGAACAAATTTCCGAGGGCGTCGGACACTTGGAATCGGGCGACTCGGGTGACGGCGTCGACGGCGGAAAGGATGAACAGAGCCTCGAACATGATGGCGAAGTGGTACCAGAAGCCCATCATTCCCGATCCCCCGCCGATCTGGTGGAGAATATGGGCCATGCCGACCGAAAGCGTGGGCGCCCCGCCGGTTCGGGAGACGATTGACGGCTCGCCGACGTCTTTGGCGACCTGCTTGAGGGCTTCGGCTCCGGTGTACGTCTTTTCGTTTCCCTTGCTGTCGGTCGACTCCCATCGGGGAACGACTTTGTTGCCGTGGACGTCGGTCACCCCGAGGTTGCGCACGGCCTTCGATGTGATTTCTTCCCGGTCCTTCGTCGTTTGGGTGATGTTAGTTCCGGCGAGTTTGTCGACGGTTGCCTCCGAGGTGTTCATCCCGAAATAGATGCCCTGGTTGAGGGAGGCAGCGGCGGCCAGCGCCATGATGGCGACGAAGGATTCCATAAGCATTCCTCCGTAGCCGATCATCCGGGTTTGGGATTCCTTTTGAACCATTTTTGGAGTGGTTCCCGAGGACACCATGGCGTGCATTCCCGACAGGGCGCCGCAGGCGATGGTGATGAAAAGGAACGGGAAGAGGGTCCCGGCGAACACCGGGCCGTCGGTGTTGCCTGCGAATTCGGTGACCGCGGGCATTTCGACGAGAGGCCGAACCATGACGATGCCCGCCGCCAGAATGACGATCGTTCCGACCTTCATGAACGTCGACAAGTAGTCGCGGGGCGTCAGAAGCAGCCACACCGGAAGGATGGCGGCGAAAAAGCCGTAGATGATCATCGCCCACACCAGCGTGGTCGGCGAGAGATGAAGGTATTCCCTTCCGAAGTCCGTGTTCGCGACCCATCTTCCGGCGAAGATCGCGACGACGAGGAGGGCGCAGCCCGCGATCGAGACCTGCGTGATCTTTCCCGGTTGGATGTAACGGAGCCACAGCCCCATTCCAAGGGCGATCGGAATCGTGCAGCCGACGGAAAAGACGCCCCACGGGGATTCGGCGAGGGCGTTGACGCAAACCATCGCAAGGACGGCGAGGACGATCATGAGCATGACGAGGACGACGACCATGGCCACCGTTCCGCCGACTCGTCCGATTTCGTCGCGCGCCATTTGGCCGAGGGAACGCCCGCCTCGCCGCATGGAGAAGAAGAGCACGAGCATGTCCTGGATCGCCCCGGCGATGCACACGCCGAAGATAATCCACAGCGTTCCCGGGAGGTATCCCATCTGGGCGGCCAGGACCGGGCCGACGAGCGGGCCGGCGCCGGCGATGGCGGCGAAATGGTGGCCGTAGAGCACCACTCTGTGGGTGGGGTCGAAATCCTTGCCGTTGTTGACTCGTTCCGCGGGGGTTGCGTTGGAGTCGTCGGGCCGCATGACCTTGCGCTGGACGTAGAGCGCGTAGAAGCGGTAGGCGATGGCGTATGTGCACACCGCGGTTATGACGAACCATATTGTGTTGACCTCTTCGCCGCGCACGAGGGCGAGCATCGTCCACCCAAGCGTGCCCATCGTGGTGATCGAGATCCACAGCGCGATTTTCGGGAGCGTCCACGAGTTGTCGGGTTTGACGCCCACGGGAACGCCGTCTTTGTTTCGAATGACGAGTTTCTCTTCTTCGGCCGTGTAGGCCGGCAGGTCTGCGGTGACCGTGTTGTCCATGAGGAAATCCCTTCTCATTCCACGCCGAACTTGAGGGACGTCGCCGGCGTCGCGGTGGCGTCATTGCAAGCCTAGCTGCCTCCATCGCCATAGCCAAGCATTCTTCGAGTTTTGCTCGGGGCTGCCGTGGAACTCTGTTCGGGATAGCGGGGAAACTTCGTCCGAAGTCGCTGTGAAGCTTCGCCTGGCATCACGAAGAAACGACCGTCCGAAATCGCTGTGAACGCCTGAGGTCATCGTGAAAAACGGAGCGGGGCGCATGTGCGCCCCGCTCCGGATTGAGGATTTCGCGCGATGGGCTCGCGTGAGGATCACTTGGACTCGTCAGCCTCGGCTTCCTTCTCGGCGGCGTCGGCCTTCGTGGCCGCGGCTTCCTTGACGGCTGCGTCCTCGGATTCGACTGCGTCGGCCGCGGTTTCGGCGGCCTCCTCTGCGTCGGCGCTTTCCTTGGCTTCTTTCGCGAGCTTTTGGGCTTCTGCCGCCTTCTTGGAGGCTTTCTCAGCTTCGCGAACCGCTGACTGCTTGGGCGAGACCTTTTCCGTCACGAGTTCGATGCGCGCGAGCGCCGCGTTGTCGCCCTTGCGGCTGCCGAGCTTGATGATGCGGGTGAATCCGCCGTTTCGTTCGGCGAACTTCGGCCCGAGCTCCTCGAACAGGATGTAGGCGAGCTCGCGGTCTTGGAGGACGCGAAGGGCGAGACGGCGGTTGTAGGTGTCGCCGCGCTTGGCCTTCGAGATCAGTCGCTCGATGTGGGGCTGAACGGTCTTGGCGCGAGTCTGGGTGGTTGTGACCGCACCGTGGCGGATGAGGTCCTTGCACAGGTTCGCGATGATGTGGCGCTGGTGGGCGGGCGAGCCGCCCAGACGCGGGCCCTTAGTGGGCTTGGGCATAGTAGTGTCTCCTATGAAAAATCGGGCTTCAGCCCTGCGAGTCGTCGCTGAACTGCATCGTGTAGCTCTCCTCGCCGAAGCTGGAGACGAAACCAGCGGGCGAATCTTTCAGGCGCAGGTCGAGCTTGAGAAGCTCGTCCTTGACGTCCTCGATCGACTTCGCGCCGAAGTTGCGGATGTCGAGGAGGTCGGCCTCAGAGCGTTGAATGAGTTCACCAATGGTGCGGATGCCTTCACGCTGCAGGCAGTTCTGCGAGCGGGCGGGAAGGTTGAGAATCGTGATGGGCCGCTGCAGGTCCGAGGACTGGGTTTCGACGACGGGCGGGGGGCCCAGCTCGATTCCTTCGACCTCGTTGTTGAGCTCGACGCACAGCCCGAATAGCTCGACGAGCGTCTTGCCGGCGGAGGCGAGCGCGTCCCGCGGCGTCGTCGAAGGCTTCACTTCTACGTCGACGACGAGCTTGTCGAAGTCTGTGCGCTGGGCGACTCGGGTCGCCTCGACTTTGTAGGACACCTTGAGAACGGGCGAGTAGATCGAATCGATCGGAATGCGGCCGATTTCGTCCTCTTCTCCCTTGTTTTGCGCGGCGGAGACGTAGCCTCGACCGCGCTCGACGGTGAGGTCGATCTCGATTTTGCCTTTATCGTTCAGCGTGGCGATGTGGAGGTCGGGGTTGTGGATCTCGACGCCGGCGGGCGGCGTGATGTCAGCGGCCGTGACCTCTCCCGGGCCCTGCTTGTGCAGGTACATGAGGACCGGTTCGTCGTTTTCCGAGGAGACGACGAGTTCCTTGAGATTGAGGATGATGTCTGCGACGTCCTCTTTGACCCCCGCGATCGTGGAGAACTCGTGGAGGACTCCGTCGATGCGAACCGATGTGACGGCCGCGCCGGGGATCGACGAGAGCAGGGTGCGGCGCATGGAATTGCCAAGCGTGTAGCCGAAACCCGGCTCGAGGGGTTCGAGGATGAACCGCGAGCGGTACTCCGAGACCTGTTCTTCGGTGAGAACAGGGCGCTGTGCGATAAGCACGATTCTTTCCTTTCATGGACGCCCGCTATTTGACGTCCAGTCGCCCGCAAGCCATCCGTCCGGCCTGCGGAGTGCGGATATCCGCTTGGGGCCCGCCGAGGCGGGCCGTGCGTCACACGCGGCGACGCTTCGGTGGGCGGCAGCCGTTGTAGGCTTGCGGCGTCACGTCGGAAATCGATGTGACCTCGAGGCCCGACGCGGTGAGGGAACGGATCGCCGTCTCACGGCCGGAGCCGGGTCCCTTGACGAAGACGTCGACCTTCTTCATTCCGTGTTCCATGGCTGCGCGGGCGGCGTTCTCCGCGGCGAGCTGCGCGGCGTAGGGCGTCGATTTGCGCGAGCCTTTGAAACCGACCTGGCCCGAGGAGCACGAGGCGATGACGGCGCCGTTCGGGTCTGTGATCGAGACGATCGTGTTGTTGAACGTGGACTTGATGTGAGCCTGGCCTGCGACGACGTTGCGACGCTCCTTGCGACGCGGACGGCGGGAGCCGGAAGAGGCCTGGCGGGTCTTGGGGGGCATGATCTACTCCTACTGCTTACTTCTTCTTCTTGCCGGCGACGGTGCGCTTGGGACCCTTGCGGGTGCGCGCGTTCGTCTTCGTGCGCTGGCCGTGGACGGGCAGGCCGCGGCGGTGCCTCAGGCCCTGGTAGCAGCCGATTTCGATCTTGCGGCGAATGTCAGCCTGAACCTCGCGGCGCAGGTCGCCTTCGACCTTGTAGTTCTCGTCGATGTGCTTCTTGAGCGCGACGAGCTGGTCCTCGGTGAGGTCGCGGACGCGGACGTCCGGGCTGATGCCGGTGGCCGCGAGCGTTTCCGCCGAGCGGGTGCGGCCGATGCCGTAGATATAGGTGAGCGCGATCTCGACTCGCTTTTCGCGAGGAAGATCGACGCCGGATAGACGTGCCAATTTCTTAGCTCCTTGATAGTCCGAAGGTGTGGAACACTGCCTCTCCTCCGCTAAGCAGCGGAGCCCCGGCCTTCGGTCCGGGGGTTGCCTTGCGGCGGGCAGTGCGGTTGACGCGGGAAGACCCGCTGCGCCGGTTCACCCTTGGCGCTGCTTGTGCCGCGGGTTCTCGCAGATCACCATGACGCGGCCGTGGCGACGGATCACCTTGCACTTGTCACAGATCTTCTTGACGCTGGGCTTGACCTTCATTGCTGTACTTCCTTGCCGTCAGAGCACTGGCGGCGATAGAAAATCGGGGCTCACTTATAGCGGTACACGATGCGCCCGCGGGACAGGTCGTAGGGAGTCAATTCGACTACCACGCGGTCCTCCGGGAGAATCTTGATGTAATGTTGGCGCATCTTGCCGGAGATGTGAGCGAGCACAACGTGCCCGTTCTCCAGCTCGACGCGGAACATCGCGTTCGGGAGGGCCTCGACGACCGCCCCCTCAACCTCGATGACTCCATCCTTCTTCGCCATAACCCTCGCTAACACTCCGATCGGCCCCGCACCGGGTTGCGCGGTTCCGAGGCAGACCTGCTTTTGGGCAGGACGTACCAACGATCAATATTACACGGTCCGCCTGCTTGACGGTAGCGGCGATCCGGTGCAGTAGATCACCGACGGCTCAGCGCCTTTCCCGAACGACTCGCCCATCACGCTGCGCGGTCGTGACGCTCAAAAGCTTCGCACATTTCCGAAACGGCCCCTCGAACAGCTTTCCCCTCGTCCGCCCAAAGAATCCCCATCTCCACTCGGGGCGCCCTGTCCCCATTCCGAACACCCTTTCCCTGTTGCCCTGCCCCGAGCGGCCTCTCCTCTATCCCGAGCGGTCCATTCCGGCTCCAGCCCCCATATCCCAAGGAGCCCGTTCCATCCCGAGAACCCTTCCCATTGCATGTCCGGAGCGCTCATTCCGCCGCCTGTCCGGAACACCCTTTCCCGTCTGAGAATGTTCTTTATAACAAAAGAGGCGAAAGTCGATTTCGCTCTTCCATCGACGGCGGAATGCCGGTAAGCTCTCAGACGTAAACATCTACGGATCGGGCGAGGCGGAAGAGCTATGTGCCTCTAGGCGCTAAGCGTCGAGCTGCGTGCCGCCCGCAGAAACACTTGGAGTCAAGCGGCGGAATCCATGCCGCCGGACGTCGAAACGCATATCGTCAGACCCCGAGAAGCACATATCGTCAAACCTCACAACGAAAAGGACACTCCAATGGGCGAGCTCAAGTTCGATCGCGACAAGGCAGGAATCAAGGCCATCGCCGGCTGGGACGACGCGGATTACTACAACGGCGTCGGCAAAGGCATCGACGCTTGCACCGACGACGTCGTAAAGATAGCCGCGAGCTTGCCAACCGACACAATTGGCGCGGGATGTAAAACCGACAACAACGGAACCCGCGCACTGAAAAAGACCCTGGACTGGACGATAAAGCTGTTCGCCGGCGCCGCCCGGGAGATCGCCGACGGGTGCGCAACCCTGGGCTCGGGAATCAAGTCGGGAATCGAGAACTTCGACTCCCAGGAGAACAACTCGGCGACGCGCTTCGACATGCTGCAGTCTTCTCTGCCCAAGAAGTGACGGCTTTCGCTATGCATATGCACAGACGGTTCATGACGCATGCGCTCACACGCCAAACGGCGGGAGGCGATTCAAGCAGGGACGGATCGGGCAGGACGACGCCGAAGTCCGCAGGATCCCGCCGCGGGAGCGCGACCACACGGGCGCACCCTTTCCACGCAGTCGCAGGGCTGCTGTCCGCATTGCTTCTGCTGGTCGGCGGCTGCGCCTCACTTAACGTCGATTCGAAGGATCTTGTTCTTGCCGTCAAGTTCGACAACGGCGATTGGGGTAAACCGGACGATTTTACACATGGACGTAGCGAACAATCCGGAATACCCCATATCCTTCTTAAAATGAAACTAAAAGGGTCCGAAACTGGATCGATTCTATCGATACGTTCAAGGAAAATGTCGCACAGCGAAAAGACCTTGCGAAAACAGCTAATTAGAGAAAACGGAATACCCGGGGCGCACAAGTTAGAAGTTAGACCGTTTAAGCATCCAAGAAAGATAGGAGGCCGAGATGCGTACGGTTACTCCTATTTTGAAAACGATTTCAAAAGATGGGCACAGGTATGGTACGTCGACTGCCCAGCTGGCTACTTTTGTGAAGTATATGTTGAAAGCCCAGTAGAAGCAGAAAGACTTGATCCGCAGATCACTAAAGTCTTGGATGACATCCGGTGGACGCGAAAGCATATCACCGACCCGACTACCTACTAGATTTTCCTTCTATTAGATTCTCCTTGCTCGGCTTTTCGGAACGACTCTCTAATGAGTCTCTTCAATCGCGTGCTTTGTGGACGTTGCTCGAGTAATGTCAGCCTGCCGCTCTTTGGTCCAGTGAGAATGCTTGGCGAATCGGAAGGCTTCTTGCTGAGTAGCGCGGCGTTTATGGGGCCGTTTGCCTCGTCGATAATGTCCTTCCTTGGGATATAGGCGACCCGGGACCGATGGGGACCCCCGGCGTCTTCCCGGAGGTCAAATTCAGCGGCACAGGCTGCAGGGAAGGAACCGAGAACGATGTGCTTCCCCACGGCGGAGACACCGGCCAGATCCTCTACCGCATCAAAATCACACAGCCCAACGCCGGAGCGATCCTGTCCATCGACTTCCGATACTCGAGTCCGACGCCTCGCGTTCCTCGGGACGAAGTGCTCGAAAGATACGTGAAGAACGACGTCGAGGGAAGGAAACGGCCGACGGCTTTTGACAAGCCTATCGACATCGGGGGCCGTCAAGCATTATGGCTTCAGCTTCTATCACGACACGCATGAGCGATGGGTCCAGCCGTGGTTCGTCGAATGCGGCGGAGGCAAAGAAGACCAGCGTTGGCAAATCTAGCTGGAATCCCCGCAAGGCGCACCACACCTCAACCCACAACTCATGAAGGCATTCGAGCACATCACATGGACAACCTACACCGTCTACAAAGACCGCGCCTGACCGCCAATACGGCGGGGCGCGGACTTTAGTTTGTTGGCTTTTACGACGGTCCTATGACCAGGGGCACTTTGCGAGGAGCCATCGCCGAAAGAGTTATCGCTAGTCAACTCGGCGTCATTCAGTCAAGTCGGCCACTGCCGTACACCTCTAGATGTGCGCGCCTCGCTTAACGGCATTGCAAACAGGCCGACAGCAAGCCAGCTTGTGGTCTACAGTGGTGCAGTAGAAGTTTGCGCAGCAAGTCGAGTCTCTAGGCAAGTTTATCGTCCTAGAGCCCGATGGAAGAGGAACACAGATGCAACACGAGAGCCGAGGAACGTTGCCCGCGGTCGGTGCGTCGTGTTCGGACAACAGATGCGCAAAATCGGGCCAGACAAGCGCCAAGAAGAACGCAAGAAGCTCTTTTCGGGCTATCGCAGGGCTGATGTCCGCATTGCTTCTGCTGGTAGGCGGCTGCGCTTCGCTTAACGTCGATTCAAAAGATCTTGTTCTTGCCGTCAAGTTCGACGACGACGATTGGGGCGAACCAGACTACAGCAAACACGGATACACAGAACAGGACGATGGATATCACATTTTCCTCAAGATGAAGCTAAAAGGACCAGAAAAGGGTTCAGTTTTATCTATACGAGTAAAAGTCAGACATTATAACGCAATAACCATGCGACAAAGGAATATGGTCCAGTACAGCATCCCAGAAAGTCAACGGTTACAAATTACACCTTTTAAACATTCACGAAAAATAGGAGGCCGACATGCGTATGGCTACTCTTACTTCGAAAACGACTTCAAACGATGGGCACAGGCATGGTATGTCGATTGCCCAAGCGGCTATATTTGTGAAATTAACCTAGAAAGCCCAATAGATGCAAAGAAACTTGATCCGCAGATCATAAAAGTTCTAGATCACATTCAATGGTTGCGAAAACACATAGACGACCAGACTGTCTACTAGGCTCTCCTTGGTTGGCGTTTCGTAGCGGCTCTCTATAACCCTCTTTAATCGTGTGCTTCGCGGTCGTTGCCGGAGAAGTGCCGTCCCCTCTTCGCTCCAGCAAGAAGCTTGGCAACTGGAAAACTCCGTGCCGAGTAGGGCGGTGTTCTTTGAGCCGTTGCTTCGTCGACAATGCCCTTCCTCAGGAAGTCGGCCAGCCCCAAACGAGGCAGGGGCATTCGAGGTAGCTGATCGACATCTTGTCCGCCTTTCTTCGTCGTGACGCGGACCCGCTGGCTAGAATATCAAGGTAAGGGCTTTTCCAAAGTTCGGTTCGCGTTCTTGTCAAAGTTCGGTTCGCGCAGAGGAAAAATTGGAAATGGCGAATGGGAAGCGCGCGGGTCTCGTCAAGGCAGCCAATCGCATCGGGGCAGCTGATTTCGTCGGAACAACCGGCGGGCCGGGACGCTCCAGCCAGAAAGGTTCGCCCAACTTTGGACGGGGGCGGCCGCCGGAAACAGGTTTGGTTCCGGCGGCGGAGGTTGCTGTGCGCGCTGCTTCTGTTGCTCGGCGGCTGCGGCCTCGCTCAACGTTCAGCGGACGCGTTTTGTTCCCGACGTGGAGTTCAAGGACAAAGAGTGGGGCGAGGCCATTGCTTCCGAAAGAGACTACACGGAGTACTATAGTTATCGGAATCAGATTCTGTTTAAAATGAAACTGAAAGGGCCAAATGCCGGGGCAGCGTTAACAGTGCTTTCTCGCTCATCCTCGATTGGGGCAAAAGTGTGGAGGGATCAACAAATTTGGCGGAACAACCAGGCAAAAGGCGACAGCGAGAGAACGAAAAACAAAAGACTAGGTCTGCCAAAGAGGATTGATAAACGTCCAGCATACGGCTACTCGTACTATAATACATTTTATAGGAGGTGGACGCATGCTTGGTTTGTCGATTGCCAAATGGCTACGTCTGCGGAGTTTATATAGAAAGCCCAACTGACGCACAAAAATTTGACGATAGGCTCACGAAGGCGCTGGATTCCATTGAATGAACCACATACCCAGTACCCGACGTCAAACTTCCTGAATACTAGTATTCTAAATCATTAGCTCGTTTCTAGTTTTGGCAGAAGCGAGGCGTGCGGGCCGTAGAGAGGTCGGCTCTGGTAGAGCTAACCTCTTCGGACGATGAGAAGGGCCAGCTCAAGCGTTAGATTTGCAGGTGTAAGTCGCATAGTCCCGGTCCCCCCAAGGCTCTGTGTCGTGCTTGAAGTGCGCTCTGCCTGGGTACCAAACGTGTCGGTCGTGACCGGCGCAGCTTATTCACTGCCTATGGTGTTGCCGTAGGGATGCTTAACGTCGTCACTAATGCGCTCGTCGCCGAGCTCATCTCGGGCGGGCCACGGCGGTGTTTGAGGTCAATCCACGTCGTCCATCGAGTCTAACGCACCGCGACTAAGCCATCTATCGACGAAGCTAAGCCCCGTTCAAAAGACCAACCTAATGACACGACCCCTTAGAACCCTTTCCGCGTTCTAGGTAACCAACACGGCCGAGGTATTGCCACGAAGTGCCATAACCCATTTGAAGATGCCGTAACCGCATTAGATTTTTCTCTGTGTCCCATTTCGTAAAGAATCTTTATAAGCGTCATCAATCGCATGCTTCATGGTCGTTACTGGAGGAATATCTTGCTGCCCTTCTTTGGTCCAGTAAGAATGTTTTGCAAATCGGAAAGCTTCCTGCTCGGTAGGAGTGGTGTCTTTCTTGGGGGTGTTTGTTTCATCGATAAAGTTCTCTTCCTTGGGTAGTTGGTCGCGGAGTTCGTTATTTGTCGTAAGGTGCATCTGAGGCACTCCGTATGTATTGTTCCTTCTTTCGGCTTCGTTCCTAATAATGTCCACCGGGCTGTATTGTCCGCTGGACGTAGGTTGAGTAAGCCTGTTTGTGATGGTTTCGACAGCGTTGTCGCGGTCGCTGACGGCCTCGGCGCGGTTGTCGAGGGAAAGCCATTTGTCGAAGGCTACATCCTGACCCGCTTGGAAGGCTTGGCTGCCGCCAGGAACCTTGCTTGTCGGAATGAAGCTCGTGAGGTGTTTGATCACACCTCTGACGTCCGAGTGACTTTCGTCCTTAGCCTCCCCAGCATCAACGTCCGCATGATACTCAGCCAACTCCAAATGTGACAAGAGCGCCCCGTACTGGCCGACGACATGCTGACCGTATTTGCTGTCAATCCGCCACGCCTCAACTCCGTCGCGGTACATGCCCTGGGTCGCCTTGTTTGCCAGCTCCAGCAGCGCCGGAGGACGCCCGTGCAATCCGGTGGTTTTAGTGTCGCGCACACCGTTTTCAAAGGCCAGATCCGTGAGCAGGCCTCTCTCGGCCAACGTGATGTTGCTGGTCAGCGAAGCAGGAAGGGCAAGCCGATAGCGTTTGTCTTTGACGTCGTAAACGGCCCCATCCCCCGATTCCACACCTGAAGGGGTAGTCAGTTCCCGAGCGAGGTCATCGGTGTATTCCTTGAGAATCTGCCCTGTCCACGAGCGCAGACAATAATGGGCTGCCCCGAAGCGAGGTTCGCCTTGGGCGCCCAGACTCTGGCCGGGATCCCTTCCATTGAGCCCGCCCGAGTGCAGCCCTTCGGTATACCCTTGAAGGTAGCCCCGGATGGCGGTGAAGGTGCGCGGGTCGTAGACGGCATCCTTGCCCGAGGTCGCCTCGTCTACGATGTGTCCGAGCTGCTCGCCGTGGTCCACATAGGACGAAATGCCGTGCGACAGGGCATACCGGGACCCGACCAGATAGCGGGCCACGTTCGGATCCTTGTTCCCGGGCACGTCGACCTCGCTGGCGAGGAACTCCCGACTGACCTTGGGGTCCCCGTCCAGCCCGTACATCATATTCGCTACAGGATCACGTGATCCCAACCCGTCAAAGGGGGAATAGTTACCGTGAGTGGCCAGATTATGTTTACCTGTGGTTTGTGACAGTGTGCCGTAAGAAGCACGATAGTCTGCTCCTTGTTCACGGTCCCATTTGAGCAGGTCGTGCATGACGGAGTTTTTGCCGTTGACGAACTCGTTGGAAAACGTCAGCTCAGGGTGGGCTTTGGCACCCATGGCGAACATTTGACCCAAGTGCACGTAGCCTCGTTTGTCGCCAATAATCGTTCCAGATGACCAGCCAACCGCTTTTACTTCACGTCCAGCGACCTTAATGGACTCGAGGTAGTCTTTCCGCCATTGCCCCATCGTCTCGTCGCCCGATTTGACTTTCATGGACACCCCGCCGCCCTCTGACAGACCCTTCCACGTCTCCCAGGTGTTTTTCGCTTCCCCATCCAAACCACGAGGAACCGAACCGGTAGCAACCATTACCGACGCACCCAGCCCCCCGTACAGCAGCTGAAGATCCTTGCCATGTTGGCCGAGCTGATCTCTTTCTATTAATCCTGTCTGTGTCACCATGGTGCTTTTAGCGATGCGCGCGTCCAGTTTGCGTCCCAGGTCGGCCATCCGTTTGGGGTTGATCTTCGCAGCAACGGCCGCGCAGAAGTAGGGGTCGGTCCCGAGACGGTCGAGGTAGCCCTTTTTCTTCATCTCCTCCAACGCCCTTTTCGTCGGAACCCCGTCCTCGTCGACGTCGGAGACGAGCCTGGAAAAATCAGCGGCGTCGGCCTCGGCGTTGGCCGCCATCGTCTGGGCCCCCAGAATCCCTCCCCCTCCGAAAAGGGCCACGCCCAGATCGTTGCGGTCCGGACGCCGCCCGGCCCCGGCCCCGACTTTCCCGGCGGAGGGGGCGAGGTCGCCGAGAATCGATTCGATCTTCTTCGACAACGTCTCGGCCTCGGAGTCCAACTTCTCGATGCGCCGGTTGTACCGGCCCGCCAGCTCGAACTGCTTGTCTTTCAGACTCTTCTTCTGGTCATCGGTTGCACCTTCGCCCAAAACGTCGATGACTTTGAAAGCCCGCATATCCCCATCCCACTCCTCTTGCATTCCTTTGACGTCCGTGATGGTTTGCCTGTACAGGCACTTGTAGGAGTCAATGGCTTGACCGACCGCGTGAACCATCCCGCTGACCCTCCTGACTGCGCCGGTCAGCTTTTCGATCTCCCTCTTCCATGCTTCGACCATCTCCCCGGTCATCGAATCCGGGTTGACGCTGCCAGCCATGATCTGTGATCGATGCAACGCCTCATTGACATGCGACAGCTGCACCAGCGCGCTGTCAAAATCAACGTGCTCCGGCAGCGGAAGCGCCAGATCGCCTGAAACCATTGCATACGACATGACAAATCCCTCCATGATGCGGACTCGCCGCGCCGGCCAGCGCACCGAGCCTTACTAGTACTTGCGTGATTTGAATACTGTCCGTAAAGCAGCGCCGCGCCCGGCCAAACCGATCTGGGCCCGGCAACGCGCACAGCACCACTATGCCAACAAGAACGCAACCGCTTCCGACGACCTAACAAGACAGCAGCCCTGTCAAGTCGGCTGAACACGACTGCCACCGTAAGTTTGACGAGACGGCAGCCCCTTCAAACCCGATGAAACGCCAGCTCCCGCGAGCTGGACGATATGATCAACCTGCCGCCCCGGCAAAACGAAGGTCCTTCCTAGCCGGTTTGACGACGTGACGACTGCTTCATCTACCGGTTCAGCAGTTCCGCCGTTCACTCTACAACGTAAAATGCTCCGACGCAAGGCCTTCGAAAAGCTGAGGCAAAGATGCTTAGACTCGCCTTTGTTCAGATCCATTATGATCACCGAGCATGGTCCGCTATGCGTTTGGTTTCTCTTACACTACCGCAAACTGCAATGTGTCCCACTTTCTAACACAATGCAGAACGTCGGCATGAAGCCTTCCCGCTTTACTAATCGTTAGTACAAACAGGACTGAAACGCGAGACGACGTCGCCCGAAGGCGAAGGACCCGTTTGAAGAGGGGCTGCAGGCAGCGGAGACGGAAGGCCTCTGGGTAGAAGACACACCTAGGCGGATGCTGCCAAGAAGGAAAGGCCCCTGCTTCCCCTCTTCGGACCGAGCAACGCAATCGGCGCCCATGAGCCGTTAGGATGGAGGCTTACGGCAACTCTGCAAGCCATCCGATTCTCGGAACAGAGGAGACTCGACATGACCGTCCACGCGAAAAAGACTTCCTTAATCAGAGCAATTTTGACAGCCCTTACGGCCTTCTTACTGGCCGGCTGTCGCACCAACATCACCATCGAGATGCACGCCGACGGCAGTGTACGAACGGAGATTATAGCCGAAGACGACCGCGACACAATGAGAGAAATCAACCAAACCTGCGCTGGCCTACACACAGGCATCAAACCCTTGGCGAAATTTATCGCATACGGAAAGATGGAGGACATAACGCCTCCGGGCGGGCACCTTAAATGCAGGTTCACATCCACCGAGCAGATAGCCGACGAAATGAAGCTCATCGACGAGGGAACAACCTATAAAATACATGTAACGCCTTCAAACATAAAAAAGTACCCAGAAGGCGCATTTACTGCCACATCAACAATCATAATGCCAGGAAAAGTGCTGAAAACCACAGTAGGGAAGATCGATGGAAACAAGGTTGTTATAGAGGGCCTGGACTATTCAGTTCAAGGATTCACAATCGTTTCCGAGAAAAGCGGCGGGACGTCGCAATCGTCGCCGTCAGCTTCTCGCACATCGAACCCCACAACAAACGATGGAACCGGAGCAAAACCGCCCTCACGCAATGACAGCGGAGGCGGCTTCCCTGTATGGGGCTGGGGGCTTGCCGGCGGCGGCGTTCTAGCCGTCGTTACAGGAGCCTGGCTCATTCTCGGACGCAGGCAACGGGCAGCTCATGCTCCAGCCATCGGCCCCAACCAGGCACCCGTCGTTCCTTCGACTTTGGCACAACAGGCACAGCCCTACGCCCCCGGCCCGCAGGCCACAAACCCAACCCACTACCCGCATAACAACGCCCAGGCCGCGCCCCCGTCAGGCTACGGCTACAACGAGCCCCCGACCCCTCCTCAAACACCGACCCCCGACCACACACAAGACGACCCTGACACAAGATACCGCCCGCGGTAAGACTCGGATTAACAAGCCATTCCAAATAGACGATCGGGGAGGGCGGTTCTCAGATTTCACGCAACCAAAGCGCCGCAGGCCCGCGCACGATAAGCTGAGATCAGTACGGCAACTCTGCAAGCCATCCGATTCTCAAAACAAAGGAGACTCGACATGAGCGTCCACGCAAAAAAAACTTCTTTAATCAAAGCCATTTTGACAGCCTTTACGGCCTTCGTCCTAACCGGATGCCGCACCGACATCACCATCGAGATGCACGCCGACGGGAGTGTACGAACGGAGATTATAGCAGAAGACGACCGCGACACGATGAGAAAAATCAACCAGACTTGCTCTGGCCTACACACAGGCATCAAACCCTTGGCGAAATTCATCAAAAATGGAAAGATGGAGGATATAACTTCGCCGGGCGGCCACCTTAAATGCAGGCTCACATCCACCGAGCAGATAGCCGACGAAATGAGGCTCATCGACGAGGGAACAACCTATAAAATACATGTAACGCCTTCAAACATAAAAAAGTACCCAGAAGGCGCATTTACTGCCACATCAACAATCATAATGCCAGGAAAAGTGCTGAAAACCACAGTAGGGAAGATCGATGGAAACAAGGTTGTTATAGAGGGCCTGGACTATTCAGTTCAAGGATTCACAATCGTTTCCGAGAAAAGCGGCGGGACGTCGCAATCGTCGCCGTCAGCTTCTCGCACATCGAACCCCACAACAAACGATGGAACCGGAGCAAAACCGCCCTCACGCAATGACAGCGGAGGCGGCTTCCCTGTATGGGGCTGGGGGCTTGCCGGCGGCGGCGTTCTAGCCGTCGTTACAGGAGCCTGGCTCATTCTCGGACGCAGGCAACGGGCAGCTCATGCTCCAGCCATCGGCCCCAACCAGGCACCCGTCGTTCCTTCGACTTTGGCACAACAGGCACAGCCCTACGCCCCCGGCCCGCAGGCCACAAACCCAACCCACTACCCGCATAACAACGCCCAGGCCGCGCCCCCGTCAGGCTACGGCTACAACGAGCCCCCGACCCCTCCTCAAACACCGACCCCCGACCACACACAAGACGACCCCGACACAAGATACCGCCCCCGGTGACATGTTGTGTCCGTTGCCTCTGCTGATAAAGGGCCTTGAAGCGCCAACGACGGGGAATTAGCAGGAAAATCTCCAGGGATTCAGACATTCCTGTTCTCGGCGTACAAACGGCATAAGGTGTGGGGTGGGACCGGATCCGGTCCCACCCCACACCTTATGGCCCAGGCTAACCTTGATGCTTGCCTCGGTCCTCCTGAGGCTCCTCACGTCGGCCGGCCTCAAGGAAGGTCACAGTGTTGTCCGTCTCGTAAGGGGTAACCTGCGTCTCTTCAATCGAGCGGTGGTCTTCCCGACGCTTGTCCTTGCGATCCTTTCCGCGTCCGCCCGTCAATCCCGATATGGCGCGCGACGTGGAGGCGGACCTGCTCCCTGCGGAGGCTCCTGGCCGCGTCATCCCCGGACGGGCCGAGCCGCTGCGTGAGGACGTGCTCGCCGTCGACGAAGCTGTGCGCCCCACGGCGGAGGCGCGCCCCGCAGTCGAGGAGGAACGCCCTGCGGACGCACCGGCTCCCCCGCGGGCTCCGTTCACGCCCTTGGCCGAAGAGGCGCCTCCAGCGGAGCGTCCGGCCATGGATGCTGCACCACGCCCCGAAGCCCCAGTCCCGCGGGCGGTTGCCGACCCTGCCCCGCGAGCTGACGTCGCACCGCCTCGAGCGCTGCCGGCCGTCCCCTGGCTCGTCGCGGACGAGGTCGCACGAGCGGCCGTCGTCGCACCCTTCATGATCCCCGACCCGCGACCGGACGATGTCGAAGCGGCCGAACGAGCGGCCGTCGTCGCGCCGCCTTTCATGATGCTCGACCCACGGGCGGAGGAAGCGGACACCGGACGCGCAATGCCGCTGGCGCCGCCTCGGACGCTGCCGGCCCTTCCCTGACTCGTCGCGGACGTCGTCGCGCGGGCCGCCGTCGTCGCGCCCTTGACGATACTCGTCGAGGACGTCGTCGGAGTGCGCATGGTGGCCCCAGACCTCATTGAAGAGGCACGCGAAGTCGGCATCGATTGGGCCGTTCGGGCGGCGCGGGCAGCCTGATAGGCCTTGTATCCAGCCACCGCGGCGCCTCCCCCGCCGATGGCTGCGGCCGAGGCCAGCGGATTGTGCACCGCCGGAGAATGGAGGCCCGATGGATGGGCTCCCCCTCCAGAAATCAAGGATCCTGACGAGGAGGGCGTGTAATGCGAACTTTGCAGAGACCAGCTGTCTGCTCGTTGACCGGGGGAAACGGGGTGGACGGAAGAATGCCCAGTCGAACCGGCGTGGCTTCCGGCCGAGCCGACAGAAGCGTCGCCTCCCGACGTGTGCCATGCCGTCGCCGACCTTGAGGGGCCGGTCTGCTGATAGCCGCCGGAAGAACCGTCGCCGGAGGCCCCTCGCCGCCCGCGCCCATCTCCATCGTCCGAGCCTCCTATGCCCGGCGTACGCTTTTTCAGCCCTTCGTGGAAGCCCATCTCAGCCGATCCGTACGATTTCGTTTGCTTATGGATGAACGGGAGCCCCGAAATCGCCGCCTCGGTGCGCGACTGCAGCTCGCTGAGAACCTTCTTAGCCCGCTTCTCGAACTCGGCATGGGCAGCTTCAAGCTGCTCCTTCGCCTGGGCTTGGACAGCAGCTCCGCCGACCCCGGCTACGCCTCCAAGCTTATCCAGGTTCTCGTAAATTGAGTATTCTTTCTTGAAAGCGCCCAGATTCGCCTGGATTTCGGCGCTTTCCTGTTTCGCTTGGATGCCGCCTTTCATGGCCTCCTCGCGAACCTCGATCAGCTTGCCGATCCCATCGGAATGGTCCTTCAGATCGCGGGCAACGCTGCTGAGGTCGGTTTGGACCGAATCGGCCGTCGTTCCCTCCAGGCCGAGGTCGGCGGCAACCCTCTCGTTGATCCCCGCAACCTCTTCGAGTTTGCCCCTGACGTTGTGCAAATGGCTGTTCGCCTGCTCAATCGACGTCGTATCCCACGACTCGATGCCGTGGAGCCTGTCAGCATTGGGAGTCGCCATTATTCACCGTCCTCCTGCGTGTTCCCTGACGCTTGTGTGCTCCCCGTCGTTTGCGGGTTTCCCAGCTTTACCCCGAGCAAAGCCTGCTGAAACGCTTGGCCAATGGTTTGCATTCCTTGAGGAGCAATGTACTCAAACTTCGAGTCCAAGGCGTCTAGCTGGTCCATGTAGCTCTGGCGCTCTTGGTCATCGATGTGTTGGAATGACATGAGAGACTCCCGCAGATGCGCGATGATCGCGTGCTGCCTTTCCGAGGTGGACTTCAGTTCATCGTCGATGGCGACGAACGACGCGTGCAGGGGCGTCTTGAAATGGTCCAGCTCGTCGACGCCTGACCAGTGTTCGCCGCCGCCGGGACCCGCTTCTATCTGAACGCCCGACCTGAAGTTCTTTTGAGCCTCTTGGAACTTGTCGCCGCCCTCCGAGAGACTTGCTAGTTGTTGATTGAATTTGTCTGAGTCGAGTTTGAATATTGCCACTTGATCATCCCTCCCGAATCTTGTGCGTGTACGAGATCTAATGGTGGCTACACCAGGGACCCCTGATGTTTCTAGGATTATAGAATACCCCTCAATCGTCGAATCCGCATCCATCTTCGTCACATTCGCGTGTCGTCGCGGGTTGAAAACCTACCGACGATTAGAGAATAGTGACGAAACCGACAGTTCAAAGCGAACCAGCCGTGATGTCCGCCGATCGGCTCGGGGCTGACTCCCCTATCCTATGAGATGATTCCGCTCGCCGCTCGGGGACTGTTCCCCAAACGGCGAAATGACGCCGATTTCACGCAAAGTTCTATCCTGCGGTCCGATCAGTCAAGAGGCGCGGGCACGATTCCGAAAGGCTTCAGGCCGGCCTCGCCGCCGTCGGGCGCGGTCAGAACCCAGATGCCTCCCGAATGAAGGGCCACCTCGTGCTCCCAGTGGCAAGCATCGGAACCGTCCGCAGTGACGACGGTCCATTCGTCGTCAAGCACTCGATTGGCTTGGTCCCCCGCCGTCAGCATCGGCTCGATGCAGAGCACCATCCCGGGCTTGAGCCGGGGCCCGCGCTCGCGAGAGCGGAAGTTCGGGACATCCGGCGGCATGTGCATGGCCGATCCGATTCCGTGGCCGACGTAATCGACGACGATGCCCGGCGGGTCGGGAAGGCTCACAACGAAATCGTCGATGGCTCGCCCGATGTCGCCCACGCGGCCGCCCGTTGCCATGGCCGCGATGCCGTGCCACATGGAGGCCTCGGCAATTTCGCACAGGCGCCTGCGCGCCGGAGCGTCCTTGCCAGGAACCACAACAGAGAAGGCCGCGTCGCCGTGCCAGCCGTCCAGAACGGCGCCGCAGTCGAACGACACCAAGTCTCCGGCCTCGAGCACCCTCTCCCCCGGGATTCCGTGAACGATCTCCTCGTTGACTGAGACGCAGATCTGGGCCGGATAGCCGTAGTAGCCGTAGAAGTTCGATCGCGCCCTGTGGGCTTCCAAGACTTCGCGGGCGAGCTCGTCCATGCGACGCGTCGTCACCCCGGCGCGGACCTCTTCGCGCAGGGCCGCATGAATCGCGGCCACGACCAAGGCCGCCTTGCGCATGCTGCGGATCTGGCCGTCCGTCTTGTATTCCAAGGAGCGAGAGGAACGGGACATCAGGCGCGGGAGCCGAGGAAGGAGTCGACGGCGCGCCCTATGCGCTCGGCCACCTCGTCGACGTCGCCGATTCCGTCGACGCTCAGGAGGATCCTCCGCGCCCGGTACTCGGCGATGAGAGGCTCGGTCGTCTGATGGTAGAGGGCGATCCGGTGCCGGATGACGTCCTCGGTGTCGTCCTTGCGGCCTTCATCGGCGGCCCGCCCGAGGAGCCGTTGCACGACGACGTCGTCGTCGGCAGTGATCTCCAAGACGAAATCGAGGGCTGTCCCCAAGCCTCCGAGTATGTCGTCGAGGGCGTGGACTTGGTGGAGGTTGCGCGGATAGCCGTCGAGGAGGAATCCGCGGGCCACGTCCTCCTCGCTCAACCTGGCCGCGACCATGCGATCGGTGACGTCGTCGGGCACGAGCTCGCCGCGCGAGGTGTACGAGTCCGCCAAGCGGCCCAGTTCGTCGCCGGCTCGGGTGTGGGCTCTGAAGATCGCGCCCGTTGAGACGGCGGGGACCCCGAAGCGCTCCGTGAGGGCGCGCGCCTGCGTTCCCTTGCCCGAGCCCGGAGGGCCGACGAGGACGAAGCGTAAGGACATTGGGACACTCCCTTGCGTTGCTTTAGTTGCGTTCGTTGCTATCCCTTGCGAACTGTCGCTTTCCATTGGCGGCGCCCCCGGCGAGCGTCAGCGGAGGAATCCCTCGTAATGACGCTGCTGAAGCTGGGCGTTGATGTCCTTGACCGTCTGCAAGCCGACGCCAACGAGGATCATGATCGACGTTCCGCCGAACGTCCCCTGGAATATGCCCATCTCGGAGAACATGACGGACGGGATGAGGGCGACGACCGTCAGATAGATGGCGCCCACCCAGGTGACGCGTTTCGAAACGTAGCTGAGGTACTCCGCGGTGGGTCGGCCGGCGCGCACGCCCGGAATGAAGCCGCCGTAGCGCTTCATGTTGTCGGCGACCTCCTCCGTGTCGAAGGTGATCGACGTGTAGAAGAAGGTGAACCCGAAGATGAGCAGGGCGTATAGGCCGTAGTACCAGACGCCTTGCCTGGTCAGATTGGACTGTATGAACTGGACCCAGCCGGAGCTCTGGTTGCCGAAGGAGGCGATCATCTGCGGAAGCATGAGCAGCGAGGACGCGAAGATGACCGGGATGACGTTGGCCATGTTGATCTTGATGGGCAGGTACGTCGTGGAGCCGCCGATCATGCGCCGTCCGACGACGCGCTTGGCGTACTGCACCGGGATGCGCCGCTGGCATTGTTCGACGAAGACGACCACCACCGTGATGGCTAGGAAGACCGCGAGGACGACGATCGCGCCCTTCCACCCCGCGTTGGAGCGGATGACGTTGAGGAGCATTCCAGGAAAGTTGGCGCAGATGCCGGTGAAGATGAGGATCGACATGCCGTTGCCGACGCCGCGCTCCGTGATGAGCTCGGCAAGCCACATGATGAGTCCGGTCCCCGCTGTCATGGCGAGGATGGCCATAGTGATCTTGACGGGGTTCGCCCCCGGGATGGGCTGATGCCTGCAGCCCTGGAAGAGCGTCGTGTTGGCCAGAGAGACGTACACCGCCGACTGGAGGACCCCCAGGCCGATCGTCAGATAGCGGGTGTACTCGGTGAGTTTGGCCGTTCCCGACTGTCCCTCTTTGTGAAGCTGCTCGAACCTCGGGATGACGACGCGCAGAAGCTGGATGATGATCGACGCCGTGATGTAGGGCATGATGCCGAGCGCGAAGACAGACAGCTGGAGCATTGCCCCGCCCGAAAACATGTTGAGGAGATTGAGGAAACCGCCCTCGCCCTTTTGAGCGGCGCACTGGCGCACGTTGTGTATCGAAACGAACGGCGCCGGAACGAAAGTGCCCAATCTGTAGATCACCATGATGGCGACCGTGAAGAGCAGCTTGCGGCGAAGGTCTGGGGTGCGGAACGCGGCCGCGAACGCCTTGAGCAAAATTCCTCCAGATTGCGGTAAGACCGCGGGTGTGTTGCGGACTGTGCCCGCGTCGATGAGTTCGGGAGAGACCCGACCACGGGGATGGCAGTTGGCGGCCCCGCACCGCTCTCATTACTATACCCGGCGGCAGACGATCGCGACTACATCCGAAGCGCAACCCGCCGCGAGGAATGCAACACGGGAATGCCCCCGCTAGGCGCGGGGGCATTCCCGTTTGTTCAGCGAGCGGCGATGCTTCCGCCGGCCGCTTCGATCTTTTCCTTTGCAGATCCCGACCAGGCGTCGACTCGGACGTCGAGCTTGACGGCCAAGTCGCCGGTCCCCAGGACCTTGACGAGGTGCTTGTCGCGAACCGCGCCCTTGGCGACGAGGTCTTCGACGGTCACCTTGCCGCCCTCGGGGAAAAGCTCGCTCAGCGCGCCGACGTTGACCACTTGGTACTCGACGCGGAACGGATTCTTGAATCCGCGCAGCTTCGGAAGCCGCATGTGGATCGGCATTTGGCCGCCCTCAAAACGAGCGGGAACCTGGTAGCGGGCCTTCGTGCCCTTGGTTCCGCGACCCGCGGTCTTGCCCTTCGAGCCCTCGCCGCGTCCCACGCGGGTCTTGGCCTTGTTCGATCCGGGAGCGGGGCGAAGGTGGTGGATCTTCAGGACGCCCTCAGGGGCGGCTGCTTTCTTCGATGCATTCTTCGTGGACATCAGTCGACCTCCTCCACTTTGACGAGATGGGCAACGGTGCGGATGGCGCCGAGAACCTCGGGGCGGTCCTCGCGAACCACGGACTGGCCGATGCGGCGCAGACCGAGCGTGCGAAGGGTGTCCTTCTGGTTCTGCCTGCCGCCGATGGCGGACTTGACCTGTGTGATCTTCAGCTGTGCCATCACGCACCAACTCCTGCGGCGGCGGCCTCGTTCTCGGCCTTGACGGCCTCGGCCTCCTTCTCTGATCGCGCCTTGGCCTCAGCTTCGGCGCGGGCTCGCAACATCGACTCCGGGGCGACGCGCTCCAAGGGAAGGCCTCGGCGCGCCGCGACGGACTCGGGCTGTTCGAGATCCTTGAGGGCCGCGACCGCCGCGTGGACGATGTTGATCGCGTTGGACGAGCCGAGCGACTTGCTCAGAACGTCGTGAATGCCTGCGCACTCCATGAGCGCGCGAACCGGGCCGCCCGCGATGACGCCCGTTCCGGGGGAAGCCGGACGCAGAAGCACGATGCCTGCGGCGTCCTCGCCCTGGACCAGGTGCGGAATGGTCGAGCCGATTCGGGGAACCTTGAAGAAGTTCTTCTTGGCTTCCTCCGTGCCCTTGGCGATGGCCGAGGGCACTTCCTTCGCTTTCCCGTAGCCCACGCCGACTGTGCCGTTCCCGTCACCGACGATGACGAGAGCCGTGAAGGACATCCGGCGTCCGCCCTTGACTGTCTTGGCCACGCGGTTGATCGTCACGACGCGCTCGATGTACGCGTTCTTCTCTTCGGACCGGCGATCCCGGCGCTCGCCGCGACGCTCGCCGCGGCGCCCGCGGCGCTCACCGTTGTTGTTCTCGTCGGGGTTAGCTCCCCGACCACGCTGCTGTGCAGCCATCAGTACACCTCTTTCGCCAGTCTCACAGGGTCAGCCCGGCGGCGCGGGCGCCTTCGGCCACAGCGGCGACGCGGCCGTGGTACTTGTTGCCTCCGCGGTCAAAGACCACGGAGCTGATTCCGGCTTCCAGGGCGCGCTTGGCGACGAGTTCGCCGACCTTGCGCGCTTTGTCCGCCTTCGTGCCGTCGTCGCTGCGAAGCTCGGCCTCGTAAGTCGATGCCGCGGCCAGAGTGCGGCCGACGGAGTCGTCGACGACCTGCGCAAGCATGTGGCGATTCGACCGGCTGACCACGAGACGCGGACGCGAGGGCGTGCCCACAACCTTCTTGCGGACGCGGAAGTGGCGGCGCTTGCGAGCGAGGAACTTCCCCTTGCCTTTGACGGTGACAGCCATCACTTACCAGCCTTTCCGGCCTTGCGGCGCACGTTCTCGTCGGCGTAGCGCACGCCCTTGCCCTTGTAAGGCTCGGGCTTGCGCAGCTTGCGAATGTTGGCCGCGACCTCGCCGACCTGCTGCTTGTTGATTCCGTTCACGGAAAACTTCGTCGGAGACTCGACCGCGAAGGTGATTCCCTCGGGCGCCGAAACGACGATCGTGTGCGAGTAGCCCAGCGAGAACTCGAGGTTCGACCCCTTGGCCACCACGCGGTACCCGGTTCCGACGATCTCCATGGCCTTCGAGTACCCCTGCGTCACTCCGACAACCATGTTGTCGATGAGCGTGCGGGTCAGGCCGTGGAGCGAGCGCGACTTGCGCTCGTCGTCGGGCCTCGTGACCGAAATGAGGCCGTCGTCGAAGGAGACCGCGATGGGCTCGGCGACCGTGTGCTCGAGCGTGCCCTTCGGCCCCTTGACCGTGACATGGCGGCCGTCGATTGTCACCTCGACGCCGGAAGGCACCAGGACGGGCTGTTTGCCAATGCGCGACATTTTTCCTCCCGTCACCAGACGTAGGCGAGGACTTCCCCGCCGACGCCCTTGTCCTTGGC
>ERZ772940.50-NODE-50-length-76643-cov-41.0165_pt1 | contig 76643 bp, 62 predicted proteins | sample MGYA00511682_ERZ772940 | MGnify/ENA primary metagenome ERZ772940 (study PRJEB29015, sample SAMEA2737922) | human oral metagenome | biome: human oral; feature: human-associated habitat; material: dental | place: China | collected 2031 ... | reverse complement strand
AGATGATCGGCAATCTCAACGGTGTGGACATGGCCTCCCGCGACCAGGCCAACCGCATCCTGCTGCCGCAGAAAATTTCGCAAGCTGAAGCGAAAGTTCAAGCATTACGCGCAACATTCAAAATGAACCCGAGTGAATACTATCGTCACGATCGCGTTCCTAAATCGAAAGTAGCTGTTAACAGCGAACTAGAATGGGAAGAAAAAGACTCGCTGACCTTAAAGCCATTCGTAGTACTTTGGAGGAAAACGAAGAAGACCGGCAAAGTGATCCAAGCATTCCAAGGCGTGGTCTTGTTTACATGGATGATTCGAAGAAGGATGACCGCGTCAAGGTCGCCATATCGACTGGTGACGTCGACCATGCCAAACATGTCAGCACCATCCTGCCTGGTATGAATAATGTTCCATCTGAGGACATAAAAAACCATGTGGAGAATGCCGAACTGGTTAATAAGCATGCTGCGGATAATGCCCATATTTCACAGGATCAAGTTGCGACGATTGCGTGGATGTATGATACGCCGCAGGGTGGGCAGGTGGTGTCGTCGAAGTATGCGACGAAGGCGTCGCATGAGATCGGGTCGGCTCTGGAGGGAATGCACGCCTTTCGTCATACAAACGGTATTGAACGTGCGCACACTTCCCTCTTGGGGCATTCCTATGGGTCGACGACGGCGGGCAAGGTCGCCAAAATGGTCCGCAAGGGGGTTCTCGACGATTTGGTGATGTACGGATCGCCGGGCGCAGGCGCTCATGATGCTAAAGAATATAATTTAGATCACGGCAGGCCTTATGTTTCAGGAATTAAGTCTGATGATGCAGTTAAGGGTAAAGGAACTCTTAACAGTAAATTCGGTAATAATCCAATGTTTATGCCGGGTGTCAAACATCTTGCGAATAATTCAGAGAGAGATCGTTCATTTTTTATTCCCTGGAAAATGTTCGACCGGCATTCGGAGTATCTTGAAGAGGGTACGAGTTCCTTAGAAGATATTTCCCGAGTTGTCACAAATGTTCCGGTGAAAGGAGAGAAGTGATGAGGTTTATTTATCGCATATGTGCACTATCTGTATGTATTGTTTTCATTTTATGTTTGTCTACGAAAGATGAGAAACATAAGCATTTTTGGGATGGTTCGAAGGCTTTTGAGAAGCGGCAGACTATTGAGGCTTATAAACGCGATACTGTGCCCATGATCGAAAAATTTCTGGCATATATTTCTCAGGCCGGTGCAGGCGAACTTATCTTTGATGGTGGACGACAAGATCGTCGGTGTGGGGAGAATGATGATGGTTATGATTATTGGAGTCCAAATATATCTGGAAAGCCGATTGAAGTGGCTGAAGTGATCAAAGCCGGTGACAAATACCTTGTTCCTGCGGGTTTCTCGAAAAAAACTCAGCGTAAACATGAGAATGGAGATGTTAGATTCTTTTGGATGGACAAGAAGGACGGTGGGTATGTCACTGCGATAGTATCGCCGAAAAGCCACACTGGGATATACTACATCTCAGGATGCCGTCCAAGCGACGGAAGCGCGACACCGTCGCCAAGTCCAACGCCCACGGGAAAGCTACCTGACGCTACTAATTCTAGCTATAAAACATTGAATTCCAATGATGAGTCAATTAAGTGACTTAAAGTTTCAGTGAAAGGGAAACAATGGAGAAGTTTTGGCGAAGCTTATGCATATCAATTTTATACCTGATTACTGCTTCATGTTTCTCAATGTCTAAGAGTGAAAAACATAGGCAAATCGGAGGTGGGACTAAAGAATTGAGAAAACGGCAAACAATTGAAGAATATAAGCGAAATGCTCTCTCAAGTATTGAAAAGTTTCTAATCTAACTGTCGCTCGCTGGTGCAGGCAAGTTGGCCTATGAGGAAGGCTACTACGATGAAACATGTGGAAAAAATAAAGAAGGGAAAAAACATTTAAGCGTAAATATAAAAGGTTATTCAGTTGATGTGAACAAAGTTATTAAATATGGTGATGATATTTTGACGCCTGCAGGTTTTTCTAAAAGAACTGAGCGAAAATATGATAATGGTGATGTTATACTTTATTAGTTCAATGTAAAAGATGGAGGATACGTATCGCTTACTGTTTCTCCACAAAACTTCATTGGAATTTTCTATGTCTCTGGATGTCGTCCGACTGATGGGATTACGACGCTTTCGCCAACTCCTACTCTTAAGAAAACATGGTCCGGATACGAAACAACTCACCCTGATACCGATGAAGAGTAGAATTGGGCGTGCGCATATGTCTTTGTTGGGGCATTCCTATGGGTCGATGACGGCGGGTAAGGTCGCCAAAATGATCCGCAAGGGCGTTCTCGATGATCTGGTCATGTACGGGTCTCCGGGGTCGGGGGTGAAGGATGCGCGGGAGTACAATCTGGACGGGGGGCGGGCGTATGTGTCGGGTGTGAACACCAATGACGCCGTGCAGGGGATGGGGCCCGATGGGACCTTCGGCAAGGACCCGATGAAGATGAAGGGGATCAAGCATTTAGCCAACAACCCCGACAACGACTCGATCATCAAAGTTTACGTTTCAAATTCAGGTGTGACGTCTCGTTACGCGGTTAAGGGGACGACGGATCCTTTCGCCCGTCACTCGGAGTACCTGGAAGAGGGCACCGAATCCCTGGAGGACATCTCCCGAGTCGTCGTCAACGTTCCGGTGAAAGGAGAGAAATAATGAAACTTAAATATTATGTAAGTATATTAATCGTGTGTTTTGTAGTGACTTCATGTTTAACTACAACACACAATGAACATAGGAATTTTGGTGATGGCTCAAAAAGTTTCAAAAATAGACAATCTATTGAGTCGTACAAACGTAATACGTTACCTATAATTGAAAGATTTTTGTCACAGATTTCTCAGGCTGGTGCAGGTAGTTTTATTTTCGATGGAGCAATAGAGAACCGTCCATGCGGTGAAAATCGTGCTGGATGCGATTATTGGAGTGCGAGTATATTCGGTAAGCCTATTGATGTAAATAAAGTTATTGAAATAGGTAATAGACTTCTTATTCCTGCAGGTTTTTCCAAAAAGACTGAACATCGATATGAAAATGGCGATGTCTCACTATTTTGGTTAAATAGTAAAGATGGAGGCTATGTATCTGCAATAGTTGCTCCCAAAACCCATATTGGAATTTCATATATTTCAGGATGTCGTCCAAGCGACGGAAGCGCGACACCCTCCCCCAGCCCAACGCCTACAGGAAAGCTCACTGACGCCCCGGATTCGCCCTATAAAACAGCCGATCCAAACAGTACATCAAGCGAATAGTTCACTGCTGGCATGTTGCTTGGAAAGCGATGCATGGGTTTACATCGCTCGCATGGCGTCCGTTAGTGCCGGCCAGGCTCGGGCATGCTCTGGCCCGAACGGCTCGGCGCCGAGGAAGGCTCCGGTGCGCCCAGCGTCCGGATCGACCCACAGGAACGATCCCGCCTGGCCGAAGTGCCCGAAGGCGTGCGGCGAAAACGAGACACCCGTCCAGTGCGGATTCTTGTGGTCTCGGATCTCCACGCCCAGACCCCACGCATTGTCCGCCTGCCGTCCGTAACCGGGAAGAATCCCCGCGATCCCGGGGAACTGCGGTGATGTGGCCTCGGCATGGAGGTCGGCTGAAATCAGAGTCGGAGCGAGGAGCTCCCCGCCTAAGGCGAGGAGGTCGCGAACCGACCCTTCCCCCGAATCCGCCGGAGAACCCGGAATCGCAGCCGCTGACATTCCCAGAGGGATCAGCACGGTTTCCTCCATCCACTCCTGAATGCCCACTCCTGTCACCGCCTCGATGCACTCGCCCAGAACTTCGAACCCGCGATTCGAGTACACCCGGCGTCGCCCCGGCGGGGAGATGGCCGCGCCGCCTTCGAAAGGCAAGCCCGAGGCGTGTGCGAGCAGATGGCGGACCGTCGAACCGGGCGGCCCGGCCGGGTCTTCGAGCGAAATGAGACGGCGCTCCACCGCGACCAGCGCTGACAGCGCCGCCACTGCCTTTGTCACCGACGCCAACGGGAAAACGGCGTCGAGATCTCCGCGGGACGCGATGATCGAATCGGCGTCCGCTACGCCGAAGGCGTGCGGGAAGGAGAAACCGCCGAAACCGTGCGGAGAGGGGACGGAGGGGACACCGCGCGCAATGGAGGGGACACCGCGCGCAGGGGGATCCCCCGCTGGGGAACCGGAGACCGGGGAGCGAAGGTTTGCTGCGGAGGAGGACGTGTCCGGTGGAAGGCTCACCGGCCCAGTCTGCCATGTCCGAACCGACGGACGGAAGACGCCGGACCCGCATATCGTGCCAGGAGGATACCCGAAGCCGGCGACGGCGCGGCCGTGACCTCGCGCGTCCTGCCGCGCTGTGAGAAGTCGCCTACGGTCGGTTCAGCTATCCACTCGAAGGGGAGGCTCCCCGTAGACTACAGCCATGCGCACGATCAAGAATTGGCTGACCGACATGGACGGTGTCCTCATCCACGAGGAGAAGGCTCTGCCGGGTGCCCCGGAGTTCATCGATACGCTTCGCGAACGCGAACTCTCCTTCCTCGTTCTGACGAACAATTCGATCTTCACCCAGCGTGATCTCGCCGCACGCTTGGAGTCCTCCGGGATCTCCGTGCCCGAAGACAACATCTGGACCTCGGCTCTGGCCACGGCCAGCTTCCTCGCCACGCAATCGGATTCCCGCCGCGCCTACGTGGTCGGCGAAGCGGGATTGACCACTGCGCTGTACGAAGTGGGCTTCGTGATGACAAACATCAAACCCGACTTCGTTGTGCTGGGCGAGACCAGGACCTACAGCATCGACGCTCTCACCCAGGCCATCCGCTTGATCGACGAGGGAGCGCGCTTCATCGCCACGAACCCCGACGTGACCGGCCCCTCAGCCGAAGGGCCGATCCCGGCCACCGGCGCGGTGGCGGCGATGATCACCGCCGCCACGGGCAAAGTCCCCTACTACGTCGGGAAGCCGAACCCGATCATGCTGCGCAACGGGCTCAACAAGATCGACGCGCATTCCGAAGAGACCGCTTTGATCGGCGACCGCATGGACACCGACATGCTCGCCGGCATGGAGGCGGGTCTGCAGACCCACCTCGTCCTATCCGGATCGACCACTCGCGACGACATCGGGAAGTTCGCCTTCCGCCCCGACTACGTGCACGAGGGGATCGGGGAGCTCCTCGACCTCATATAGCCGACACAGCAGAAGCGAATCCGCGCTCCCGGCCCGGGGCCCGCCGCCTCTGCCGGAAGCGCGTCTGGCCCTAACGGCCCCTTGCGCTGTCGGCCCGGCGTCATTGGAACGCTGGGCCGACATGCACGCACGCAGGGCTCGCACAATGCCTCTTCGCACAGCGCCTTTGGAGTCGGAACTGACGAAGCTGAGTCGGGGTGCGCGGGACCGAGTCCATTTGGGGCGGCACCCCATGTCGAGAGGCCTCGGGTTAGCGCAGGCTTCGAGCGGCTGGATCGGGCGGCCCGTAGACGACATCCAGGAAGGGGTGCCGTGAACAGGCTTCGGGCGCCTGGATCGGGCTCTTTCCAAGCGAAATCTCGGGTCGCGCGGGTTGGTTGCGGCTGCAGGAGGCCTCCGGGCACGTGGGTTACGCGGTTACAGGAATGCGGCGCCCACGAGGCTCACGTCGTCGCCGAGCTGCGCTGGGACGACGATCCCCGCGCGGTTGGCGGGCACGAGCGCCTCCCGGGCGACGCATTCGCAGGCGCGGGATATCCACTGCGGATGTGCGATGGCTACGCCGCCGCCGATCACGATGAGCTCGGGATTGAACGCATTGGCCATGTCGACGCAGGCCGAGGCCACCGCCCGTGCGGCCGACTCGAGCACCAGCCGGGCGGCGATGTCGCCCGCTGCGGCGCACTCGTCGACGTCCTTGCCGGTCAGGGCCCGCCCCGACGCCAGGATCTCATGCAGCGGACCGCCTTCTTCCGCCAGGTCGCCCGCCCGCCGGGCGATCGCGGGGCCCGAGGCTATGGCCTCCAGGCATCCGCGCCGCCCGCAGCCGCAGGAGGGACCGACCCGGTCGACGCTGATATGCCCGATCTCCCCGGCGACGCCGTCGACGCCGCGGAGCAGGCGCCCGTCCAGCATGACGGCGCCGCCGACGCCGGTCGAGACCGTCATGTAGACGAAGTTGGCCACCCCGCGCGCGGCGCCGAAGGCGTGCTCTCCCAGCGCCGCGACGTTAGTGTCGCGATCGACTCGCACGTCCAGGCCGGTCGAGCGCGCCAGGTCCGCCCCCAGGTCCAGGCCCGCCAGGTTGGAATCGGTGTTCGGAGGGGTGAAGAGCCGGCCCGTCGCCGGGTCGACGGGGCCCGTGACGCTCACGCCGAGACGGGCGCCGTCGAGGCGGACCCCGTCGGGGGAGCTGGAGTCCCACCCGCCGACGGCGCCGACCTCGCCCAGCGCCTGCAGGCAGGCGTCGATGATGCCGCGTCCCTCCTGCCCTTTGGGCATGGGGCGCCGGCTCCGGGCTTCGAGCGCGCCCCGGGGGGAGAGGCGGGCGGCGCGGATCCAGGTTCCTCCGATGTCGAGGGCGAAGACGGCTCCGGCGTTCGAATCGGGGATCCGTCTATCGGTTTCGTCGTCGCAGGAGGCGGGGGCGACGACCGCGTTTGCGGCGCCGTTGTCAGTGTTCGCTGGAGTGTTGACAGCCGAGGTGAAAGAGTTCATAATTAAGTATAACATTATAATGAATCCGAGGGAACACAAGGAGGTGTGCGGAATGGGCGGCGAACGCGATGGCGAGGCCGGCGGACCCTCACGGGCCGGCGTCTCGGCAGCACGGGATTCGCTGATCGGCGGGGATGAATCCGTCGATTCCTCCGGCGGAGCCGTCGCGAGCGGCGAGTCCGCGGAGCGTTCCGCGCACGGAGCTTCGGGCGACGGGCCGGGCATCCAGCTCGTCCGCGGCCCGGTTCCCCTGTACCACCAGGCTTACAACGCCCTTCGTCGTGAAATCGACTCGGGCCGTTGGGGGCCGGGTGACAGGCTCCCCACGGAGCGCGAGCTCGGTGAGTCCTTCGGGTGCAGCCTCGTGACGGTGCGTCGCGCACTGGACGAACTCGTACGCGAGGGGAGTATCGTCAGGACCCGCGGCAGGGGCACGTTCGTCCGCGAACGGGCGATCGAGCGCGAGCTGGCCGACCTGACGAGCTTCACCGCCGAGATGGCCCTGAAGGGGCTGACGCCGCGGACGGAGACGCTCTCGACCGAGATCGTCGAATCGACGCCTTCGACCGCCGAACGTCTCGGCATCGAACTCGGGCTCCCGGTCTACTCGATCGAGCGCCTTCGCATCGTCGGGGACGAGCCGCTCCTTCTGGAGCACGTCTTCATCCCCGAGCACTTCTTCCCAGGACTGCTGTCCATCGATCTCAACACGACGTCGCTCTACGCCCACCTGTCGGAGCGGTACGGGGTCGATCTGGTCGGCGGTCACGAGACGCTTGAGCCCGCTCTACCCAGCGACCGCGAAGCCAGGCTCCTCAAGCAGGATCGCGGTGAGCCGGTCCTCCTGCTCAAGCTCGTCTCGTCCAGCGCCGACGGCCGGCCGATCGAATACTGTAGAACAGTGGTCAAAGGCAGCCGAGCCAAGTACCACATCGACGTTTCCCGTCCCAGAACCGAGTAGGCGGGACATCCTCACCACACAATCCTTTTCTCCCACGAAACAACCCCTCGCACATCGGAGTGACCATGAGGAAACACAGCACATACAGAAAATTCGCGACCTTGGGCCTCGCCGCGGCCAGCTGCGTGGGCTCAGTCGGCCTGGCGTCCTGCTCGTCGGACGGCAAGGACTCCGGCGCGTCGAAGAAGATCGTCGTCTGGGACTACTACGGTTCCAGCACCCCGATCAAGCCGGCCCTGGAGCGGTATAAGAAGGCCCACCCGGACATCAAGGTGGACTACCAGGAGTACGACTACGACACCTTCCAGGACAAGCTGAACGTCGCGGCATCCTCGGGTTCGGGGCCGGACCTGGCCACCATCGACATGGCGTGGGTTCCGACCTACGCGTCTCAGGGCGTGCTCTCCGACATCTCCGAGATCTCGAAGAACAAGCTCAACGGCAAGTCGATCGACAGCCAGTACTCCAAAGGCGCCCTGAAGGCCATGACCTACGAGGGCCACAAGGTGGTCCTCAGCTACGACTTCGACGTCTACTCGCTCTACTACCGCGCCGACATCCTCAAGGCGAAGGGTCTGGAAGTCCCCAAGACGTGGGAGGATCTGCTCAAGGTCTCCAAGGCGATGGCCCAGGACACCAACGGCGACGGCAAGGTCGACAAGTACGGATTCCAGGTCCGGCCCGACACCTTCCAGTATTCGCAGTTCCTCTTCCAGAACGGCGGCTCGATCGTCGACAAGTCGGGTAAGAAGGCCGCGTTCTCCTCCACGGCCGGCGTCGAGGCTCTAAAGTACATGCAGGACCTCATGAAGAACGGCGGAGTCATGTGGGACCCCTCCCAGGGTGATTCCACCGGGCTCCCGGGCATAGCCGACGAGCGCATCGGAATGTTCCTCAACGGCCCCTACCTGATGGGAGTCCTCAAGACGGGTGTGCCGAACCAGGCCGGCAAGTGGGCCGTGGCCCCGGCTCCCTTCGCCAAGAAACAGGGCAGCTACCTCGGCGGAACCGCGCTCGCCATTCCCACAGGCGCCAAGAACACGAACGGGGCGTGGGACCTCATGCAGTTCCTGCTCAAGCCCGAGCAGCAGGAGCTCGTGTACACGAAGGCCGGAGCGGCTCCCGCCACGACGGCCGCGCTCAAGTCGAAGACTCTGACCGCCCCCGACTCCTTCTTCTACCAGAATCAGGCGCCCTTCTCGATATTCGAGGAGGCTCTGAAGACGGCCACCCCCTTCCCCTACGTCTCCGGCTGGCCGGAGATCGACAAGGCGATGACGGACGCCGTCACGGCGGCGCTGCGCGGCAAGAAGACGCCCGAACAGGCCTTGAAGGACGCCGCCAAGACGTCCGACAAGGCGCTCAAGAAATAAGGCTCTCGTGAGATGAAATCCTCTGATAATGAGGCGGAACTGGCCGCGGTCTCCAAACAGAACACCCCCCGCCCGGAGACCGCGGCCAGCCCGGAGACGACGCGCCGCGGGCCGGCCGACCCGTACCGGGACGGGCAGGGGCCGGAAAGCCCAAGTCCCGATGGCGCGGTCCCCGAACCCGGCGGCGAAGAGCTCGGACCCGGCAGGCCTGCGCGCGGCGACCGCCGGGCGAAGCCGAGGCGCCGGCCCGCGGTTTCGCGGCGGGCTCAGGATCGTGCGGGGCTGGCCCTGGTGGCGCCCGCCCTCATCCTGACGACCATCTTCTTCTTCATCCCGATGGTCCTCTCCCTGTGGTGGAGCTTCACGAAGTACAACGGCAACCGCCCGCCCCAGTACGTCGGATTGAAGAACTACGCCGACCTGATGAGCGACCCGACATTCACGGCGGCGGCCAGCAACACCGCCGTCTTCGCGATCGTCACCATGACGATCGGGCCGTTCCTCGGACTCGTCTCGGCCCTCCTGCTCAACAGGGCCCGTGCCTTCCAGGCGTTCTTCCGGTCGGCCTTCTTCCTGCCCGTGACCATGTCGCTCGTAGTCGTGGCGTCGATGTGGAAGATGATCCTCAACGACGCGGGCCTGCTCAACAAGTTCCTGGAATTCTTCGGGATCCCCGGCCACGACTGGCTCGCCGACCCCTCGACGTCCCTCATGTCGGTCTCCATGGCGAGCATCTGGCAGGGCTTCGGCTTCGAGACGGTGATCTTCCTCGCCGCGCTCCAGAGCATCCCCCGCGAGCACTACGAGGCGGCGGCCGTCGACGGCGCCGGACCGCTGCGCACCTTCATGGCGGTCACGCTTCCGGCCCTGCGCCCCACGCTCCTCTTCGTCTACGTCATGGGGACCATCGGGGCTTTCCAGGTCTTCGACCAGATCTACGTCATGACCCAGGGCGGGCCGACGTCGTCGACGACGACCCTGGTGTACTACATCGTCGAACGCTTCCATTCCTTCGACTTGGGGAAGGCATCGGCGGCCGCCTACCTGCTGGCCGCCTTCCTGGCCGTCGCCTCAGCGATCCAGATGAAGATTGAAAGGAGAGGCGCATGACCGCCACGGTCGACGCTCACCGCTCGCCGTCTGCGAAGGGGCGGGGCGAGCCGGCCGCCTCCATCGGCGGGTCGAAGCCCGCGAGGCCGCGTGCGGCGAGGAGGCGGAGCACCCTACGAGCCCGCAGGAGACGGCACCAGGTGCTCACCTACACGGCGCTGGTGGTCTTCAGCCTGGCCATGGCCATCCCGTGGCTGTGGACGCTCAACTCGTCGTTCAAGCGGCCCGAGGACGTCTTCGACCCCGACAAAGCGCTGCCCGACCCGGCGACGCTGCAGGCATACAACCGGATCTTCTCCGAAGCCCCCTTCGCCAGGTACTTCGTCAACTCCGTCATCGTCTCCCTGAGCATCGTCATCCTCAACGTCGTCTTGGACTCCTGCGCGGCCTATGCCTTCGCCAAGCTGCGCTTCCCCGGCAGGTCGCTGATCTTCGGGGCGCTCATGGTGACGATGATGATCCCCATGCAGGTCAACCTGATCCCGCAGTACCGGATCATGGTATGGCTCCACCAACACATCCCCTTCCTGGGGTTGGACACGCTGTCGGGGATCATCGCGCCCGGGGCGGTACAGGTCTTCGGCATCTTCCTCATGCGCCAGTTCTTCGCGTCCATTCCCGACAGCATGCTCGAAGCCGCCCGGCTGGACGGGGCGAGCGAGTTCCAGATCCTGCGGAAGGTGGTCCTGCCGCTGGCGGCGCCGGGGATCGCCACGCTGACGATCTTCACCTTCCTCGGCGCCTGGAACGACTTCCTGTGGCCCATGCTCGTCTCCAGCTCGGAGTCCACCCGCACGCTGCCGGTGGGCCTGGCCCTGCTGGCCCGGAAGAACACGGTCGACTGGCCGGGGACGATGGCCGGAGCCGTCGTCACGGCCCTGCCCATGGTGCTCGTCTTCCTCGTGGCCCAACGCAAATTCATCGAAGGCCTCACGGCCGGATCGACGAAAGGATAAATTCATGGTCTCACGCGACAATCCCGGCGACTCCGCAGAACGCGACATCTTCCTGAGGGAGATATGCGAATCGCCCGACACCCTTCTCCATTCGGCCGAGGCCCTGGCAGCGCAGGCAGACGCCCTGGCCGGGATCCGCTCCACCCTGGAAGGCCGCCGAGTGACGCTCACGGGGATGGGAAGCTCCGCCGACGCCGTCACCGGCCTGGCCAGCATCCTCGGACGCCGCGGAATGGACTGCCCGAACATCCACACCGCCGAGCTCCTCCACTACCGCATGGACGCCCTGGGCCCCGGCGCCGCCGTCGTCGCCGTCAGCCAGTCGGGTCTGAGCATCGAAGCCGTGAAGATGACGGCGAAACTCCGGCAGAAGGGCGGCATCCCCCTGGTGGCCGTGACCAACGCCCCGGACAGCCCCCTGGCGGAGGCCGCCGACGTCTCCCTCGACATCGCCGCCGGGGACGAGCAGGGCCCCTCCAGCAAGACCTACGTGGCGACCATGCTGCTCATGCACGTCCTGGCCGAGGTGATCGGCACCGACAAGCCGATCGACACCGTCGTGGAACAGTCTCGCGGCCACGCCGAGCAGGCGGCCGGCGCCCTGAGGGAGTGGCTGAAGGACGCCGAAGGCCTCGGGCAGGCCCTCGCCGATTGGATCGAGCCGGCCGACGCCCTCATGGTCCTGGGCCGCGGAGTGAGCGTCGCCCCCGCAGAGCTCAACGGCCTGGTCCTCAAGGAGTCCGCGCACGTGCCCGCCCAGAGCATGGACTCGGCCGAGTTCCGGCACGGTCCGCTCGAACTCGCGGGCCCGGGTCTGAACGCCGTGCTCATGTGCCTGGAGCCGGTTCAAGCTTCCCTCGACGCGCGCCTGCGCCAGGATCTCATCGCGCGGGGAGCTTCGGTCAAGGCCATCGGCGTCGAGGCCGCCGAGACGCCCGGCCTTCCCCTCGACTACTCCCTGCCGGGGACGGCGCCCCTCATCGACGCCGGATGCGCGGCCCTGCCGCTGCTTCTGGCCGCGTGGGCGGAAGCCTCCCGGCGCAGCGAGACTCCGGGAGTCTTCCATGTCGGCGCCAAGGTGACGACATGCGAATGAACTCCCGGCAGAAAGGCGGCCGGCCGGAGCTCGGCGGATATCACGCGCCCGCCGAATCCGGCCGGATCGCCGCCCCGGACGCCGGCGAATCAAACCCGGCCGAGGGGCCCTACACGATGGGGCGGCACTTCATGCGCCGGAAGGGCGCCGTGTACGTGCCCGTCGGAGTGCACTACGTTCCGCGCTCCGGCCCGGACTGGCCGTGGCGGGTGGACGAAGCCGAATTCGACGCGGCCTTCGCCCGCATGGCCGCCAGCGGCCTGACCTCGGCGCGCATCGACCTGCTGTGGGCGGCCGTCGAACCCGAACGCGGCGGAATGGACGAGGACCATCTGGCCGTCGTCGACCGGATATTCGACGCGGCGCGCTCCCACGGCGTCTCCCTGCACCCCACGCTCTTCGTCGGAGGCGAGGTGGGCGACGCCTACTGGGATCTGCCGTGGGCGAGCGGGGTCAACCCGCACGCCGACCCAGGCCTCATCGAAGCCCAGGCCCGCCACGCGGCCGCCCTCGCCCGGCGATGGCGCGGCAGGGAGGAGCTCATCGCGTGGGACCTCACCGACGAGCCTCCCTTCTGGATCCACTGCGCGACCACGACCGACGCCGACGCTCGGCGATGGACCGACGCCGTCACGACGGCACTGCGCGAGAACGACCCGGGCCACCTCGTCACCATCGGGACGGCCTCGCAGGAGGTGGACGGCGGTCCCTTCAGGGCCGACGTCGTGGCCGACAGGCTCGACTTCGCCTGCGTCCACCCCTACCCGATCTACTCTCCCGAGCTGTACCCGGACCGCCTCCTCTCGCGCAGGATGACGCACTCGGCGGCCTTCGAGACGGCTCTGGCCAGGGGGACGGGCCGGCCCGTCATGGTCCACGAGTTCGGGGCGTCCAGCGCCCAATTCGCCCCCGAGGCGGTCGCCGACTACGACCGGCTCATGTGCTGGTCGAGCTTCGGGGCCGGAGCCGTCGGCTTCTACGCCTGGTGCTGGATCGACGCCGAACCCGGCGCCTACCGCCGGGCGCCCTACGTGCGGATGCCCCACGAAACCCAGTTCGGGCTCGTGGACGCCGACAGCCGGCCTCGCCCGCGAGCCGCCGTCCTCACCGGGCTCGCCCACGCCATGCAGGACCTGGACCTGGACGGGTTGGCCGGCGACGGGCCGTGGTGCCCCGCGTCCATCCCCGTTCCCTACGAGTACTCGCGACCCTACGATCGGGCCTCCTACGGCCTGGACGACGCACCGGCGGGCCCCTACGTCCCCTCGGAGGCGGCCTGGGAGCCCGAACGCGACGTCAAACCGCTCGTCCGGGGCTGGCTGAACTCCTACGTCCTGGCCTCGCGGGCCGGGCTTCCCGCCCAGTTCCCGCGCGAAGGCCTGGACGACGCCTGGCCGGCGACGCCCGTCGCCCTCCTGCCCGCGCCGCTGACCTCCACGACGTCCTCCCTGCTGCACATGCGGACGTCCTTCTGGCAGGGCGCCCTCGACTACGCCGAGCGAGGCGGAGTGATCTACCTCTCGTGCTCGGCGGAGACCGCCATCCCCGAACTCGCCTCCTTCGCAGGGGTCGAGATCGTGGACCGGGCACCGGTCGAGGGGGATGTGCGCCTCATGCTCACGGGCGCGGTCGGGGGGATGGACCCGGGGCAGACCCTGACCGTCGCGGGAGCGGAAGCGGCAGCTCGGGCGGGAGCCGCCGCGGACCTGCACCTGAGAGGCGTCCAGTTGCGCGCCACGGACGCGCAGGTGCTCGCCGTCACCTCCCGGGGTGCGCCCGCCCTGACTCTGGCACGCCGGGGGAAGGGCGCCGTGATCGTGTGCGCCTATCCGATCGAGCTGTTGGCCGCCGAAGTCCCCGACGGTCTGGGCGACGACGACCCCGTGTGGGCGATCTACCGCCTGGTCCGCGACACGGCGGGCGTCCGCCCCGCCGTCGACCTGGACTCCTCGCTCCTGACCCGGGGGATCCTCACCGGCGAGGCGGGCGGGATCCTCGTGGCCACGAACCACAGCGCGGGGGATCTCACCCTGCCGCTGCGCGCCGACGCCGAGGTCGACGGCCTCCGGGTGAGGATCGTGGACTCCGCGGCCGAAGAGCGGCCCGGCGCAGCGGCCCCGCAGGCCGCCGCAACCGCCGGCGACGACGTCCACCTCCCCCGAGGCGGAGCCGCAATCGTCACATGGAAGCGGGCGGCCGCACACGGGGGCGGCCGCAGGTCGTAGAGTGGAGGCAGGCGCCTGGTTCCCCGCAAGGGGAAAGCGGGGGACCAGGCGCCTCCTCTCGCTTCCGCGCAAGCAGGATGGAGGAAAATGGGGCATTGGATCCGGTATAAGGTCCGGGACACGACATACGAACATGAGAACCCTCATTTTGATCCCAATTTTGGAATACAATGAGAACTATTCTTCTTGTTTTCGCGAGTAAGACAAGAAGAATAGTGATAATGTGTTATTGTTACATGTTTTCTTATGTCATTGTGTTGATGTATATATCTTATAATGAATGAATAGATATTTATATACATAGCAATGGCGGTATGTAAATAACTTAATTAAAATGAATTCAAAGAAAGGCATATAAATGCGTAAAGTACGTGTACTTTCATTTACGATTGTGTTGTCAATATTTTCTTTAATATTTCCTAATACTGTATTTGCATCAAATAATGTATCGATGAATGAAGAAAGACCTTTAAAAATTATTCAAAATAGTTTGAGTAATCAAAATATTAACGAAGGCAGACATTGTAGACCGCCTTTTCATAGAAAGCCGGGTTGTAAAAGCAGGACTCCAAGAGCGAAACTCCCTTCTGTACTCATGTGTCGTGCTGGAAAAACTTTGCTTGCAGTCATGACTACATCAGGGATGAAGTATTTCTCTATTCCTTCTGCGATTCTTCTGGTGCATTTGCCCGCGTGCTCTTAAATAGCGTCAAATGTAAACTTTTGTAGAAGGTGGAAAGATCACATAATTTTTCCACCTTCTACAAGCACCGCGGCCGGCGGCGCCTATGCGAACGGCGCGGACGCCGCGTCCAGGGCCGCCACTTGTTCGGCGTCGAGCTTCAGGTCGATCGCGGCGAACAGGGCGACCAGCTGGGAGGGCACCCTCGCGGAGGCCACGGGCGATCCCACTCCCTTGGCCAGCTGCCAGGCGATCGCCACGCTGGCCGGGCTCGCCCCGGCGGCGCCGGCCACGTCGGCGAGGGCGTCGACCACGGCCAGGCCCTCAGGCGTGAGATACCGCTGCGCAGCCTCGCCGCGCGCCGCATTGGCCGCGATGTCCCCGGCCGACCGGTACTTGCCGGTCAGGAAGCCGGAGGCCAGGGCGTAGTAGCTCTCGGTGACCATGCCGAACTGGGCCGCCAGCGGCATGTACTCGCCCTCGAAGGCCTTGCGCTCGACCAGGTTGTAGTGCTGCTGGAGGATCGCCGGCGCGGCCAGCGAATGATCGCGGGCGTAGTCCGCCCACTCGCGCATGCGCTCGGCCGTCAGATTCGACAGCCCGACGGCCCGCACCTTGCCTGCGTCCACGAGGGCGGAGAAGGCCTCGGCCATGGCGGAGACCGGTTGGGAGTCGTCGTCGAAGTGCGCGAAGTAGAGGTCCACGTGGTCCAGGCCCAGGCGCTTCAGCGAGGCGTCGCAGGCTGCGGCGACGTTCTCGGGGGAGAGCCCTCGGAATTCGGGGTGCACGCCGACTTTGGTGGCGATCACGACTTCGTCGCGGCCCGGTCCGGACGTCCGGGCTCGCGCGGCGAGCCATCGCCCGAGGATCTTCTCCGACTCCCCGCCGGAGTTTCCCGGCGCCCATGCGGAGTACACGTCGGCGGTGTCCACCGAGTTCCCGCCGGCCGCGACGTAGGCGTCGAGCACTTCGAAGGACTCCTCGGGGCCCGACGTCCAGCCGAAGGTGTTGCCGCCGAGCGTCAGGCGCGCGATCTCCACGCCGGTCGCGCCCAGCGCGATCTTGCCGTTGTCCATTGATTACGCTCCTTATACGAATCCCAGGATGTCGTCCTGACGGTCCTCATGCCGTTTTCCTCGAGGATACCGAGCGCATCGGGGATGTCCACGGGAATCCCCGATGAGTCGGCTGGGTGCGGAACACGGCGCCGGTGTCCGGGGAGGGGGTTAGGCGGTGTGGGAGAATCGGAATCGCGCTTCAAGGAGTACAGGAGTCGAAAGTGACCAGTGGGAAGGCAAGCGGGGAGAATTCGCTCGCAGCGGAGGTGTTCGCGGGCCTGGTCGATCCGGCCGCCCAGAGAGCGCCGGTGCGCGCCGATGCGTCGGTCGGCCGTCCCCGCGATCCAGGGATCGAGGAGCGCGCCTTGCGAACCGCGCTGGAGGTTTACTCCCGGCTCGGGTGGGCGGGCTTCTCCATCGGCAAGGTCGCGAGCTGGGCCCATATGGGTAAGTCGTCCCTCTATCTGCGATGGCCGACGAAGGAAGCCATGCTCCTGGACGCCTTCAACGCCACCGACGCCTTCTTCCAGCGCCGGGAGCTCGAACTCGGCGACGTTCCCTACGTCGAACGCATATCCCACATCGTCGAATCGCGGATGAGCACGTATTTCACGCCCGTGGGGCTGGCCGTCATCCGCCTCAACCTCGAGAACCAGACGGTGCCCGAAGCTGTCGGCGACGTGTGGGCCAAATCGGCGGGACGGGCGGTTCTCCGCACCCGCAAACTCATCCGGATGGGCATCGACGACGGCGACCTCCGCCCCCAGACGAACCTCGTCCAGCTCTGCGACGCCCTGGAGGGCGGGATGACGGTGCACGTGCTCGCTACGCCGCCTGAGTTGCGGGAGAGAGCGGTGGCGCGTCTGGGCGCCTACTCCAAGGAATTCGTGGCCGGCACCCTCGGGCCGTGGCTGACTCCCAAGGCCGTCGAGGCGGTGCGCGACTACGGCTCCGAGCGCTCGAAGGCGATCCTCGCCCTCGTCGACGACTTCCGGGAGGGCTGACGGGGCGCCTGTGCCGAGCATCGGGGAGAGGCCGATGCCGAACGGGGCCGGGTGCCGGCCGGCGGTCGAATGCCGAGCGTCATGCGCCGGCGGACGGGCGGGGTCCTCGTCTCGCGGCCCCATGCCTCTGCGATATGGAGTCCATGTAGGCGGACCACTGGGCGCTGTCGGGGATGTCCCGCAGGACTGGAATGAACAGGATGAGCAGAGCGGGAAGCGTCATCATCAGGGCGGCCAGCATGCTCCCCCTGCCTCCCCAGGCTCCCACCGCGACGGCGGCCAGACCCGGTGCCAGCACGTTCGGGGTGGTGTTGAGGGCCGTCATGGTTGACAGCACCCGCCCCTGGAGGTCATCGGGCACGTAGGCGATCAAAAAGGAGACGAACGGATTGATGAGCGGAGCGATGGCTGTGAAGGCCACGGCCAGAACGGTGCGCGGCTGCCATCCGGACATCAGTCCGATCCCCGCGACGATTGCCGTCTCGACGCACAGTATTCCCACGGTCATTCGGCCCACTGGAGCCTGGACGCGTTTGAGGAACACCGGCAGAAGCAGAACGGAGCCGAGGATTCCGCCGATCCCGAAGGCGGTGGGGAATGCGGAGATGATCCACGCGGGCGAGCCGTCATGCGCCATGGAGTAGTCCACGGCCTCCAGGAGGAAGGCCGGGCCCAAGCCTACGGACAGCATGATGGCCGCATAGGCGAGGAGCACTCGATCCCGGCATATCGCGAGAATCCCGCCGAAGGCGAAACTCGGGGCGCTCACGTGCCCGTGTTCGTGGGGGCCCATCTGAGGGTCGCGCCACAGCCGGACGAGCAGGAGGATGCAGGCGCATTCCCCCGCTGCGGCGGCGATGAAGGGCGCCGTGGTGTGCACCCCGAGCAGGCCGCCGCCCATGGCCGGCCCCAGGATGGTCACCAGATAGGCGCGGGCCTGCCGGTCCTGCCCCGCCTGTGCCAAATCGTCCGTGTCCACGATGGCGCGAATCGAAGCGCCCTCGACCGCGGAAGCGGCCGAGCCGGCGAATCCGGCGATCAGCACCGACCCGCGACCCGGCCCACAGCCACACGGTGGAGACGCCGTTGGCCGCGGTCAACGAGACTCCCGCCCAGCTCAACCCCGACGCTGCCCCGGAGATCAGAAGGACGAGGCGGCGCGAATAGGCGTCGGCGAGGACGCCGCCCACCAGAGTTCCGCACAAGTTCCCTATGGTGTTCGTCGTGGTCAGGAAGGCCGTCTGCACTAAGTTGTGGGTGGCGTATATGTACGCCACGGGAAGTGAGAAACTGGCGCATCCCACACTGGCGGAGCTTATGGTGAAGGCGAGCATGAGCGTGCGGAAAGTGGGATTCGATCGCAGCAAGCCCATCTTTCACCACCGATCTTCTGTGATTCCGTCTGGTGGCATGCGAGAAATCGGATGACGCGATGAGCCTACTTCGTCTGGCGACTGCGGGCAAGGTGCCGCCGAAGCCCTCACTCGACGGGGTGGGCCGCTGTAAGCCGCGGCTCTCGATCAATCCTCCATGTCGACGATCACGGGGACGTGGTCCGAGGCGCCCTTGCCTTTGCGCTCGTTGCGGTCGATGTGGGCGCCGGTGACCCGCGAGGCGAGCTTCGGAGCCGCCCAGGCGAAGTCGATGCGCATGCCGTGGTTCTTCGGGAAGCGGAGCCGCTGGTAGTCCCAGAACGTGTAGGCCGCCTCCTTCGCTCGACGCGTGACCTCGACGAACCCCGCCTCGCCGAAGGCCTGGAAGGCTCGGCGCTCCGGGCCGCTCGCGTACAGCCCGTCCCTGAAGAGCTCGGGGTCCCATACGTCGCCGTCCTCGGGGATCACGTTCCAGTCTCCGGCCAGGAGCAGTTGGGTGCCCGGGTCCGCGGCGAGCGCCGAGGCGGCTTCCTCCCTCAGGCGCGCCAGGAAGTCGAGCTTGTACCGGTAGTGGGGGTCGTCCACGGACCGGCCGTTGGGAACGTACAGGCTCCACACTCGCACGCCCGCGCACGTGGCCGCGATGGCCCGGGCCTCCAGCCGGGGAGCGGCCAGGAGGGCGCCGTCGTCGCGCTCCTTGGCGAAGGCCGGCTGGCCGTCGAATCCGACGGCCAGGTCCTCGATCCCCACCCGGGAGACGATCGCCACGCCGTTCCACTGATCCAGCCCGTGCGCGGCGACCTCGTATCCGGCGTCCCGGAAGCTTTCGACGGGGAATTGCTCGGGCCTGCATTTCGTCTCCTGGAGGAGCAGCACGTCCAGGTTCCAGCGGTCCAGCACGCCGACGGCCCGCTCGGTGCGCGCCCTGACGGAATTGATGTTCCACGTCGCGATACGCATGATTCCAGCCTACCGCGGCGTACCCGCGCCGCAGGGGCCTGCCGGCAGCCGGAGCGCTCACGGCCCCAGGAGTGGTTGCGGTGACTCACTCCCGGCGGCCGGCCCGCGGCCGGAGCGTTCGCCCCGGCGCCCTCCGGTCCCGACGGCCCCGCATGCGCGGCCTGTCCGACACCCGGTCGGAAACCGGCAGCGGACGCGGCTGCGGTTAGGCTTGAAGCATGGGAAGCGCACTCATCACGGGGGCGAGCTCGGGCATCGGCCTGGAGATCGCCTGGCACCTGGCGGCCGAACGCAACGACCTCGTCCTCGTCGCACGCGACGCCGCACGGCTCGAGGAGACAGCTGAAAGGATGCGGCAGGTCGCCGGAGTACGGACCGAGGCACTGGCCGCCGACCTGTCCACGACGGAGGGCGTCGAGGCCGTCTGCACGCGCCTTCGCAGCCAGACGCGCCCCATCGGACTGCTGGTCAACAACGCGGGCTTCGGCCTGGGCCAGGACTTCGTGGGAGGCTCGGTCGAACGCGAACTCGAGGCGCTCGACGTCATGGTCAGGGCCGTCCTCATGACGTGCCATGCGGCCGCCCCCGGCATGGTCATGCGCGGGGGAGGGGGGATCCTCAACGTCGCCTCGATGTCGGCGCTCACCGCGCAGGGCACCTACTCCGCCCACAAGGCCTGGGTCCGCACTTTCTCCGAGGGCCTGGCCGCCGAGCTCAGGGGTACGGGAGTCAACGTCACCGCCGTGTGCCCGGGGCTGGTCCACACGCGATTCCACGAAAGGGTTGACGTCGACGCCGGACAGTGGCCCGCGGCCGCCTTCATCCCCCCGAACGTCGTCGCCGAAGAGGCCGTCGAAGGCGTGCGCCGCGGCCGGGTGATCGTCACGCCCGGCTTACGCTACCGCGCGCTGGCGGGCGTCCTTCGCCTCTCCCCGCGCTCGCTCATCCGAAGGATCGCCGGACCGGGGATATCGGGGCGGGGATGAGCACGCCTAGCGGTGCCTCTCCGCACCGGATGCAGGGTCCTCAACAGGATCCGCCATCGGATCCGCAGGGCTTCAGCGGAGGGTTTGAGCCTGCGCTGGCCGCGGCGGAGGGATCGGCGCGGCGGAGGGAAAGGCCAACTCTCCCCATCGCGTCTGGCGAGCTCGCCCATCGGTGCCGCTAGGCTGGGAGGGTGAACGATTCACTGCGAAGGCGGCTCGTCGAGCTCGTCGACACCCTGGCCGTCCAGCGGGGCGCTTTCACGCTGGCCTCCGGCCGGACATCGGATTACTACATCGACATGCGCCGGGCCACGCTCCACCACGAGGCGGGTCCGCTCATCGGGCACGTCATGCTCGACATGCTCGAAGAGGCCGGGCTCGGAGCGGGCGTCGTCGACGCCGTCGGCGGGTTGACGATGGGCGCGGATCCCGTCGCCGCCGCGATCATGCACGCCGCGGCCTCCCGTGGCCTGGACATCGACGCCTTCGTCGTCCGCAAGGAGGCGAAGGACCACGGCATGAAGCGTCGAATCGAGGGTCCGGACGTCGAGGGTCGCAGCGTCGTCGTCCTCGAGGACACGTCCACCACCGGCGGTTCGCCGATCCGGGCTCTCCACGCCGCACGCGAGGCGGGGGCGCGCGTGCTGGCGGTCGCCGTCGTCGTGGACAGAGCCACCGGCGCTCGGGAGCGCATCGAAGCGGAAGGCGTCCCCTATCACGCCGCACTCGACCTGACGGACCTGGGCCTGGCCTCCGCGGCCGGTTCGCCCTGAGGGCCGCAGGATGTTCACGCGAAAACGCCCTGAAGAAGTGAACCTGAAGAAGTGAAGGGAAGCGAGAAGAATGTCCCCCCTGACCATCGCCTTGCTCTGCACCGGCCTGCTCCTCCTCGTCATCATCCTCTGGGTGATCGTCTCCCACAACGGCTTCGTGCGTCTGCGCAACCTCGTCCAGGAGGCCTGGCGCCAGATCGACGTCGAACTCAACCGCCGTCACGACCTCATCCCCAATCTCTTGGAGACGGTCCGCGGATACATGTCCTATGAGCAGTCCACGCTGCAGGCCGTCGTCGAAGCCCGCAGGCTCGCAGAGGCGCCCGCCGCCAACCTCGCCCAGCGCGCCCGGAACGAAGACGCGCTCTCCGGGGCCCTCTCCCGTCTGATCGCCCTGTCCGAGAACTATCCGACGCTCCGCGCCGACTCTTCGTTCCTCCAGCTCCAACAGGAGCTGACCAACACCGAGGACCGCATCGCCGCCGGCCGCCGGTTCTACAACTCGAATGTGCGCGATCTGAACACGAAATGCGAGAAGTTCCCCTCCTTGATCATCGCTTCGATCTTCCACTTCCGGCACGCCGAATACTTCGAGGTCCACGACGAAGCCGCCCGCGCCGTCCCCCAGGTGAGCTTCGGCGGGCCGGCGCAGTACGGGCAGCCCCAGCCGGGCCAGGGAGCTCCGTACGGTGGGCCGACCCCCGGCCAGGCCGGCCAGCCGGCCGCCGCGTACGGGGCAGCTCCGGGCGTCCAGTACGGTCAGGCGCCGCAAAGCCCGCAGGCTCCCGGCCAGCAACCCGGCCCGGCCCCGTACGGCCAGCCCGGCCCGTCTCCGCAGGCTCCCGGCCGGTGACGGCCGACGACCCGGGTGAAGGGGGCTCCCCGCGGCGGGCCGTCCCCTCGGAGAAAGGCGGCCTGCGTTCCGGCCCGCCCGGCGACCCCTCGCTCGGGACCGCTCGGATGGGCGTCGGCGTGGGCCCGGCCCCGCAGCCCTGGCCCGACGACCCGCGCCTGGACCCCGAACTCCTGCGCGAAGGCGACCGGCGCAACGTCGTCGACCGCTACCGCTACTGGAGCGTCGAGGCCATACGCGACGACCTCGCCCCGACCCGCTCGGCCCTTCACGTGGCCATCGAGAACCTCGAGCACGACCTGAACATCGGCTCGATCGTGCGCACCGCCAACGCCTTCAACGTCGGAGGAGTGCACATCGTCGGCCGACGGCGCTGGAATCGGCGCGGAGCGCTCGTCACCGACAGATACATCGACGTCCACCACCGGCCCGGCGTCTCCGACCTCGCCGAGTGGGCGCGGGGCCACGGCTACATGATGGTCGCGGTCGACAACCCGCCCGACTCGGCGCCGCTGGAGTCCACGCGGCTGCCCGAACGGTGCGTGCTCGTCTTCGGCCAGGAATCGGCGGGCATATCCGCCGGTCTTCTCGCGGCCTGCCAGAGGGCGGTGCGCATCGAACAGTACGGTTCGACCCGCTCCATGAACGTCGCCGCAGCCGCGGCCATCGCCATGCACTGGTGGATCGTCCAGCACCGACGGCCTCCGGTGCGATGACTGCGACGAGTTGCAACCATCGGGCCATTCCGATTGGTACAATGCAGTAGGCATTGGCTTTCGAAGGAGGTGATGCCGATGAAGGACAAGGGGAAAATTCTCATCTTCACCTCGATCTCGGGTCTCATCGCGTTCTTCGCAGTGTACGGGGTTCTTGCGCTGCAAGAGATAGAGAGCGTCAAGGTGGATTCCGTCTACATCGCCGTTTTCTTCATGGGATTGACCATGAAGCTCGCGGACGTCGGAATCAAGTATTTTGCGGTCCGCCGCCGGAAAGGGGAATCGACCTAGCCGGGACCGACTGGTGTGCGCAGCTCTTTCGGGCCGGTGTGCGAGGCGGACTCTCTCCCGCACCGGCCTGGATCCGCAACCGGCCCGCCCTTCGAACGCCCTTGTGATCCAAACCTCATGGGCTGCCAATTGCGCCGGGTCCTAAGGCTATTGTATTTATCCGGTGAAATGAGAGAATAAGAGGGTCCAGGCACCTATCGCTAAGGAGATTTTTCGTGGGTATCGCAACTCCCGAAGTATACGCAGAGATGCTCAACCGCGCCAAAGAAGGCAAGTTCGCCTACCCGGCCATCAACGTGACATCCTCCCAGACTCTGAACGCCGCCCTTCGGGGCTTCACCGAAGCCGAGTCCGACGGCATCATCCAGATTTCCGTCGGCGGTGCCGAATACGCTTCCGGCCCCACCGTCAAGGACCGTGTCGCCGGCTCCCTCGCCATAGCCGCGTACGCCCGCGAAGTGGCCAAGAACTACCCCGTGACGGTGGCTCTCCACACGGACCACTGCGCCAAGCAGAACATCGACTCATGGGTCCGCCCGCTCCTGGAGCTCGAAGCCGAAGAGCACAAGGCGGGCCGCCTTCCCTTCTTCCAGTCCCACATGTGGGACGGCTCGGCCGTCCCCCTCGCCGAAAACCTCGAGATCGCCCAGGAGCTGCTCGCCCTGTCCCAGAAGGCGAACACGATCCTGGAGATCGAGATCGGCGTCGTCGGCGGCGAAGAGGACGGTGTGGTCGGCGAGATCAACGAGAAGCTCTACACCACCACCGAAGACGCCCTCAAGACCGTCGAGGCCCTCGGACTGGGCGAGAAGGGCCGCTATCTGACGGCCTTGACCTTCGGCAACGTCCACGGCGTCTACAAGCCCGGCCACGTCAAGCTCCGCCCGGAGATCCTCGGCACCATCCAGGAAGAGGTCGCCGTGAAGGTCGGCTGGAAGAACAACCGCCCCTTCGACCTCGTCATGCACGGCGGCTCCGGTTCCACGGCGGACGAGATCGCGCTCGCCGTGGCCAACGGCGTCATCAAGATGAACGTCGACACCGACACCCAGTACGCGTTCACCCGGCCCGTCGCCGATCACATGTTCCGCAACTACGACGGCGTGCTCAAGGTCGACGGCGAGGTCGGCAACAAGAAGAAGTACGACCCGCGCTCGTGGGGCAAGGAGGCCGAGGCGGGTATGGCCGCCCGCGTCCTCGAGGCCTGCCAGCGCCTCGGTTCCGTGGGCACGAAGATGAAGTAATCCTGCATCGGCCGAATGGGGTGGCGATTCGTGCGAATCGCCACCCCATCGCTATGCCTGCGGACGCATGTGCGAGTGGGCAGCCGCGGGCAGCCGGCGGCCTCAACGAATCTGCCGCAGCGGCAGACCGGCCCGGCCGCGACGGAATCGTCCGGTGCCGGAGGCAGGCGGGCGCAGCCCGCGCAGGCGCATCCACCCGGAACTGAAGATTGCCGCGGGCATTCGCGATCGCCGCCTCAGCGCAATGCACGGCATGTCATGGAAGGCGGTACGCGCATCCTCCCGCGGCGTTGTCGCGCCGCAGCGTTTTGCCACGTCGACATCCCGATGGTAATCTCATCACGCTAAAACGTCGCCTCGCCGTCACGCAGCGGGGCGGCACCTTTCTTCATGGCGTACCTGCGCCATATTTCACGCGTATGAAAGGAATACTGTGACCTCCAGCGTCATTTCCGGGCGTCGCCGAGCGCCGGCCGTCATGGCCGTCCTGCTCGCCACGCTCTTTCCGCTGATCGGCTTCGTCGCTCCCGCACACGCGGCCGGCAAGGTGACCATCGCCAATCTCAAGCTCACCAAATCCGACGCCAACGGCAACGAACTGAAACCCCCGTTGTACACTCGCGACATCGCCAAGCTCACATTCGACTGGGATGCCCGCAACACCACCCTCACCTCGGGCGATTCCTTCACAGTCAAGCTCCCCAAGGTCTTCGAGAACCTCGAACACCCCCACACGAGGGAGCTCAAGGTCGACCACAACGGCACGCAGGTTGTGGTCGGCAAATGCGACCTGACCAAGAAGGACATCGTCTGCTCGTTCAACGGCAAAGTCGACGAGCTCCGCAGGCAGGGCTTCACCGGATTCCACGGCAGCGCCACCGCTCTGCTGAGCGTCACCGAGGCGATGAGCTCCGGCAAGGCCGCCGTCACCGTCGACGGCAGCACCGTCAGCGTCGACATTCCGGGCGGCGGGATAAAGCAGAGGCCGAAATCCGCGTACACGCCCGGCACTCTCGACAAGGTGGGTGGAGACATCAACTCGAAGTCGAACCTCATCTACTGGGGGATCAACTTCGGCTCGGACTACGCCGCCCAGGCGCTGAACCAGGCGGGCAAGCCGACGAAGTTCGACGGCAAGACGCGCTCGAGCATCACGTTCACGGACGTCCTCGGACCGGGCCAGGCCTTCATCGACGATCTCCAGCACTACCAGCTGTCGATACGCTCCAGCGCCTCCGAGCCCAAGAACAGGGACATCGTCCTGACCGCGGCCACGGGCAAGGACTGGACCACCAAGTACGGCGACTTCGACCTGACCGTGACCAAGCGGGGGAACACCGCGACGATCACGGCCACCGGACCGTGGGCGCCGAATACGAACTACAGGATTTCCTACCTGACCAGGCCCACGACGCACAACGGCCTCATCCAGCCCGGCTTCAAGTACGTCAATCAGGCGACCCTCGCGGGAACCGAACGCGCAGCCAGGTTCGAGCGCTACTACTCGGACTCCTTCACCGTCGACGTCAAGATGGAAGCCGGTTTCGGAACCTTCAACGTGACCAAGCTCCTGGAGGGCGAGGGCTCCGGCAAGGTCGCCAAGGGAACGAAGTTCACCGTCAAGGTCAAGTACACGCTTCCCGGCGGAGCGACCGTGGAATCCTACAAGGGATGGAAGGCTCCGGGGGCTGTGAACGCCTCCAGGACGGGCGGCACGGTCGACTTCACCGTGGTTGCAGGGCAGAAAGCGAATTTCACGGCCGCGACCTTCCCCAAGGGAACCACGATCGAGCTGAGCGAGGACCCGGCCTCGGCGTCTCCGGCTGTGCCCGGGATCGCATGGGGCACTCCCGAGTTCAAGGTGGGCGGCCAGGTCAAGAACTCCTTCGCCGTCGAGGACCGGAAGTCGACCGCCGTCGAGCTGACCAACGCCGTGAGCCAGCAGCTCGGTACCTTCTCCGTGGCCAAGTCCGGCACCGGCGCGAACGTGACCTCCAAGGAGTTCGCCTTCGCCTACCAGTGCTCCGACGGGCAGTCCGGCAAGATCAAGGTCAAGGGCGACGGCCGGGCCGTCCAGTCCGGAGTCCAGGCCAAACTCGGAACGACGTGCAAGGTGACCGAGGACCAGGCGTCGGCCGGCGTCCCCGGCTACGACCTGAAGGCCGAAGCCGCCAAGACGGTCACGATCTCCAAGGCCGGAGGCGTCGTTCCCCTGGCGTTCGTCAACGCCTACACCCCGCAGGTCGGCGACTTCTCCATCGCCAAGTCCGTGGCGGGCAACGACGCCGCCAAGGCCCGCTCCTACGCCTTCACGTATGACTGCGGCCCGGACGGCAAGGGCAGGCTGAGCGTCCCCGGCGATGGAAAAGCCGTCAGGAGCCCCTCGCTGCGCGCCGGCGCCACCTGCGCGATCGCCGAGGAGGAGTCCTCCGCCCAGATCGCCGACCATTCCCTGAAAGCCGAGCTTTCCCAGAGCAAGGTGACGATCGCCAAAGGCTCGACCGTCACGGTCACCGCGAAGAACACCTACGCTCGCGACATGGGCAGCTTCACCGTGAGGAAAGCCGTCGTCTCCAACGGCGCCGACTTCGCCAAGGGCGTCTTCGACGTCGACTACGCGTGCACGGACGGTACGAAGGGCAGCCTCAAGGTTCCCGGGAACGGCACCCTGGTCCAGGGCCCGGCCGTGCCCGTGGGAACGTCATGCGACATCTCCGAAAGGCAGGCCTCCGCTCAGCGTGACGGCTATTCGCTGGCCACCGCCGTCGACACCCCCAAGGTGACGATCGCCAAGGGGGCGAAGACTCCGGTGACGGTGACGAACACCTACACCCGCTTGGTCGGCGGCTTCACGATCGGAAAGACCGTTGACGGCGACGGCGCCGGCCTGGCGCCTAAGGCGTTCGACTTCGCCTACGCCTGCGTCGACTCCTCGGGCGCCAAGACGATCGAGGGAACCGTGACGGTGGCGGCCGGCAAGTCGCAGTCCGTCACCGACGTTCCGACCGGCTCCTGCACGGTGACCGAGAAGAACGCCGCCGCCAAGAACGCCAAGCACTCTACGGCGATCTCCGCCAACGGGAAGGCGGGCAAGGACGGTTCCGTCACCTTCAACGTGACCGATGGGGCGGCGATCGCCGTCAACGCGACCAACACCTACACGCTCGACCGCGGCGCCTTCTCCGTGGTGAAGAAGGCCGAGGGCCTGGAGGATTCGACCCTGAAGGCGAAAGCCTTCACGTTCGACTACGTGTGCGAATCGCACGAAGGCAAGGTCTCCGGATCCCTCACGGCTCGCGCCGACGGCTCCCCGGTCAAGGCCGGACATCGGCTGCCGTCCGGAGCGAAGTGCACCGTCAGGGAGAACGCCGCTGCCGCCCAGGTCGCGGGCTATGACCTCGCCGCTCCGCAAACTCAGACCGTGACCATCGGAGCCAAGGATTCCGTGGTCGCCCTGAGCTTCACGAACGCCTACACGCGCCACGTCGGCGACTTCGCCGTCGCCAAGAAGGTCTCGGGCGCGTCAGGCCAGGAAGGCAGGGGCTTCGCCTTCGACTACGCGTGCACCAACGGTGTCAAGGGGAGCCTGATCGCCAAAGGCGACGGCGTCGCCGTCAAATCCGGCCATAGGCTTCCGGTCGGCACCCAGTGCACGGTCATGGAGAGGTCTGGATCCGCTGAACTCGCCGGCTACACCCTCAAGGCCCCCGCGGCTCAGAAGGTGACCGTCGGCGAGAAGGGCCAGATCGTCGAAGCTGATTTCGTCAACGACTACACGCCGGTGGCCAAGCCTACCCCCAAGGCTGGGGAGCCCACTCCGAAGGCGTCGACTCAGCCGTCGGCTCAGCCGTCGCAGCCGGGCGCGTCCTCCCCGTCGGCCACAGCCGAGAAGGGCGGTTCGCTGCCCCGAACGGGTGCGAGCATCATCGGTTTGGCGGCCCTCGGTCTGGGCGCGCTCGCCGCGGGTGCCGCGCTCACGGCACGGCGTCGCCGGTCGTAACCACATGAGGCTGAATTGAGGTGAGCAGCCAGAGGAGGGGAGGCGAATGCCTCCCCTCCTCGTTTCGCCGAGACTTCGCAGGCCCCTGCGGCTCTACGGCATGGGCATGGAGACAGGCGCTTGACACGCCCGCGCTTGCGATGCCTCTCCGATAGGCTGGGATGCCAGCCGGTCCGATGGAGGGAGATGGCGCATGAGCGGAGGGCTGGACGGCCGCGTCGCCGTCGTCACCGGAGTCAGCCGCAGGCGGGGGATAGGCTACGCGATCGCGTGCAGGCTGGCCTGCGCTGGTGCGAGCGTGTTCCTTCAGCACTATTCGCCCCACGACGCCGCCCAGCCCTGGGGCGCCGACGACGTCGACGAGGTCGTAGCCGGCGTCCGCCGGCATTTGACGCCCGGAGCGCGCATGGGCCATGCGTCGATCGACCTGTCCACGTCCACCGGCCCCGCGACGCTCATCGACCGGGCCGGGGCACTCGGCCATCTCGACGTCCTCGTGTGCAACCAGGCCCAGTCCAGTCCCGACGGTGCGCTCGCCGAGGTGACCGCCGAGGTCCTCGATCTACACTGGCGAGTCGACGCCCGTGCGAGCATCCTCGCCACACAGGCCTTCGCCGCCCAGCACGACGGACGCGAGGGAGGCCGCGTGATCTGGATGTCGTCCGGGCAGGGAAAGGGCCCGATGCCCGGTGAAATCGCCTACGCCGCGTCCAAGGCCGCTTTGGCCGGGCTCGTGGCCACCGCCGCAGACGAGCTCATCGACCGGGGGATCATCCTCAACGCGGTCAACCCGGGCCCCGTGGACACCGGCTACTGCGATCCCGGAGAAGTCACGGCTGCATTGCCGCGAGCCTTCCCCCAGGGGCGGTGGGGCGAGCCCGACGATCCGGCGCGGCTGATCGAATGGCTCGCCTCGGACGCCGGGCGGTGGGTGGTCGGCCAAGTCATCGACTCCGAGGGCGGATTCCGACGCTGGCCCTGAAGCGTCGACTTCCCGCCACTCCGCGCTTCGAGACCGACAAGGCCGACGGTTTCCGCGAGCCGGGGTTCTCCAAGGAAAGGCGCCTGGAGCTGCAGATCACGGGCTGCTCACCGATGAGACCATCTACCGCCGCATCACCAGCCGCGGCGGGATTCCCCAGGCCTATTCACTTCCCGTCGCCGTCTTCCCTTCGCGGAAGAGCCACCGGAGCAAGCGCACCCGCAGAGTCCACTGTGCGGGGTGGGCGAGCGTTCCCGTCGTCTCTCGTTCGGCGTTGTCGAACATGTCCTCGACGACGGCGTCGTGAAGAGGCTCGATCGCCAAGGGAAAGAGCAGCCGCATGCGGCCGCGGGCGCGCCCGACGAGCACGTGCCTCATGCGGCAGCGACCGTTTGAGAGTGCGTCGAGGCTCAGCTCGTGGGCGCCCTCGATCCCCGTGGCAGGGTCGAAGGCGAAACGGACCCTCGCGCCGGGCTCATACTCGGTCACGTGATAGCGGATGGCTCCGTGGCCTCCCTCGCCGCCCGCGGAGACCGGCCGGTCCAGCACCATGGGCGGCCAGTTTCGCGAAGGCCACAGGCGGTCGCCCTTCCGGCCCAGCCCGTCGAGCAAAGCGCCCAGCCGCTCGATCGGCGCATCGACGACGCGTTCATGGACGTTGCGAATCATTGCTTCCTCGCTTCCTCAAGAGTTATAGAGAATCTATTCTAAAACTCCGAGGGCAACGGGGCACCCGCGCGTCCGGCAGGCGAATGCGCTTCAGGACGGCTCGCGTGCTTCTTGCGGTGTGTGGGCTTCCAGCAGGCCGCGCGAGGCAGGCCAACCCACGCCAACGCCATCCGCATCGACTGCGCGGGGCATGCGCGCCTCACGCGCCGGATGGATCCTGCGCGGAGCGCAGCCGGTCGAAGGGCCCTTTCTCGATGAGCGCGTGCACGTAGCCCGTGAAGCTCAAGCCGATCAACACCGCGAACCAGGCGACCGCCCCTCGTGCGTCCGGAACGAGGAGGAAGAACGCGAGGGGGGCGACTCCCACCGCCAGGTTCGCCGCGGTGCGCACGGGGTGCGCTCCCGCCAGGATGCAGGCGCTGGAGACGTGCCCGGCCACGGTGTTGTCGAACTGGGCGACGAGCGGGCACAGCCACGACAGGATTCCGACGACGATCGCCGTGCCGAGGGCGATCAGCCCGGTGAGCGCTCCGGCCAGCGTGGCGCCCCTGATGCCGCCGATGAGCCAGTTCTCCGCCACCGCGAGTACGAGGAGGGCGAGCACCGGCAGCCACCACCCGAAGGATTGGCGGAGATTCCCTTTGAAGGAAGCCCACCACGAGCGGACGATGTAGTCGTCTTCTTCGCGCACCATGTCCGCGGTCACGCGTGCGCATGCGGTGAGGGAGGCTCCCGCCGTCACGACGGGGACGCAGCCGAGGATCGTCAGCGCGTTGAGGATCACGAGATCCGTCGCCGAATTCAGCGCTCGGTAGAACGAGGAGTCCGGCGAGAGCAGTCCGGCCATGGCCTCTCCCTTCCCCGTCCCTCAGGCGGGATCGCGGGTGCGCGAAGCTCCGGCGCCGCCGGGAACGCCGACGCGTGCGGCGGAGGGCCGGAGCGCCGACCGCCGCACGCGCGTGCGGTCATCCCTTGACGGCGCCCGCGGCGACGCCTTCGATGATGTACTTCTGGCATGTCAGGTAGAAGACGATGATCGGGACGATCGCCATGACCAGAACCGCCATCTGGGCTCCCATGTCCCGGTTGCCGTTCGTGCCGACCAGCGATTGGATGACGATCGGGATCGTCCGATACTTCTCATTTTGACCGATGACCAGGTTGGGCAGCAGGAAGTCGTTCCACACCCACATCGTGTTGAGGATCGCCACGGTGATGGCCGTGGGCTTGAGCAGAGGCATCACGATCGTGAAGTAGTTCTGCAGCGGCGAGCATCCGTCGATGTAGGCGGCTTCCTCGATCTCGAGGGGGATGGACTTGACGAAGCCGGAGAAGAGGAACACCGACAGCCCTGCGCCGAAGCCCAAGTACAGGACGACCATGCCCCACGGCGTCGCCAGACCCAGAAGGTCGGCGACCTTGACGGTTGGGAACATGACCATCTGGAAGGGGGCGACCATCGAGAAGGCGAACATGTAGTACAGGATCGACGTGAACTTGTTCTTCACGCGAGTGATGTAGTAGGCGGTCATCGCGCAGAAGAACACGATGACGACCACCGAAGCCGCCGTGATGAAGAACGACCAGCCGATCGCCCGCGCGAAGCCGGAGAGGCTCAGCCCCGTCGCATAGTTGTCCAGGCCGGCGAAGGTCTTGCCGCCGGGCAGGGAGAAGGGGCTGTTGGAAATATAGAACTTGCCTTTGAAAGAGTTGACGAGGATGAAGAGCAGAGGGATGAGGAAGACGAATGTCAGGACGCCGAGGACGCTGACGATCGCGACGTCGCCCGGACCCGACGGCTTCCTCTTGGCGAGGAGCGGCATGGCGGGCTTCGCCCGGCCCGGAGCCTCGTCGAGGAGGGTGCTCGGGGTGGCGCTCACTGGTCGACCTCCTTCGAGCGGGTCGCCCGCAGCTGCACCAGGGCGATGAGCGAGACGATGAGGAAGAAGACGACGGCCATGGCCTGCGCGATGCCTTCCTGGCCCACTTTGTTGTACATGGTCGAGACGATGTCGAGAGCAGCCATCTCAGTCTCCTTTCCCGGTCTGCCGCTCGTCAGGGCGAGGTTTTGGTCGTACATCTTGAATGTGTTGGCCAATGTCAGGAAGAGGCAGATCGTGATCGAGGGCATGATCATCGGGATCGTGACCGAACGGAGCCTGCGCCACTTGCCCGCGCCGTCGATCTCGGCCGCTTCGTTGAGCTCCGGCGGAACGTTCTGCAGACCGGCGATGTAGATGATCATCATGTAGCCGGCCAGCTGCCAGTTGATCAGCATGACCAGCCCGGCGAAGCCGAGCCGCCAGTCGCTGATGACCGTCTGGCCCCAGTTCTTGAGGATCGCGTTGAGGATCGACTGCCAGGTGTACCCCAGGACCAGTCCGCCGATGAGGTTCGGCATGAAGAAGACCGTGCGGAAGAAGTTCGTGCCTCGAAGCTTGCGGGTCAGGAAGTAGGCGAGTGTGAACGCGCCGAGGTTGACCGTGACGATCGAGACGATCGCCACGAGACCGGTGAACAGGAGAGCCTGGATGAAGTTCTGCCGGCTGGAGAAGGCCGCGACGTAGTTGTCGAAGCCCACCCATTCGGCGTCGTTGAGGGTGGTGAATTCGGTGAACGAGAGGTAGAGGCCCATGCCGAAGGGCACGAGGAAGGCAATTGCGAATGCGGCGGAAGTCGGGCCCGCGAAAACCACGAAATAGGGCTTGAGGGATCTGACCATTGTTTCGTCTCCAAGAGCGACCGGGTGTCCGGTGGGTCGGTGTGGGCCGGAGAGCAGGCCCCGGCCCACACGCAAACCTACTTAGAGGATTCCTTCTGGGTCTTCCACTCGTTCTTGAAGTAGTCGGTCACATCGGACCACTTCTCCTTGCCCGCGGCGTACTGGGCGAGGTGCTGGCCGAGTCCGTCCTTGAACTCCTTGCTCGGGAAGACCGTGAAGTCCCACTTCACGGGGTCGACGTCCTTCTTGTTCATGGTCTCGGCGACCTCCTTGCCGAGCGGATCGGCGGGTGCCAGCGACTTGAACGCCTCGAAGGGGGCGATGAAGGCGAGCTTCTCGGAGACGAGCTTCGCGCCCTCGGAGCTCGTGAAGAGCCAGTTGGCGAAGTCGATGGACGCCTTCTGGCTCGCTTTGGAGGCCTTGGCGTTGACCGCCAGGAAGTTCTCGGTGCCGATGGCGATGCCGGCCTTGTCCTCGCCCTTGGCGCCGACGTAGATCGGCAGGAAGTGCACGTCGTCGGGCTTGACCGTGTTGCCGTTGACCTTGGAGATCTGGCTGTAGGCCCAGTTGCCGTTCTGGACCATGGCGGCCTTGCCGAGGGCGAATTCGGACATCGAGTCGGTCACGTTCTTCGCGGAGGTCTCCGACGGCTTCACCGTCGAATTCTTCAGGTAGAGGTCGAAGATGTTCTTGAAGTTCTCGAAGTAGGTTCCCTTGAGCTCTTTGGCGTCGGAGACCTTCCTGTCCTTGAGCTCGTAGTGGACCGGGTAGTTGGCCAGGTGGGTGTTCCACCGCCAGTCCTCACCGGGCGAGAACGAAGTCGACGCGAAGGCGCCGTCGATGCCCAGATCGGACTTGTGGGCCTGGATGTCTTCGGCCGCTTCCTTGAGCTTGTCGAAGCTCTTGATCTCGGCGACGGACTTGACCTTCGCGTCGGGCAGAGCGAAGTACTTGTCCATGATGGTCTTGTTGTAGATGATGCCGTAGCCCTCCAAGGCGAAGGGCACGCCGTAGGTCTTGCCGTCGTCGCCCTTCAGCGCGAGCGATTTGTCGGTGAGCTTCTTAGCGAAGTCTGTATCGGTGAGGTTCGCGGCGTACTTCTGCCAGATCTTCAACCCGACCGGGCCGTTGAGGTTGAAGAGAGTCGGCCCGCCGGATTTCCCGAGCTCGGACTTGAGAGTCTCCTCGTACTTTCCCGAAGCGGCGGTGACGATCTTGACCTTGACGCCGGTCTTCTTCTGGTAAGTGCTGGCTATCTCCTTCCACGCCGCCTCGGATTCGGGTTTGAAGTTGAGATAGTAGACGGTTCCCTTGCCACCGCCCTCGTCTGAATTCGAGCAGGCTGTGAACCCGCCTATCGATAGTGCGGCCGCCGCTGCCACCGCCGCAAACTTTGTCATGCGCCGCATGAAAGTGCCCTCCTTTGGACAAACTGGGATGGTTTCGGCCACCCCAGGATATGTACGTGACCCCCGTCGGGGACTCTGTGCACTGTCATTCCTACCACAGTTCTCCGCCTGAATGAAATCCTTTGCGCAACGGCAACATGATGGCAAAAGTCACCAACGGACGGGTAGGTCGGGTAAAGGCATGTGTTTGCGCGCCAAAGAGCGAGGGGCAGGCGTCTGCAGCCTGCCCCTGGCATACTCTTCCGGCGGATTGCAGCGGTTAGATGGACGTCGGTTCGATCCTCCACACGTCCTCGGCGTAGTCGCTGATCGTGCGGTCCGAGCTGAAGATGCCCGAGCGGCAGACGTTCACCCAGCACTTGCGCGACCAGGACCGCCGGTCACGGTAGTCGACCGACATGCGGTCGCGGGTCCGACGATAGGAGTCGAAATCCCCCAGGACGTAATAGAGGTCGGGGGACTCCCAGGCCATGCCCTCCAGCAGGGATTTGCGCAGATCGTGGAAGTCGCCGGTGCCGCCGTCGTCCAGGGTTCCGTCGACGAAGGCGTCGAGGACGCGCTTGAGCCCGGGCACGGTCTCGTAGGCCTCGCGGGGGTCGTACGTCTGGCGGAGCTCGGGGAGCTCCTCTTCCTTCGCGCCGAAAATGTAGGCGTTCCCCTCGCCGACCGCGTCCGCGATCTCGACGTTGGCTCCGTCCAGCGTGCCCAGCGTCAGCGCTCCGTTCATCATGAACTTCATGTTCGAGGTCCCCGACGCCTCCTTGCCGGCGGTGGAGATCTGTTCGGAGACGTCGGCCGCCGGGATGATGTACTCCGCCGGGGTCACATTGTAGTTCTCGACGAACACCACCGTCAGGAGGCCGTCGACCTCGGGATCCGAATTGACCACCCGGCCGATTTCGTTGATGAGCTTGATGATCGCCTTCGCGCGTTTGTATCCGGGGGCTGCCTTCGCCCCGAAGATGAAGACCCGCGGAGTGACGTCGAGCGAGGGATCGTCCTTGACCCGGTAGTACAGGTCGAGGATGTACAGGGCGTTCATCAGCTGGCGCTTGTATTCGTGCAGGCGCTTGATCTGAACGTCGTAGATCGCGTCGGTCGGAATCGCAGCGCCCTGGTGGCGAATGAGCCACTGGGCGAATCTCTCCTTGTTCCCGTGCTTGATCTCTGCCAGTTCGTCGAGCACCTGCGGCGTGCCCAGAGGCTCGAGGGACGTGAGCAGGGAGAGGTCGCGCACCCAGGCGTCTGAGCCGAGCAGACGGGTCAGAAGCGAGGCCAGGCGCGGATTGCAGGAGTTCAGCCAGCGACGCTGGGTCACGCCATTGGTCTTGTTGTTGAACTTCCCCGGCCAGACGTCGTGCCAATCGTGGAGGGTGTCGCGTTTGAGGATCTCCGTGTGGATGGCGGCGACGCCGTTGATCGAGAACGCCGCGTAGGAGGCGATCCACGCCATGTGGATGCGTCCGCCGGAGAGCGGAGCCATGTAGTCGATCTTCCCGTCGTCGTAGCCCAGAGCCGCCAGCTCCGCGCGGAAACGACGGTCGATCTCTGCGACGATCTCGAAGATGCGGGGGAAGATCTGCTGGAAGATGGACGTCTCCCACGTCTCCAAGGCCTCGGCGAGGACCGTGTGGTTCGTGTACGCGAAGGTTTCCTGGACGACCTTCCAGGCGTCCTCCCAGCCCAGGCCGTATTCGTCCAGGAGCAGGCGCATGAGTTCGGGAATGGCGAGGACCGGGTGGGTGTCGTTGAGCTGGATGACGTTGTACTTGCCGAAATCGCGCAGGTCGTCGCCGTGGACCCTCACGTACGTCTCGATCATCGACTGGAGCGAGGCGGCCACGAAGAAGTACTGCTGGCGCACCCGCAGGACTTTGCCCTCGTAGGTGGTGTCGTTGGGGTAGAGGACCCGGCACAGATCGGCCACGCGCTCGCGTTCGACGATGGCCTCCGTGAAGAGCTGGGAGTTGAAGGCCGCGTAGTCGAACTCCTCGATGGGTTCCGACTTCCACAGCCGCAGGTTGTTGACGTTGCGTGTCCCGTAGCCGGTGATCGGCATGTCGTAGGGGACCGCGCGGACGTCCATGTCGGCGAAATGAACGTATTTCGCTTCCTCCTCGTGACGGATGGCGAAGGGGTATCCCTCCTCCATCCACGGGTCGGGGTGCTCGTTCTGGAAGCCGTCGTCGACCGTCTGCTTGAACAGGCCGTAGCGATAGAGGATGCCGTAGCCGGTGACCGGGAGTTCGAGGGTAGCGCAGGAGTCGAGGAAGCAGGCCGCCAAGCGGCCGAGGCCGCCGTTGCCCAGGGCGGCGTCGGGTTCCTGTTCCAAGACGTCGGTGAGGTTCTGGCCGTAGGAGGTCAGGGCTTCGCGGGCGTCGTCGAGTAGGCCGAGGTTGGTCAGGTTGTTGAGCAGGGCGCGACCCATGAGGAATTCCGCCGAGAAGTAGGCGGCGCGGCGCCCCAGTTCATAGGTCCGCTCGGTGGCGTGCCATGCGTCGGCGATACGCTCGACGACGAGGCTGGACAGGCCCTGCCAGAACTCCATCGGCGTGGCGTTCCGGGTGGTTTTCCCCGATACCGAGCGCACGAATGCTCCCAGAGGCTGCGTCAGGTCGGTCGACATAATTCTCCTTGTGAAATCGAAGGCGCGATATATCCCGACCGACGGCGATGATGCCCGGCAGGCTTCATCGCGACGTGCACGTCGCTTCTCAGCTTACAGGCTGGAAATGAGAATGGCCACATTTCCTTGCAGAACAAGCGAGAATGGGGAAAGAGATCCGGTCGGACGGATTGAATGCGCCGGCGGGACCGCCTGCCGTCGGATTCGACGCGTGCTGCTCCGGTCGCCCTCCGGGTGGAAATCGAGCTGGAGGACGTACGCCGCCGATCCGATCCATCCCAGCGGGGGGATGGCGTGGGGCCGAGACGGGTTCGATACTGCGTGACGGGATCCGCCCCGGTGAGGGGGATGGCGCCGGGTCCCGACTCGCCGACGCCGGCGCCGCGATGGGATCCGCCTTGGAGAGGAGAGGAGAGGCCGGCCTCGGAGAACGCAGTGAGGACATGCGGAGATCGAGTGCGAGCAGTCGGGCCTTCGCCTATGCTTGGGCCGTAAAGCGGGCACCCCGGCGCGCCCCTTTACGCACGTCGGCGAAGAGGAGGACAGCATGCCTGCGATCATCGTCCTGGGAGCCCAATGGGGCGACGAGGGCAAGGGAAAAGCCACCGATCAGCTCGGTACCCGCTCTGAATACGTCGTGAAATTCAACGGCGGCAACAATTCAGGCCACACCGTCATCGTCGGCGGGCGGAAGTTCGCGCTCCACCTCCTTCCCTCGGGGATCCTCACGGAAGGCTGTACGCCGGTGATCGGCAACGGCGTCGTCGTGGATCCGGGCGTGCTCTTCCAAGAGATCGACGAACTCGCCTCCCGCGGCGTCGATACGTCGCGCTTGAAGATCTCCGCGAACGCGCACGTCATCACTCCCTATGCGAAGTTGCTTGACAGCCTGCACGAGCGAGCGCTCGGCTCCCACAGGATCGGCACGACGGGATGCGGCATCGGGCCGACATACGCCGAGAAGGCCTCGCGCACGGGAATCCGCGTCCAAGACCTCCTCGACGAATCCTCCCTGCGGGCGAAGGTCGCCCGCGCCCTGGAGCAGAAGAACGAGCTCTTCGCGGTCTATGGAGCGGATGCGATGGACGCCGACGCCGTGACCGCCGAGCTCCTCTCCCACTCCGAACGTATCCGCCCCATGGTCGTCGATACGAGCCGCCTCGTCAACGACGCCCTCGACGAGGGGAAGGCGGTCGTCTTCGAAGGCGGTCAGTCGACCATGCTGGACATCGACCACGGCACCTACCCGTACGTCACCTCCTCGAATGCGACCGCCGGCGGAGCGTGCACGGGGACGGGAGTCGGGCCGGCCCGGATCGACCGCGTCGTCGGCGTCGTCAAGGCGTACATCACGCGGGTGGGGGAGGGCCCCTTTCCCACAGAGCTCCTCGGCGCCGAGGGCGACTGCCTGCGCCAACGGGGCGGGGAATACGGGACGACCACCGGACGCCCTCGCCGGTGCGGATGGTATGACGTTCCCGTCGCACGGTACGCAGTGCGCGTCAACGGATTGACGGACCTGGTGCTGACGAAGCTCGACGTTCTCGGCGGACGGGACGAGATCCCCGTGTGCGTCGCCTACGAGATCGACGGGGTGCGCGTCGGCGACGTGCCCGCCTTCCAACGGGACTACCGGCGCGTCGAACCCGTCTTCGAGAGCTTCCCCGGATGGGACGAGGACATCTCATCCTGCCGGACCTTCGGCGACCTGCCGCGAGCCGCACGCGACTACGTGCTCGCCCTCGAAGAGCTCTCCCGGTGCCCGATCTCCCTCATAGGGGTCGGTGCGGACCGAGAGCAGACGATCGTGCGCCGCAGTCTCCTGGACTGAGGAACTGAGGCAAAGCGCATTCTTCCCGCCGGCCCATCGCCCTGACCGACTACCGGCTGGGCCGAATTCTCGATGCCGGCGCGCGGATGGAGGTTCCTCCGCTGGCTGGCCCGCCCGGTCGATCCGTGCATTCTCGAATGCGCGACGCGGCCGATCCCCGTCAGGGCTGGCCCGGTCCCCATTGGCCGGGCTGCTGCCCGTGCCCGTAGGCCGAAGTATCCCCCGGTCCGGTCTGGCCGTAAGGGGAGCCGAACGGATTCGGGGCCTCTTGGCCGGGGCCGGGCGGCGCCTGCTGGGGGCCGTAGGATTGTCCGAAAGGCGACCCCGCCGGTGGGAGGCCTCCGGGGAACCCGCCGTGGGAGCCCGGGTGACCGCCGTTCCCGTTTTTCCTCCTGCGCGCTATGAGGGCGATGACCACCACGAGCGCTGCTCCAGCGCCGACGCCGATGGCGACCCATCCCCACACAGGGAAGCCACCGGACTCGCCGTCCTCTTCCTTGGATGAATCCGCGGAAACGCTGGAAGGGGCCCTCGAGGGTGTGCGACTGGGAGTCCTGTGAGGCGAAGTCGACGGATAGGCGGTGCTGTAGGGATTCTTGGAAACCGCCCGGATACCGTTGAGCACGGTGGTGAAACCGCTCCACGAAACCTTCTTCCCATTGATCTGCCCGCCGGCGGAAGCCGAGAGGACGTCCGAGGGAAGCTCGAAGGTGACGTTGAAATTGAAGGAGGCGAACCTGCTTTCCGGCACGTTGGCCTGCTTCAGCTGGGTCACGATGGCATCCCAGAACGGCTTGGGTATTTCCACGGTGATCTCGTCGCCGCGTTGCCTCATGAACATGACCCTGCCGAATGCTGTGAACTTGCTGTAGGTCACGCGACAGCCCGCTCCGACCGATCCGGGGACTTCCTCGACGGTTCCTTCGCCTATGTAATTCCGCTGCCTGTCCAGTATAGGCTGCAAGCTGCTGCATTTGGCCGTCGAGCCACGGATCTCCGTATCGAATTCGATGACGAGGGTGGCGTTGTTCGGGTCGGAAGCGTTGAAGGCGAACGTCGATCGGCACGCGCTCAGAGCGATCGCAACGGGAAATAGGAGGATCAGCGGCAGTGCTTGCCGTCTAGTGTCTGTTGTATTTCGGGGGGCTGTCGAATTCATGCTTTGAGCCTAGCAAGGTGGATGGAGGTTCGCACCGTCTGCAGCAGTCTGGCTCATCTGCCGCCTGTCGGTGCATTGACGCATGAGGGCGCCGAAAGGCCATGGAGAAATCGAATCGAAGCCGAGTGAAAACGGAGTGAAGTCAACGAAAGCCGTAGGCGCAGCGGCGAATGCGCTTGGATGCGCCTACGGCTCGTAACGCGGCCTCGATCTTTCCTCGCTGAGGCCGGGAAAGGTCGATTCTACGGGTACATGGGGTTCTGAGGATTGTTCCCGGGGTTTTGGAATTGCTGGCCGGGGTTTTGGAACTGCTGGCCGGGCATTGCGTTCTGCTGGCCGTATCCGGCTGGGGGCTGCCCGTATCCCTGGAAGCCCTGAGCTTGCTGGTCGTAAGGCGCGGGCTGGCCGAAGGATCCGTCGGGCTGCCCGTACTGCGGACCCACCGGAGGCACTCCCCCCGGATATCCCGGACCGGGGAACCCGGTGTCGTCGCCCTTCCTGCGCGTCAGAAGGAATGCGATGAGACCGACCACCACGATCGCACCGGCGCCGATCGCGATCCACCCCCACATGGGGAAGCCGCCGTCGTCGGATTCGTCCTTCGCGTCGGCAGCAGGCGAATCGGTCTTGCTCGACTTCGAGGGGGCCGTAGAGTCGTCGTCGCCGGGGTCGCTCGACGTGGAGTCGTCGTCACCCGTCGCGGAATCGTCGGACGCGGAGGAGTCGGACTCGGCCTTGATGCCTCTGCTGACGATCTTGTAATCGGTCCAGGTTACCTTGTTCCCGTCGATTCTCCCGCCGTCGGAGGCCTTGGTCACCTTGCCGGGCAGTTTGAACGTTATCGAGAAATTCGCGGACTCCAGGTCGCTCTGGCTTATGCCGGATTTTCCGGCGAAGGCCGAGTTGAAGCTGCTCCAGAACTGGCCGGGGATCTCTGCGGTCACTTTGTCCCCGCTCTTCGAATAGAGCAGTTGCTTCAAGGAGCTGGAGAGCTTCAACGTGATGCGGCAACTGGCTCCCTTGGCGCCCGGAACGGGAGCGGTTGTCGATTCTCCCAGCACGCTTTTCTGCGCCTCGAGCTGCATCTTGGCCTTCTCGCACATCGTCCCGTCGTTGGATCCGATCTCCGAGTCGATGTCGAAGGTCAAAGTCTGCTGGTCGCCATCGGTCACGTCCAGAGTGGCCTCCGACCTGCACCCGCCGAGGACGACGAGGAAGGGGAGGAAAAGCGCGAGCATGCGTGCCCGCGGTACTTTCGTTTTCATGGCCTGAGACTACCAAGCCGAAGAAGGGACTAGACAGCCTGCTCCTCGGGGAGGCCATGGGGAAGGACACAGCGGCCTTCCCGGGCGGACCGAGGGTGTGCGGCTCCTCGGAGCGACGGCCTCGGATCGGTGCCGTTCCGCTCATTTCGCGCGACGTGAAACGCCGCACGTCCGGGACGAAAAGCACGGGAAAGAATCGGCTCCTTTGGAAGAATATGTGCTGATCGCGCCGAGGCCTCACAGCCGAGGCAACACATCGCACTAAGGAAGGAACAGCGATGACGGACAAGACCTACACCGTTGACGAGGTCCGGGCCGGGGCACCAGCAGAGGCTCCCGAGGATCTCATCACATTCGTGACCGAGACGGCCAATCTGGCCAAGCCGGATTCCATCCACTGGGCCGACGGTTCCGAGGAGGAGTGGGATCGCCTTACTTCCGAGATGGTTGATGCCGGGATGTTCACCCGCCTCAACCCCGAGAAGCGCCCCAACTCCTTCCTCGCCCGCTCGCTTCCGTCGGACGTGGCGCGCGTCGAGTCCCGCACCTTCATCTGCTCGGAGAAGGAAGAGGACGCCGGCCCGACCAATCACTGGTACGACCCGACCGAGATGAAGGCGATCCTCAAGGAGAAGTTCGACGGCGCCATGCGCGGCCGCACGATGTACGTCATTCCCTTCTCGATGGGCCCGCTCGGCGGACCGATCTCCAAGCTCGGCATCGAGCTGACCGACTCTCCCTACGTGGTAGCCAACATGCGCATCATGACCCGAATGGGCAGTGAAGCCCTCAAGCTGATCGGCGAGGGCAGCGAGTGGGTGCCGGCCGTCCACTCCGTCGGCTACCCCCTGCGCGACGCCGACGACAAGACCCGCGAGGACGTCGCCTGGCCCTGTAACGACGAGAAGTACATCACGCACTTCCCCGAGACCAATGAGATCTGGTCCTACGGTTCCGGGTACGGCGGCAACGCTCTGCTCGGCAAGAAGTGCTACGCGCTGCGCATCGCCTCGACGATGGCCCGCCGCCAGGGATGGATGGCCGAGCACATGCTCATCCTGCGACTGACCGACGAGAAGACCGGCAAGCAGTACCACGTCACTGCCGCCTTCCCGAGCGCCTGCGGCAAGACCAACCTCGCCATGCTCCAGCCCACCATCCCGGGCTACAAGGTCGAGACCGTCGGTGACGACATCGCCTGGATGCGCCCCGGCCCCGACGGCCGCCTGCGCGCCATCAACCCCGAGGCCGGCTTCTTCGGCGTCGCCCCGGGCACGTCCTACAAGACGAACCCGATGGCCATGGAGACCATGAAGGCCAACTCCATCTTCACCAACGTCGCCCTGACCGACGACGGCGACGTGTGGTGGGAGGGCATCGACGCCCCGCTCCCCGACCACGTCATCGACTGGCAGGGCAACGACTTCACCCCGGCCGACGCAGCCGAGGGCAAGAAGGCCGCCCACCCCAACAGCCGGTTCACCGTTCCTGCGTCGCAGTGCCCGATCATCTGCGAAGACTGGGAGGCTCCGCAGGGCGTGCCGGTCGACGCCGTCCTGTTCGGCGGCCGCCGCGCCACCAATGTGCCGCTCGTGGCCGAGCAGTACGAGCCCGCCCACGGCGTGTTCATCGGAGCGTCGGTGGCCTCCGAGGTCACGGCCGCCGCCACCGACGTCAAGGCCGGATCGCTGCGCCACGACCCCTTCGCCATGCTTCCCTTCTGCGGCTACCACATGGCCGACTACTGGAGCCACTGGCTCCAGATGCAGGAGAAGCTCGGCGACGAGTTCCCCAAGGTCTACCAGGTCAATTGGTTCCGCAAGGGCCCCGACGGCAAGTTCATGTGGCCCGGGTACGGCGAGAATTCGCGCGTCCTGGACTGGATCGTCAAGCGCGCCTCCGGCCAGGTCGATGCGATCGACGGCGTGACCGGCCGTTATCCGAAGTTCGAGGACTTCAATCTCGACGGGCTCGACGTCGACGAGGCCAAATGGGCCGCGCTCTTCGAGATCGACCCCGACGCCTGGGCCGCCGAGATGGACGGCACCGAGGAGTACTTCAAGCAGTTCGGCGACAAGCTACCCGAGGCCGTCAAGGACCAGCTGGCCAAGTTCCGCGAGCGGATCGCCGCGGCCAAGAAGGCCTGAGCTGGGCCTTCGCAGCGCAGGTCCTTGGCTGACTGAGGCCGGCCCGCCCTAACCGGTTACGCGTCGGCCCGGGCCCTCGCGAGTGGAGGCAATGCGGTGTCCCCGCTTCCGTACGGAAGCGGGGACACCGGCCTTTTCCGCCTTTCTGGATTATTTCTGGACGCGCCGGGCTGGGCGTGCGCCGTCTCACGTATCCTAAAGGCGTGAACATCCTTCTCCTCGGGTCCGGGGGACGTGAGCACGCGATCGCCCGCGCGCTCAGCGGCGATCCCTCCGTCTCCACACTCGTCATCGCTCCCGGCAATCCCGGTATGGCGGCGCTCGGCGACCTCGTCGCCGTCGACGTCCTCGACGGGCGAGCCGTCGCCGATCTGGCTGCGTCTCGGGGAATCGACCTCGTCGTCGTGGGGCCCGAGGCGCCTCTCGTCGCCGGAGTCGCCGACGCCGTGCGCAGCAGGGGGATCGCCGTCTTCGGACCTTCCGCCGCGGCGGCCAGACTGGAGGGGTCGAAGGCGTTCGCCAAAGACGTCATGGCTGCCGCGCATGTGCCCACCGCAGCGGCGCGCGTGTGCTCCACCGAGGCCGAGGCGGAGGCGGCGCTGGCTGAGTTCGGTCCGCCGCACGTCGTCAAGGACGACGGCCTCGCCGCGGGGAAGGGAGTCGTGGTCACCGACTCCCGGGAGGAGGCTCTCGCCCATGCACGGGCCTGTCTGGGCAAACCGGGAGGGGCGGTCGTGATCGAGGAGTTCCTCGACGGGCCGGAGGTGTCCCTGTTCTGCCTGTGCGACGGGCATGTGGCGGTTCCCCTGCAGCCCGCTCAGGATTTCAAGCGCGCCTACGACGGCGGCCAGGGGCCGAACACCGGCGGCATGGGTGCGTATTCGCCGCTGCCGTGGGCTCCGGACGACTTGGCCGAGGACGTCCTCGCCAGGGTGGCCCAGCCCGTCGTGGACGAGATGGCCCGACGCGGCACTCCGTTCGTCGGACTGCTCTACTGCGGGCTCGCGCTCACCTCGCGCGGACTGAGGGTCGTGGAGTTCAACGTCCGGTTCGGCGATCCGGAGACGCAGTGCGTCCTGGCCCGGCTCGTCACGCCGCTGGCGGGGCTTCTCCGCGACGCGGCCTGCGGCGATCTCGGCGGGGCCGTGCTCGCTTGGTCGGAGTCCTCCGCCGTGACGGTGGTGCTCGCCGCGGCGGGATACCCCGGCGCTCCTCGGACGGGAGATCCGGTCCGGGGACTGCGCGAGGCGGAGGCCACGGACGGCGCCTACGTCGTCCACGCAGGAACCGAGGAGCGCCCGGACGGGAGCATCGTCAGCGCCGGCGGACGCGTGCTGGCCACCGTCGGAATCGGGCCGTCCGTCCCCGAGGCGCGCGACGCAGCATACGCAGCGCTGCGCAAAATCAACCTCGAAGGAGCTCATTTCCGCGGCGACATCGCCGCCGACGTCCACTCCTCGTGTTGAGAGGCATCTCGGGGCGAGTCCACCTGGCGGACGGAAATCGGCGACTCGTGCTATTCGCGTGCGCAGCGATTATGCTGTGCTGGGGACCCACTAGGAAGTGAGTGTGAAGTATGAGCGGACTCGGCATCGCGAAACTGAGCGGCTGGACCCACGTATATTCAGGAAAAGTACGCGACGTATACGTTCCTTCGGGGGTGAGCGCTCATAGCGGAGCCGACACCTACCTCATCGTCGCTTCCGACCGCATCAGCGCATACGATTTCGTGCTGCCGACCGAGATCCCGGACAAAGGCAAGATACTCACCCAATTGTCCCTGTGGTGGTTTGAACAGTTGGCCGACATCACCCCCAATCACGTCCTGTCGACCGACGTCCCGCCGGAAGTGGTCGGACGGGCCATGATCGCCCGACGCCTGGTCATGCTTCCCATCGAATGCATCGTGCGCGGATACCTCGCCGGCTCGGGAATGGAGGAATACCGCAAAACCGGGACGGTGTGCGGGCTGGCACTCCGGCCGGGGATCCTCGAATGCGCCCGCCTCGAGTATCCCATTTTCACGCCGACGTCGAAAGCGCAGATCGGACAGCACGACGAAAATATGACTTTCGCCGAAGTGACCGAATGCGTCGGAGAAGGAGTCGCCCGCGAGCTGCGGGCGAAGTCGGTGGCGACCTACGCCCGTGCCCGGGAAATCGCCGCTGAGAAAGGCATCATCATCGCCGACACGAAATTCGAATTCGGCGTGTCGACCGACTCGGGGGAGAGCGCGATCATCCTCGGCGACGAAGCGCTCACTCCCGACTCCTCCCGGTTCTGGATCGCCGGCTCCTACGCACCGGGCAAGCCTCAGCCGTCACTCGACAAACAGTTCGTGCGCGATTGGCTGCTCTCGCCGAGTTCCGGCTGGGACCCGAATTCGGGCGCCCGTCCGCCGGAGTTGCCCGACGACGTCGTCGAGAAGACGCGGGAACGGTACTGCGAGGTGTACGAGCGGCTCACCGGCCGCGCCTGGCAGTGAAAACCGGGGCGGGGGAGTCTAAGACCGCCGGACGGCTCCCACCCTGCGCTCGTATCATGGACACGAGGCATCACGTGATGCCTGAATTATGAGACAGGAGGAAGCCCTTGGGGCTGATCATCGTCGAAGTCATGCCGAAGCCTGAAATCCTCGACCCGCAGGGCAAGGCCGTGCGCGGTGCCTTCCTTCGGCACGGAGTGGACGTCTTCACGGACGTGCGGCAGGGCAAGCGTTTCCAGCTTTCCGTGGAGGGGCCGGTGACCGAGGCGCATCTGGAGTCTGCCCGCGAACTCGCCGCGACGAGCCTTTCTAATCCGATCATCGAGGACGTCGTCGCCGTCTATGCTGCGGAGGGCGAGCGGTGAGGATCGGCGTGGTGACGTTTCCCGGAACGTTGGACGACGGCGACGCCGCGCGCGCCGTCCGCTTGGCCGGAGGCACGCCCGTCGCACTGTGGCACGCCTCGGACGACGTCGGGGGAGTCGACGCGGTCGTGCTGCCCGGCGGCTTTTCCTACGGCGACTACCTCAGATGCGGGGCCATAGCCGCGCTGGCCCCCGTCATGTCCGCCGTCGTCGAGGCGGCGGACAAGGGCGTGCCCGTGCTGGGGATCTGCAACGGATTCCAGATCCTGTGCGAGGCGCACCTGCTGCCCGGGGCGCTGGTCCGCAACGAGGGGCAGCGCTTCGTCTGCCGCGAGCAAAAGCTTGCGGTCGAGAACGCGGACACGCCGTGGACCTCCGGTTTCACGCGCGGGCAGGTCATCACGATTCCGTTGAAGAACGGCGAAGGGTGCTTCCAGGCCGACGCCGAAACCGTTGCCCGCCTGGAGGGCGAGGGGCGCGTGGCCTTCCGATACGTCGGAGTCAACCCCAACGGCTCGATCAACGACATCGCCGGGGTCGCCTCCGATTCTGGGAACGTCGTCGGGCTCATGCCGCACCCCGAGCACGCCGTCGAACCGGGTTTCGGGCCGGTCGGGGCCGGCGGGCTCCGTTCGGGAACCGACGGGCTGACCTTCTTCACGTCCGTCCTCGAATCGGTTCTCGCCTAGCGGCGCACGAGGATCTCGATCGCGCGGTGCACGAGACTCAACCGAGGCTCAGCCGCCCACGATCGAGAACGCCGTCGCCCGCAGCCGTCATTTCACAGAATCCAGTTTCACAGAATCCAGCGCCCACACTTCGGGACGCCGCCCCGCCTAGGGCCGGACGCTCCCTCGGAACAGGAGAATCCATGGCTTCGGCCGAGCACCGCAACGAAAGCTACGACACCGTCGAGGAAGCCGCGGCGAGCCCCGACCAGCCCATGCCCTGGGCCGAGCTCGGGCTCAAAGAGGACGAATACGCGAGCATCAAAGGCATCCTCGGCAGGCGCCCAACGGCCGCCGAGCTCGCCATGTACTCGGTGATGTGGTCCGAGCACTGCTCGTACAAGTCCTCGAAGGTCCACCTGCGCCAGTTCGGCGAGAAGACCACGGAGGCGATGCGCGAGCGCCTGCTCGTGGGCATGGGCGAGAACGCCGGCGTCGTGGACATCGGCGACGGCTGGGCCGTCACCTTCAAGGTGGAGTCGCACAACCACCCGAGCTACGTCGAGCCGTATCAGGGAGCGGCCACCGGCGTGGGCGGCATCGTGCGCGACATCGTCTCCATGGGGGCCCGCCCCGTGGCGGTCATGGACCAGCTGCGCTTCGGCGACGTCGGCCACGCGGACACGGCGCGCGTTGTGCACGGCGTCGTCGCCGGCGTCGGAGGATACGGCAACTGCCTCGGGCTGCCGAACATCGGCGGGGAAACCGAATTCGACGCGTCCTACCAGGAGAATCCGCTCGTCAACGCCCTGTGCGCAGGCGTGCTGCGCCACGGCGATGTCCACCTCGCCAACGCCTCCGGCGAGGGCAACAAGGTGGTGCTCTTCGGGGCGCGCACCGGCGGCGACGGCATCGGCGGGGCGTCGATCCTCGCCTCCGAGGCCTTCGAGGACGGCATGCCCGCCAAACGGCCCTCCGTGCAGGTGGGCGACCCGTTCATGGAGAAGGTCCTCATCGAATGCTGCCTCGAGCTCTTCGCCGGGGGCCTCGTTCTGGGAATCCAAGACCTCGGGGCGGCCGGGATCTCCTGCGCCACGAGCGAGCTCGCCTCCAACGGCGACGGCGGCATGCACGTGGACCTGGAGAACGTTCTTCTGCGCGACCCCACGCTCACCGCCGGGAAAATCCTCATGAGCGAATCGCAGGAGCGGATGATGGCCGTCGTCGCCCCTGACAGGCTCGATGCGTTCATGGACGTCGTCGGCAAGTGGGAGGTCGAGGCCGCCGTCATCGGGACCGTCAACTCCTCGGGGCGGCTGACGATCGACCACCACGGGCACAGGATCGTCGACGTCGACCCGAGGTCCGTCGCCCACGAAGGCCCCGCGTACGAGCGGCCGTACGCCCGCCCGCAGTGGCAGGACGCGCTCAACGCCGACGGCGCGAACCGGCTCTCCCGCCCCGGTTCGCCGGCCGAGCTGCGCGAGCATGCCCTGCGCGTGCTCACCGATCCGAATCAGGCGGGCGCGGGCTGGGTGACCGACCAGTATGACAGGTTCGTCCGCGGGAACACGGCCCTTTCCCAGCCCGACGACGCCGGGGTGATCCGCGTCGACGAGGAGACCGGGCGGGGCATCGCGATGTCCGCCGACGCCAACGGGCGCTACACGAAGCTCGACCCGTACGAGGGCGCCCGCCAGGCGCTGGCCGAGGCGTACCGCAACGTCTGCACCGTGGGCGCGAAGCCCCTGGCCGTCACCGACTGCCTGAACTTCGGATCGCCGGAGGACCCGGACGCCATGTGGCAGCTCGTCCAGGCGATAACCGGGCTCGCGGACGCCTGCAAGGAGATGGGCGTGCCCGTGACCGGCGGAAACGTCTCGCTCTACAACTCGCACGGCAAGGAGAAAGGCCGCGTCGATTCGTCGATCAACCCGACGCCCGTCGTCGGCGTCCTCGGAGTCATGGACGACGTGCGCACCGCTGTGCCGTCCGGCTGGAGGGAGGACGGCCTCGCCGTCGTGCTGCTCGGCCGCACCCGCGACGAGCTCGACGGCTCCGCCTGGGCGCGCGCGATCCACGGGCATCTCGGCGGGAGGCCGCCGAAGGCGGACCTTCAGGCGGAAATGGCGTTGGGGCGCGTGCTTTTGGCATTGCACGACGCCGACACCGGCGATCTCGGGCCCGTCCTGGCCGCGGCGCACGACGTCTCCAACGGGGGCCTCGTCCAGGCGCTCGCGGACATGGCCGTGCGGGCGGGGGTCGGCGCATCGATCGATCTGACGGCCCTGTGCGACGAGGCGGGGATCGACGATTTCACCGCGCTTTTCTCGGAGTCGCAGGCCCGCGCGGTGCTCGCCGTGTCCGAAGGCTATCTCGACCTGGTGCTGCGCGCGGCCGAGGCCGAGGGCGTCCCGGCCGTGCGAATCGGCACGACGGGCGGGGAGCTGCTCACGATCCAACTTGCCGCCGGGTCGGATCCTGGAGGCCCGACGGGAAGCTCCGACGAGGTGCTCGCCTTCGACGTCGCCGAACTCGCCGCCGTTTCTGACGGCGTGTTGCGCGGCCTGTTCGATTGATAGACTCCGGCCATGGACGACCGTTCCGACGCCGACGCCCCCGGCCTCGCCGCACTCGACGAGCGCGGACGGCGGGCCCTGGAGAGCCTCGCCGTCTCCGGTCCGTCGCCCGAAGCGCCGACCGCCTTCGACGTCCGCTCCAGTCTGACGGGAAGCCTCATCGGCTCCCTCCCGCGCCAGACGGCCGCGGACGTCGCCGCGGCCGCCGCCCGGGCGCGAACGGCCCAGCGGGAATGGGCTGCCACCCCGATGCCCCGCCGTTCGCGCATCCTCAAGGCATTCCACGACCTCGTCCTGGCCGAGCGCAGGGCGCTCCTCGACCTCGTGCAGTGGGAGAGCGGCAAGGCGCGCGCCGACGCCTTCGAGGAAGTGGCCGACGTCGCCATGACGGCCCGCTACTACGCGAACACGGCCGCGCGCCACCTGGCCGACCGCCGCCGCCGCGGTCTGATCCCCGCCCTGACCCGCACGGTCGAACACCGCCAGCCCAAAGGCGTCGTGGGCGTCATCGCGCCCTGGAACTATCCCCTCACCCTGGCAGCCTCGGACGCACTGGCGGCGCTCGCCGCGGGCAACGCCGTCATCCTCAAACCGGACAGCCAGACGCCCCACACCGCCCTCGCCGTGCGCAGCCTGCTGGTCCGCGCAGGCCTGGACCACCGGCTCTTCCAAGTGGTCACGGGCAAGGGAGCCGAGCTCGGACCGCCCCTCGTCGAAGCCTGCGACTGCCTGATGTTCACTGGATCATCGGCCACCGGAGCCCAGGTGGCGAGCCAGGCCGGCGCCCGGCTCGTGGCCGCCTCCGCCGAACTCGGCGGAAAGAATCCTCTCATCGTCTGCCAGGACGCCAACCTCGGCCGGGCGGTGCCGGGCGCGCTCAAGGCGTGCTTCTCGAATTCGGGCCAGCTGTGCGTGTCCGTCGAACGCGTCTACGTCCACGAAAGGGTGTGGGACCGCTTCGTCCCCGCCTTCGCGCGGGCGGCCGGAAAACTGCGCGTGGCCCGCACGATGGACTGGGAGGCGGACATGGGGCCGCTCATCGACCCCGGGCACCTGGCCAAGGTCGACGCCCACGTCCGCGACGCCCTCGGCAAGGGCGCCCGCCTCCTCGCGGGCGGCCACGCGGTCGCCCAAGCCGGCCCGGCGGGCTACGCCCCCACGATCCTGGCCGGGGTCACCGAGGACATGGACGTGTTCGCCGAGGAGACGTTCGGCCCCGTCGTCGCCGTCTATCCGGTCTCCGGCGAGGACGAGGCCGTGCGCCTGGCGAACGCCACCGCCTACGGGCTCAACGCGTCCGTCTGGAGCCGCGACGCGCGGCGAGGCGTGCGAATCGCCAAGAGGATCCACGCGGGGACCGTCAACGTCAACGAAGGATACGCCGCCGCATGGGCGTCGTTGGACGCGCCCATGGGCGGGATGAAGGCCTCCGGGCTCGGACGCCGGCACGGGGCGGAGGGCATCCTGAAGTACACGGAGGCCCAGACGATCGCCGTGCAGCGTCTGGTCAACCTCCAGGCCCCGCGCGGGATGGGGCAGGAGACGTGGGCGCGGGCCCTCGTCTCCTACCTCGAGGTCCTCAGGCGCCTCCCGGGATTCGACCGGTAAGCGGCGGACATGGCCCTCTTCCGTCCGGCGAAGGCACCGATCCGCGGCGCCGTCGTCCTCGTGACGGGCGCCGGCTCGGGAATCGGCGAGCTCATGGCCGTCGGCGCTGCCCAACGGGGGGCGAAGGCCGTGTGCGTGTGGGACGTCGACGCAGCCGCCGCCTCGCGCGTGGCCCACGAGATCGAAAGACGCGGCGGCACCGCCCGGGCCTGGCGGGTGGACGTGGCCGACGGGCACTGCGTGGATGCCGCCGCTGCCTCGGTCCTCGCGGCCTTCGGGCGAGTCGACATCCTCGTCAACAACGCGGGGATCGTCACCGGGAAGCGCTTCGCGGAGATGACCGAGGACGACGTCGAACGCACCTTCCAGGTGAACGTCTTCTCGCTCTACCGCACCGTGCGCCGCTTCCTGCCCGGAATGGTTGAGAGGGACCGGGGCTCGATCGTCACGATCGCCTCGGCCGCCGGGCTCGTGGGAGTGGCGTGCCAGGCGGACTACTCCGCCTCGAAGTTCGCGGCCGTCGGCTTCACCGAGTCGCTGCGCAGCGAGCTGCGGCATTCCGGCTCGCACGTCCATACGCTGGTGGTGGCGCCCTACTACATCGACACCGGCATGTTCGACGGCGTGCGGACCAGGGTGCCGCTGCTCCTGCCGATCCTCAAACCCGCGAAGGTCGCCGACGCGGTGCTCGACTCCGTCGAACGCGGCGATCAACGGCGGGTGCTGCCGCGCTTCGCCAACGCCGTCCTCACCCTCAAAGCGCTCCCGGTCCCCCTGCTCGACGCCGTCACCGAAGCCTTCGGCGTATCCTCGACGATGGACGGGTTCACCGGCCGTCGGCGCGGCGGAAGGGCGGCCGGCGGCGAGGAGCCGCGCCGCAGCTAGAAGGCGACCTGACGCGGGGAAGTGCGCAGCTAGAAGCGACCTGACGAAGCGCGCGGAAGAAGGCCGGCCGGCGCAGCCCGTCGGGTGAGACGGCGGAAGGAAATCCGCACGACCTATTGTGCTGGTGAGCTGGAGCATATAAACTAGTCAGCAGTCGGCAGCAATACCTCGGAAAAATGGAAGACGCTCTGTCCATTGGGTTTAAATTTGTCGACTTTAACCAATTAGTGCCGCTCACACATTGGAAGGGGAAAATAGAATGGGCAGGAAAATTGCCTCGGCACTTTTGACAGCAGGTTTGACTTTTGGAGTTGGCGGTGTCGCGGCAGCTCACCATCTCACACCTGGAGGTGGCAGCTGGTACTATGGAAATTCTTGGACAAAAGCCTACTCTGAATACTACCATGCGAGTCAGTGTCATGGTTCGTCCATTACGCGTAACGGGAGAAAACAGGCTGATTCTGGGATAACAAATCCTAGGTATTGGGCTAATGCTTATAAGCGAAGTGCGCCGTGGACGGGATATCATTATCATTGGCGTTATGATAGTGGTTGTCGTTAACCATCATAAACGATGTGTTCATCATTTATGATGAACACATCGTTTATGTTAATTATCCTAGTCGGGTGTGTCTATCGTGATACGGATGCTTCTGCGGTCGGTTTCCGCGGTCATGGCGATCGTCGCCAGTGTGCTCGCCATAGGGATGATCCGCGAGGACGACTCTTCCTTCCCTCTGGGGACGGCGAGATCCTTCTCCCTGAACACGGGGACGTCCAGCAAGGCGAAGGCGGAGCTGCTCGCGGGGCTCAACCGCGTGGCCGACGCCGAGCACATGGTGCTGGTCAAGGCGACGGCAGACCTCTCTTCGTCGGGCGGCGCCCGCGACCTCGTCTGGTTCGGATCGCATGCCCCCTCGCCCGGCGGGAAGGTCGGCTGGTTCGACCCGTCCGTGCGGGGTGAACTCATCCCCTCCTCCCGGATGGGGGACCGCCCGCTGTCTGGAAACTACGCGATGTCCTCGTGCGAAGGCTGCGAACAGGCCGTCGAGGATTGGGCCAGAGCGGCGGGCGTGGGCCTCCAGTGGGAGGACGCCCGCTCGATCACCGGCCTCGTGAGCGGATACGTGAACGGGAGCGGCGCCGGGTTCGCCGCCGTCAGCGTGGTGGTGTTGCTGGCTTCTGTGATCGTCGCGTGGTTCGCCGGCCGGGCGCGCTCGCGCTCCCTGCGCCTTCTGGGCGGCGTCGCCCCCTGGCGGATCCATGGTTTGGACATGCGGGTCCTCGGACGCACAGTGGTCGGTTGGTCGCTCGCCGGATGGGTTGCATCGGGCGTCGTCGTGCTGTGGCGCTACGGCTTCGACCGGTTCGCGACGTTTTCTCTGTGGTCGCTGTCGGTTCTGGCAGCCGTCGATGCGCTCGCCGTCGCCGGGGGCGCCGTCGTCTCGTGCCTCATCCGGCCCAAGGCCGCCGCGATCGCGGCGCGTCGCCCTCCGCTACTGGCCCTCGTCAGGCTCGGCCTGGCCGTCCGGGCCGTGGCCGTGGTGGTGGCCGTGGCGGTCATACCCTACGCCATCGACTACGGGAATGCGGCGCGCAGCGCCCGCGCCCAGGCGGAGCGCTGGAGGGACGCCCGGGGAACCGTCACGATGAGCCTGTCGAGCCTCACCCTCGAGCCCGCCTACCGGCAGGAATACCTGAGGCGGCTGGGGCAGTTCGCCGACGCGGTGCAGGGCGAGGGGCTCGCGGCGCTGTCGACCACGGTGAACGCGGTCGAGGTTCCACCCGAGCGAATCGCCCCCTTCGACCGCATCGTCATGACCGACGAGAAGTTCCTGTCGATCATGGGCATAGGCGTGAACAGGCCCGGACCGCACGGAGCGCTCACGCCCGTGCCGGCCGCGGCCATTCCGGCGGCGGCTCGGAACTACCTGTTCGGGGATCACGACAGCTTCCGAATGTGGCCCAATTCGAACCGCCCCCAGAAAGTCGCCTACTACACGTACACGGGAGGCGAGCGCCTGCCGACGATCGGCACCACGCTGTCCGACGCCAACCCGGCGAAGGCCAGCCATCCGCTCATCGTCCTGGTGGACCGGCCCCTGAGCTCCTTCAATCCGAGCGCCGTCGACACGTTCATCACCAACGGGCACCTGATCTTCACCGACGCCGAACGCCTGCGCCGGCTCGTCCACGCGCATGGGCTGGACTCGGCGGTCACCTCGGTCGACAGCGCGGTGGGAACCCTGCTGGACTCCGCGCAGACATACGCCCAGCAGGCCTGGATGGCCGCATTGGCGACGATCCTCGCGGGTCTGTCCATCGCCGTGGCCGCGGTCCAGGCCGCCCACATCTGGGCGGGGCGCAACCAGCGGCGCATTTTCGCCCGTCACAGCGCCGGGCACTCGTATTGGAGGATCGCGGCCGGCCCGCTCCTGGGAGAGGCGGCCTTCATCGCCGTCGCGGGAACGCTGGCTGCGGCCTTCGCCGTCGCCAGGTTCAAACTGCCGTTCGGCTGGGCCCTCGCCGTGAGCTGCGCGGTCGCCCCCGTTTACGCTGCGGGCGCGGTTCTGGCCTACCGATCGGCGGCCAGGCGGGCCTTCCGCCGAGCGTTGCACAGGAAGGCGTAGACCGTGCGCCTCTCGCTTCCCAGTGCGTCCCGTTGGACAAAGGAGCAACTGACATGAGCATCGAAGCATCCGACCTCGGCGTGACAATCGCCGGCCGCAGGATCTTGGACGGCGTCACCCTGACGTGTCGACCCGGCCAGGTGATCGCCCTCGTCGGCCCGTCGGGCTGCGGCAAGACCACCCTGCTCAACTGCCTGGGTCTGCTTCAACGCCCCAGCGCCGGCGCCGTTTCGGTGAACGGGCACGACACGGCCTCGGATCGAGCGCGCCGGCGTTTCTGGCGGAGGGAAGCGGCTTTCGTCTACCAGGACTACGGGCTGATCGAGGAGGAGACCCTGGCCTACAACGTCACGCTCAGAGCGCCCGGGTTCCTGCGGTGCCGCCCGCGCCCCGACGCCCGCCTGGACGGGATCCTGGAGACGGTGGGCCTCGCCGGGCGCCAGGCCGAGACGGCGTCCGTCCTGTCGGGCGGTGAGAAGCAGAGGGCGGGGGTGGCCCGCGCCCTGTACAAGGAAGCCTCCTATGTCTTCGCCGACGAGCCCACGGCCTCTCTCGACCCGGATAATCGGCGCATCGTCACCGGCCTGTTGGAACGCGCGGCGAAAGCCGGTGCGTGCGTCGTCATCGCCACGCACGACGACGCCCTCGCCTCCCGCGCAGACGTCGTCCACTCCCTGGCGTCCGCGCGGGCGTGAAAGACCGGATCGTCGACGAACACCGCCCGCCGTGCGCCGAGTCCGGCTGCAGGCCGTTTCGAGCCGTGCGGGGAAACGCGCGACCGCCCGCTCTTCAGCATGCCGACGTGTGACGCCTCGCATGGGGGAGCCGACTCGCGCCACAGCACCATAAAAGCCGCCATCCCCCGATGCCTCGCATGGGGGAGCCGACTGACTGGCGAGGGGGAAGGATGTTTTGGCACTGAGGCCCTCGCATGGGGAGTCGGCCGTCGGCGAACGGGGCGCTGGGATACTTGCATCTCGCTTGGGAATGGACGATTCGGGGCGTCCTACCCTGTGGGGGACTTTTGGGAGTCGGAGTCATTGATTAAAGTGAGAGCGGAGGTTGGATATCTTGCGGAGAAGACATTGAGGAAAGTGAAGGCGTTTTGAAATGATTTAACTTAACGTGAAGGAAATCGAATAAAATTCGAGAAAGGGTATTCGTGGTGAAATCACGTTCAATTTGCGTTGTGTTGGCGATCATAGTTCTCGGATGGCTGTATTTCGTTCCACCATCATACGAACCGTTGGGGTATGACAAAGAACTCTCCTGCGCCCCTTTGGCATTCGACCATTCAGGCCACGGCAAGGGCGACAAGCCGGATTCCGACCTCGTCGAACGCCGGTATAGAAAGTATTACGGCTCCTCTGGCAGTTCCGACGTCGATCGCGACGACGACCTCAAGAAGGAAGCGGATTCGGTAGTCGAGGACTGGAAGGAGGGCTGCCGGCTGGTTCGCGAGGACAGGCAGGCCTTGCTGAACATGGCGTCGGTGCTGTTCGCCACGATTTTCCTCTCCCTGTCCATCTCCCAGCTGAAGGCGAAGCTGCCCGCGGAATCTTCGCGGGATGGCGCGGGCGCGGAGCCGCGGGATGGCGCGGATGGTGTGGCGTCCGCAGCGCCGCAGACCGCTGCGAAGCGAGCGGGGGCGGGGGCCGGAAGGTCGGGTTTCGTCAGCGCCGAGGCGGATCCCCGCGGCCTCGCGGACGTCGGTTCATCGCCGCGGACATCAAAGCCGGAGCCGTCGAAGACGCCGGTGAACGGCACCGGCCCGTCGAAGGCCTCAGGCGAGAAGGGTGCGCCGGCGTCCGATCGCGGAGGGCAATCGCCGGACGGCGCACAGTAGGCGGGTCTCAGACGGGGCGCAGGCCTTCGGCGCGCGCCCCCGACCGCACGGGTCGACGACCGGTGCGGTCGGGGGCGCTCTGCCGCACGCGATCCACGAGGCGTTGCCCGGGTCCGTCGGGAACCGCATGGAGTTCGGCGTCGAGCATTGCCGCCCGGACGTCCTCGACTGGGATCCGAAGCTCCAGGGCGATGCGCTTCCCCGTGACGACGCCGAGTTTCGACGAGGCGAGGATTTGCGGAAACACTCGCGATCGCTCGTAGGAGACCATGCCGTCCGGTTCGCCGCCCCGAAACCCTCGCTGCGACAGGGCCGTGCACGTCGTCCGGTAGATCCAGTCGGTCATGCGCCCGAGCTTGTGGACCGTATAGGTCAGAGCCATGGCCGATACGGCGAAAGCGCGCTTGACTCGCAGAATCTCATCGATCGTGGGATTGGGCGGCAGATACTCGACGACGCTCTCCGCAGGCATGAGGAATTCCGAAGCGAATGCGTCCGCCTCCCGCTCTTCTTCGGCACGGGAACCGGGGCCGCGATGTCGGTGCAGCACGAGGTGTCCGATCTCATGGGCGAGGTCGAATCGCGCCCGTTCCGGCGTCTTCCTCCGTGCGAGGAAGACGTGGGGAAAGCCCTCATACCACGTCGAATACGCATCGACTGACGCTGCGACTTCGGGTAGCCCGTTGACGCGGATGCCTCGGAATTCCGCCAACTGGATGAGATTCGGCAAGGGCCGGGAACCGAGCCCCCACAGACTGCGCAACATCGTCGCTGCGAACCGAGCGGTTTCGCCCTCCAACGTCGGAAGGTCGACCTTCGGGAGGGTGAAACGCTCGGCGATCCAGCGATCCACCTCGATGCCTGAAGCTCCGGCGGCGACGGCCGCGTCTCGTTGACGACGGGTAGTAGCCCTGCCTGCGCGGAATCGGATGCTTTCGGTCTCGACGGTCGGCTCCGATGGCAGGGTGAAGTATCCCTCGGGGAAGCCGAGCGCATCCGCGAGCTCGGAAAGGGCATTCGGTGGAGCGCCCATCGTTTCGTATGCGCGTACCGTCCGATCAGTCAGTCCCAGCCGGCTGGCGAGTTTTGCCTGATTCCAGCCGCGACGCATGCGGGCGAGCTTGATGCGTCCAGGGTTGAGCCGATCGTCAAGCGATATAGAAGTCAATGTCTTCTCCGCCGATGTCTTCTGGGACGTTGCCCGAAAAGGTGAATGAGACGAGGAGCTCACGGCGCCTGGGGATTCCGCGGCCCGCTCTATCAGGCTTTCCGCTCTATCAGGCTTTCCGCCATAGCTCGCACTTCCTCGGGGCCGATGATGGCGGCCGCGATGTTCGCCAGCGTGTGGACGGCCACCAGGCCGAAGGCGGCGCTGATGTCGTCGGGCGAAGGCTCTGGCCTGCCGTTGCCCTGCGCGACGATGCCGGCCGTCAGGTGGAGGGTTTCGCGCCACATCGTTCCCACTTCCTCGCGGGCTTCCTCGTGGCGGACCGCATAAGTCCACCATTCCAGGCCGATCAGGATGGATTCGAGTTCCTTATCCGAATACTCCGCCGGAGAGTCGCAGAGCAGCGGCGGCTCGGTTCCGGCTTTCCGGTGTTGGTCGAGCAGGTCCTTCTGCCTGCGGTGCAGTTCGCGGGCCATCTCCAGGAACAGGGCCTCCTTGGACGGGAAGTTCGCGTAGAGCGCTCCCTTCGTGTATCCGGCTGCGGCGGCGATGTCGGCGACGGACGCTCCCTCATAGCCCTTCGCCGCGAAGATGTGATGGGCTGCCTCCAGGATGTCCTGGCGGGTGCGTTCGGCCTTGCCGCGGCCGCGGCGCCGACCGTTGCGGGCGCCTTCCGGCGCATCGGCGATCGACGACGCGACTGCGGCGAGCTCCTCGGAGGTCTTGCGGAGCGAGGACGACAGCGCCTTTTTCCCCGTCTCCTGCGCCTTCTTCGCCGTCTCTTGAGTTCTTCTCCCCGCTTCCCGCTTGACGGCGCGCGAGAGCTGCCCCAGCGCCTCTGTGAGGGCGCGGGTCGCCGATGCCAGGCTCTCCCCGCCGTCCTCGGCTTCTCGGGGGGCGTCCTTCCCGTCGCTGCTCATGTGCTCACAGTACCGCAGCCTCCGGCCGGCGAGGGGAGAGAATGCCGGCCGGGCGGCGAGCCTGCGAGCGGATCGACGCAGCGGGTTGACAGGGCGGACCGGGAACGGCCTAATATTGAACCGACGGTCGGTCGGTAAGTGTAGGGCGACTGAGTGCCGGACGACCGGGAATGCAGATCCAGCCGGAAGGGAGAAGCGGATGCCACGTACGAGCAAACCCGCCGAGCGGCGCAAGGACGAGATCCTCGACGCGGCCCAGCACCTGTTCACAACCAAGGGATTCCAGGCGACGACGGTGGAGGACGTCCTCGCGGCCGTCGGCATCGCCAAAGGGACCCTGTACTACCATTTCGCGGGCAAGGACGAAGTTCTCCGGGGCCTCATCCTGCGCACGGTCAACCGGATGGCCGACCAGGCGAAGGCCATCGCCGAAGGCGACGGCCCGGCAGTGGAGAAGTTCTTCGCGGTCCTCGCCGCCACGCGAGTCGACGGGCAGGACGCCGAGCTGGTCGGCGAGTTCCACGCCCCCGGCAACGCGGAATTCCATCTCATGTCCATCGTCGAGACGGTTCGGCGCCTCACGCCGATTCTCGCGGAGATCGTCGCCGAAGGCGTCGAGGAGGGGGCCTTCACCACCGACCAGCCGCGCGAGACGGTCGAAATCCTCCTCACGTCCGGCGGGCTGCTGCTCGACGAGGGCATCATCCCCGGCGACGCAGCCGACATGCAGCGGCGCACGCTCGGCGTAGTTCGAGCGGCGGAGAGGCTCCTGGGCTGCCCCGAGGGAACGCTGGGGTCGATCGCGGGGCGGTGGGCATGAAGCGGTTTTCGATTCTCTTCTGCGGCGCCCTCGTCAACTCGGTGGGAACGGGGTTGAGCGCTTTCGCCTTGGCGATCTTCATGTTCGACGCATACGGCACCGCGTCCTCCGTCGTGCTCGTGCAGCTGTCCGCCTTCGCCCCGATCGTGCTGCTCGCCCCGGTCGCCGGGGTCCTGGCCGACCGCTTCGATCGGCGAGTCATGATGGCGATCGGCGACGGCGGATCGATCGGAGGGCTCCTCATCGTCATGGCGGCCGTTTCGTCCGAGCGACCCGGCATCGGGCTCGTCTGCGGCGGGATCGCGGCCTCCTCCTGCTTCGCGGCCCTGACCGAGCCCGCACTGCGCGCCAGCGTCAGCGACCTCGTCGGCCCCGACGAGTACGTCCGCGCCTCCAGCATGCTTCAGATCGCCTCCTCCGCGAGGTACCTGCTCTCGCCGTTCCTGGCGGGGATGCTCCTGCCGGCCGTCGGGCTGCGGGCCATCCTCCTCCTGGACGCGAGCACGTGCGTGGTCACGGTCGCCTGCTCCGCGGCCGTCCACAAGGCCGTCGGGCATCAGCGCGGCCTGGCGGAGGAGAGCGGCTTCCTCGCCCAGCTGGCCGCGGGCTGGCGCGCAGTGGCCTCGCGTTCCGCGGTCCGCCGCCTCGTGGCCCTCATGACCTGCCTGACCTTCGCGATCGGATTCGTGCAGACCCTCGTCAAGCCGATCCTCCTCCCGCACGTGCCCACGTCGACGATGGGGACGGTGGAGACGGTCATGGCCGTCGGAATGCTGGCGGGGGCGGGCCTCGTCGGCCTCATGTCGGGCGCCCGTCCGACGACTCTGCTGTGCGCCGGGCTGCTGACCGCGGCCGTCTCCATGATCCTCCTGCCCCTGCGGCCCGCGGCGTGGTGGGCCGCCGCCACCGGATTCGCCTTCTTCGCCGCGCTGGCGCTGTGCAACGCAGGAGCCGAGGTGATCGTGCGCATGGCCATCCCGAACGAGCGCCAGGCGCGCGCGTGGGGGGCGATCGGCATGGTCTCCCAGTTCGGCTACATCGCCGCCTACATCGTCGCCGGCCCCCTGGCCGATCGCGTCTTCGAGCCGCTCCTGCGGCCCGGCGGCGGGCTGGCGGCGACCGTCGGGAAGACTCTCGGCACCGGGCCGGGCCGTGGGACCGCCCTGCTCGTGGCATGCGTCGGTGCACTGGCCTTCGTCCTGGCCTGCGTGACGATCTCCGGCAGGAGAGCGCTCGCATCGACCGCTCGTCCGGGCAGACCGCCGGCCCGGCCGGAGGCGGCGCCGACCACGGGCGCGGGAGCCTCGACCGCGGGGAGTGGAGCGAGGCGAATGCCGGAGAAGGCCGACGCGACGGACGGCAAGGAGGCCGCATCGTGCTGATACGCATGCTCCGCGCAGACCTGCGCCGCGGCGTCGCCCAGTCCGCAGCCCTGACGGTCCTCATCGCCTTGGCGGTGGCGCTGGCCGCCATGAGCACCACCCTCGGCATCCGCGCCGGCTCGGCCGTCAACGCGCTGTGGAAACGCGCCGTGCCCCCCGATGTCGCGCACATGCACACCGGGACGCCCGACGCGAACGCCCTGAGGGCGTGGGTCGACCGCCGGTCCGACGTCGCCGACTACCACCTCATGCGGACGCTGCCGGTACCCGTGCAGCAACTGACGATAGCCGGCAAGAGCCAGGCGGACTCCGTCCTCGAACCCGCATTCGTCACCGCGCCCAAGCGCTTCGACCTCCTGCTGGGCCAAGACGGGAAGCCCGCGAACCCCGGCCCCGGCGAGATCGCCCTCCCAGTTCACTACAAGGCGCAGGGCGCCGCCGCCGTCGGAGACACGGTGCGGGTCAGGAGCGGCTCGTGGGTTCGCGAGCTCAAGGTGGTCGACTTCGTCCGCGACCCGCAGATGAACCCCTCGATGGTCACATCCAAGCGCCTCGTCGTCCACCCCAGCGACTTCGCCGAATTCGACAAGCGGCTGAAGCCCGAGTACATCGTGGAATTCCGGCTCGCCGACGGCGTCGAGGCCTCGGCGTTCGTCAAGGCCTTCGAGTCCAGCGGGCTGTCGAGCCAAGGGATCACCGTCGACACGTCGATATTCAAGCTGATGAACGGCCTGACGACCGTCCCCGTGGCCGCTGTGGCCCTGCTCGTGGCGATCCTACTGGCCGTCGTCGCCGCGCTCGTCCTGCGCTACGCCTTCCTGGCGGCGATGGAGGAGGATCTGGCGCAGATCAGCGTCCTCAAAGCGATAGGGGCGCCGCCCCGGGGCGTCAAACGGCTCTACCTCGCCAAATACTCCGCTTTGACGGCCGGAGGGGCCCTCGTCGGCTACCTCCTGTCCATCCCCATGGCGGCGCAATTGAGCGACGCCGTCCTCCTCTACCTCGGCAAGTCCAGCGCCGGCGCGTGGCCGATTCTGTGCTCCATCGCGGCCGCCGTGGCGCTCGCGGCCTCGATGGTCGGCTTCTGCTGGATCCTGCTCAGGCGCATCGACAGGCTTTCGGCCGTCCAGGCCTTGCGCACCGGCGTCAGCGGGAGAGTCCGCCGGCGGCGCCACCGCCTGTCGCTGGCGTCGAGCAGACGGCTTCCCGTCGACGTCTGGTTGGGGCTGAGAGAGGCGTTTCGGCCCGCGAACGCCCTTCTCCTGGCCGTCCTGACGGTGTGCACGATCGTGCTCATCCTCCCCGCCAACGTCGTCACGACGATGGGCGACCCCGGATTCGCCTCCTACATGGGCATAGGCCGGGCCGACCTGCGCATCGACGTGCCGGCGGGTTCGGCCGACTTGGACACGGCCTACTCCAAGGTCGCGGCGGAGGCAGGCGTCGGCCGCGCCGTGCAGATGACCGACCATCGCTACGACATGAGGAAACCGGGAGGCGCATGGGGCTCCGCCCTGGTGGAGAGCGGCGATCAGAGCGCCTTTTCGGGGAGGTACCTGCGCGGCCGCGCTCCCGCGACTGCGAAGGAGATCGCGCTGTCGAGCAACCAGGCCGACGAAGCGAAGGTCGGACTCGGCGACGTCGTCGACGTGCGACTGCCCGCCTCTCCCGGCGGGCCTGGGCGGCCCGCCGCGGCGGAGAGGACCGTGAGCCTGCGAGTGGTGGGCCTCTATCAGGACATCACCAACGGAGGGAAGACCGCCAAGACCACGGAGGCCGCCGTCGCCGGCGACGCCTCGACGCCGCTCAGGCGAGTCGTCTACGCCGACGTCGCCGGCGGAGCCGACGCGAAGGCGACTGCGCAGTCCCTCAGGCAGCGGCTTCCCGGGGCCTCCGTGGCCCAGGTCAGCGAGTACATCTCCCAGACGCTCGGCGCGACGCTGTCGCAGATGCGGTCGGTGGCGGTCTTCTCCGCGGCGGTGGCGATCGCCCTGGCCTTCCTCGTCGCCGCGCTCTTCGCCGTGCTGGTCGTGGCCCGGGAATCTTCGCAGATCGGCATCCAGCGGGGAATCGGCATGAGCACCCGGCGCCTGCGCGTCCAGTACCTCGTCCGCTTCTGCGCCGTGCTGCTGGCCGGAGTGGTTCTGGGCACGACGGTCGTCGAGACCCTCGGCGAGGCCGCCGTGGGCGGAGTGCTCGGATACATGGGTGCGCCGGACATAGCTTTCATGACGAACCCGTGGCTCGTCCGGCTCGTCCTGCCGGGGGCTCTGGCCCTGGCCGTGGTCGCCGCCGTGCTGCTGGCCATGCGCCGCGTACGCATGATGACGGTTCTGGACCGCGAATGAGCGCCGACGCACCGGGCCGAGACCCCGTCAACCTCGGAAATCGGGGCGCGGGAGAGGAACCGGCCGGCTCCGCGCCCCGTTCCGAACGCCGGCACGCCGGCGACAAGCATCGACAACTCAGCGAGGAGACAGCAATGTCAATACTGCAAGCCACAGCCGTGACCAAGGACTACTCCGGCCGGACCGGAGTCGGGAACCGGGTGTTGCGCGGCGTCGACCTGGCCGTGGAGGCCGGGCAGTTCGTCGCGGTCATGGGGCCTTCGGGCTCCGGCAAGACCACCCTTCTCAACATCCTCTCCGGCATGGACAGGCCCACCAGCGGAAGCGTGAGCGTATCCGGCCACGACATCTCGGCGATGACGGAGAAGGATCTCGCAGCCCTGCGTCTGCGGCGGCTCGGTTTCGTCTTCCAGAGCCCTCACCTCATGCGAACCCTCAGCCTGCTCGACAACGTCGTCCTACCCGGTTTCCTCGCCGGCGACGAACCCCGGGCCGAGATCGTCGCGCGGGGCCGGGCGCTCATGGACGACATGGGGATAGCGGACCTGGCGAAGAGCGACGTCACTCAGGTCTCGGGAGGCCAGCTCCAGCGAGCCGGCATATGCCGCGCGCTCATCAACGAACCGGAGATCCTGATCGGCGACGAACCCACGGGCGCCCTCAACTCGGCCGCCGCGGCCCAGATACTCGACATCCTCGACCGGGTCCGCTCCCGGGGGACGACGGTGGTCCTCGTGACCCACGACCCGGCGGTGGCCGTCCGGGCGGATCGCGTGGTGCTGCTCGTCGACGGCCGGGTCGTCGAGGACGTCACACTGGGGCGCTACGAGGCGGCCCGTTCCGCCGAGCGCACGGAGGCGGTCTCGGCGCTCCTGTCGCGCAGGGGGGTGTGAGGCGAGCCGGACCGGCGATCCCCTGCGGGCCGCCGCGACCGGAGCAAGGGTGGACTCCCGGCCGTTCTAGCGAGTCCGGCCGCTCCAGCTGTGCGCCCCGCAGCCGGACGGGGGCCTTCATCACACGCGAATTCGGGGGAAGGAGGCCGCGTCGATTTTGAATACTGTACCGTATGGTATGTACCATGCAGTATGAACGGAACGTTGAAAGGAGACGCGATGTCACAGACACTCCTCGTCGAGGACCTGCACAAACGCTTCGGATCGGGGCGGCGCCTCGTCTGGGCCAATGACGGGATCACCATGTCCGTGAACGCAGGGGAGGTGGTCGGACTCCTCGGCCACAACGGGGCGGGCAAGACCACCCTCGTCAACCAGATCGTCGGCCTGTACCGGCCGTACTCGGGCAGGATCGCGGTCGACGGCGTGGACGTCGTCGCCGACCCCGCTGCCGCGAGACGGCTCGTGAGCGTCCAGGCCCAGGAGAACGTGCCCATCACGGGCATCAGCCCGCGAAAGGCCGTCGAGCTCGTCGGCAGAATCCGCGGCGGCAGGCGCTCGGCGATGCGCCAGCGCGCGAAGGGTCTGATCGACGCGCTCGACATGGGGGAGTGGGCCGACAGGCCCGCCGAGAAGGTGTCGGGCGGGGTGGCCCGCCTGTCGGCCTTCGCGATGGCGGTCGCCCGTCCGGGAGCCCTGGTGGTCCTGGACGAGCCGACCAACGACGTCGACCCCGTGCGCAGACAGCTGCTGTGGGACGAGGTCCGCAGGGTCGCCGACGACGGCGCAGCCGTCCTGTTGGTCACCCACAACGTGCGCGAAGCCGAACGGGCCGTCGACAGCCTCGTGCTCCTCGACCACGGGAAGATCCTCACCAAGGGCACGACCGCCTCCGTCGTCTCCGAGTTCGGGGGAGGGTTCCGCCTGGACGTCGACGTCGCCCGAGGGGCCGTCCCCGCATTCCCCGACGGATGGGGCGTGCACAGACACGACGCCGCGCACTGGTCCGTCAGCGTGCCGGAGGGCGGCGGTGTGGAGGCGGCGGAGTGGGCCACCCACGCCCGCGCCGCCGGGCAGATCGTGCGCTACGAACTCGGGCCCGTCTCTCTCGAAGAGGTCTACGTGGCCCTGACCACCGAGGCGGACGAGACGAGGGCGGCATGAACGGCATGACAGGCGGAAAGAACACGAGCCACGCGAACGACGAGCGGAGAGGGACTGGCATGAATGCGACGATGGGAACGCCCGCGGCGGACGAGGCGCCGGCGGAAGACGCCACACCGGGGGGTGCGCCGCAGGCCGGAGAGGAACCGCGCGGGACCGGGGCACTGGTCCGCGGTGCGGGCGGAGCGCGCGCGGCGCAGGCCTCCGTGGGGCCGCTCAGGCAGCTCGGCCTGATGGTGCAGTGGCAACTCCGCCGCCAGGCCATCGCGGCGCCCGTCTTCATCGCTCTACAGCTCCTCATGGCCGTCGCCGTCGTGTACGGGTACAGCTACATCATGGGCGACGTCGACCGCCAGGAGAGCCTGTACCTGGTGACGGCCGGGCCCTCCATCTCCGTTCTCGTTCTCGGATTCGCGCTGACCTCGCAGTTCGTTGCGGCCTCCCGCACCGAGGGGAGCTACGGGTGGATGCTCACCCTGCCCATCGGGCGGCTGATGTTCCTCCTGGGAGACCTCGTCGTGTGGGCGCTGCTCGCCCTGCCGGGCCTCGTCGTCGGCGCGATCGTGGGCGCACTCCGGTTCGACATCGGCCTGTCGCCCACGTGGTGGCTGGTTCCGGGCGCGCTGCTCGTCTCGCTCATCGCCGCCTCGGTGGGGTATGCGGCGGCTGTGCTGCTCGCGGCCCAGCTGTCCATGCTCGTCGGCCAGATCTGCGTCTTCATCGTCATGCTTTTCGCGCCGATCGCCTTCCCCGTCGAACGCCTGCCCCAGTGGGTGCAGAGCGCACACGAGTGGCTCCCCTTCGAGCCCATGGCGCAGGTGCTCCGAGCGGGCCTAGAGTCGGGCGACTTCACCGTTCCGGGCCGCTCCTGGGCGCTTCTCGGCGTATGGTGCGCCCTCACCCTCTCGGGCGTGTTGATGGCCCTGAGGCGTCGCCGGTGAGGACGGTTCGAATCGTCGCCGCGGACGGGGCGTAGACTGAGACGCCGGAACGGGGCCGGCTTTCCGTCCGGGCCGAGCGGACGCCCGGACGGAAAGCCGGCGCCTTTTAGAGTGTTTTGGTGAAAATCATACGCAAACGAGAGGGAGTTCGGCCTGTGTCACATTCCGGAAGTCCCTTCCCTTCGGGCGAAACATGCCCCACACTTATACTCGGTTTGTGTTCTCTTCTCGAAACAGTAAGGAGCTGATATGAACGCACAGGTGGACAAGGTCTACGAACAGGTCGTGGCCCGCAATCGCGGAGAGGTCGAGTTCCACCAAGCCGTTCGCGAGGTCCTCGACTCCCTCACGCCGGCCCTCGAGGGACATCCCGAGTACACGGAGAATGGACTTCTCGAGCGCCTGGTCGAGCCCGAGCGGCAGATCGTCTTCCGCGTGCCGTGGGTCGACGACGCCGGAAACGTCCAGGTCAACCGCGGCTTCCGCATCGAGTTCAACTCGGCGCTCGGCCCCTACAAGGGCGGCCTGCGCTTCCATCCGTCGGTCAACATCGGAATCATCAAGTTCCTCGGCTTCGAGCAGATCTTCAAGAACGCCCTGACCGGCCAGGGGATCGGCGGCGGCAAGGGCGGATCGGACTTCGATCCGCACGGCAAGTCCGACGCCGAGGTCATGCGGTTCTGCCAGTCCTTCATGACCGAGCTTTCCCGGCACATCGGCCCGAACACCGACGTTCCCGCCGGCGACATCGGCGTCGGCGGCCGCGAGATCGGCTACCTCTTCGGCCAGTACAAGCGGCTTCGCAACCGCTACGACGCCGGCGTCCTCACCGGCAAGGGCCTCGGATTCGGCGGCTCGCTCGCGCGCACCGAGGCCACCGGCTACGGGACGGTCCTGTTTGCCCAGTCGATGCTCGGCACGAAGGGCGACTCGCTCGAGGGCAAGACGGTCGCCGTCTCCGGCTCGGGCAACGTCGCGATCTACGCCGTCGAGAAGCTCCAGGCCCTCGGGGGCAAGGCCGTGACGATCTCGGATTCCTCGGGTTATGTGGTCGACGAGGCCGGCATCGACCTCGACCTGCTCAAGCAGGTCAAGGAAGTCGAGCGCGGACGCGTGGCCGACTACGCCGCGCGCCGCCCCGGCGCCCGCGTGGCCACCGGCGGCAGCGTGTGGCAGGTGCCGTGCGACGTCGCACTGCCGTGCGCAACTCAGAACGAGCTCGATGGCGACGCGGCGGCCACCCTCGTGAAGAACGGGTGCGGCGTCGTGGCCGAGGGCGCCAACATGCCCTCCACTCCCGAGGCCATTGAGGTCTTCCAGAAGGCTGGGATCCTCTACGCCCCGGGCAAGGCCGCGAACGCAGGAGGCGTGGCGACCTCCGCCCTGGAGATGGAGCAAAACGCTTCACGCACCCGGTGGGATTTCGAAACCGCCAATGCCAAGCTGACTGACATCATGGCCGACATCCACGACTCGTGCGTCGAGACCGCCGAGCGCTACGGCCAGCCGGGCAATTACGTGCTCGGTGCGAACGTCACGGGCTTCACCAGCGTGGCCGACGTCATGATCGCTCACGGGATCATCTGATTGTCTGATTCAATGTGCGGCTCTTCGCAATTGGGGGTGTAGTCGAGGCTGGCGCGTCGTTCCCGGTGTAGGGGTCGAGGTCTCCCAGGATGGAAGTTCTGACGCTGTCCATCCGGGAGGCTTCGACGTGCCTGACGTTACCTTCGCTTGCTTTGACCACGTTTTGTCGGCTTGATGGGCTTGTACCGGGCGGCAGAATCACCGGGGAAGCGCTTGTCCCAACTAGGCGGAATGGTGCGGTGACACTGCGGGGGCTCATCCCACCCGCGGTGTCACCTTCACCAAACCATGCACCGCTGCAAGCCGCGCAGCTGCATCCTCCAGCACCTTCGACGGCGGCGCCTGCTCACCTGGAAACGGGGTGACGACAAGATTCCCGTCATCCATTTCCCAGACGCCGGTGATCCGCCCTCCCTGGGTCAGGACGGGAGCGATCCAACCCGCAGCCTTGCTCACCCGCGAGCGATGCTCATTCGCCAGCATGTGAGTGTCCTTGGTCCCAGGACCAAGGACGAACTGGTCGAACGCTCCCAGGAGGCGGGTAACGCGGCTGGGCTGGGTGGCCGCGAGCTCGTCCTCATGCTCGGCGAGCAGATATCGTGTCTCATCCTTCACCCGCACCTCGACGATTTGCTCGCCAAGACTGGCGAACCAGCCCTTGAGCGTTGACTTCTTGTTGCTGTTGCGCGAAAGCCACGCGTCAAAGGTGTCAGGGGTCGCTGGGCCGTAAGCGGAGAGGTATCGCTTGACGACCGCCGGGGCTGCCTCCGCGGGATCAGGCAGCCCGTTCCAGTTCTCCAGAAAGCCGGCAGGGTTGGTAAATGTCACCTTCGAAGAACGGCTCGGGCCGAAGCACAAGGCGCCCTGCCATGCGAGAGGCTTGAGCAGAGCACCCCACCCGGAGCGCAGTTGTTCCTCCATCCCCGTGAACCGTTTGTCCTGAACCAGTTCGCTCACCAGCTCATCGCGAGACAGCGCCTGACCGTCGAGGAGGTCGGCGACAGACTCCGTCAGTTGATCGACCTCCTCCGGCGTAGCGCCGAAGTGCCGCGACCAGGCGGGCTTGGTCCACGTACGAGCGCCGGCCAGCAGCGACAGGTACTCCGCCACGTCCGCAGACCGCATCGCGTGCAGCGTTCCGCGCATCGCCCACGTCTTGACGAGCGAACGGTCGGAGTACGCGCGCTTGACCCCTTCAGGTCGCGGATTGCGTTGCCGTAAGGCGATAGCGGTCTCAGCAGCGGAAGCCACCTGCGCCTGCACACCGCAGAGCCGTCCGACGATCTCAACAGGACCTGAGTCCGTCAACGGTTCCAGGTACTGCCTGCGCAGCCGCCATGCGAGCACTTGTTCGGCGGAAACCTCGATCAACGTCGCCCTCTCTCGTCGTTGCCGTCAGATTCTAAGCCTCTTCGGAGCCTTGACTCGGTACACCGGGCAGCACGTCACGCAACCAGTCGCTGCGTGCCCGCTGAGCTTTCCACTCCCGCGAGCATCCCATCAACGATCACCAGCACCCGACCAAGGGTTTGGAGCGTGTCGAACAAGCTCTCGAGCTCGGCCTGATCTTGCGGCAAGGCCTTGTCGAAGAGCCCAATTCGTTTGCGGGCGGCCGGGGGAAGCGGCCGCCCGCAAACTGTTGAAGCCGCCCGTCGGGTTCAGGCGGCTGCCTGAACCTTGCCGGGGCTCTTTTCCCTGTTCAGGCTCTTCAAGAGGATGACGAGGGCCGCCGTGACGGCCATGCCGGCCAGGATCGCCAGGGCGAATTTGGCGAATCCGTCGATCGCGAAAGCGACGAAGATACCGCCGTGCGGGGCGCGGGACCCCACGTGCAGCAGCATCGTCAACGCGCCGGTGACGGCGCCGCCGACCATGGTCGCCGGGATGATCCGCAACGGGGCGGCCGCGGCGAAGGGAATCGCCCCCTCGGAGATGAACGAGGCCCCCAGCAGCCAGGCGGCCCTGCCGTTCTCCTGCTCGCCGCTCGTGAAGAGGCGCGGGCGCACCGCCGTGGCCAGGGCGAGGGCCAGCGGAGGCACCATGCCCGCGGCCATGACCGCCGCCATGATCTCGTAGGATGCGGTGGACTCCGCCGCCAGGCCGGCAGTGGCGAAGAGATAGGCGGACTTGTTGATCGGGCCGCCCAGATCGAAGCACATCATGAGGCCCAGGATGATCCCCAGGAAGACGGAGCCGCCGCCCTCGCTCATCGACTTCAAGCCGTGGTCGAGGTTGTGCATGAGCGCTTCCAGGGGCCGGCCGAGCAGCATGTACATGATCGAGCCGACCAGCAGCGTCGTTACGAGCGGAATGACGACCACCGGCATGAGCCCGCGCAGCCAGCGCGCGGTGTGCAGCCTGGCGAACCAGGCGGCGACGTACCCGGCGAGTATTCCGCCGATGAGGCCGCCGATGAATCCCGAGTCGACGGCGACGGCCACCGCGCCCATGGCGAATCCGGGGGCGATACCCGGGCGTCCGGCCAGCCCGAAGGAGATGTAGCCGGCCAGGGCGGGCACCAGGAAGCTCATCGCGGCCGTGCCGATCATGTAGAAGACCGCTCCCAGATAGGCGAAGAAGGGAGAGCCGAACAGGGCGTGGGGCGCCCACATCGTGTTGGCCTTCCCGTTCACGGTCTCGGCGATGTCGGGCAGGTTCCACAGGGACGAATGGGAGACGATGTTCTTGGCCACCTCGACCTTGGCGCCGTTGTGCTCGAAGCCGCTTATGTCGTAGCCGCCGAAGAGATAGCCCAGGGCGATGAGCAGACCACCCGCGGCGACGAAGGGGATCATGTAGGACACGCCCGTCATCACGGCCTGCTGGAGCCTGCGAGCCCAGTGGACGTTCTCCTCCTCGTCCGCCTCCTGCGCGTCGCCCGCGTCGGCCTGGACTCGCTTGGCGTGCGGGTCTCCGGCGGCGGCCAGGGCCTGGTCGACCAGCGTTCCGGCGTCGTCGACGGCGGCCTTGACGTCCACGTCGACGACGGGCTTTCCAGCGAAGCGTTCGATTCCCTTGACAGGAAGGGAATGGGCGAAGATCACGGCGCTGGCCCGTTTGACGAGCTCGGGGTCGAGAATGTCGATCTTCCCCGACCCCTGGCCTTCGACCGCGACGGTGATGCCGCGCTCGTGGCCCGCCCGCTCCAACGCCTCGGCTGCCATGAACGTGTGCGCGATACCGGTAGGGCAGGAGGTGACGCCCACGATCACCTTCTTGCCGGACGGAGCGGATCCCCCGCCCCCGGCGGGCTCCTCCCCGGCGGGCTCCTCCCCGGCGGGCGTATGGGCCGGCGCCTCCGCCTCCGGCGCGGCGGCCTGCCGAGCCGAGGCCTCCTGCGAGGCCGACGCCTTCCCCTCTTCGGCTGGCGAGCCTGCGACCTGCTCCGTCGCCGCCTCGAGCAGCTCGGGCTGGACTTGCCCGGTGACGATGCGGGTGACCTCCTCGGCGCTCGCGGCCGCGCGCAGCGCGTCGGTGAACGCGTCGTTCATCAGTCCGCGCGCCAGCTTGGCCAGGAGTTGAAGATGGACGTCGTCGGCGCCGTCGGGGGCCGCGATCATGAAGACTATGTCGGCCGCCTGATCGTCGTCCGCTCCGAAGTCCACCGGCTCGGCCAGCCGGGCGAAGCCGAGGCTCGCGGTGAGCACGTGGGAACTGCGGCAGTGCGGGATCGCGATGCCTCCGGGAATGCCGGTGGGGGCGGTCGCCTCGCGTGCGAGGGCGTCTCCGGCCAGGCCGTTGGCGTCGTCGGCTCGCCCGGAGTCTCCGATCTTGCGCGCGAGGAACTTGATGACGTCCCTCTTGTGGGGTCCCACCGCCGCGTCCAGGGCGACGAGTTCGGGAATGATGAGCGGCGTCTGCTCGCTGGGTGGTTGTTCGGTCACAGTGTTTCCTTTGCTACTTCCTTTTCTTGCTTACGGATTGAGGCGTACGCTCGGCGGCGTCCAGGCGGAGCGCAGCGGGATCTCGTCGATGTGCGATCGGCGCGTTCAGGCGAGCGGGGTGATCGCAGCGGCCTGCGCGGGCAGATCGCGCGGCGTGGGCAGAGTGGTGCCGGGCAGGTTCGCGGCGGCCGAACCGTACGCCATGGCGGTGCGCAGGCACTCGGCCTGCCCGCCGCCGCGGACGTCGGCCAGGATGTAGCCCGCGATGGAGGAATCCCCCGCGCCGACCGTGGAGACCACCGGAACCGAAGGAGCCGTGGCGTGCCAGGCGCCCTCGCCGGTGACCAGAACGCCCCCCGCGGGCCCCAGGGTCGCCAGGACGGTGCCGATCCCGAGCCCGACGAGGACCTGCGCGGCCTCGGCCACCGGGCCGAAGTCGCCGGCGACGGCGGCGTCCTCCAAGTCCGTCGCGCCCCGGCCGGCCAGCTGGGCGAGCTCCTCCCCGTTGGGCTTGACTAGGTCCGGTGCACAGTCCGGAAGCCCGGCCGCGAGGGCCGCGAGCGGGGCGTCCGAGGTGTCGACGGCGATGCGCACGCCCAGCGGGCGCAGCAGGCCGACGAGGCGGACGTACCAGTCGACGGGGGCACCCGGCGGCAGCGACCCGGAGAGCACGGCCCAGCTGCGCCCGTCGGAGGCGAGTCGCAGCTCCTCGGACAGCGCGCCCTCTATGGCGGCGATCTCGGCCTCGCTCAGGCCGGCGCCGGACTCGTTGAGCTTCGTCGTCGTCCCGTCGGGCTCGGTGACGGCGGTGTTGATTCGGGCCATCCCGGCCACGGGAACGGCCCGACAGGTCAGGCCCGCCAGGCCGAGGGACTCGATCGCCTTGAGAAGCGGGTCGCCCGGGGCGGCGGGCACCAGGGCGGTGGCCTGCTGGCCGGAGGCCGCCAGCACGCGGGCGACGTTGACGCCCTTCCCGCCGGGCTCCACCGTGACGGAGTCCAGACGGTTGACGGCGCCGCGCAGCAGCGGACCCGGCAGCGTGACGGTGCGATCGAGAGACGGGTTTGGGGTGAGGGTGACGATCATATAATCAGAACCTTTGTTCAACTTCGGAGAACATGTGTGGCAAGTGAGGCGGGCAAGCTGTAGCGCGTGCCGATGCCATCGGTGCCGATGATGGCGAGGCCAACGTTTTGGACGATGGCCTGCTGGCGTCCCTTGGCGTGCGTCGTCGCCTCCTCGCCGGGGCACGCTCACTCGTATGCCCGCTCGAATCGATGATGTCGACTTGAACGCTCGTCCGCCTGTCAGTTTACGCCTGTTCGCGTTGTCTTTGATGTCTTGAATACATGGCACTTGAGTGCCCGGGGCCGGCTCGACGGCCCGCGGGTCGGAACCTCGGGCGTGGCCGGGGCCGTGGTGGCCGCCGCCTAACCGACCGGACGGTCCCGGGCATGGCCGGCCTGCATGCGCCTTGGACGCCGCTCGCCTCTTGGGCGTCGAATCCCGCGGCCCGCAGCCCAGCCGCCTCGCGCGGGTATAGCCTGGGGAGCATGCCGGGAACGATCGAATCGCATCAGGCCATGCCGCTCCTGGCCAGGGCGGCGGCTGGAGAGACCCTGGAAGCGGACCAGGCCCGCACCGCCGCTCGCTTCGCCCTCCGGGAGCTCGCGCAGCGCCACCCCGGACGCAGCGTCGAAGTGCGCGTCCCCTTCGCCGGCGCCGTGCAGATCCTTCCCGGTCCGAGCCATCGCCGGGGGACTCCCCCCAACGTCGTCGAGATGGCGATCGGCGTCTTCGTCGACCTGTGTGTGGGGAGATCCACATGGGACGAGGCCGTGGCCGCGGGGGAGGTCAGCGCGTCGGGCGTGCGCGCGAGCCTTTCCGGACTGGTCCCCCTCTACGGCGACGCGATCCTGGCGAGATGGCGATGATCGGCGCCTGACCGGGGCGCGGCGGGAGAGGTCACCTACGGTGGCGTTTGGCGATATCAAGCCGATAGTCTGGGTGACGTGCCCAAGCGCCCGATGACGACGAACACAGCCGGCTCCGAGACGGTGAGCGCGGTTCTGCGTGCGCTTCGCGAGCGCCTGGAGATCGCGGAGGACTTCCCCGACGACGTCCTCGACGAGGCGGCGGCCAGCGCCGAGGCGGGCCTGGCCGACATGGCGCTGGCGGACCGCCGCGAATACCCCTTCGTGACGATCGACCCGCCCGATTCGATGGACCTCGACCAGGCCGTGCACATCGAGCGAGAGGGGGAGGGCTACCTCGTCCGCTACGCGATCTCGGCCGTCGGGCTCTTCATCCGGCCCGGGGGAGCGCTCGAGAGGGAGACGCATCGGCGCACCCAGACCGTCTACGGCCCGGACGGCTCCATTCCCCTGCACCCGCACGCGCTGTCCCACGGCGCGGCCTCGCTGCTCCCCAACGAGGACCGTCCCGCTTACCTGTGGTACCTCCACCTCAACCCCGACGGGGAACTCCGCCACAAGTGGGTCGAGCTGGCGCTCGTCCGCTCCGTCGCCAAGCTCAGCTACGAGCAGGTCCAGGACGCTGTGGATGGACGCACCGCCCTCGACTCCGGCGTCCCGGGGGACTTCCCCGAGCTCCTCCGGCGCGTGGGCTCACTGCGCGTCGAACGCGAGATCGCGCGCGGAGGCGTGTCCCTGGCGCTTCCCGAACAGGTCGTCGAAAAAGGCGACGGCGGCTACAGACTCGCCTTCCGGGCCCTGACGGACGTCGAGAAGTGGAACGCCCAGATCTCCTTGGTCACCGGCATGGCCGCCGCCGACATCATGAGCCGGGCCGCGGTCGGCGTCCTCCGCACGATGCCGCCCGCCATGCCGCGCGACGTCGACCGCCTGCGCTCCGTCGCCCGCGCCCTCCGCCTCGACTGGCCGGACGACGTGGACTACAGGGAATTCGTGCGCTCCGTCGGCGGGGACACCCCCGCCGGGGCCGCGTTCCTCACCGAGGCTGCCAGTCTGTTCCGCGGCGCCGGCTACCATACCCTCCCTCTGTTCGGATGGTCGCAGGAGCAAGGGCGCCACCGCGGCGTCCCTGCTCCCGAGCATGCCGCCTTGGCGTCGCGCTACGCCCACGTCACGGCGCCGCTTCGCAGGCTCGTCGATCGGTACGGGCTGGAGATCTGCCGCTGCGTCTGCGCGGGCGAGGGCATCCCGCAGTGGGTCTACGAGGGGCTGTACCGGCTTCCCACGCTCATGACGGCCGGAGCGCGCGTGGTCTGCCAGTACGAGAACGGAGCCCTGGACGCCGTCGAGGCCCTCGTCCTGGCCGGACGGGAGGGGGAGGAGTTCGAGGGCGTCGTCGTCGACGTGTTCCACCGGCGCCGGCGCGAAGGCCGGAAAAGGCGGCGCGACGGGAGGGGCGGGGCGGGAGAAGCCCCGGGAGGCTCGTCTGAGCAGACCGTGGTTCCGCTTCGCGGATCCGGCACCGTCATGCTCGGCGAGCCGGCCGTCCTGGCTCCCGTCGTGGGAGACGGCCTGGAGCGCGGCCGGGAGATCACGGCCGTCCTCCGGCGAGTCGACCTCTCCACGTCGACGGTCGAGTTCGAGCCCGTTCGCGTAGACCAGCCCGCCTGAGCGGCCGGTCCGGCCGGGCGCAGCCGCTGTCCGGATCGCGGACGGCGAATGCGCGCCGCGGCCCGTATTGTGAGACCATTGGCGGGTGAAGGCTGACGGGCGGCTGACAGGCGATCTCTTCCCCGGGGAGAAGCCGCAGGACGAATGCGGCGTGTTCGGCGTATTCGCGCCGGGCCAGCCGATCGCCCAGCTCGCCTACTACGGGCTCTACGCGCTCCAGCATCGCGGCCAGGAGTCCGCCGGAATCGCCGTCTCCAACGGGAGCGCGATCCTCGTTTACAAGGATATGGGCCTGGTCTCCCAGGTGTTCGACGACAAATCCCTGTCGATCCTCGACGGCCACCTGGGAGTGGGGCACGTACGCTACGCGACCACGGGACGGTCGGCCTGGGAGAACGCCCAGCCCACGCTCGGCCCCACTCGGTTCCCCGCGCCGGGGGATGGCCGGCCCGCCTCCGGCGCCGTGGGGGGCCGCGACGGCGTCGGCACCGTCGCCATCGCCCACAACGGAAACCTCACCAACACGACCGAGCTCATGGCCGAGATCCTCGCCTCATCGGGGAACGACCTGCGCGGGGAGCTCGGCCGCGGCTCGTCGACCGACACTGCCGTCATGACGGCGCTCTTGGGCGCCGTGGACGCCCCCAGTCTCCAAGACGCCGCCCTCTCGTTCCTGCCGCGCTTGAAAGGGGCGTTCTCTCTGGCCTTCATGGACGAGACGACGCTCTACGCCGCCCGCGACCGCCACGGCTTCCGCCCTCTCGTCCTCGGCCGATTGGAGGGGGGATGGGCCGTCGCCTCGGAGACGGCGGCCCTGGACATCGTCGGTGCGGACTTCGTGCGCGAAGTCGCCCCCGGCGAGCTCCTGGTCGTCGACGCCGGCGGCGTGCGCTCCTTGAGGTGGGCCGAGCCCAGCCCCTCGGGATGCGTCTTCGAGTACGTCTACCTCGCCCGGCCCGACACGGCGATCCGCGGGCGCTCGGTCAATTCGGCCCGCCTGGAGATGGGGCGCATCCTCGCCGCGGAGCGTCCGGTGGACGCCGATCTGGTCATCGCGACCCCCGACTCGGGCACTCCCGCGGCCATCGGCTACGCCCAAGCCTCGGGCATACCCTACGGGCAGGGACTGGTCAAGAACGCCTACGTCGGGCGCACCTTCATCCAGCCGACCCAGCTGTCGCGCCAGCGCGGGATCCGCCTCAAGCTCAACCCGATGCGCGAGGTAGTCGACGGCAAGCGGCTCGTCGTCGTCGACGATTCGATCGTCCGGGGGAACACGCAGCGCGCACTGATCGCTATGCTGCGCGAGGCGGGGGCGGCCGAAGTCCACGTCCGCATCTCCTCGCCGCCTGTGACCTGGCCGTGTTTCTTCGGCATCGACTTCCCGACCCGGGGCGAGCTCGTCGCCAACGGCATGGACGTCGAGGAGATCCGCCGTGCCATCGGAGCCGACTCCCTCGGCTACATTTCCTTGGACGGGATGGTGCGCGCCACCGCCCAGCCCCGTTCGACCCTGTGCACCGCCTGCTTCACGGGTGACTATCCCATGGACGTCGCGGGCGCGGCGGCCGCCGCGGGGTCAGACTTGTTCACGGAGGACGCATGACAGACGACGAAGCCACCCGAAGCGCCGGCGCGCCCGACGCCGCGGCGGCCGCCCACCGGGACGCGCCC